>JACXTT010008924.1_pt1 | contig 13796 bp, 11 predicted proteins | sample 9270951 | NCBI WGS metagenome assembly JACXTT01 (sample SAMN15532306, study PRJNA645909) | rock metagenome | isolation source: weathered quartz diorite | place: Puerto Rico | collected 2017-06-21 | reverse complement strand
GTTCGCGCCCGGCCCGCTCGCGGAGAGGCTCGCACGAGCGCATCGCACGCCGCGTGCCTCCCTGGACCGCGCGCGGGCGCCGCGTGTCCCGCCCCGCGCCGTCGTGACGCCGTCTCGCGGCGTCCGCGCGCCGACGCGGAGCATCAGTAGGCGACGGCGTACGACAGCTTCATGCTCCAGTGCGACGCCTCGAGCTCACCGCCGCCGAACACCGGATTCGCCGGGACGTTCTCGCTCATGACGCGTGCCAAGCGGACGTCGAAACCCAGCATCTGGTGTGGCGCGATCGGCGCGTCGACACCGGTTGCGAGGAAGCCCGAGGTGCGGACGATGCTGAAATCGTCCCCGGTGTTGTAGAGCTTGCGGTAGAACGGTCCCACGCCCAGCGTCACGTAGGGCCTGGCCACGCTCTTCCACATGATGTGGCGCGTCAGCTCGACGGCGGCGGGAATCTCGACGTCCGACGCGGACCCGTAGCGGCCGATCACGTCGTACTCGACGAAGCCGCCGATCGACCAGCGCCTGAACAGGGTCCAGTGCAGGAAGCCGAGCGGCTTGATCCCGAGCACCTTCCAATCGTTCACGTGGCTGGGATTCAGGAAGTGCCGGAATCCGACCCCGTATCCCGCCCCGCCGTTGCCCGAGCCATTCGCGGAGCTGTGGGCGTAGCCCGCGCGCACGTACAGCCAGTTGCTACCCGGTGCCCACAGGTTCTTGTCGTCGGCCCGCGCCGTCGCGGCGCACGCGACCGACGACGCCAACAGGGCGATCCAGCCTGCTGCGTTCCACCGACTCGTCACGCTCACTCCCAGACACCTTATGGACCACCCGGTCGGGCGAGGGCCTCGGGACCAACGCCCAGTGGCCTCGGACAAGACCCGGGAAGCTAGCAGAGCGGTCCGAGAGGTCTCAAGCCGCGCAGTTGGGGGCGGATGGGCTCAAGGGAGGCGATGGGACGCCGATAACTCACAGGATGCCCTCGGCCCTACCGCTTGCCCAGGCGGCCGACCCGCGGCTCGGGCTCGGCCTGATCGGCCTGCTGCTGGCCCTGGCGCTGGCGCTGCTCCTCGTGTGGCGAAGGGATGCGCTGCGCGCCGGCGCCGACCCCGCGCGCCCGGCGTGGTTCGCGTTCGCGATCCGCGTCCACCTGCTGCTCGTCACCGCCTGGTTCGTCGGACCCGCGATCACGGCGCTCGCGCAGCCCACCGCGAGCCTCACGAGGATGTTCCCCAGGCTCGTTCCCCTCGTTTCGATCCTGGGGATCGTGCTGCTCGCCGTGTTGCCGATCTGCATTACTCTGGCGGCGGTGTTCGTGGCCGGGGACGTGGAACGCCGACTGCGCGGCAGCGGACGGACCCTGGGCGAGCGGCTGTTGCAGACGGGGACGGGGCTGGTGATCGCGATGCTGCCGCTGGCGGGGCTGTTAGCCGCGAGCGCCGTGCTGACGACAGGGAACGTCCGCGCGGCGGTGGGATGCGCGCTCACGGGATTCGTCGGCGCGCTGTGGATGGCGGGCCGCCGCGCCGGCGTGCTCGGCCTGAAGCCCGAGGCGGCGACGGCGGGCCCGCTGCGCGATCGGCTATTCGAGCTGGCGGCGCGTGCTGGCGTGCGGGTGCGCCAGGTCTACGTGCTCTCGGCCTCGCGAACGAAGCTGGCGAACGCGTTCGCGGTGCGGGGCGGCAGCGTGCTGCTCACGGACCACCTGCTCGAGCAGCTCTCACGCCGTGAAGTCGACGCCGTGATCGCGCACGAGCTGGCGCATCTGCGGCACCGGCATCCGGCGAAGCTCGGAGCCGCGTTCGCCGTACCGTTCGCGGCGATTCTCGTGACGCTCTCGTTCGTGCCGCCGTTCGCATGGCTCGGCACGGCCCCGGGGATCGCCATGGCGGGATTCGCGGGATGGGTTTCGCTGCTCACGTGGGCGAAGCGGTTCGAACGCCAGGCCGACCGCGACGCGGTGCAGCTGACCGGCGACGCGCCGGCGTTGATCACCGCACTCGTGCGAATCGCGCGCCTGAACGCCTTCCCCGTCGATTGGAGCCGGGGAGAGGAGTGGGTGTTGACCCATCCGTCGGTTCGCCGCCGCGGCCGTGCACGGGGCGACGCCGGGTTCGTCGGTCTGGCGCCGGAGGAGGGGGGCGCCACCTACGAAGGGTTCGCCGACTGGGACCTGGGCTTCCTGGAGCTCGACGCGATCGCGTTGCGCTACGAAGGCGAGCGCACGCGGTTCGCGCTCGAGCGCGACCGGATCGTCTCGCTCGCGCTGACGGCGGGTCTGCCCGGCTGGATTCCGGCGCCGCGCGTGGCGATCCGGTGGCGAGCCGCGGACGGCACGCTGCACGCGTTCAGCGTCCGCAATGCGCGAGCCGTGACGCTGCACGAGATCGCCGGCGAATCGCGCCGGCTGTTGAGCGAGCTCGAGCAATGGCACGCGCAGCCCGCGCCCGCGGGCATTCGCGCGATCGGTGGCGGCGAGCCCCCGCGCGCCGGCGCCGTAACCGGAACGACGCACACCGAGCTGGCCTCGCCGCGAACGTTGATCCCCATCGTACCGCTGCTCGTCGCGCTCGCGCTGCTCGCGGCGTTGGCTGCGGGATTGCCGCTGACGCCCGGCTACGGACCCGGCGCCTTCGAGGTGATGGGCGCCGGGCTGCTCGCGATCGTGGGGCTGCGCGTGCCGTTGTGGCGGGCCGTGGCCGGCGGGCGCAAACCCGCTCCCGCTCCGAGCCCGGTCCACCACGAGCATCCGGCCGCCTAGCGCCTAGGCGTGAAGCTCCACGACGTCGCGATCCGCCAGCGCGTGCTCCCGGTCCACCTGTTGGCCGTCGAACATCGACGACCCCCAGATGCGCGCGTACTTGAGGCGGTCGGCGATCTCCTTGTGCACGTGCTGCGCCAGGTCGTGCACCGTGGCGCCTCGAGGCAGCACGAACGGGCGTGCGGTGTCGGGTTTCTTGCCCGGCTCCTTCGCGTAGATCCGGATCCGTCCGAGTGATTCGAACAGCGCCCGGCGCAGCGCGTCGAGTCCGGCGCCGCGCTCGGCCGAGACGTTGAACGTGGGGACGTCGAGCGCCAGCGATTCCCTCGCCAGCGCCGCAAACGAGCCGTCGTCGTCATCGAGATCGCACTTGTTGATCGCGATCAGCACCGGCCGCGGCTTCAGGAACGGCGGGGCGTCGGCGGGCAGCGGCCGGGATTCCGGCCACACTCGGGCGCGCTCGAGCAGCGCCGCGATCGCGCGACCCGTCTCGCCCAAGGCGTCGTCGGCCAGGTCGACGACGATCAGCACGCCGTCGGCGCCGTGCACCAGGTTCGGCATGTAGGACTCGAGGTGCTGCGCGGTGACGGCCGGGGTGTCGACGAGCTGCACCTGGACGTCTTCGAACGGCATCATCTCGGGTTGCGGAGCGCGCGTCGTGAACGGATACGGAGCGACCTCGGGGTGCGCGTGCGTGACGGCGCGCAACAGCGCCGACTTGCCGGCGTTCGGCGGCCCCACGAGCACCCACTGGCCGGCGCCCTCTCGCGCCACGTGACCGGGATCGTGCCGATGCACGGCGCCGCGCTGGGCCCGCTCGCCCTCCTCCTCGAGCTTGGCGAGGCGGTGCCTGAGGTCGGCGTAGAGCTTCTCGGTCCCCTTGTGCTTGGGGAGCAACGCGAGCATCTCGCGCAGCGCGACGAGCTTCTCGTCGTGGCCCGTGGCCGCGCGGAACCGCTGCTCGGCTTCCTTGTATTGAGGCGTCAGGTTGGCCGGCACGTCTCCGAACCCTCGTCGCGACCGCGCGCTCGGCCCGTGCCGCGAGCCCACCGCCGGTCGGTACCCGGTCAGTAGACCACCTCGGCGTTCGAGGGTCGAGCGATTCGCGGCGTGTCCGCGGTGCTTCCCGCGATCGAAGCGCTGGCGGTGGTCACCCCTTCGTCATGCCGACTCGGCCCCCGGGGGGGGACGCACGGTCAGGTGCGGTGGTGTCGACCGGGGGACTTCTGGGAGTTCGCGACCGCGAATCCTACCGCCCTGGGAGGGAATCGTCGCCGCCCAGCGGCCGGCTGCTCGAACTACCTGGATACGTGGTCGAATCCGAACGCATACTCGGAGGTCGGGGCCTTCGTGCCCGATCGGGGCATTCGTTCACACTCCCGCTTTCCCGCTTCCCCAATCGCGCCGCGTTCGCTAGGTTGTGCCGCGCATGAGGCGTGCATGGGTCTTGGCGCTGGTCGCGGTGGTGTCGCTCGCCGGTTGCGGCCGGCGCCGCGAACAGCCGGCGCCCGAGCTCGAGTTCGAGCTCCAGGGCGACACCGCCGGGTTGTCCCGCGGCCATCCGCTGCTCAACCGGATCGAACCGTATCGTTTGCCGAACGGCGTGCTGCGCGTGCGCGGCGACGTGAGCTTCCCCGACGGCACGCGGCTCCAGATCTCGATGTACCGCAAGGACGCGAACGAGATGCTCAGCCGGGTGCAGGTCACCATCGACGACCATCACTTCGATTCGCCGCCGATCATCGGCCCCGACGGCCCGCTGCCCCATGGTCGCTACCGGTTCGAGTACCTGACGCTGTTCAATCCGGCGTGGCAGCCCGAGGGCGTGCTGCTCCAGACCGACGGCGGCCGTTCCCTGCGCGGCCCCGGGATCACCCGCGACCGCGTCGGCAGTCCCGCCTTCTACCTCGTCGAGGAGCGCACCCTGTGAGCCGCGTGCGCCCGCCGCGTCCGCCGGTGCTGCGCTACCGTCCCGCCCGCCGCACCGACGTCGAGACGCTCGCCGACCTGGGCTACCGCGCCTACCGCGTGTCGAGCCTCGAGAAGCGCCGCGAGTTCTACACCGACCACCCGCGGTTCACGGTGCGCGACGTCCGCGTCGGCGAGCTGGACGGACAGATCGTCTGTTCGCTGGTGCTGTACCCGTTCACGGCGTTCGTGCGCGGCCAGCGCGTGCAGATGACCGGCGTGGGATCGGTGGCGGTGTCGCCCGAGCAGCGCCGCCGCGGGATCGGCGAGGCGTTCCTCAAGTCGATGTTCCGCGAGATGCGCCAGACGGGCCGGGCGCTGTCGATCCTGTACCCGTTTCGCGCCTCGTACTACCGCAAGCTCGGCTACGGCGCGATCGAGATGACGCATTCGCTGGCGTTCTCGCCGGCCAACCTGCCGGCGTCGGAGGAGGTGCGCCGCACCCGCCGGCTGATGCTTCCGGACCGCGCCGCGGTCCAGGAGTTGTACGCGCGCGTGGCGCAGCAGGGCCACTTCGCGCTCGAGCGCAAGTCCGAGTGGTGGTCGAACCGGCTGTGGGGCTACCCGGGCGATTGGATCGTGTACGAAGGCCGCAGGCGCGGACAGATCGAGGGCTATCTCTACTACGAGGTGGACACGACGAACGGCCCGTTCCGGCTGGCGCTCACCCTGTCGGAGTTCGTCGCCGCGACGCCCGAGGCGCACCGCGGCCTCGTCGGGCATCTCGCCTCGCTGGCGGATCAGGTCGCGGAGATCCATCACGCCGCCCCGGCGGACGCGGCCTGGCCGCAGTGGTTCCGCAATCCGCAAAACCTGCGACCGGGGCCCGAGATCGGCCTGATCGCCGACACCGGCAACCTCGGCACCGGCCTGATGCTGCGGGTGCTCGACGTGAGGCCCGCGCTCGAGCAGTTCCCGGTGGCGCCGCAGGCGCGCGGCGAGATCGTGCTCGAGGTCGAGGACGACGTCGTGGCGCAGAACGCGCGCGGCTACCGGGTCAGCGCGCGCGACGGTCGCATGAAGGTGCGCGCCGAGTCGGCGCGCGGCGCCCGGGCGGCGCGGCTGCCGCGGCTCACCATCCCCGCCGACTTGCTGGGACCGATCCTCGCCGGCACGATTCCGGCGACGCGAGCCGCCGAGGCCGGGCTCGTGGGCGCCAGCGACGGCGCGGCCGAGATCGCGGAGCCGTGGTTCCGCGCGCGGTCGGCGTTCCTCTACCCGTTCAACGCATTCTAGGGGGCGACGGTTTCGCCCGATCGAAACGGAGCCATGAAGGACTTCACGGTCGTCCACGAGCTGGTTCCTCGCTTCCGCGACACGGATGCGATGGGCCACATCAACAACGCCGTCTACGTCACCTATCTCGAGGTGGCGCGGCAGGAATACTGGCGAAGGCTGTCGGGGCACGTGGACTATCGGCGCGTGCCGTTCATCCTCGCGCACGTGACGATCGACTTTCGCGCCGAAGCGCTCGTGAGCGAGACGCTGCTGCTGGGCGTGCGCTGCGAGTGGATCGGCGGCAAGTCGTTCGCGTTCCGCTACGAGATCCGCGACCAGCGTTCGGACCGCCTGGTCGTCGAGGCCACGTCGGTCCAGGTGTGTTACGACTACGAGGCGAAGCGCAGCATCCCGATGCCCGAGGAGCTCAAGCGGCAAGTCGAAGCGTTCGAGGGCCGGCCGCTGGCGCGCGCGTCGGCGGCGGCGGACCCGCGGTCGTGAGTCCGCGTCCTCGACGCCGCGAGGCTCGATCGGCGGCCGGCGTTTCAACGGAGGGAACTCACCCATGACTCGTATCCGATCCTCTCGTCCGGCGGTGAAGTCACGGCGTCGCTTCCTCAAGGTGGTCGCGATGGGCTCGGCCGCCGCACTCGTGTCCGCGGCGCTGCCGCGCTCGGGTGACGGGGCCAGCCGGCCCGCGAAGCGCGCGGCGCATCCGCGACACGCGGCCCCGGCGGCCTCCGCCGCCATCGAGGCCGAAATCGCGAAGCAGAAGCACTCGACCGCCGACATGCTCAAGACGATCCGCGACTATTCGCTGCCGGCCGGGAGCGAGCTGGCGTTTGCGTTCGTGCCGGTGCGCGCATCCAAGCGTCGTAGCGGGGCGCGCACGGCGCCGGCGGGCGGAGGTGCGCGATGAGTCCCGTCGACGAAGCCACGCTGTTCGCTTCCGTGACGGAGCTGTCGGAGTCGATCCGCCAGCGCAAGCTGTCGCCCGTCGAGCTGACGGAGGGCTACCTCGAACGGATGGAGCGCTGGGGAGGCAGGCTGAACGCCGTGGCTCGCGCGACCCCCGAGCTGGCGCGCCGGCAGGCGAAGCAGGCCGAGGACGAGATCGCGCGCGGTCGCTGGCGCGGGCCGCTCCACGGCATTCCCTACGGCGCGAAGGACTTGTTCGCGACCGCGGGGGTCGCGACCGAATGGGGGGCGGGTTGCTGTGCGGGGCAGATGTTCGACCAGGACGCCACCGTGATCACCCGGCTGCGGGACGCGGGCGCGGTGCTGCTCGGCAAGCTGGCGATGATCGAGTTCGCGGGCGGTCTGGGCTATCGCTACGCCAACGCCTCCTCGACCGGCCCGTGTCGCAATCCGTGGAATCCGGGTCACTGGACCGGCGGCTCGTCGTCGGGCTCGGGCGCCGCCGTCGCCGGCGGACTCGTGGGGTTCGCGCTCGGCACCGAGACCTGGGGCTCGATCCTGTGCCCGTCGGCGTTTTGCGGCACCACCGGCGTGCGCCCCACGTACGGGCGGGTGAGCCGCGCCGGTGGGATGGTGTGCTCGAACACCTACGACAAGGTCGGGCCGATCGCGCGCTCCGCCAAGGATTGCCGGCTGATTCTGCAGGCCATCGCCGGTCACGACCCCGACGACCCGACGTCGTCGGCCGAGCCGCTCAAGCTCGCCGCCGGCAGCGGACGCCGCGTCTCGGAGCTGAGGGGCGCACTGGTGCCGCTCGACTTCTCGAAGGGCCGCGAGCCCGAGTCGAAGCAGGCGTTCGATCACGCGGTGTCCGAGGTCCGGGCAATGGGACTCAAGCTGCAGGAGGCGAAGCTGCCGGAGTTCCCGACCGCCGAGATCGCGAGCTTGATCATCACCGCCGAAGCGCTGTCGGCGTTTGAGCGCTTCCATCACGACGGCTCCGTTGCGAAGCTCCACGATCCCTACGCGCCGTACCAGTGGGACATCGCCAAGGCGATCACCGCCGACGACCTCGTCAAGGCGTGGCGCATGCGCCGCGTCATCCAGCAGAAGATGGCCGAGTTCTTCGCCGACTACGACGTGATCGTCACTCCGAACTTCCTCACCACGGCGCCGGGCGTGGACGAGGACATCAACAAGGCGCTCGACGGGTACACGGACCCCGTGGGCGGGATCGGCAACACCTGCGGCCTGCCGTCGATCGCGCTGCCGGCCGGTGCGGGGAAGGGCGGCCTGCCGCTCGGGTTCCAGATCGTCGCCGCGCCGTTCGAGGAGGCGACGCTGCTCGACCTGGGCGAGGCGTTCCAAGCACGCACGAGATTTCATTCGGCGCACCCGGTCTTGACCACCTAGACAGCGGCTGCGAGCCGCAGCGCGCGAGCGGTCGAACGCGTCGGCGCGCCGGTGGCGCGAAAGGCCGCGGTGGTGACGACGGTCGTTGACCGGCCGAAGAGCGGGCGCCCAGAGTGGCCCATGCGCTCTCGGAGCGTCGCCCGTCACCGTCGCGACGTCGTGCCGCGACGTCGTGCGTCGCCGGGTACGCTTTCGGCTCGCGTCGCCCGGGTGCGGCCCAGACGCTAGAGCAGCTCCGCCAGCTTCAGCTTGAGCGTCTTCTTGCGTCCGTCGCGCACGCGATCGACCGCGACCACTCGGCCGGCGTCGCCGTCCTCGAACAGACGCTGCAGCTCGTCGGGCGTCCAGTCGAGCACCGCGCGGCCGTCGATCGCCGCGACCCCGTCGCCCTCGCGCAGCCCGGCCCGGTCGGCGGGCGAGCCGCGGATCACCTGCAGCGCTTTCACCTCGTCGCCGTAGCGCGCGAGCTGGACGCCGGAGCGCGAGAACCGGTCGCGATCCCCGTAGCGCGCGGACGGCTCGAGGTAGAGCTGCCGCCGCTCGTAGTCGAACGTGCACTTGAAGCGCTGCAGGATCTGGTTGCCGATGTTGCCGGCGTAGTCCTCGCTGGCGAGCGCTCCCTTCGCCGCGCCGGAGAACGTGAGCATCGGCTCGCGCCACGTGTAAGGGCCGATCTCGAGCGACTTCATGCGCGTCAGCGTGCTCGTGAACGTGCCGCCGAACCCGCCGCCGACGACCGGGATACGGCGCCCGGTGGGCTCGCGCTCCAGCCGGTTGCGATCGACGAACGGGCGGTGGAGATCGACCGTCGAGCTGCTGCCCACGTCGACCCGGAAGTCCCCCGTGAACCGGCCGTCGAGCGTCATCTTGACCGCGGGCATGTTGCCCGCGAGCACGAACGGCACCGCCGTCCCCTTGCCCGAGTATTGGAACGTCGCCGGATCGTAGAACGTCAGCGTCCCGTGGTCGTAGTCGATCTCGGTCACGACTCGGGCGATGAAGTCCGCGCCGATCACGCCGGCGCAGCCGCGCCAGAAGAACGGCTCGAGAAACGGGTTCACCGACAGCACGCCTACCTTTTGGCCGCTGAACTCAACGCCATCCCCGCGGTCGCCCAGGAGCCGCAGGGTCGTGATCTGCGAGAACCGGGCGCTGCCGGTGGAGCCGGCGCCCTGGCTCTGCAGCTCACCCTCGGTCGCGAGTCCGAGCTTCGCCGCGTACGTGCTGTCGAGGATCGTGATGCTGGCGCCGGTGTCGAGCAGGAAGTCCGCGGGCTCGGCGCCGTTGATGCTCGCGCGCACCCACACGTGACGGGCGCTGTAGCGGAACGCCGCCTGCGCTCGACCGGGGGTCTTGAGCCAGGCGATGCGGTTCGCCTCGGGCGCGGGCGGGCGGAAGCGCGACGGCTCGATGGGTTGATTCACGATGATCGAATCGACTTGGATCGTCAGATCGTTCGCGGGCATGCCCTCGATCCGCTCGACGCTGCGGAACGGCACCAGCCGTCCGGCGGCCGGGCGGTAGTCGGAGAGCGTTCCGGTGATGACCTGCTGATCGTGCTTCATGCCCTCGCGGTCGATCAGCCCGGTGCGCTGGTTGAACCAGTAGCGCCGCGGCCGCCCGACCGGAGGCGTGACCTCGAGCACGGTGTAGCGGCCTGCGGAGTCCCGCTCGGTGGCGGCGACGCGAATGCTGCCGCCGCCCGCCCCGGGCGTGAGCCACATGAGATTCTCGAACCACGCCCCGGCGCGCGCATCCTCGAGGTCCTTGCCGTCGAGCGTCAACAGCTTGCCGCTCGGATCGCCGCGCCACCCGGCCGTGCGGTCGACGCCCTCCGGGATCTGAAACGGGCCGAGATGCGTGAGGCTCGCGCGCCGGTCCGGGCGCTCCGCCCAAGTCGTGCTCGTGCCCGCGAGGCCGAGTGCTGAGATGTGGGCATCGAGACGCACCGTGCGCAGGGAGTCGAACGCCGCTCGGCCGCCGGCGGCGGCGACGTAGCGATCGACGACGCGCTGGGCCTCGGGGGTGACCTCGGCGCGCGGGGTTGCGGCGGCGACCACGACCGCGACGCATGCGGCGGTGATCGGGCGAAGCCAGGCACGGGGCATGACGGATCTCGGTGAGCGCGTCGAGGGATCGGCTCGCAGCTTACCCCATCCGGAGCCGGTCTCGCCGACGCCGCGCATTGGGAGGCCGCGAGATGCGGCCGCACGGCCCAGCGGCGGTTGCGAGGCGTCACGGCCCTGACTATCCTCACCGGTCTGAGCCCCCGCTCTACCGCCATCTGAGAGGTGGTCCATGATACGGAAGTTCGCCGTCTTCCTGCTTGTCTGCCTCGCGCTCCCCGTCGCGGCCCACGCCGCGGTGTCCACGGAGAGTTTCGGTCCTCGGCTCGGCTTCAGCCTCGATCCCGACCAGCTCGTGCTCGGAGGCCAGGTGTCGATCGGGGAAGTCGCGCCCAGCCTGTCGTTCGTTCCCAACGCCGAGCTCGGTTTCGGCGACCACCAGACCGTGGTCGCGATCAATCTCGACTTCCATTATCGCCTGCTCCTCAAGGGCTCGGATTGGTCGCCCTACCTCGGCTTCGGTGCCGGCGTCAACTTCGACTCCTTCGATCGCCCCGCGCCGCTGCGCGACGAGTCCGAGACCGACGTCGGCGGGAACTTCATCCTCGGCGCCAACGTTCCCACGAAGTCGGGCTCCCAGTTCTTCAGCGAGCTCAAGCTCGGGCTCGGCGACATCCCGTCGCTGAAGATGCTCGTGGGCTGGAATTTCAGGACCCACTGACTCGCATCGCCGCCCCGGCAGAGCGCCCGGGGCGGCGTGTTCCCAGCTCGCTCAGCCCTGCTTCGCGGCGGCGGCGGCGAGCTCCAGCTTCTCGAGGAACTTCGCAGGCGGCAGGAATCCCGAGAACCTCGCCGCTTGGACTTCGCCTCCCGCCGGAGTCAGGAACACGACGGTCGGCACGCCCTGTATACGGAACCGCTTCGTGTGTTCCGTGGCCTCGGGCGAGTCGGAGTGCGTGAGGTCCACCTTGAACGCCGCGAACGCTCCCGCAGCCGAGATCACGCGCGGATCGGTGAACGTGCTGCGCTCGAGCTCGTGGCAGGGGATGCACCAGTCGGCCGAGAAGTCGAGGATCACCGGCTTGCCGCTCGCGAGCGCCTGCTGCACGGCGGTCGCGTCGTACGGCCGGAACGCGAGCGCCTGCCGCGGCGCCGCCGCGATCAGCCAGATCCCCGCGGCCAGCCCGGCGACTCCCGTCGCCCGCTTGAGCAGCACGAAGCCCTTGCGCTTCGCCGCGCTGCCCTCGACGAACCCGAGGTAGAGCCCGCCGATCACGAGCGCCGCGGGCGCAACCCATGCCGCGAAGCGCGGCGCCACCGCGAGCAGCGCGTAGAACAGCCCGACCGAGGCGAGAATCACGCCGAACAGCTGCTTCACCCAGACCATCCAGTCGCCCGAGCGCGGCAGCTTCTGCAGCAGGTTCGAGAACGTCCCGAGCACCAGATACGGCGCCCCGAGCCCCAAGGCGAGCGTGAAGAACGTGCGGAACCCGAACCACGGATCGGCTTTCGCGGCGACGATTGCGAGCAGCGCCACGACCGGGGGACCGACGCACGGCGCCGCGAACACGCCGACGACGAGGCCCGAGACGAACAAGCCGATCACGTTCGTAGTGCCGCTGCCTCCGAGCTTCTGCAGCAGCGCCTGCGGCGGCTGCAGCTCGTAGAGTCCGAACATCGACAGCGACATCAGGATCAACAGCGCGCCGATGCCGAGGAGCACGAGCGGATTCTGGAGGAACGCACCGAATAGCCCGCCGGTGAGCGCCGCCGCGGCGCCGAGCACGCTGTACATCGTGGTCATGCCGAGCACGTAGACCAGCGCGGAACCGAGCACGCGGATCGTGGGCGCGGCACTTCGGGCGCCGAAGATCGACACCGTGACGCCGAACATCGGGTAGACGCACGGCGTGAGGTTGAGCGCGAGGCCGATCAAGAACAGCGCGGCGAACGCCCCGAAGCCGCCCTTGGCGAGCGCGTCGGCGATCGGGTTGCCGGTCACCGCGGCCCCGGGCACGGACCGTAGCGGTTGGGCCCCCGTGCCGCCGCCGTGGTCGATCGCAGCACTCGCCGTCGACTCCGCGACCCCGGTCACCCCCACGGTGTCCGCGGCCCCGGTAGCCGTCCGCGTGTCCGCGGCGCGCGCGGCTCCGGCACCCGGCGCCGCGCCCCCCGTGATCACGATCTCGATCGCGAGCGGGATCGTCGTCGGCCGGGTGCAGACCTGATCGTTGCAGGACTGGTAGCGCACCGAGCCCTTGAGCGCGTGCTTGCCGTTCTCCGCGGTCGCCGCCGCGGAGAGCGGAACGCTGATCGTGACGGTGCCGGAGTAGACCGACAACGGCTTGTCGTCGAACTCGACCTTGAGCTCCTGCGGCTTGGGATAGACGGCGCGGCTCGCCGTGACGCCGAACGCGGGCCGAATCTCCACCCGCGTCGGGATCATGTAGTCCGGCGACGGAGGATTGGAATTGATGTGCCACGTCGGCTGGATCGTGAGCTGGACGAGCGCGTTCGCGCGAGTGCCGGCCTTGAGCTCGACCGGCGCGACGCTCGCGTGGACCAGCGTCGCCGGGTCCGGCGGCGCGGCGCTTCCCGCATTGATCTGGGCGGCTGCGGTGTGGGCGATCGCGGTGAGCAGCAACAACAGAGCAGAGAATCTCATGCCACAACTCCCGTCGTGGGTCTCACGGATGCGCGCTCGCCGAGCTGGGCCGCAAATTCACGGGGTTCCGTGGTCGGCAGGCGGCACGAATCAGAGTCGCACACGTAGGCGGTCGCGCGCCCGTCGCGCGGCTCGAGCGCGGCCGCGAACGGGGCCAGGGCTCCGAGCCGCCGGCGGGTGTCCTCGCCGTCGACGAGCAACAGCAGATCGCCGGGAGCGAAGCGGCGGTCGAACTCACGCACCAGCGCGGCCGTGTCCTCGGCGCCGCGCCGGCCCGCGACCACGACGTGGCGTGACCCTTCCGCTGCCTCGCCCATCACGACCAGCATTTGCGGCATCGCGATGGGTGCGGGTTCCAGGCGGCGGGAGTAGAAGTCGAACGTGCGCTCCATGCGCTCGAGCCAATCTCCGCGCTCGAGCAGGCGGCCCATGGTGAGCAGCACCAACGCTCCGATCGAGCCGCCGGAATTCTCGGCCCCGTCGAAGTCGTCCTTCATGCGCACCGGGAGGTGGGGGTCGCCGGCCGGGCTCTCGAACAGCCCGCCCTCGGCATCGTCGGCGAAGCGCTCGATCATCGCGTCAGCGATCGCCGCGGCGCGCTCGAGCCACGTGACGTCGTGACCGGCGCGGTAGAGATCGATGAAGCCCAGGGCGGTGAACGCGTAATCGTCGAGCTGCCCCGGGCCGGCGACGTCGCCGTCCCGCCAGCGGCGCCGCAGCTCGCCCGTGCGCGCGTCCCGCAGCGTCGCCCACAGGAACTCCGCGGCGCGGCGCGCCGCCTCGGCGAGCG
>JACXTT010008923.1_pt1 | contig 13797 bp, 12 predicted proteins | sample 9270951 | NCBI WGS metagenome assembly JACXTT01 (sample SAMN15532306, study PRJNA645909) | rock metagenome | isolation source: weathered quartz diorite | place: Puerto Rico | collected 2017-06-21 | reverse complement strand
TAGCGAAAGGCGCCTTTTTCATAGGCATTTTTAGCTTCGGCCAAGATTTCCTCGTCGGACTTTATAGAATATTCTTCGATGTCCGCATCGGAGGTGCGGGCCTGAGCGCAGTAATGACAATTTTCTGGGCAAAACCCGTTTTGTGTGTTATTAATAATATGTATCTTAACGCTCTTGCCGACGAAATGTGTTCTTACCTCGTAAGCCGCGTTTAAAAGCGGCATCAGCTCAACATCAGGTGAAGTTAAGATTTGAAAAGCAGTTTGTTCTGGGATCTTTTGGCCGGCGATACTGTCATCAGCTAACTTGTTATAGAAATTTCTGTTCATGTGTTGTCCTTAAATGTTGGATAAAAGTTAAGGCATTGTAATATAAAAATACTTATAAAGCAACGAATTGTCGGCTAAAATTTTTCTTTGAAAAGAGCTTGTATTAAAGGTGTGCTGGGCTATACTAAAGCTATGTCACAAAAAGAACCAAACGAAACCATGAAACCAATCCATACACTCCATATCCCTGTTATGGGAACCGGGTTTTCTATCGATACCCCGATTAAGGTTGCCAAATATGGCATTTCCTCCGTCATTTCTTTAGTTGATGACACGTTGATTGAAGAAATGCGTAAATATTATTGCGGGGTTATGGGGGAGGCCTACACGCCGATTACTAAATATGATGAAGATTATCGCGCCCGCCGCATCACCGCCTATTTGAATTTAGTCGACCGCATCGTAAAAATGAAATTTGAAGAGGTCAGAAACTCTTGTTTTGAAATGGGCAGTGAGATCACCAAATATTTTGAGCTTCTTCCTAACTCTTCCCCCCTTCGTGTTCTTTATCTTAAAATGCTTGAAATCAAAGATCTCGGAGCCAAAAAGGAACTTCAAGAGCGTCTTCGTGAAATGATGCGTCCGGGCGATATTAATGTCAATATTATGACTAAGCTCGACCGTACAAATTATGATTCTAAGGGCACTGAGCTTCCCATGGAATATTCGGATGCTTTAGCCGCTTTACGTGGCTACGCTCAAAGCACACTAAACTCAGCTATTGTTTTTTCCGCCGGTATTAATCGTCGCCTATATTCTTATATCGAAAAATTCAGAGATTTTTATGCCGATGCCACGGGTGCTATTAAAAAAAGAATTATTCTTAAAGTGTCAGATTATCGTTCTTCCATTATTCAGGGAAAATTTTTAGCCAAAAAAGGTTTATGGATTTCAGAATTCCGTGTTGAGTCAGGCCTTAATTGCGGCGGCCATGCCTTTGCCTCTGATGGTTTTCTTCTCGGGCCCATTTTGGAAGAATTTAAAAAGAAGCGTGACGAATTAATCAAAAATCTTCATGAGATTTATAATCAGGCGCTTAAAGAAAAAAATGAGCCGGTCTTTGAAACACCTCATCAAGTTCTTATCACGGCCCAAGGTGGGATTGGCACGGCTAAAGAAAACAATTTTCTTACCGATTACTACGAACTTGATGGGACTGGTTGGGGCACGCCGTTTCTTCTCTGCCCAGAAGCCACCAACGTTGATAAAGAGACTTTGCAAAAACTTTCGGATGCAACAGAAAACGATGTCCATTTAAGCGATGTCTCGCCGTTGGGCGTTCCCTTCCACAATCTTAAATTAAGTCCTAGTGAAGAAGAAAAATTACGCAAGATTTCTGTCGGAAAACCCGGCAGCGCCTGTCCCAAAGGCCATTTGGTCTCGAATACGGAATTCACCAAAGAACCGATTTGCACCGCTTCGCGTCAATATCAAAAATTAAAAATTGATCAGTTGGGCCAAGCCCAATTGCCAAAAGAAGAATTTCAAGTTCAATATAATAACATTGTTAAGAAATCTTGTATCTGCAATGAGCTCGGCCATGCCCCGTTAATCAATAACGGGATTGATGACCGCGGCGCCAAGCGTTTCACAGCCATTTGCCCAGGCCCTAATATCGCTTATTTTTCCAAAATTGTGACCCTCAAAGAAATGATGGACCATGTTTACGGGCGGGCGGATATCTTGGGAAATGTCGTGCGTCCGAACATGTTCATTAAAGAATTAAAACTTTATGTCGATTATTTTATCAAAGAAGTTAAAAAAATATCTTCTTCGGCGAGCCCGTCTCAGGTTGTTTATTTAAATGAATTTAAGAAAAATTTAAAAGAAGGCATTGAATATTACCGTGGGCTTTTCCCTACAATGCTTCAAGAATCAGAAAATTACCGCCAAAAGATTTTAGAAGACCTGGATTATTTCAGTCGAGAACTTAACGAATTTATCCTGCAGTATAAAAATTTGCTAGGCGAGAAACCCGCCGAAATCCCTGCCACTATTTAATACCTTCAATTCGCCAAAGCTCTTCTTAAAAAATCCTGGCTTAAACTATTATTTTTAAATGCGTCCATCAGTCCTTTTTGGGTAAGCTTGATGGCCACATAGACTTGATTGATGGCACTCCCTCCTTTAAATATTAATACTTCCTGATCGCCCCAAAATATTTTTTTGACTAGCCTGTCTTTTCCCGGATCAAATGGATAAGCCAACGGATACCCTTTTAATTTATCAAAAGTATATCCGACATAAATTGTTTTTTTTAGATCAAGACGATCAATACCCTCAAACGGTTTAATGCCTAGCGTTGTCCGCATGCCATATTGTTGGATATCAAGATTTTGATGATTATATCCTAGCATAGGTAAAGACAACTCCTCGGCCATTCCAAAAGGAGCCACAATCGTATAGTTGGCATAGCGGTCAATGATTTCCTGGACGGTCAGCCGGTCAGCTTTAAGATAATTACGGTACTCAAGGCTTCGTTCAAGTTCCGTTGGATTAATGGCCGGGATTCCAGTTAATGCATAAACTAACCCATGAGAAGAGATAAATGAAATGAGGATTAGAATTGTCATGGCCGACAAAATAATTTTTTTCTGGCCCAATACATAATGCAAAACGTGGATAATGCAAAAAATAAGAAAAACAGCCAAAAGCAATTCATACCGGTAGGCGATAGCGGTAAAGTTTAAATACATAAAGAACCAAAGAAGAGCTGTTAAGAAAAAAACAGCAATAGGCAAATATTTTGAGGCTACTTGGTTGGTTCGGCTTTTTTTGATGGATAATCCCATTTCTATCAAAAAAAAGACAAGCAGGGTAAGATAAATCCAAAACCAAAGGTTTGTTTTAAGGCAAGGCCAGCCGATGAACAAAGCCACTTTATTATAAAACGGTTGCGCGCCAATGATTTTGTTTCTTAAAAATCCGATAGCTGTGGCGAAAATAAACGTGACTGTTGCATAAACTAAATTTTTTGACCACTCCTTTCTTTCGTTTTTATTCTCAATAAAAAGATGTATGATCATTGCTGCCAAGACGCTTATACAAACAATAAACCCAGTTACTTTAATGAGGACGGACATGATAGCGCAAAGGCAGGACAAAAGATATTTTCTTTTCGAGAGAAAATAAATAGAGAAAATTGCAAAAAACACATTGGGGATCTCTAGATTAATGAGTTCCACCATGCTTTGAAAAAGCGGCAGCGACAAAAATAAAATGGCTGTTAATATCCCTACTCTTTCATCCCAAAGCTCTGTGGCTAATTCCTTGATTATGGTTATGATGAAAGCGCCTAACAAAAATACAATAAGGTGAATGACAACGAGAAAAATAATCGAGGACACAGACAGTTTCATCAGAAGAGACAAAAAAAGCGGGTAAATGGATAAGGGATATATTTGTGGCCCTCCTTTGGCGAAGGTGTCCTGATGCAGTAGTCCAACGTAGTTTAGGTTATTTTGCGTTAGCCAAATGGCATCGGAGAACGGGCCGGTGATGGATTCTCCGTAAGGCGGATAGCTGAGCACTTCAGGCCGGGTCAAAATCAGATAAACAAAAACGGCTAATGTAAATCGAAAGAATGTCGCCTGGCGTAAATATTGATAAGCGAACAATAAAAATAATGAGCCCGACAAAAGTGATTTTATTGGCCCTAAGAAAGTATTTTCAATTTTACCTAAATAATAATTGAGAGATTGATCCTGATGGCTATCGGTAAGTTTGTTGAGTAGATTAAAACAGCTCTTTTGGTAGAGAGTTTGAACGGCTGATTGTCCACAAAAATAAAATAAGATGTAAGCAAGAGCGAAGAAAATAAAGACGGAATAGATGAGCGCTTTATTTTGTTTTTGAAACATCTGGGAAATATTTTTTACGAATAGAGTTGAGATCCTTGCCGACGGAATTCTTCAGATTTTTCCTGCATCCCTTCCGCTAATACTTTTGATTCTTCTAAATTTTTTTCTTTGGCATAGGCGCGGACGTCTTCGGTTATTTTCATCGAACAAAAATGCGGGCCGCACATCGAACAGAAATGCGCTTGCTTGGCTCCTTCGGCTGGCAGAGTTTCGTCGTGATATTCTTCTGCACGTTCGGGATCTAAAGCTAAATGAAATTGATCGCGCCATCGGAATTCAAAACGTGCTTTGGAAAGCGCTAAATCCCAGTCCTTGGCTTTTGGATGGCCTTTGGCTAAATCAGCGGCGTGCGCGGCAATTTTATAAGCGATTATCCCGTCCTTTACATCCTCTTTATTAGGTAAACCTAAATGTTCTTTAGGTGTCACGTAACAAAGCATCGCTGTCCCAAACCATCCGATCATCGCAGCTCCAATGGCTGATGTAATATGATCATAGCCTGGAGCAACATCCGTCGTCAAAGGCCCGAGTGTATAAAATGGCGCCTCTTTACAGATATCCAGTTGCTTGACCATATTTTCTTTGATCATATGCATCGGCACATGTCCTGGGCCTTCGATCATCGTTTGCACGTCGTGTTTCCAGGCGATCTGTGTTAATTCACCCAACGTCTCAAGCTCCGCGAATTGCGCGGCGTCATTAGCATCTTCAATACTTCCCGGACGCAGACCGTCGCCTAAAGAAAAACTCACATCATATTGTTTCATAACTTCACAGATATCTTCAAAATGTGTGTAAAGAAAATTTTCTTTATGATGCGCTAAGCACCATTTGGCCAAGATCGATCCGCCGCGCGAGACAATGCCGGTCACGCGGTTAGCAGTCAAGGGAACGTAGCGAAGAAGAACACCGGCATGAACAGTAAAATAATCAACGCCTTGCTCGGCTTGCTCAATTAGCGTATCACGATAAATCTCCCAGGTTAATTCTTCGGCCTTGCCCCCCACTTTTTCTAGCGCTTGGTAAATGGGAACTGTTCCAATAGGAACAGGTGAATTACGTAAAATCCACTCTCGTGTTTCATGAATATTTTTTCCCGTCGACAAATCCATAACGGTATCGCCGCCCCAACGGATAGCCCAAGTCATTTTCTCCACTTCTTCGGCGATGCTTGAGCTTACGGCCGAATTTCCGATGTTAGCATTGATCTTAACCAAGAAATTCCGGCCGATGATCATTGGCTCTGTTTCCGGGTGATTGATGTTAGCTGGAATAATGGCGCGGCCGCGGGCGACTTCATCACGGACGAATTCAGGGCTCATGCCCTCTCGAATGGCAATAAATTCCATTTCGGGGGTGATGATCCCATGACGGGCGTAGTGCATTTGGGAAACATTTTTGCCTGGCTTGGCACGAAGAGGCTTTCTAATTTCTGGAAAGCGGATCGTCGAGATTTTTTGGTCTTGTTCGCGTTTTAAACGGTAATGGGAAGTTGATTGCGGCAAAGTTTCTATGTCTTTTCGGTCGGCAATCCAGTCTTTACGTAATAAGGGCAATCCCTGATTAATATCTTTATGAATTAAGGGATCTGTATACACCCCTGAGGTGTCATACAGCTCAACGGCAGCATTTTTAATTTTTTCATTTTTAGCGTTAATCGTGTCAGAGAGTTCGATGCGGCGAAACGGGACAAGGATGTTTTTAAAAATTTTCCCTTCTTTATAAATTTTTGTTGATCCGGGAAGCGGTTTGTAGCTAATAGAGATAGTTTCTGGGGTAGGCTTATTTGAAACGTCTTTCGACTGAATGATCATGACTTCCTCTTAATAATAAGGAGAGGCTCTTTTGAGGAGCCTCTTCTTAATTCTTTATTTCTTCTTTGTGTAATCGATCTCCATGGCTTTATATTCTTTACCACTGTCAGGATCGCTCATAAACATTTCATACGTATAATGGTCAGCGTCTTTAAGAGTTGCCGTCGTGCGGTAGGTCCTATCGCCATTGGTGATGGGACAAGTCATGTGTCCTTGCTCGGATAGAACTTTTTTATCGACATCGAATTGGGACGTGCCCATCATCATCCCCGTGCCCATGTTATCAAGCCAAAGGGTTTGATAGGTTTTTTTAATATTGTCGTAACCGATAATGCCCATCCCGTCAAACGGTTGACCCATCGATGTTCCACTTACTTTTTGTTCTAGGAAACGTCCGCCCATAATCCAAGAAGATTCCGATGCTCCCGTAGAAGTTTCGGGGGTCGCGCCTGGTGACATCCACATACTTAATGTATAAGTCCAACTTCCGGCGAGAGGTTCAAGGGCTTTATGATTTTCATTAGGGGTAGCGTAGGCTTGCATCTTTTCCATCATGGCGGCCATTTTAGGATCCATAGCTTTCATGTCACCGCCTTTTGCTGCAGGGGCCATTTTATCGTCAGCCACAGCTTTATAAACTATTAAACTTACAGCAAGAACCATTAAGAAAAACAAAACAAATTTTGATTTACGACCTTTCATACATCCTCCTTACTTATATAGAAATGGGGTTTATTGGAAACAATAAAGTCTTATATCATAATTTTGAAAGAAACTCTATGAGTTTTTAGAAATGATACTGCTGTTTGAAAGTAGAATGATTAGGAGAAGGATGTGCCGCAGCCACAGCTTGATTTGGCGTTAGGGTTTCGGTATTGAAAGCCACTTTCCTTAAGCGTATCTACGTAATCGATTTCAATGCCTTTAAGATACGTCAAGCTTTCGGGGTTAACAAACACTTTAAGATCGCCTTGATCAAAGATTGTGTCATTTTCATAAGGTGTCTTTTGGAAACGAAGATCGTAGGAAAGCCCAGCACAGCCGCCAGGAATGACACCAACGCGAAGCCCATAGGACTCTTTGCCTTCTTTGGTCCGCATGGACTTAAGCTTTTCTATCGCAGCGTTTGTTAAACGAAACGGCGCGTTCGCCGTTTGTGTATTTTGATTAGAATTATCCATATCGATATCCTCTATTAAAAATATATCATTGTTGACGATATAAGTCAAATTTAGACGCTAATTGTTTTTGGCCGGATAAAAAAGCGCGATGCTGTCGGTAAAGCCATGCAAAAAATTAAAACCACCAACGGGCCCAATCTCTCCGGCGCAGAAAAAACCTCCGGTCGCCACCGGCCCCATATACTTCTGGAAGATATTGATGTCGTGGTTATTTTGTTTAAACAAATTTATACCGCGGCCGTTACAAGAAAAAATCAATGCACCTTTAGGTTTTATATTATTGTTTTTATTTTGCTGCTGCGATAAAAGCTCGTTGAGGTCTTCGGTTGCGCTTAAAGCGTCTCTGACATGAAACTGAATGGTTTGGCCGTTACGGATATAATCACCAATCGCCCCCGCCCCATTTTGTTGGTCAATGCCCATCAAGCCGCGAATAAGAAAATCGCCACGTTTGTAGGGAAATTTATATTCATCCATCGCAATACCAACGAAGATTGCTTCCTGGACTAAACCACGGTCACGATCATCGATATTTTTGACAACTTCTTCGAGGACTTTTAAAAAAGATTTACCGGCAAGTTCGAAAATGATATTTTCCTGGCATTTGGTTACAATAAATGTTTCTCCAATCGGGCGGCAGCCTTGAGAAACAACCGTTTCTACTTTTAAGTTTCCCGTCAAGACAAGACCAATCGCTCCTTCGGAATAATAATCATCGTTAACGATAAGGACATTGCTATGCGCCTGCATCCCTGCGCTGGCAATCCCGCCGAGAACAGGACATTTCGGATAAGCTTCGTTCAAAGAATTCAAGAAAAAATTCATATCAAATAAGAATGGATCTGGAAAACAAATGAAAACAGGATTTTCATTCGGAAAAACTTCCAGATATTCATAAAGTTCTTTTTTGTTCTGAAGCTTATCAAGCTGGATTTGATTGAGACTAAACGGTGTGACCTTAACTCCTGGAAGTTTACATAAGGTTAGAGAAACTGCAGGACGAAACTCGACCTCTTGCTCGCTTCCGATAATACCGGCGGACGTACAACCGATCAAGTGCGTTACGGCCAGACGCTTTTTAAGGTCAATGATAATTTTTTTGATGTCTGTATAACTTGTTTGAGAAAAAAAGACAATGCCTAAATCAAACGGGCCAGTTAAGGTTTGAGTTAGATCTTTGATAAGCTCATCTGGACTTTGAGCGGTCGATGTACGATTGGTAAATTCCATTAAGCTCTCCTTTAAGATAACGGCGCACGGACCATCAGGATCGGGACAGAGGTGCGGTGTCGGATATTTTCGGCGACACTTCCCAGAAAAAAATCTTTAAAAATGCCATGCCCATGCGTGGCCATGGCAATCAAATCACATTTTTCTTGAGCAACAACCTTAAGAATTTCCTTTGCAGGGTCGCCTCTTAAAAGAAAATGTTTTATTTTAAAACCCTCTTGGGCCAGTTCTTTCGCGATTTTGGTTAAATAGGCTGAATCCTCTTTGATTTCTTGTGAATCAACTAAATTGAGTTGCTGTTGCAGTCGGGCGCCGTAGCCGTCGGCAACATGGGCGAGGATAATTTCAGCCTGCGTTAAATGGCCCAACGGACGGATATGTTTGAGAATAACTTTATCCGTGGCTGAATTATCCAAAGGAATGAGAATCTTTTTATAGATTTGTCCCTTATCCATACTTTAAGTTTACATCCGTTTCAGTGATTTAACCATATGCGTATTGTTTGAACAAGCAAATAAACGTTTAAGAAAACAATGACGAGCGTTACCATCCAAGCCAAAAGCTGCACCCACTTTGGGTTAACAAAAACAGACATTTTTTTCTTATCTCCCGTAAACATGACCAACGGGATGACGGCGAAACTTAATTGAAGAGAAAGAATGACTTGGCTTAAGATAAGAAGTTGGCCCACACCCTTTTCTCCATATAAAGCGGCGACAATAACCGCGGGGACAATGGCGACTAAACGTGTGATCAAACGTCTCATCCATGGGCGAAGACGGATATTTAAAAAACCTTCCATGACGATTTGACCGGCAAGCGTCCCTGTAAGTGTTGAGTTTTGTCCGGAGCATAATAAGGCAATGGCAAATAGAACGCTGGCCAACGGATCGCCTAAGACAGGCGAAAGTAATTTAAAGGCATCTCCTATGTCGGCAACATTTTCATGGACTGTCCCGTGAAAAGCTGACGCGCTTAAAATAAGGATTGCCGCGTTGATAAAAAAGGCGCAGAGCAGAGCGCCCGTTGAGTCGATGGTGGCAAAGCGCACGGCCATTTTTTTGCCTTCGTCGTTTCTTTCAAACGCGCGAGTTTGGACGATGCTTGAGTGTAAATACAAATTATGCGGCATGACCGTTGCGCCAAGAATACCAATAGCGATGTAAAGCATTTCAGGATTGGTAATAATTTCAGGATGGGGTAATAAACTTGCCGTGACCACGCTTAATTGAGGATGAGAAATGATGAGTTCATAGGCAAAGCATCCCCCGATAATCATAATGAGACCAGCCACCAAACACTCCAAAAGACGGAACCCTTTGTTCTGTAAAAATAAAATCAACATGACATCAGAGGCCGTGAGGATAACGCCAACAACAAGAGGGATTTTAAAAAGCAAGTTTAACGCAATGGCGGAGCCAATCACTTCCGCTAAATCGCAGGCGGCAATGGCAAGCTCACAGAGCATCCATAAACAAAAAGAAATTGGTTTGGAGTAATGGTCGCGGCAGGCTTGGGCTAAATCCCGTCCGGTGACGACGCCAAGCTTAAGCGATAAGTGCTGCAAAAGAATGGCCATAAAATTGGAAATAAGAATAACCGAGATCAAGGTATAGCCAAACTTAGCCCCGCCAGCCAAATCGGTCGCCCAATTGCCGGGATCCATGTACCCGACGGCAACCATAAGCCCCGGGCCAATGAAAGCAAAAATCTTTCGCCAAAAATTTGTCTGCACGGGAACAGGGATGCTTGCGTTGACTTCTGCAAGGCTTAACGTTTTAGACTCTCGTCTCCATCCTGTTTGTTTTAGATTTTCTTTTTCCTGAGGTGTCATTTTTATTTTTTGTTTAAACAGTTTTTACAGACGCCATAAAAATGCATTTCATGCCCAAGGATCTTAAACCCCTGCCTCTCTAGTAAAGGCTGGTAAACCTTGTCTTCCCCAAGGTCATCAATTTCGATAATGTTGTAACAATGAATACACCGGGCGTGGTGGTGCGGTTTTTCATCATAGATATGTTCAAAGTGCTGATGTTTGTCGCCGAAGGCTGTCTCGCGGATAACCCCGGCAGCCAACAATTCCCTTAAGCTTCTATAAATAGTTGCCCGAGAGACTTTACGTTTATTTTTTCGGCATTGTTTGATGAGTTCTTCTGAAGCAAAATGACCATGCGCTCGCATGGCTTCTTCAAACACAATTTGCCGTCCAGAGCTTAAACGCAGTCCTTGATAACGAAGGTATTTGACAAAACGTTCTTGCTCTTTTTGTATTTTAGGGTGTGCTAGTCTCATATATGAGACAGTGTATCATTTAATGACTAAAAAACAAGGGAGATTTTCGATATCTCCCTTGTTATTTTAAAGCCATTTAATTGAGCAGCCCATGGATGGGCGCTGGACTGAAGCTATGGGTTTGCCGGCGGCTAAGGCATCAATAGCTTCTTTAAGTTCCTCATTCTTAACTTTTTTCTCATCCTGCCAGCTATCATCAACGCGTCCATGATACACAAGCTCTTTTTTGTTGTTGAATAAATAAATATCCGGCGTGCATTGCGCTTTAAATGTCTTAGCCACTGCTTGGGTTTCATCGACTAGATACGGGAAAGGGATGTTCCATTCCTTGATTTTTTTTATCATTTGCGGTGGCGCATCGTCAGGATAAGCCGGATTAATGTTAGGATTAATAGCGATCGTGTTAATGTTTAATTTTTTAGCGTGATCGCCTAAGCGGACAACTCTTGGCCAGACAGCTAAGGCGTAAGGACAATGGTTACACGTAAAAACAACAAGAAGCCCCTTCGTTCCAAACTGATCGCTTCCCTTATATGTTTTGCCTAAAGGATCTTTCAGGGTAAAATCAGAAAATTTAGTGCCTAATGGAATGGTTAGAGATTCTAGGAGAGCCATAAATAACTTTTTCCTTTGGAAAATTGTTAATTTAGTTTTATTATAACGATTGGCTATTAACCCGTCAACACAGGAAACCATGAACCTTCCGAAAGAATTGATTTTGAAACAATTTGAGATCGGCCCATTGCAGAACTTTTTATATTTTCTCGGTGATGCGCAATCTAAAGAGATTGCCATTGTCGACCCAGCGTGGGATGTGGAATTTTTATGCGAAGAAGCGGATAAAAATGGATATAAAATTAAAGCCGTTTTTTTAACCCACGGCCATCCTGATCATGTCAATGGTTTAAATGCCATCCTTAAGATCCATGACGTCCCTGCTTACATTTCTAAGCACGAAGCCGTATTTTATAAACCTAAACATAAAAATATCGTTGAGGTTGAAAACCACCAGAAGCTTAAAATCGGATCGCTCGAGTTTGAATGTATCTTAATGCCCGGCCATGCGCCCGGCTGTCAGGCGTTTAAATATAAAGATATTTTGGTGACCGGCGATATTATTTTTATCGACGGCTGCGGCCGCTGCGATTTGCCCGGCGGCAGCGCCAAAATTATGTACGACAGCCTTTATCATATTCTTATGAAACTTCCCGACCAAACCATCCTCTTTCCTGGCCACAATTATGGCCCCACCCTCTTTGCTACGCTCGGTGAACAAAAAAAAACCAATCCGTATCTGACCTGTAAGAACTTAGAAGAGTTTTTAGTGACCCGTATGGGCGTAAGTTTTTGAGCCCCATGGAAGTTTTTATTGTCGGGGCTCACTCTGAGCGAGTCCGAAGGACGAGTCGAAGAGTCTAGCGAGCGATCCTTCGACTCCGCTCCTCGGCTTGACCTCGGAGCTTCGCTCAGGATTTCGGGGTCGGAGTTCCTCGACCCCTCAATTATTTTAAAAGTACCTTCTCTATAACGGCACTATAAACTCTAAAGGGCAGGATTTTTCTTAAAAGATAATGGACTTTGCCTTCGACATCGGGGATGTTGCGAAAAGCGGGGTTCTTTTGGTGGATAAGCTTTTCAATGAGGACAGCGATCTCTTCGGGATCTTTATGACAATCATAATTGACGTAATTTAAAACTTTATTTTTTAATTGCTGAGAATAGGTGTAATAAGGGCTTTGAGGGTTATCAAAATTTTTAGCGTAGCGGGCGTTGTCATGGAAAATTTTTGTTTTATATGTTCCAGGCTCAATGAGCAAGACTTGGATGCCGAATAAGCGCAATTCTTGCCGAAGGCTTTCGCTGAATGCTTCAAGCGCCCACTTGCTTGTTGCATAAGCACTAAAACACGGCGAGGCAGAAAATCCGGAGACGCTGGAAATATTGATAATTTTCCCTTGGCGTCGCGGCCGCATCAAAGGAATGACCGCGCGTGTGACATTTTGCACGCCAAAAAAATTGGTCTCCATCTGGTCGCGGATCTCTTCTTGCGTTAAATCTTCAAAGAACCCGCCAATGCCATAACCAGCGTTATTGACCAAGACATCCAGATATCCGTATTCTGAAATAATATGGCCGATGACTTTTTTAACGGATAAAGGTTCACGGACATCAAGCTCTAAAACTTCCAAATTTGTTTTACGTCGATTCACCTCACTTAAAAGAGGCCCATTCTTTTCTAAATTACGCATTGTTGCAATCACCCGGTGGCCTTTGGAAGCAAGGCGCGCGGCTGATAAAAGTCCAAATCCGCTTGAACAGCCTGTAATAAGAATAATTTTTTTATCAGTTGGTTTCATGAGGCTTTAAATATTTTTTACAATACATTTTATATTTTTCGTCGTTGATTTGTTCTAAAACTTTAGAAATCTCTAAAACCATTTGAGTGTTGTTCTGGTCAAAGTAGACTTTCCCCAAATTAAAATACGCGTCCGTATACTTGGGCTTAAGCCCAATGGCTTTGTTAAAATAATCAATGGCTATCTGATCGTTTCCTTCCCGATTGGCAATGACGCCAAGTCCATTATAAATTTGAGGAATTTTGTCGTTTATCTTTTTCCCTTTTTCCAGATATTGTTTGGCCGACGCGAGATCATTTAATTCAATGAGCGCTAAACCTAGATTTTTATAAATATGATAATCGTCAGGATTTAAACTCAGCGCCATTTTATACATCTCCACTTCTTTTTCTGTTTCTGCCCGCCGGGAATATTCAACGCCTAAGTTTAGATAGGAACTATAACTTAAAGGATTATAGTGCAGGATCCTTTTATAAAAAACAATCGGGTTAAGCCAATAAGTGTTTTGAAGAATTGTTAAGCTGCCTAAAAATAAAACAATAAGACCAAGACTTGCTTTCTCTATTAAAGGCGTGTTTATTTTAGAAAATGAACCTCTCCGTAGCAAGTGGAATAGTTCATTCTTCGAAGCCGAATACCCAACCCTACTTCGCTCCAAAACTTCACTACGTTTCGTTTGGGAGCTTCGTAGGGTTCTACTCCCGCCTTCATCCCCGCAGCAAGCTGCGGGGTAT
>JACXTT010008922.1_pt1 | contig 13799 bp, 7 predicted proteins | sample 9270951 | NCBI WGS metagenome assembly JACXTT01 (sample SAMN15532306, study PRJNA645909) | rock metagenome | isolation source: weathered quartz diorite | place: Puerto Rico | collected 2017-06-21 | reverse complement strand
ATGCCTGCCCAGACCAGCGTGGTCAACACCTTCTCCACCAGCAGCAACATGCCGTGCAGCCGGCCGGTGCCGGCCATCACGCGGCGCAGGATGTAGAAGGCGACATAGAGGAACGTAATGCCGAACAGCGGCACCAGCGCCAGGCGCAGCACGCCAACTGCCACAACCGGCTCCAGTGTGAAGCGTGCGGCCATTACCAGCAGCCAGGCAAACAGTGGGAACATGGCCCGCTCCAGGCTGACGGCCGCAAAGCGCATCGAGGAGCTGGACAACGCGTAGCGCGCCTCCTGCCACTTCACCACGTGGCGCGCCAGCGGGAACGCAATCGCGAGGCTCAGGACCAGCACGCCGATCTGCCAGAAAAAGCCCGGCCCGCCTGCTTCGCGGATCAAATCACTAAGCAGTTTGCCGAACATCGGGGGAGGAATTCTTGAACCATGGAGACTTTCTGGTACCAACGCCAGGCCGGTGCGATTCGCAGGCCCGTCGAATGAGCGACCTCATCTTTGTGAGGCCGTGCGACAGTACCCGGCACCCCTATGTCCGTCAATGAGACGTGTCTTAATCGCCTCCCGCTCCTGGTCCCCTGCAGCCGCGCTCCAACAAGATGGTGCAGAGCAGGCCGAATAAGCCAGAAAATAAGACTCGTCTTATTCCAGATCGGGCTTGTCGATGTGTAATATGCGTCTGCCCTCCGCGCAACCGTGGATTAGGTTATGTGGTCATTGGTCTTTGGACCGCATCTGCTGACAGATGCGGTCCTCTTCTTTTGTCCAGCGTCGGGAGTTCTGCTACTGTTCCGCGCGCATTTCGCCCGACACGCCAACCAGGGTACCGCGCCCTGCCAGCTCACCCGACCATACGCAGAGGCATTGCCGCCCATTCCCGCCGCGTACTCAGCTGGACGTTTACGCTTCCCATTCCGTCAGTCCCAGCCACAGCAGCAACGCCGGGCATTGTCGGCAATCCAGTCTCCTCATGCGCTCCCAGCCATTCGAGTTGCCCCCCATCCTGCGCCGTGCCATCGCGCTAATTGCACTGCTCGCGGCCAGCCTGGCTATTGGAGCACCCACCGCGGTGCGGGAGCATGAGCAGGCAAGAAGAGGGGCCGACTGGCTTGACCAGCATCCCACACTGACACTTGGCACCAGCCGGGAAGGCCGCTATCCGCTCGAGGAACTACGGCCGGACGGGCAATTGGTCGGGATCAGCGCCGACCTGCTCCGCGCCATCATCGGCAAGCGACAGGTCACCATCAAGACGCGCCAGTATCCAAGCCTGGAGCGTCTGCTACACGCCGTGTGCAATGGCGAGGTGGACCTGGTCGCCAACCTTGTGCCGTCGGCCGAGCGCGAGCGCTGCATGGTCTTCTCGGACACCTATCTGTACGACGGCGCCGTCCTTCTCGCCAGATCCGATGCGACGGCGCTCCAGGATCCCGACCGCCTCGCCCACGCGCGCGTGGGCATCTACAGAAACTCCACTTACGAGAAAACGTTCCGGCAACGTTATCCCGAAGCGACCGTCTTGCCGCTAACGTTCGGCGAAATCAACCATGCGCTGCTGTCTGGCCGCGTGGATGTCTACCTCGGCACCAGCAGCGTCGCGGAGCATCTGCGTAAGCAGGCGCCGGCCGGCTCGCTGACAATCCTGCGTACGCTGGCGGGCACGGGCGCTTCGCTGAGCTTTGCCGCGCCGAAGCAAAACCGCTCGCTCATCGCCGCGCTTGACGCCGGCCTCGCACGCATCCCCGACGCCCAGCGGCGGAGCATCATGGCAAAGTGGCTGGGAAACCATGGCGAACCGCTCGATCCGCCCCATGAGGCATCCGATTTTGACCTGAGCCCCAGCGAACGCGCGTATCTGAAGTCGCTGCCACCACTTAAGCTCGGCTACGCGCTGGACTGGGAACCCCTTTCCTATGCGGACAAAAATGGCCACCCCGCCGGTGTTCTGAACAGCTACGTCGAATACCTGTCGCGCACGCTGGGCCTGCGGTTCGAGCGGCAACCGATAGACGCGTGGCCGCACATCGTCTCCGCGGCGACACAAGGCAGGCTGGATATCGTCGCGGGTGTCAGTTCCGACGACGACCATTTCCGCGAGATGCTGGTTTCGCGCCCCGTCGACAGCTATCCCCTTGTGCTGGTGCAGCAGCAGTACCGGCCAAGCTTCACGTCGCTCACTGACCTCGTAGGGCGGCGCATTGCGGCAGTGAACGGCGAAGTCGGCGACCAACCGGCCCTCCGGCTGCTGCCTGGCGCTCGCATCATCAATGCGAGAAACATGAGCGATGCGCTGCAGATGCTGATGGATGGCCAGGTAGAAGGCGTTGCGGCCAATCTTGCCGTCGTGGATACTCTCATCCAGCGCGAGTACATCGGCAAGCTCAAAGTCGGGCTAGCCCTCAAGGAGACACAAGGGCTCAGCTTTGCCACCGCGCCGCAGTATGCGGCGCTGGCGCCGCTGATTGACCGGGCCCTGCGCGCCATCCCCGAGACCGAGGTGCGCCGGATCCGCAGCAAGTGGCTGAACACCCAGTTCGAGTTCGGCGTCAAATGGAGCGACGTGCTCTGGCGACTGCTACCAGTTGCGCTGATCTGCCTGATCGCCATTAGCGGACTGCTCTACGCCTACATCGTCAGCCGGCGCGAAGTGGCTGCGCGACGGCGGGCGGAAGATGCACTGGCCTCGCAGCTTGCGCTGTTGAAGACGGTCATGCAATCCGTGCCCTATCCTCTTGTGATCAACGATCGGGACGGCAACCGGCTTTCCGAGAACCGTGCCTTCGAGCAGATGTTCCTGGCGCCCCCCAATTCCCCGGAAAGCGGCGGCGCCAACCCGGCAAGCCCTGTCAACGTGTTCCGTGCCACCCTGAAGGCCGCCACGGCTGGCGTGCTGTCCAGCGGACGCCGCGTCGAGACCGAACTCGCATACCGGGATGGAAATGGCGACAATCGCATGGGCCTATTCTCGACGGAACCCATCCTTGCGGAACCCGGCGGACAGTCCGCCGGGACGGTCAGCATGCTCGTGGATCTTACCGAAAGCCGCCGGGCCCAGGCCTCGGTTGCCGCATCCGAGCGACTCCTCCGCGAGTTGACCGCCAACCTGCCAGCGGTCGTCTTCCAGGCAAAAATGACACCGGACGGCATGCTGTCTTTTCCCTTCGTCAGCGGCAATGCCCCTGAGCTGTTTGGGATATCAGCTGACTCGCTGATGGAAGACGAACGCAACGCCTTCAATCGCATTCTTCCTTCCGACCGCGACAACCTCATACGGGAGCTCGAGCGCTCGGCTGCAACGCTCACGCCGGCCAGGCCGTTGTTTCGCGTCGACAACGGCAAGCGCACGCTCTGGCTGCAAGGCCAGGCGATGCCGAACCGGGATACGAACGGCAACATCATCTGGAATGGCTACTGGAGTGACACCTCGCGCGAGCATGACCGCGAGCAAACGCTGAAGAACGCGCGCGACGCCGCGCAGGCGGCCTCACGCGCCAAGGACGAATTCCTGGCGATGATGAGTCATGAGATTCGCACGCCCATGAACGGCGTGATGGGGCTCGTCGAGGTTCTCCAGGACACGCAACTGAATCCGGACCAAACCAGCCTGGTGGACATGGTTAGCGACTCGGCCCGCACAATGCTCACCATCCTCGACGACATTCTCGATTTTTCCAAGATCGAGGCCGGCCATCTGACGCTGGAGAATACCGATGTCGACTTGCGGATCCTGTGCGGCCAGACCATGGGCCTGCTCGCCTCGCGTGCACGCGACAAGGGATTGCTGCTCTATCTGCTGATCGACAGTGCCATCGCAGCACGGCATCGTACTGACAACGTTCGGCTCAGACAGGTGCTCTTCAATCTGCTGAGCAACGCCATCAAGTTCACGGAGCGAGGCGCCGTCACACTCAGCCTACGGCTGCTGACCGACGATGCGGGCGAGCAACGGCTTGACATCGAGGTGCTGGACACAGGCGTCGGCATCGCAGCGAACAAGTTGCCTCAACTCTTCGACCCCTTTGTCCAGGCTGACACCTCGATCAGCCGCCGCTTTGGCGGCACGGGGTTGGGGCTGAGCATTTGCCAGCGCCTGGTATCGAAGATGCAGGGCGAGATCGCGCTGGCCAGCGTCGAAGGCGAGGGCACGACAGCGTCCGTGTCATTGCCGCTTCCTGTCGTTGATCGCTACCCCAAACCGTTGCCGCTGACCGGCAAGACGATCGGCGTAGATGTGCAGGACGCAATACTGCGCGAAGCGTTAACGCAGTACTTGGTGACACTGGGAACGACGGTTTCGTTGGAGGGCGACGTCGAGTTCGTCTTCCATGATGACGCATCAGACGGCCAGCTCGCCTTGGCAAAGCGGGATGCGCAAGGCAAGCTCGCCGTTCTGCAGTTCCTCCAGTGCTCTCCGCTGACGTGGGAGCATCTGGCGCAGTCGTGCTTCCTCGCCCTCATGCCGGGCGCCGACTGGCCGGCAGGATTCGTGCCGCCGCATCGCCAGCCGTTGATCGCCGGCGTACCGACGAAGCGAATGCAGCGTATCCTGGTCGCCGAGGACCATCCGGTCAACCGGCAGGTTGCACTCCGGCACCTCACCAAGCTCGGCTTCGATTGCGACCTGGTGACCAATGGTGATGAAGCCCTGGAGGCCATCAAACACGGAGACTATGCGTTGCTGCTGACCGACTGCCACATGCCGAAGCTCGACGGCTACTCACTCACCGTATGCGTCCGCGAATGGGAACGCCGGTACAACGATGACAGGCATCTTCCCATTGTCGGCATCACCGCGAGCACACGCGCCGATGACATCGGGAACGCCGCGCAGGCGGGCATGGACGATTGCTTGATCAAGCCTGTCAGCCTGGCCGCGCTGTCGGAATGCCTGAACAGATTCCTTCCTCTTTCCGCCGATGAACTGTCCGCGGCAGCCATCGCGCAACCTGAGACCGCGAAATGCCATCCGGAGTCGGCTTCCCCGTCACCGCAATTTCATGACGAAGGGCCATTGCAACCAGCCCACCTGCTTACACTGAGGAGACAGATGGGCAATGACCTGCCCATGATGATGAAGATCTTCCGCGACAGCCTCGCCGAGGATCTCACTGAATTCCCTCCAGACCACGACGACGCGGAAGCCGAACTGGCCGACTGGCTGCATCGAAACAAAGGATCCGCAATCGCCATGAGCTTCGACTTCCTGGCCGACGCGATTACCGCGGTGCAGCGTCTCGACCGCCATCAGGCTCGGCAAGAACACGGGGATGCCCGGACTGCGTTGCTTCAGCTGGGCGAGGCGACTGTCTCGCAGATCGATGCCTGGTTGGCGGCACAACCGTCGCATTGAACAGGCTGTGACCTCCGGCGGCATCCCGCCGCCGGGAGCCAATCCCCACCATCCACTTCGGCGAAAGCGGCAGCGGTTTCGCGCCGCTAGCAGACTCGTCTCATATTCAACCAGCCGCGGCAACCCTACAATTTTCGATTCTCTTATCTCACGCCAGCACAGCCATACACGCCGGCATCCTGCGAACGCTCCCCTTCAGACAAGACGACCCGCTATGGATTGGACATCAGGCTATAACTCGGCCATTGAGTACACCAATGGTTTCTATCAAGAACAAAGCCCTTCCTGGCTCAACGCGTGCCTCGTTCTCAACGGAATCGCGCCGCCCTCGCTCGACCAGTTCGACTATTGCGAGCTGGGCTGCGGCCTCGGCCTGACCAGCAATATTCTTGCCGCCACGCATCCTCAGGGGCGCTTCTACGCGGTCGACTTCAATCCATCGCATATCGTCGAGGCGCGCCGCCTTGCCGAGGAGGCAAGTATTGAGAACATCACGTTCCTCGAGAACAGCTTCGGCGAGCTGGCCGAAGGCGCCGTCGATCTGCCAAGGTTTGACTACATCTCGCTACATGGAATTTACACATGGGTCGCGCCTGCAATCCGTGAGCAGATCGTCGACTTCATCAACCGCTACCTGAAACCCGGCGGCGTTGTCCACATCAGCTACAACGTCATGCAGGGATGGGCGTCGGTGCTGCCGATCCAGCGGCTGTTGTATGAGCGCAGCAAGGGTGAGGCATCGAGATGGGCAGAGGCCTACCAATGGCTGCTTGCCCAGGAACAAGCCGGCGCGCGGTATTTCCTCGAGGCGCCGCGAGCCGCCACATGGCTCAAGGCATTGGGATCCATGGATGTCCGCTACCTTGTGCACGAATATCTGCATCCGCACTGGATGCCTGCATACTTCGCCGACGTCACGCGCGACCTGTACCGGGCGAAACTCTCGTTCGCCTGTTCGGCGAGGCTGGGCGCCGCCTGGCCGGAACTATGGCTCTCACCCGAGCAGCTTGACCTGGTCAACACCGCCGGCGCCTTGGAAGACCGCGAGATGCTGAAGGACACGCTGTCCAATACGATCTTCCGCTCCGACGTCTTCGTGCGGGGTGCCCGCCCGCTGACAGAAAGCGAGCGCAACCAGAGAACCCGCGCGCTTGGCATTCGCCCGTTGGTACCTGCAAAGGAACTCAGTGCTTCAATCTCCATGACCGGGTATGGCTCGCTGCAGGGCGACGATGCACAATTCGGTCCGATCATTGAGGGACTCGCCAGCGGCACATATACCATTGATGCGCTCTGCACACGGCTCGCTGCGGCAGACATTCACCCCGCAACGGTCACCCAGATCGCCGGACTGCTAGGCGCCTCGCAGCAGGTGGCGCTCTACGAAGGTGCTCCGGCGGGCCATGACTCGGCTGCTCGTCTTAACCGGGCGCTCTCCCGGCGTGCCGTAATTGGAGAACAATGGTCTGCGCTGGCGTCGCCGGCCATCGGTGGCGGCAAGCTCATGAACTGGCTCGACCAGCTGCTCATCGGCCAACTGTGCCACGACCCCGATTTGGCCAAATCGCCGAAGATGCTGAGCAAGGCCGCTTGGCAAGCCATGTCAGTTGCCGGCCGCAGTCTCACCGTCAATGGCGAGCAGTTGACGGGGGACGAGCCGAATCTCAACTACCTGGAGCGCCACGTGACCGGTGCACTGCCCGTCGCCCTGCCTCTGTGGCAGTCCCTGGGCATGCTACCTGGCACGAGCGACTGAATACGACGGCGTCGTAAGACAAAAGCGGAGCGCGCATGGGTCCATGGCGTGCTCCGCTTCCATATGACCACAGCGGTTCGCAGCGGCTTACATGCCGAACAATGGCCAGAAATCGCTGCCCTTCTCGCCACGGTCTGGAACACCGGCGGCAGGCTTCGGTTCGCCCTGCAACGTCTGCGCGCCCTGTGGGATCCGCGATCCCATATGGAAGTACTTTTCCAGCAAGGCATCCAGGATTGCAACCGTTTCCGCATCTGGCACACCGTCGTAGCGACTGGACCGGAAGTGCATCTGGAAAGCGCTGATCACGTTCGTCGTCGCCCCATCGAGCAAACCGGTCTGCGGCGCATCGTAACCATAGGCAAGCAGCTTGGCTTGTAGCCGCGCGGTGTTGCCGTCGAACGGTTCGTGCGTTTGGTAGTAACGCACCGCTTCGTCGTCCGGCCAGGCGCCGATCTGATATTGGCTGAACAACATCTCCCATGGGAAAAGCGGCCCCGGATCGGATTTCCGCCCAGGGGCAACGTCCGAATGACCGACAACTTTGTGCGGCAATATCTCATGGCGGGCGATAATGCCAGCCGCCAACCGCGCCACGACGTCGATCTGAGCCGCCGGATAGGGATACCAGCGGCGCAGCATCGGCGGCGCCCCCTCATCCTGAGCCGGAAATCCGAGATTGACGATCTCAATTCCGATCGAACTCGCGTTCAGCATCCTGTCTCCCTGCCAGTAGCTGATGCCGGCGTGCCACGCGCGGCGCTCTTCCGGAACCAGCCGGTATATCGTGAACACCTGGTCATCGCCGGGGGCGGCCGGTACGAGATAATGGGCGCTGACCTGAAAGCGGCTTTCAACCAGCGACCGGCGTGAGGCCTCCAGCGCCTCAGCGGTGTAATGCAGCACAAGCGTGCGTACGCGCGAGTCCTGATTCTCTGAAAGCTGGCTCGCGTCAATCCGGTAAGCCGCCGCATCCTGCGCATTCGCCGGCGGTATCGCTTCATCGTTGCAGCCGGAAAGCGGCATCGCCAGCGACGCAGCACCAAGCGGAATGACCGATGTCAGCGCCAGGAATGCTCTGCGCGAGCAGCCATGATGACTGCCAACCTCGTCGTCCGTCATTATCTACCCCTCCCGCACTGGAATGAGGCATTTGCCTCGGTATGAACGGCCAGCCACCTGGGCCGCTCAGGCGGCCAGGGGTTGACTCAACGTGAGATCGTCCGCTTCGTCCTCCGGGCTAGACAGACGATGGACAAGCGTCCGGTATACAGAGGTGGTCGTACGAACATCCGGTGGCAGCGCGATGCTCCAGACATTGAGCAGCGCATCGAAGTGCATGTGGTTACCCGCGCCCGCGCGTTGGGTGCGACTACGGCGAACGCGAGTCGGCATCGGCTTGCCGGAAAGCACGAATCGCGCGCCGGCGGTCTTGCGTCGCGTGGCGGACTGGCTGCGCTGGACCACACCGGCATCCCTCAGCGATCCCAGTGCGCGTTCCCATTCCTCGGCCGACAGCAACCCGGATTCCACGACCTCTTTGCGTCCGAGCGCGCGCCCCCGGTTCAGGGCCTTGAACAGGAGCACCGCGCATTCCCACGTAGTTCGCTTGACTTGATCTTTTTCCATTTATTGAGACCCCAAACATCACTGGCGGCAGGAATCAGCCCTGCTCACCGTCGAGCCCCTCGGCAACCCATCCGTCCGTCGTCATGCGCACATTGTGCGACCGGGTCCGACGCCCGATCCGGGCCAGAAGCGCCTCGACATACGGAAACGCGTCCAGGATGGGCGTCTGCTGCGCCCAGTCGGCCAGGTCATCGACTTTCTCCACATAGATGACCCGCACCTCCCGCGCATCTCCCTGCTGGCGTTCCGACCATCTCACCACACGGGCCACGCTTCGCCTTCCATAGCAGAACTCTCCTTTCGCGTGGTCACCGGGAACGGTTCGGTAGTACCTGGCCCCGACCTCGGTAATCGCATAGCGTCTGCCACGCGTCGCGGTACCTGCCCGCGCGCTGCGGGTTTCGGTGTCTGCAGCCGCAACCAGCTTGACGCTGGCCAGCGCTGCCATCTGGGAGGCGACTCCTGTCGGGTTGGAAGGCGCCGACCGGGCATCGGCATCGGAGACCGTCATCGGCAGGTTGTTATCGATACCAAGACAAAGCGCCCCTTTCTTTGCAAGATACAGATCTATGGCCTGCGCGAACTGGTTCTCGATGGCATTGTCCTCACCGGTGCAGGCGGCAGCCGCGGCAAGGGCTGCTGTCGTGGCAAGGGCTGCAAGCAGGATGCCCGCCATAGACTGCCGCGTCACCCACATTGGGCGGCGCCACCGCCGCTCGATACACAATCCCGCATCATTACGCCGCGACCTCCGACATCAGTGTCAGTGCACCCATGACCTCAGGCGTCAGCCGGCGGCCGGCCGGCGGGAGCCCTTCGCTTTCGAGTACCGACCATATGCTTTCACCACCGCTCATCATCCTGTGTCGCAGTTCGCCGATGTAGGCGCACTCGCCGGGTGTAAGTTGCCTGCCAAAGGACTGCATGTCCCGCAGAATCGAAATCAAAGAAAACCGTTCCAGATACATATTCTTTTGCTGACGACCGATGCCAGCATCGGTCACCTGTCATACCAGTCTCGCCTGCCGCCACAGCACAATTCAGAGGCGGCAGGCGACGTCACCTACCCTCGCCTCAACGCCGGCGAACGTACACGTCTACCCGGCGGTTGGGAGACAAGCACTGGATCAGCGCCGTACGGTTGCCCTGATGGCAGTCCACCACCGGGTTGCCTGCGCCAACGCCCCGCGCACCGATCGGCACGTCGACGCCACGCTTCTCGAGATAGCGCTTGACCGTCGAAGCGCGCTGCATGGACAAGCGTTCGTTGTAGGGCGGCGTGCCGAGCCGATCGGTGTGGCCAACGATGTCGATGCCCGTGACGTCGGGTGCCAGGCGCAGGTCCGCAACCAGCTTGTCGAGCGCGGCACGCCCTTCCGGCAGCAGCCCCGATTCATCTCCCTCGTCGAAACCAAAGGTCGCATCGGCCCTGAGCGTGATCTTCGCCGGGACGACAACCGCCGGAGGTGGTGCGGGCGGCTTGCAGGCCTCGACGCCAGCACCAACCTCGGCGAGCATCCGCCCCACCTCGTCGGCCCGTGCCTTGGCACCATCGAAGTCCCGCGTCCAGGCCTCATGGCCAGCATGGATCAGCTTGACTTCAGCGCACGCCAGCTCCGGCTGCAATTCCGGGCAGTCGTTGATGCGACGGTCCGCCTTGTAGCCATTGATTTTTTGCCACAGGTCAGGACGTATCACCGAACTGGTTCGCAGCTCCGGGTTGGCCGCCGACTGCGGCGCACGCCCTTCCGCCATGGCGAGCTGGCGCGATGCCTCGCCAATGCTCTCTTCCACGAAACCCCAGTGGTTGGAGGCATCGCGTTCGGCCTGCCCGGCCGCTATCCAGCAACGGCCCTTGGCCGCAAAGTAGCTACCCTTCACGTCCGCTGGCAACGCGTCCAGCTTCCTGGAGGTACTGGCGAGCGCATCGCCGGTATTGCCGATGGCCCCGTACGCTTCCAGCCATTGATCCGTGGCGGCGCCGGCGTCGGCCCCCTGGCCCGCGCCTGCCCCCGTTTGCAGGATGGTGGGATCCTGGATCCCCAGCCCGTCCCGTACCGCGGTATTGGAGCAACTGGCGAGCATGCTCGCGGCCATCGCCAATACCAGGATTGGAGTCTTCATTGTGTCTTATCCCTGTCAAGAAAGAGCCGCGGGATCAGAGACCCCGCGGCTCTTCAACTGGCATGATTCCCGAAGGATCAGTTACCAAACACCATACCGATACCGGCACGCACGATCGTGCTGTTGCCACCCGCAGAGGAAACACCCGCGTTCAGGTTGAGGTTCCCCTTCTGGTTCCAACGCGAGACGGTAATTGCCAGCGCCGCCTGACCGCGGTAACCCGCGACACCAGCGTTCAGCGAGGTGCGTCCCGGGAGATACGGCGTGACGTTGTTCAGCGCAGCGGCGGCTGCGATACCCCGGCTCGCGCTGCGGTCGACATCGTCGATACGACCCTTGAGCTGGCTTACGGCCTGATCGGTGTACAAGTTAGCCGACTGCAGCGTCTCCGACGCGCTCTTCGCAATTGCGCTGTTCATCGACGAAGCATTCACCGCGCTCTTGGCGTTCAGCACATCGGTCGTGTCGATGTCGGCGATGTTGGTCAGCACGCGCTCATTGCCCGCCGAACCGAACGACACCGTGTTTGCACGATCCGCCACCGAACCGGTACCAATCGCCACCGCGTTGTCTGCCTTGGCATTGGCGCCACTGCCGATCGCCGTGGCTCCGACACCGCTGGCCACCGCGTTGGCACCGGTTGCCGTGGCGTTCGCGCCGCTAGCCGAGGCCTTGGCACCGGAGGCCGTTGCATGCGTGCCGGCTGCCGTTGCGGCTTCCGTCGTCTTATCGCCACTGGCCACGAACATGGTGGTGATGCCCTCCCCGCCAGCACCGCCGCCCTTGCCGATCTTCGCATCCAGTCCGTTTACCTGCTGCTGCAGCGTGAACAGCTGGCCGCCGTTCACCGCCTGCTTGCTGCCGGTAGCCACCAGGCCGTCCGCCACGTTGTTCAGGACCACGGGCGCGCCACCGAATGTGCCGAAGTTCACCGCGGTCCTGCTGGCATCCGAGTAGGTAACGGCGAGGCTGCTCTTGCCATCGGGCGCCATCAGGCCGGCGTCCTTGAGCTGCTTCAGGTTGACCGCATCGTTGTCGGCGGTACCCGCTGCCAGGTTGTGGATCTTCGTGCCAGCCGTCCCGGACAGCGTAATGTCCCCCTTACTGAGGTCATCGTAGGCCACGCCCAGCGGACTACCCGTGGTAGAGATGGACTTGAGACCATCACTCAGCTGCTTGACGTTCACCCCATCGGTATCGGCCTTGCCCGCAGCCACATTGCTCAGCGTCGTCGCCGCGCCGTTCTTGTTGAACGTCACGACACCCTTGCTCGCATCGTCGTAGGCCACCAGGGTATTGGTCGCATTGCCGCTGGCGTCGAACGTCACACCGGCCGACTTCAACTGCTTCAGGTTGACGGCATCGCTATCCGCCTTGGCGTTGGCCACATTCGTGATGGTCGTCGCGGTGCCGCCCTTGTTCAACGTCAGCACGGTCTTCGCATTGTCGTCATAGTGCACGGCCAGCGGATCGGTTCCGCCACCGCCACCAGCAGCCGCAGCCGCGATGGCCGAGCCCACATCGGAGTACGTCTTGCCACCAACCGTGTAGGTCGGCGCCTTGACACTGCCGTCAGTATTCAGGCCCGCTCCACCGCCGAGTGCACTTGTCACGCCCTTGAGCTGCGACACGTTGACGGCGTCGTTGGCATTGATACCGCTTGCCACATGGATGATCCGGCGCTCCGCATTATCCGCACCAATCGAGAGGACGTTGTCCACCTCTGCATCGCTGTTGGCACCCAGAACAATGCTGTTCTTGGCACCGCCGATGATATTGCTGCCGATCGCAACCGTACCCGCTCCCTTCACGTTGAGAGTGGTACCGATGGCAACGGTATTATCGCCGTCAGCGCCTGTATTGGCGCCGATGCTGACCGAGTTTGCACCAATCGCGCTGGAACCGCTGCCGACCGCCGTCGCGTTCTCGCCAGAAATTGACAGGTTCTGACCGACGCCGACGGCACCCTTTGCGGAAGCTTGCACGTTCGCTCCCGCTGCCACAGCGTTGTCAGCGGTCGCCATCGAAGCCAGACCGATAGCCATGGAGTCCTTACCGATCGCCTTGAGCGTACCCCCCTTGTCCGTCGGACCGGACACAATCAACTGATCGGGCGTAAGGCTCGAGGTTTCGGCAGACACGAAGGAGCTCGTCTCCGCCTGCGGCTTCAGCCCGCTCAGCAGCTTGTTGACTTGTCCAAGGTTCACCGCGTCCGTTGCGCTCGTACCCTCCGCCACATTCACGAGGCGGCGGCGGTTGGAAGCGCTACCAACCGAGAACGTATTCATCTCCGTCGCCGTCGAGTTGTAGCCGATCGCAATGGCGTTCTGCTGGGTAGAAATCGCCCCGTATCCGATCGCAACGGCGTGATCTGCCGATGCATTGGCACTGTAGCCCACCGCTGTTCCCTGAGCGCCGATGGCACGAGCGTTGCGGCCAATCGCCAATGCCTGCTCAGCGGTGGCAAACGCATTGCCGCCGATGGCAATGGCATCCGTACCGGAGGCCTGCGCTTGCGCCGCCGTGGAGTTGCCGAACTTGATGTACTTCAGGTTCGGAGCGATCCCTTGAAGACTGCTCGTCATGGCATTGAGTGCCGACCCCACATCCCGATAGGATTTGGGATCGCCGTTGGCGTCATTGACCGTGTAGGTCGGGGCCGTCAGACCACCCTTGCCGTCGGCTGCCGCGCCGCCACCAAGAGCGCCGGCGATGCCGCTGACGCTGGTGTTGAGCTGCTGCACGTTCACGGCGTCAGTAGCGAGCTGGCCTGCCGCGACGTTGCTAACTTGCACCGCCGTGGTCGCGCCCGTGCCGCCCAACGTCACCTTGTCCTTCTTCGTGCCGTCATACGCCACGAAGCTGTTGGTCACGTTGCCCTTGTCGTCGGTGGTCAGGCCCGCCGACTTCATCTGCTTCAGGTTCACCGCGT
>JACXTT010008921.1_pt1 | contig 13803 bp, 10 predicted proteins | sample 9270951 | NCBI WGS metagenome assembly JACXTT01 (sample SAMN15532306, study PRJNA645909) | rock metagenome | isolation source: weathered quartz diorite | place: Puerto Rico | collected 2017-06-21 | reverse complement strand
TGCGCGGCCGTCTTCGCAAAGCCGATCCCGGGATCGACGGCGATGGCGCGCTCGGGGACGCCCGCACGGAGCGCTGCCTCGATCCGCTCGGCGAGGAACGCCTTCACCTCGGAAACCACGTCCCGGTAGCGCGCCAGCCGGTCCATGGTGTCGGGAGTTCCCTTGCGGTGCATGAGGATCACGCCGGCGCCCGCGCTCGCCGCCACCTCGAGGATGCGCGGATCGACGAGGCCAGCGCTCACGTCGTTGACGATCGCGGCGCCGGCCGCGAGCGCGCGCTCGGCCACTGCCGCTTTCGTCGTGTCGATCGAGAGCGTGCCGCGCTCGCGCAGGCGCTCGATCACGGGCTCGACGCGGCGGATCTCTTCCTCGGCCGAAACCGGCGCCGCGTGCGGCCGGGTGGATTCGCCACCCACGTCGACGATCGCCGCCCCGGCCGCGAACATCTCGGCGCCGTGCGTGACGGCCGCGCTCGGATCGAGGTGTCGCCCCCCGTCGCTGAAGGAGTCGGGGGTGACGTTCAGGATGCCTAGGACGCCCGGAGCCTCGAGCGCGCCGAACGAGAACCCACGAACACGCGTGCGTCGGCCGGCGGAAGCTCGGCCGGTTCGCCCGGTTCGAGGTCGATTCGCGGTCTCGAGCTCCAGCACGTGCCCATCATGATGCCGCCGCGGAGACGGCCTCGCTCGGCTGAACGTCCAACGTCGCGCCGAATTCCTTGACGATCTGGTCGATGTCTCCGCCGTCGATCGACTCGCGTTCGAGCAGGACCTCCGCCATGCGATGGAGAATCGCCATGTTCGTGCTCAGCAGGCGTTTGGCACGCTCGTAGGCGCCCTGGATCAGGCCGCGGACTTCCTTGTCGATCTCCTCCGCAGTGCCCTGCGAGTAGTCTTGCTGCTGCGTGAAGTCGCGGCCGAGGAAGATCTGCTCTTCCTTCTTGCCGAACGTCATCGGACCCATGCGCTCGCTCATGCCCCACTCGCAGACCATCTTGCGGGCGAGGTCGGTGGCGCGCTCGATGTCGTTCCCCGCGCCGGTGGTCATGTGCTTGAGACACAGCTCCTCGGCGACGCGGCCGCCGAACAGGATCGCCAGGTTGTTGGTGAGGAACTCGCGCGTGTAGGTGTGGCGGTCGTCGATCGGCACCTGCTGGGTGAGGCCGAGCGCCATGCCGCGCGGGATGATGGTGACCTTGTGCACGGGATCCGTCCCGGGGATGAGCTTCGCGACGAGCGCGTGACCGGCCTCGTGGTAGGCCGTGTTCCGCCGCTCCTCGAGCGAGAGCACCATGCTGCGGCGCTCGCTTCCCATCATGACCTTGTCCTTCGCGAGCTCGAAGTCGGACATCTCGACCCGGTCCTTGTTCTTCCGGGCGGCGAGCAGCGCGGCTTCGTTCACGAGGTTCTCGAGATCGGCGCCGGCGAAGCCCGGCGTCTGGCGCGAGAGCAAGGAGATGTCGACGTCGGCGGCGACCGGCACGCGCCGCGAGTGCACGCGCAAGATGCCTTCGCGGCCCTTCACGTCGGGCCGCGGGACGATCACGCGCCGGTCGAAGCGGCCGGGGCGGAGCAGCGCGGGATCGAGCACGTCGGGACGGTTCGTCGCGGCGATCAGGATGACGCCTTCGTTCGACTCGAAGCCGTCCATCTCGACGAGCAGCTGGTTCAGCGTCTGCTCGCGCTCGTCGTGGCCGCCGCCGAGGCCCGCGCCGCGATGGCGGCCGACGGCGTCGATCTCGTCGATGAAGATGATGCAGGGCGCGCTCTTCTTGCCCTGCACGAAGAGGTCGCGGACGCGCGAGGCGCCGACGCCGACGAACATCTCGACGAAGTCGGAGCCCGAGATCGAGAAGAACGGCACGCCCGCTTCGCCCGCGATCGCGCGCGCGAGCAGCGTCTTGCCGGTGCCGGGAGGCCCGACCAGCAGCATGCCCTTCGGGATGCGGCCGCCGAGCTTCGTGAAGCGCTTCGGGTCCTTCAGGAACGCGATGATCTCTTCGAGCTCTTCCTTGGCCTCGTCGATGCCGGCCACGTCTTGGAACGTGACCTTGTGCTGACTCTCGGTGAGCAGCTTCGCACGGCTCTTGCCGAACGACATGGCCTTGCCGCCGCCGACCTGCATCTGCCGCATGAAGAAGATCCACACGGCGATCAAGGCGAGCATCGGCGCCCACTGGATCAGGAACAGCATGTACCAGGGCTCGCCGTCCTCGGGCTTGGCGGCGATCTTCACGCCCTTCTCGCGGAGCAGCTTGACGAGGTTCGGATCCTCGGGTGCGAACGTCTTGAAGCCCTTGCCGTTCTGGTGATGGCCGTGGATGTTCGGGCCCTGGATCGTGACCTCGGCGATGTCGCCCTTTTCGACTTCGTTCAGGAACTCGCTGAAGATGATCTCCGGATCGCGGGCCTCCTGCCTGTTCAAGAGATTGAACAGCAGGAGCATCATCAGCCCGAGCACGAGCCAGAGCGCGACGTTTCTCGAAACCTGATTCAATTCGTCTCCTGTGGCGACGCGGTGTCGCCGGATCTCACGAGCACGTACGAGCGACGCTAACACAACGGTTTTCTTGCGGCAACGCGGATACCCGCATGGCGCACGCCGTCCCGCCGCTCAGCCGTTCCGCTCGTGCCCGCCGCGGCGCGCCTCGACCACGAGCACCCTCCGGGTGCCCGCCGACACCAGGGCGACGGCACTCCGGCAGAGACCCGGGACCCAGACGATCTCGCCGTCGTGCTCGACCAACGGCCAACCCGCGCGCTCTTCGCGCGGGACCTTGGCGTCGACGAACACGTCGTGGATCTTCTTCCGGCCGCCGAGCCCGAGCACGCGGATCCGGTCTCCGTCCTTGCGGGTCCGCACGACCAGGCCGTTCCGGTCGATCGCGGCGAGATCGAACACGGCGCGAAACCGAGACGGGCGGACCGTCGCAGGCGCGGTCCGGGCCGCAACCGTCCAGCCGCCGAAGCAGACCCGCTCCCCCAGCCGCTGCGGTGGACGCCCCTGGGCTTCGACGCTTTCCTCGAACGGCCCTCGCCGCCAGGAGAGCTGCCCGGCTCGGCGGACGACGGACCCTCCCGGAAGCGCGCACGCTTCGCCGTCTGCACCCCAGCGGGCGAGCTTACGCAGCGCCGCCACGTGCTCGAACCCGATCGACCCGAGGCCGCCGCGCTCGCGGGCGAGCCACGCACGCAGGATCCGCCGCTCGAGCGCCGGCGCCGTTCGGGGCCAGCGACGGCAGTCCAGGGCGCCACCGGCGGCGAGCTGTCGCAGCCGTCGCTCGGCCAGTTCCGTCAGCAGCGCATCGTCCTCGCGGAGGAGGTCTGCCGCCCGGGCGAGCGCGGCCTTGGTACGCGGATTCAGCTCGCGCTCGAGCACGGGGAGCACGCGGGAGCGCACCCGGTTCCGCGTGAAGCGTGGGCTCGCGTTGCTGCGATCCGTACGGTAGCGGAGGCCCTCGCGGGCGAGGAACCGGAGAACGTCGGCGCGCGACGCATCGAGGAGGGGCCGCACGACTCCGTCGCCGCGACGCCGTGCGATCCCGCCGAGCCCGGCGGTGCCGCTGCCCCGCACCAGGCGATGCAGAACGGTCTCGGCTTGGTCGTCCTCCGTGTGGGCGGTCGCGATGCAGGTCAAGCCGCGCTCGTGGGCGATGCGGGCGAGTGCCTCGTAGCGGGCGACGCGGGCGCGCTCTTCGAGGTCCGGCCCGGGACGAATCGGCGCGGCCCGTACGCTGACGGGAATTCCCAACGCCTCCGCCGTCTTCCGGACGAAGGCCTCGTCGCGCTCGGAATCGCGGCCCCGGAGCCCGTGGTTCACGTGCCCGACCTCGATCGGCCAGCGCCCGATCCGCACCAGGGCATGCAGCAGCGCGATCGAGTCGGGCCCCCCCGACACCGCGACGAGCACCCGGTCCCGTCTCCGGAACAGCCGATGCTCGGCGATCGTCTCCTCGACCCGTCTCGGAAGCGCGGTCACGGGGCGTTTGTCCCCTCGCCCGTCCATGCGGCGCAAGGAGCTTCCGACTTGCCGCCTCCGCGCGGAGCGTGGCATACCGGGGTCGAACATGACCGCTCGTGCCTTGTTGTTTGCGTTGTCTCTCGCCATCGCCTCCGCCACGCCTGCCATCGCCAACGATCCGAGCGCCGGACTCCCGATCGCTCCAGGCAAGGACGAGCGCCAGGCCGTGCTGCTGCTCATGAAGCAGAACACGGAGAAGTACGGAAGCGACGTCGCGCTGCTGCAGGGCTTGCTGCTCGTGCACTCGCTGCAAGGCGAAGCGGTGCTCAGCACCGAGTCGCGCATCCTCGGCTTCGAGAAGACGGGCGGGCGAAACTACGTGAACTGCCGCGTCGCGAGCGGCGTGGTGCTGAACGACAAGCAGCAGCTCACGGCCGAACAGCGCCTCGAGCGCATCTGGCACATCGTCCTCGAGCGCGCGTTCTCGAAGTACGAGAAGTTCTCGGCCCCGGCCGACGGCCTCGCGATCGAGATCGAGTACAACCACAAGGCGTTCGATCGCATGGCCGAGGTCGGCGAGAGCGACGACGTGGGCCCGACGGAGCGCGCGAAGTTCTACCTCACGATGGCCGATCTCACCGACTACATGGGTCGTCGCGTCGGGCCGCAGGAGCTGCTCGAGCGCTCGAAGATCCTGCTCGACGATCAGCCCGTGAAGCTTCGCCTGGTGGAGGTGACGATGCCGCCGCCGCCGGTGAAGGACGTGCCTCCGCCGGAGAACGCCGCCGCGCCGTCCGCCGCCCCGGGTCCGGACGGGCGCTCGGCGAAGCGCTAGCACGCGCCGGCGCTGCTACGCGCGACGCAGGATCTTGCGCGCCATCGAGCGGGCGATCCGCGCCCAGTGCGTCGCGAAATGACGGAGCAGCGCGCGCACCTCGCCCCGCGCCGACGGATCGTGGATCGCGGCGCGGAGCAGGCGGACTTGCAGGGTCGCCTTGCGACGTAGCTGTCCCCCTTGATCGGCGAGCCAGCGCGGGATCGGCCACACCTCGACGACGAGCGAGGACGCGGCGCCGAGCTTCCGGAACGCCGCGAGCCGCTTGTGGCCGTCTGCCAGGAACCAGCGGCCGGCCAGGCGTACGACGGCCACCGGCGGAAAGCGATCGCCTTGCTCCATCGCCAGCCGGTACCGCTCGACGTGCTCCGGCGCGTGCTCGACCTCGAGCATGTCGATCACCTCCGCGACGGCGAGCGTTCGCGTCGGGCCGCGCGCGAGCGCGGGATCGAAGGCGGTGGGCACGGCCTCGCTCATAGGTGGCTGCAATTGTGCCTGCCGCGGCTTCTGTATAGGGGATCGGACGTGCCGGCCAGCCGCATCACGATGCGCCGCGTGCGGTTCTTCGTGCTGGAGCGCCTGCTGTTACCGATCGCCGCCGCGCCGCTGCGCGCCTGGGTGCGGAGCTGGACCCTCGATGCCGACGCGCGCCGGGCGATGGAAGCGGTCGTGGCGCAACCACGCGTCGTGGTCGCGACGCTGCACGGCATGCTGTTCCACCTGCTCGCGTTCGCGGCTCCGCTCCGCGCACGCGGCCGGACCCCGGTCGTCCTGGTGAGCCCGAGCCTCGATGGACGATTGCTCGCCAAGCTGCTGGTGCACTTCGGCGTGGAAGCCGTCGCCGGAACGGTCGGCCAGCGGGGCGTCTCGGGGGCGCGTGCGTTCGTGCGCGCCGTCGCGGGTGGCGCGGTCGGCATCGTCGCCGTGGACGGTCCGCGGGGCCCACGAGGCGTGGTGCGGCCAGGCGTCCTCCAGCTCGGGGAGACGGCCGACGCCGAAGTGATGGCCTTCGCCACCGAGAGCGCCCGGGGCATTCGCTTCGCGTCGTGGGACCGCGCGCATCTCCCGTTGCCGCGCGCCGTGGTTCGCGCCGCCGCGCGACGGCTGCGGCGGCCGTCCGTGCCGGCCGAAGCAGAAGCCGCGCTCGTCGAGCTCGGCCGCACGCTCGAAAGCGGCGCCCCGGGTACGGCTGCGTGAGAGGACTCGATCTCTCGCGTCCACTGCGCGCGATCTTCTCGGGGCCGGCGCGGCCCGTGATCGACCCGTCGGCGTTGCGGAGCCTCCTCGTCGTCAAGACGTCCTCGCTCGGCGACGTCGTTCACGCACTGCCCGTGGCTTCCGCGCTGAAGGCGAGTCTCCCACGTCTGCGTATCTCGTGGGTCGTCGAAGAGGCGCACGCCCCGCTGCTCCGCGGCCATGCCGCGATCGACCGCATCGTGCGATGGCCTGCCATCTCCGCGGGGCCCGCGGCGCTCCGCGCGGGCGTGAACGAGCTCCGCCGCGAAGCCTACGACGTGAGCCTCGATCTGCAGGGGCTCGCGCGCAGCGCGGCGATCGTCCAGGCGTCGGGAGCGGCCGTCCACGTCGGCGTATCGCCACAACGCGAGGGCGCCCACCTCGTCTCGTACGAGGTCCCCGCATCGGACGGCGATGCGCACGTCGTGGACGAATGCTTGACGGCGGCCGGGTTCCTCGGAGCGCGTCGCCGCCCGATCGCGTTCGGCATCGCCGTCGCGCCCGAGGCCGCCGCGCGGGTGTCGGATCGGCTCGGCCGAGAGCGGCCGATCGTGGTCGGACCGTCCGCGTCGGCCGCGTGGAAGTCGCCGTCGCTCTCCTGGTGGCGAAGCGCCCTACCCGCCCTCTGCGCGCTCGGCCGAGTCGTGGTGGTGGGCGCCGAGGCGCGGCGAGCCGAGCATCGTGCGATGACCGAAGGCCTGCCGTGCCAGGACTGGACGGGCGACACCACACTCGACGAAGTCGTGGCACTGCTCGATCGCGCGGCGCTCTACGTCGGTCCGGACTCGGGCCCGCTGCACGTGGCCGCGGCGCTCGGCCGGAGCACGATCGGTCTCTACGGCCCGACCTCGGCGACGCGGCTCGGACCCTGGGGCCAGGACGGCAACGTCCTTCGCTCTGCGCTTCGCTGCGGCAACGCCTGCGCGCTCACGTGCCGGCGAGTCCCGCGCTGTCTCGAGGCACTCGCGCCGCGCGAGCTCACCGAGCACGCTCGCCGGGTGCTCGCGCGAGCAGCGGGCTGAGCGCCGCGACGTAGCGCTGCGCGACCTCGGCCGCGTCGGGGAGCGCCGCGGCCTGCAGCGCGACGATCTTCCGCCGCGCTTCGCCGTCCGGGAGCCAGGCGCGCACCCTTCCCGCGATCGCTCGTGCATCCGCCGCAACCGTCTCCGGGGCGAGCGCGCGGATCGCCGCCGCCTCCTCGGCGAAGTGCTCCATGTTCGGTCCGAACAGAAAGGGAACGCCGGCGCGGAGCGGCTCGAGCGGGTTGTGGCCGCCGTGGGCGCCGAAGCCGCCACCGACGATCGCGACCCAGGCGGATGCGTACGCGGCCTCGAGCTCGCCCATGCGGTCGAGCAGGAGGACACGCCAGCCCGGCGCCGTGGCTCCAGTGCTCCGCCGACGGACGGTCCAGCCGCGTGCCTCGCAGCGCGCCTCCACACCCGGGATCGCGCTCGGGTGTCGCGGCGCCACGCAGCAGCGCCAGGGGACGTCCGATAGCTCGTCGAGGGCGGCGAACAGCACGTCGAGCTCGTCGTCGTGGACGCTGCCCGCGACCAGGATGGGGGGGCCCTGCTGTCGCAGGAGCACCGCGAGCCCGTCCGCGATCGGCCGGGCGTCCGCCGTGGCGAGGTGCTTCAAGCTACCGATCGCCCGGCAACGCGTGGGGTCCGCGCCGAGCGCCGCGAAGCGTGCGCGCTCGACCTCGTTCTGCGCGAGCACGAGATCGATCCGCTGGAGCATCGCGCGCACCAGCGGAGCGATCCAGCGATAGCGCGACACGTCGCGCGGGTAGATGCGGGCGCCCGCGACGACGACGGGAACGCGTCGCGCGGAGGCCTCGGCGACGAGGCTCGGCCAGAGCTCGGTCTCGATCAGCACGAGCAGGCGGGGCGTCCAGCGATCGAACGCGCGCGCCACCCAGCGCGGCGCGTCCCACGGAGCGAGCGAGACGAGGTCGTCGGCTTCGCGCACGCCTCGCGCGACCTCGAGGCCGGCCGCATTCGTCGTCGTGTAGACGGCCCGGACGTGATGCCCTGCCCTCGCCAGGGCCGAGCGCAGCGAGGCGCCGGCGCGGATCTCGCCGGCGGACGCGCCGTGGATCCAGACGGCACCCTCCGTCCGTTCGACGAGGCCGCGGCGCGCCGCGAGGTCCTCGCCGGCGGCTCCCGCGAGCCGGGACATCCAGAGCAGCGCGCCGAACGCGGGGCCGGCCGCGAAACGGTACGCCCGCTCGGAAGCGGTGAGGCCCGGAACGGGGCTTGCGGGGTGCGCGACGTTTGACAAAACGTCTCGGGGGCTCGACACGATCGTCACGCCTCATGGCGCGACCCGAACGCAGCCCAGATAGGTTCCTGGCCGCGGCCCTGTCAACGGAGCCGGCATGAACGTCCTTTGGATCGCCGGAGCCCATCGCGTCGGCGGCGCGGAGCAAGTCGGCCTGGTGATCGCACGCGGCCTGCAGGATCGCGGGCACAAGGTGACCGCGCTCTTGCCGGTGGCCGGGCCGCTCGGGGCGGCGGCGCGCGCGCGCGACTTGCCGGCGCTCCGGGTCTCGCTCGGCGGCTCGTTGAACGTCTTCGCGTTGACGGCGATCTTCCGGGCGCTGCGTTATCTACGTCCGCACGTGGCGATCGTCACCACGTCCGACGAATGGGTGTGGTCCTGCCTCGTGCCACGACCGGCGCGAACTCGCTTGGTGCTGGCCCGGCACATGGCGATCCCGCTGCCCGACCGCGTGGAGCGACTCGCCGCCCGCCGGGCGGATCGCTTCGTAACGGTCTCCGAGGCCGCGTGCCGCGCACTCACCCGGAGCGGGAGGATCGCGAAACGAAACGTCGAGATCATCCCGAATCCCGTCCGCTGGCCGATCCGTACCTCCGTACCTACCGACGCGGAACGACGCGCGGCGCGGATCACCCTCGGCCTGCCACCGGACCGCGCGTGGATCGGCTTCCTCGGCGGCGGTGAGGAGGCCAAGGGATTCTCCGGCCTGCTCGATGCCGTGGCGCAGATTCGGAGATCACTCCCCGAGGTGCGTCTCCTGGTCTGCGGTCGAGGCGACGGCGCGGCAATCGATGCGAGCGTCCGGGCGCGAGGCCTCGCGGGAGCGGTCACGTACCTCGGCGAAGTCGACAACGTCGACGAGGTGCTGACCGCCGTCGACGTGGTCGCGCTCGCGACACCCTCGCGGCTCGGAGAGGCCTCTCCGCTCGCGGCGATCGAGGCGATGGCGCACGGCACGGCCGTCGTGGCCCCCGCGCTCGACGGCATCGCCGAGGTCGTCGCGTCGGCGGCCGGCGGATCCGGATGGCTCACCCGCCCGGACGACGCGGGCGCGCTCGGCGTCGCGCTCCTCGAAGCGCTGCGTTCCGCCGACGGGCGCCGGGCGCGCGCGGAACGCGGACTCGCGCGCGCCCGGGACTTCGATCCCGCGCTCGCCGTCTCTCGCTACGAGCGGCTGTTCACGGCGATCGGCGCCGGCTCCTGACGGAGCTGGTCGGCGAACAGCCGTGCGAACGGAGGGCTCGTCGCGATCAGATCCGCGACGGTTCCCTCGGCGGCGAGCCGGCCGCCGTCGAGCAGCAGCACGCGGCCGCAGAGGCTCACGGTGGAGAGACGGTGGGCCATCACGATCACCGTCCGCTGCGCGAGCCAATCGGCGATCTCCGCGAAGATCTGCGCCTCGATGGCACCGTCGACGGCGCTGGTGGTCTCGTCGAGCACGAGCACCACGGGATCGCGCACGATCGCCCGCGCCAGCGCGAGGCGGCTCTTCTGACCTCCCGACAGGTTACGGCCGGCCTCGAGGAGCGCTCCGTCGAGGCCGCCCTCCAGGTCGTCGAGCCAGCGACCGAGGCCGGCGCGACGGATCGCCGCCTCGACTTCGTCTCGCGTCGCCTGCCACGAACCGTAGCGGACGTTGTCGAGGACGCTGCCGGCGAACACGAACGGTTCCTGCTCGACGACCGTGACGGCGCCGCGAACCACGTCGAGGCGGAGCTCGCGAAGGTCCGTTCCGTCGAGCGCGATCGTCCCGGCGCGCGGATCGAGGAAGCGGACGAGCAATCGCGCGAGCGTGGTCTTGCCGCCGCCGCTGGCGGCCACGATCGCCACGCGCTCGCCGCGTCGGAGCGTGAAGCGGAGATCGGCGAGAACGGGAGGTCCTTCCGCATACGAGAACCCGACGCCGTCGAACGCGATCTCGCCGCGCACGGGAGCCGCCGCGGCCCGCTCGCCGCCGCGCTCGAGATCGCGGAGGTCGATCACCTCGTAGACGCGCTCCGCGCTCGCCAGCGCACGTTGCAGCCGTCCGTAGACCTCGCCGAGCCGGCGCGCCGGCTCGACCGTCTGCACCGCGTAGAGGCAGAACGACAAGATCACGCCTTCGGACAACCGGCCCGAGGCGACGAGCAGCCCGCCGTACGCCGTCGCGAGCACGAGCGCGAGCGCGGTCGCCATCCACACCGAGGCGAGCAGTGCGGACGTCCACCATTCGCCGCGCAGAACGCTCGCGCTCTGCGCGTCGTTGCGCTCGCGGAAGCGCGCGCCTTCGTGCGCTTCCGCGCCGAATCCCTTGATCGTGCTCGTGCCGGCGAGCTGTTCGCCGAAGAGCGCGGCGAGCGCACCGAGCTCCCGTTGCGCGTGCAGCCCGCGGCGGCGGATCGCGCGTCCGAGCGTGGCGATCAGCCAAGCGACCGGCGGCCCCGCGACGAAGATCGCGGCCGCGAGGCGCCACTCGAGCACGAACATGAGGACGACCGCGCCGACCAGCAGGAAGCCCTCGCCGACGATGCGCTTCAGCACCGCCTCCGCGAATCCGGAGAGCGCGGCACAGTCGTTCAGCATCCTCGAGACGAGGTCCCCCGCGGGAAAGCGCGCGAGCGAAGGCAGCGTGCTCGCCAGCAGACGCTCCTGCATGCGCGCGCGCAGTCGGCGGATGGTGTCCTGGTGGATCCGCGCCAACAGGTAGGACGACGCGAACAGCATCGCCACCATGACGACCGCGATCGCGGCGCTGAGCGCCGAGAGCCGGAGGATCGCCTCGGGGTCGCGCGGCACTATGCCTTCTTGGACCCAGCGCTTGGTGATCCAGGTGAGGTAGAGCTGCGAGGCCGAGAGCCCGAGCAGCGACGCGACGGCGGCGGCCAGCGTGCCGCGGTCTTCGAGCAGCTCTCCGAGCAGCCGCCGGAACGTACCGCGGCTCGCTTCGTCCCCCGCGTCGGCGCGCATCGGATCAGTCCGCGGGCTCGCGCCGCGCGAGCTCCAGCATGCTCAAGAAGAACGAGCTCACGATCGTCTGCGCCCCGACGATCATCAACGTCGACGCCTGGATCGCGGGCCGGAGCGCGTCGAGGCTTCCCATCCCGCTCTCGAGCCAGCCGACCAGGATCGTCAGGTCGATCGCGAAACCGCAGAGGAACAGCGCCGCACCCACGACGAGCCCGCGCTCGAGCGTGAAGTAGCGGGCGACGATCGCGATCGATCGGTCGGGTGCATGGAGCCGTGCGGCGTGCGAGTAGACCTTCGCGAAGAGCCCGGTGCTGACGATCTGGAAGCCGAGGGTGGTGAGCAGGCTGCCGAGCACCATGTAGTGCACGTCGAACGAGAGCCCGAAGATGCGGCGCGGTCCGCCGCCGAGCAGCAGCAGCGGCAGCACTCCGACCGTCATGCAGGCGAGTCCCGGGACCATGAACAGCGCCGTCGGCGAGAACAGCAGCATGAACCGCAGGTGCCGCCAGCCGTCGCGGAGCCAGCGCAGATGCGAAGGACGGCCGCGCCCGTCGCGTCGCAGCGTGATCGGCACCTCGGCGATGCGCATGCCGCCGAGCACGGCCTTGATGACCATCTCCGACGCGAGCTCCATGCCGCCGGTCTCGAGCCGCATGCGCCGGACGGCCTCGCGGGTGAACGCACGCATGCCGCAGTGGGCATCCGAAACCCCGCCGCCGAACAGCAGCCGCAGCATCCCGGACAGCGCCGGATTGCCGATCCAGCGGTGGTGCCACGGCATCGCCCCGGGTTCGACGCGGCCGCGCAGGCGCGAGCCCATCACCAGGTCGGCGCCGCCGCGGAGCGCGTCGACGAACGGGGCGAGTCGCGAGAGGTCGTAGGAGTCGTCGGCGTCGGCCATCACCACGAACGGCGCGCGTGCCTCCTCGATGCCGCGAAGCAGCGCGTGACCATAGCCGACGCGCGGCTCGCGGATCACGCGGGCGCCGGCCTCCTCGGCGCGCTCCACCGACGCGTCCGTCGAGCCGTTGTCCACGACCACGACCTCGCCGGCGAGTCCGAGCTCGGCGAACGCATCCCGTGCGGCGCGCACGCAGCGGCCGACCGTGGCGGCCTCGTCGCGGCACGGCAACACGACCGACACGGCGGGCCCGTCGCGGTCGGCGAGGCGGAGTTCGGCGGTGGATCGGTTGTCGCTCACGCGTGGGCCCCGGGGCCGGCTGCTTCTCCGCGGCGCTCCGAACTGGCGGAGGGCGTCTTCGCGTGAAATAGTCGCCCACGGCCCGGCGGGCAAGCTCGTCCGCGCGGCCTCCCGTTCGATGCGAGGCAAAGCCGCGCCGCCGGCCGATCCCGAGCTCCCGCGAAGCCGCGGCCATACCGAGGCCCCAGCGTGGCGTTCCGACGCCGCCGCGATCGCGGGATACGTCGTGCTGACGATCGTGATGACGTATCCGATCGCATTCCGGCTCGGCTCGGCGATTCCCGGCGACGGCACGGACTGTTGGGCCCATTACTGGAACCTCTGGTGGGTGCACCGGGCGCTCCTCGTGCTGCACGTGAATCCGTTCGCGACGAGCGAGGTCTATCACCCGGTCGGCGCGAGCCTCTTGTTCCACAGCCTGGCGCTCGTCCACGCGCTGCTAGCCCTTCCGCTCGTCGACATCTTCGGGCTGTCCGTCGGCTACGACGTGGTCACGCTGCTCTCCTTCGTCGGTAGTGGGTGGGCTGGCTATCGCCTCTTCCTGGAGATCTCCCCTCTCGGCGAAGAATCGCGGCTCGCGGCGTTCCTCTGCGGGTCGGTCTTCGCGTTCAGCGCGTTTCGCTTCATGCATCTGCTCGGTCACCTCGACTTGCTGGGGACCCCGTTCATGCCCGCCTACGCGCTGGCTCTCGTGCGCATCTTCAAGGGTCCCGGGATCGCGAACGTCGTGGGCGCGGCGGTTTGGCTCGCCCTCACCGCGCTCGCCGCGTGGTACCTGTGGATGCACTTGATGGCGCTGACCGCCGTCGTGGCTCTCCATCACGCGGCGTGCGGGCCGCGCTCGCAGGAGCTCGGACGCGCGGAGTTCCGTGCCGCCTCGGTGGTCGCGCTCGCGACCGTGCTGCTCGCGCCCTTGCTGGTGCCGATGGTGGAGATCGGCCCCGCGTTCGGGGCGCTCCCGCCATCCGCTTCGCTCTCCACGTCCGCCGACCTCCTGGCGTTCTTCGTTCCGTCCTCGCTCCACCCGCTGTGGGGACGGGCGCTCGGGCCGCTGTGGAGCTCGCTCGTCCGCGACGGGAACCGCACCGAAGGCATCGTCTTCCTCGGCCTCGTGCCGCTCGCGCTCGCGTGCTTCGCGGAGCGCGGAGCGGACAGGCGCCTCTGGACGGTCGTGCTCATCGCATTCTGCGTGCTCGCGCTCGGGCCGGTGCTGCACGTCGCCGGGCGGACGCCGGAGATCGCGGGCGCTCCGGTCCCGCTCCCGTATGCCATGCTGACCGCCTCCGGGGTTCCGTTTGGATCGGTGGTGCGCGCGCCGAGCCGCTTCGTGAGCGTCGCCACG
>JACXTT010008920.1_pt1 | contig 13803 bp, 14 predicted proteins | sample 9270951 | NCBI WGS metagenome assembly JACXTT01 (sample SAMN15532306, study PRJNA645909) | rock metagenome | isolation source: weathered quartz diorite | place: Puerto Rico | collected 2017-06-21 | reverse complement strand
GTACAACGCTTGCAGTTCCCCTCCTTCGAGGAGGGGCGGCCGCGCCGATCAAACAAAATGCATCGTCACCTCAGAATCGGCGCGGCCGGGGAGGTCATACAATCGTTTGACCTCCCCCGGCGCCCCGAAATTAAGGTAGCGAGGCAGCTGGTTGATCGGCGCCCCGACCCCTCGAGGGAGGGGAGAAACAATTGTGTTGGGCAACACGCCCTTTACGCCCGCGTTCAATCACCTCTTCTGGCCGAATTCTGCTTGCCTAACAGCCGGTAGAGTAGCTAAATTGTCTTTCAAATCAACTGCCTGAGGGGTGAACCATTCGAGCTCTCTGGGCCATTTCCATATTGGGTCTTGCGGTCGGTGTCGCAGTGTCGAGTGCTCCCGTGTCCGCAACTCAAACGGCTACGGACGAATCCGATCCGCAGCTCGTGGTTCAGCGAGTTTGTGTTGGGTGCCACAACGACCGCTCGCGCTCCGGAAACCTTTCACTCGAACACTTCGATGTGGCCTCAGCGGGTACGAACGCCGAAGTGGCCGAAAAGATGATCCGCAAATTGCGGGCGGGGATGATGCCGCCTCCCGGCGCGCGCCGCCCAGCGGATGAAGCGCTGACAGGGCTCGCACAAAAACTGGAGACAGTCGTCGATGAAGCGGCGAGTCGCGACCCAAACCCCGGCGGGCGAACCTTCCAGCGACTCAATCGCCCTGAATATGAGCGCGCAATCCGCGATCTGCTCGCGCTGGATGTGCATGCGAAAAATTGGCTGCCTCCCGACCAGATGAGCGCCAATTTCGACAACATGGCGGACGCGCAGACGCTGTCACCCACTCTCTTGGAGGCATACCTCAATGCCGCAACCGCGATCAGCCGAATGGCGCTCGGCGATCGAAATCCGCCTGCCATCGACGAGACATACACGAACTCCCAATACATCTCGCAGCATCCGTGGGACCACGTCGAAGGCGCTCCCTACGGCACTCGCGGTGGATTGGTCGTCGATCACGTTTTTCCTGCTGACGGTGAATACGTCTTCTCCTTGACATTCACTTCAGGCAGTAACACACCGATTGAGGACATCGACGTCTCCATTGACGGCGAAAGAGTAGCCCTGCTCCTTTATGACACCAACCCAAGAGGCGTCGCCGCCGATGGACGAGGTTTTACGCCCACGAAGACGCAGCCAATCCAGGTTCGAGCGGGACAACACAAAGTGGCTGCCGCATTCATCCGGCGGACAGAAGGACCTTACGAAGACTTGATTCGTCCGCATGATTGGTCGCTTGCCGGGGGCGGCTCCGGCGGTGCTGGAGTCACAACGCTGCCTCACGTGAGAGATCTGATCATCGGCGGTCCATACCGGGTCATGGGGATGTCGGACACAGCGAGCCGCCGGAAGATCTTCACGTGTCGCCCGACGGTGTCATCTGAAGAACGGCCCTGTGCGCGCCAGATCATTTCCCGGATGGGAACTGAAGCCTTCCGGCGATCCTTGTCGCCCGGCGATCTCGACGAACTCATGGCGTTTTACGACCAGGGCGCAAAAAAAGGCGGCTTTGAAATCGGCGTCAGGACTGCTCTCGAGGCGATACTGGCGAGCCCATATTTCGTGTTGAGGCTCGAACGGCAGCCGGCCGACGTTCGGCCAGGGCAAACCTACGCCATCAGCAACGCAGATCTGGCCTCGCGCCTGTCATTCTTTATCTGGGGAACTCCGCCGGACACCGAACTTCAAAAGCTTGCGAGCGATGGGCGTCTCACGAGTTCCGGAGAACTCGAACGGCAGGCACGACGGTTACTCTCAGACCCACGAGCGGAAGCGCTCGGCACGCGGTTCGCCGCACAATGGTTCCGATTACAGGATCTTTATAAGGTTCACCCCGATCCAAACTTTTATCCCAACTTCGACGAGAATCTCGCTGATGCGATGAGGCGGGAGACCGAGCTGTTCTTCTACAACCTCGTTCGTGAGAATCGAAGCCTCCTCGAACTGTTCAACGCCGACTACACATTCGCGAACGAGCGCCTCGCGGAGCACTACGGAATTCCCAACCTCGCCGGAACGCATTTTCGTCGCGTGAAATATCCGGACGACAGGCGGAGAGGTTTATTGGGCCACGGCAGCGTATTGGTTCTCACCTCGCTTGCGAACCGCACGTCTCCCGTGCTTCGAGGAAAGTGGGTGATGGAAGTTCTTCTCGGAACGCCACCACCGCCACCGCCGCCAAATGTCCCGGACTTAGAACAGACGGAAGGAACCAAGGGCGGCAAGGTGCTGACGACGCGAGAGCGGATGGAGATACATCGCTCGAATCCGGCATGCACTTCCTGTCATCGGATGATGGATCCCATCGGCCTGGCGCTGGACAACTTCGACGTCACAGCGAAGTGGCGTTTCCGCGAGAACGGAACGGCGCTGGACACGCGAGGCGATTATTATGACGGAACACCTGTAGCCAGTCTGAGCGAACTGGTCGCTGCGCTTCAAAAACGTCCCATACCGCTCGTCCGCACGTTTACCGAGAATCTGATGGCGTACGCGCTTGGACGCCGGGTTGAATACTACGACCAGCCGGCGGTTCGCGCGATCGCCGGCGAGGCTGAGAAAAACGACTATCGAATTTCATCGTTCGTCTTGGGAGTGGTGACGAGCCGCGCATTTCAGATGAAGCGGGCTGAACCACTCACACAATAGAGAAGGACAAACTATGTCGATCATCACTGGAAAGCACATGCCACGACGCACTTTTCTCCGCGGAGCGAGTGCCGCTGTAGCCTTGCCATACCTGGAGGCGATGATGCCGGCCGGACGCCAGGCGAGAGCTGCTGCGTCGGGAACCAATCGGACGCGGCTTGTGTGCATCGAGGAAGTCCATGGTCTTCCGGGCTGCAACCAATGGGGAGCGACTCAGTACCTGTTCGCGCCGGCGACGACCGGGAAGGATTTCGAGATCGCGCCGAAGAGTGCCTTGATCTCTTTAAAACCTTTTCAGCAACACCTGACGATCATCAGCAACAGCGATGTCCGCATGGCGGAAGCACTCTCCGCGCCGGAGATTGGTGGAGACCATTTCCGGTCGAGCGCAGTATTTCTGACCCAATGCCACCCGAAACAGACTCAAGGCTCGGACATCTTCGTGGGGTCTTCGCTGGATCAGATCTACGCCAAACGCTTTGGTCAGGACACACCGATGCCGTCGATGCAATTTTGCATCGAGAATCTCGATCAGGCCGGCGGGTGTACGTACAACTACTCATGCGCCTATACGGATTCGATCAGTTGGGCAACACCCAGCCAACCCTTGCCCATGATTCGAGACCCACGCGTCGCCTTCGACATGATGTTCGGTGCGGGAGGAACGGCCGAGGAACGCGAAGATCGCCGCAATACTCGCCGGAGCATCCTGGACTCGATTCTTCGCGAAATGGCCGAGGTCCGTAGGGAACTCGGCGCCGCGGACCGCAATCGGCTCGATGGGTACCTGGAAACAGTTCGGGAAATTGAACGCCGAATCCAAATGGTCGAAAAGCATAACAACAGCGGCGAGACACGTGAACTGCCTGGCGCGCCGGCGGGTGTACCGGATTCGTTCTCCGAACACATGAAGCTGATGTTTGATCTGCAGGTGTTGGCGTTGGAAACGGATCTCACCCGCGTCATCTCGTTCAAAACGGGACGCGACGCCGATAATCGAGTCTTCCCCGAAAGCGGCTCCAATCGGCCTTTCCATCCGTCATCTCACCACGGTAACAACCAGGAGAGAATTCTGGAGTTCAACAAGATCTGCCAGTACCGCATGAGCATGCTGCCCTATTTCCTGGACAAGATGAAGAACACAAAAGAGGCCGACGCTTCGTTGTTGGACCGGACGATGATCATTTGGGGATCGCCGATGGCGGATGCGAATATCCACAACCACCGGCGATGTCCCCTCATGTTGCTCGGCCACGCCAACGGCCATCTGAAAGGTAATCTCCACATCAAAGCTCCGGATGGGACGCCGATGGCGAATGTGATGCTGACGCTCTTGCACTGGCTCGGTGTGGACAACATGGAGAGCTTCGGAGACAGCACTGGAGAGTTCGCTTTATGAAACCTTCGCTGGCTTTGATACTCATCGGCGCATTCACCATTGCCGTCCTATTCACTACCTTCGCTGCGGACTCGCCCGTCGCGGATGCTGCGATGCGAGGAGACCGCGAAACCGTGCGCGGCTTGCTCCAGAAAGGCGCGGATGTCAACGCAGCCCGCGGCGATGGCATGACAGCGCTTCACTGGGCTGCCGAGTTCGGTGATGCCGACATGACGGAGATGCTGATATATGCCGGCGCGAATGCGAAGGCAGTAACCCGCATCGGCTTGTACACACCACTCCACATCGCCAGCCGTGGTGGATACGCCGCGGTCGCTGAGAAACTGATCAAGGCCGGCGCCAACGTGAATGCCAAAACGACGAACAGTGGAGCGAGTCCGCTCCATATGGCGGCAGCGTCAGGCAATGCCGAACTGGTTGCACTGCTGCTCGACCATGGAGCCGACGTCAACGCATTGGAAACCGAGTCGGGCCAGACACCCCTGATCTTCGCAGCAGCGGAGAACCGTGTGGATGCGATCCGAGTCCTGATGAAGCGCGGGGCAAATCCGAAAATCACTTCGAAAGTGCTGGACGTTGTGGCCGAAGGCAAGCTCGCGACAGCGGCCAGGGATCGCCAGACGAAAGTTCTAGCTTCATTCGGAACCAAGGAGCGCGACACGCCGAACCCAAGCGAGGCGCAGGCGGCGGTTCTGGCAGCGCGCGAGCTTTACTTGTCGAAGGAACTGCCCAAAGACGCCGCAAAGACTGAAGCCGCAGGCACTGCTGAAGGAGGACGTGGCGGCGCGGGCGGAGTTGCGAACGCCGGAAACAACAACGCCGCGAACAACGAGTACGGACGGCTGCCACCCCTGGCGACGAAGGGCGGACTGACGGCATTGCTTCACGCGGCTCGTCAGGGCTACATTGACGCGGCGATGGCGCTCCTCGATGGCGGCGCGGACATCAATCAGGTCAGCGCGGGAGACGCCACAAGTCCACTCCTGATGGCAATCATCAACGCTCACTTCGATCTCGCGCTACGTTTCATCGAGCGCGGTGCGAACCCCAATCTCGCGGCGGCAATCAACGGTGTCACGCCGCTCTGGGCAGCCGTTAATGCGGAGTGGCAGCCGAGAACGCGGTTTCCGCAACCGGAAGAGCACGACCTGCAACAGGTGACCTATCTCGATGTCATGAAGGCGTTGCTCAAAGCTGGAGCAAATCCCAACACTCGCGTGCTCAAACATCCTTGGTACATGGTGTACACGGGTTGCGGTAACGAGAACTGCGGCCTCGAAGACGTCGAAGGCTCGACCGCATTCTGGCGCGCTGCCTACGCAACAGATGTAGAGGCCATGCGGTTGCTCGTGGCGTATGGCGCGGATCCTACAATTCCAACGAAGGCACCGCCGCAACGCGGCCCGCGAAGTGGGACGCCACTGGACAAGATCGATTCCGCGCAGCCTTGGTTTGTGCAGCCCAGCGGTCCCGGTCTTTGGCCGGCGACCAACGCCGCAACCGTCGAGCCGGATCCATCCGGACTGCCGAAGATTCCGGAAGGCGGGCCCGGAGCATTCCCGATCCATGCGGCCTCGGGTGTTGGCTATGGGGAAGGCTTCGCCGGTAATGCGCATCGGCACGTACCGAATGCCTGGCTTGACGCTGTGAAGTACCTCGTCGAACTTGGCGCAGATGTGAATGCGAGGGATGACCAAGGTTACACGCCACTGCACCACGCGGCGGCTCGAGGAGACAACGATCTGATCCTTTATCTGGTGTCCAAGGGCGCTGATGTGAAGGCCGTTGCTCGGACTGGTCAAACCGTGGCGGACATGGCCAATGGCCCGGTTCAACGTGTTTCTCCTTTTCCGGAAACGGTTGCTCTGTTGGAGAAACTCGGCTCGAAGAACAACCACAAATGCGTGACGTGCTGATTCGAAACCTGGCAGCTCTGGCGTTATTGATACTCGCCGGCTCTCCGGCACTGCCGGTGACCGCTCAGAATCCACCGGTTCCCGCGCCGTGGATGCAGTTGACTATCGTTCGCGTCGAACCAGCCATGGTCGACGAATACATCGCAGTACAACGCGAAATCACAGCCCGCGTGAAGAAAGGCGGGCCGGCCTGGCGTATCGTCAGCCGGACCGAGGTGTTCGGTGACCCGTTTCGATTCCTCATCTTCACACCTGTTCAAACGCTAGCGAGCTTCGATGCGAAAAACTCAGATGCCGAGCTCGCCGCCCTCAACGGCCGCTTGCTGAAATACGTCGCGAGTCAGCAAACGTATGCGGTCCGGACGCTTCCGGAAATCGATAATCCGCTTCCGGAAAAGGAGCAACCCAATCTGATCATGGTCAACGTGGTCAGGGTCGCCCCCGGGCGCGAACAGGACTATTACAACGTGATGAAGACCGACTTCCTGCCGCACTTCAACAAGGCGGAATTCCATCACGTGAACGGAACTCTCACGTTGGGCGGTGAGAGTGGATACATCCATCAGTTCTATGTAAAAGATTTTGCGAAGCTGGATGAAGGATCGCCTATCGTCAAGGCGCTTGGGGCCGCTGGCGCTCAGGGAGTGACCGCAAAGCTTGCCGGAATCGTTATGAGCAGCGAACTGTGGACCGCTCGCTGCATTCCGGATTTGAGTTATGGTCCGTGGTCCGCGCAGCCGGCAGCTACCAAGCAGTAAGGGAAAGACAAAAAAACTTCGGAGGACGTGTGGAAACCATTATTGCCAGATTGCTTCAGGATTTTGAGAATGGAAAAATCAGCCGCCGTCAGCTCATTAAGAGTTTAGCAGTCGCCTCGGCGGCAGCTTCTGCGGTGAGTTCTGCCGCGCCGGCCGTGGCTCAGGGACAAGGCTTCAAGACGATCGCGCTGGATCACATCTCCTATCAGGTAACGGACTACAAGAAAACGCGAGATTTCTACGCGGATCTGATGGGCATGAAGGTCGCTGATGACAACGGGACGTCTCAGTGCTGGCTTCGGTTCGGGGATGCCGGCGTGATCGCGCGCAATCGGCGCCAGCCCGCGCCTGCCGATGCACCGGTGAAATCGGTCATCGATCATATCGCGTTCAAAATCGACAACTGGAATACCGATCGCGTGAAGGCCGAACTCGAACGCCGCGGTCTCGCCCCTCGTCTGGACACCGGCGGCGGAGACGGCTACGCCAGTTTCCATGTGAAAGATACCGACGGCTGGGACCCCCAAATCAGCGGTGACCCCAAGCCCGGCGATCCCCTGTACAAGAAGAAAGGTTGATCGTAGAGGGCCGCCAATTTTCGCCGATCAATTCGCGCAATTGGCGCAATTGGCGGCTCGTTTATGCCAATCCGCCATCAAGCAGCATGCTCGCCCATTTTTGTGTAAGCCAGGACTCTCCGAGACGCAGTCGTCGCCCTTCATGAGCCAAAGCTCGCCCGATTGGCAGAAACAGCCGCGCACTTTGTGTGAACGCCCTCCGTCTTGCGGCCAGGCGCTTCCTTCCTGCGGCGAAGCGTCTCCCATCTTCAATGAAAGCCGGAAGAAAACGGTCCATCAGGGCCCGTCTTCGATTCAACGGACGCCGTTCGTGCAACAGTGTTCACCCTGTTGGTTGAAGCGGCCGCCGTTTCTACAGGAGCGGCCTCCGAAGTTGCAGGAACCGCCGCCGTACTCGCTCGGAGCATCGCCCAAAGAGAGTGAGGCTTCATGCTTCGCGAGAGAACGATCAAGCTCGATGCGTGGCCGATCCTGCCACTTCGGAGGCCCTTGGTATATTTTCGGAGGACGTTTCAGGAAAATGGGCGGCCGTTGCAGGCAAACAGGAGGCGGCTCGATCTAGTCCGGCAATCGTTGATGCTCAGCCGGAACCTGCCAGAGCTATTTTTGCGGCGGATGGTTCCAGAAGGGCGGCGGCTCGTGCGAAATCGGCGATGGCTGATGTAAAACAGGAGGCGGCTGATACAAAAACGATGACGTTTGGTTGAAGGAGGGAGGCCGCTCCAACGGTTAGTTCTGCGCGACTCCGGCTTGTTGACGTTCCGGCGGGAAAACACAGCACGTGGCGGCTGCTTTCTGCTGATCGTCCCTCAGCAGGCCGAGAATTCGGTGCGCATTCCAGAGGATAGATTTGCCCTCATGATCATAGGCGTTTTAGCGCTGAACCACCGCACCATTCTGGCACTTGAGGACCGTCCTTTCGTAAGCTCGTTGCAACAAGGAGCAGTCTACCGGCTTGCGGCTGAGAGGCGGCGCTTTTCAGCGGTCCGCTCTAGCCGCTTGTTATGCGGCACGTTGCAAATAGAAAATGGGCCCAGAAAAAAGGAATTCACATTCGCCTGAGCTATTAAAAAAACCTCCGGTACTTTCCGTCAACCACCGAGCTACGTCGTCGATTTCATCACGGCCACCTTCTACAGCGGCGATCACATTACTCTGCGTCATCAGATAATCAACCAACCCTGTTGCGGAAAGCGGGAGGCTATTTTCATAGCGTTGAGACTGAATCAGGCGGAAGCCTACATTTGACCACGTGTTTGGATCTTCCAGAGCCACTTCTCTTCGGTGAGGTTTAGGATAACGACTGAGATATGTCCCGAACCAGTTTTGAAACTCTGGCCCCAGTCTTGGTTGGTTGCAGTCGAAAAAATTGTCGTACACAATGAGCCAACCTCCGGGCCGTATGACCCTATACGCGTCACCCAAAAACGCCTCCGGATTAAGCCAGTGAATAACTTGACTGATTGTGATCAGATCGAAGGCCGCATTCGCGAACGGAAGGAGTTCGGCTGCACCCACCGTATAGGCAATGCGTGCGTCTCTAGGCGCAAGGGCAACCATTTCGGCAGAACTATCCATGCCGACGACTTTGGATGAAATCTCGAGTAAGGCTATCGCCGACAGGCCCGTGCCACATCCAACATCAAGGCCGCGTGCCAAGCCTTCGTTGTCATTAAGACGGTCCCGCACAAGCGACATTACTGAACGGTGAAAAAACGGTCGGCCTTTCCTATAACGAACTGCAGCGGATTTGTGAATGAACGGATTCACACGTTGTGCCTCGCCCGCATAACGGCTCAACGTTCAGCCGCAAGCCGCGCGAACAAAATGTTGAACCTTGCGATTACCATGGCGCGCGGCTTGGCGGCTGCAACGTTTTGTTTAGGCCGTCTCGCATGGATGGCGGAGATTTTAGCTCGTATCTCGACTTTGCCGAAATAACCGGCCCACCGCTAAGGCGAGAAACATTGTTAATAGAGCGGCCAACCCACCAAGTACCGTCGGTGCCCATGGCACGCTGAGACTCAGAATATTAAGTCCCAAGTAGCTGTTCGCTAGATTGTCGAACAGTCCGGTTTTTCCGCGAAGGGACAAAATGCCCCAGACCAACGAGTAGGCAACAACAGCCCCGAATGAGCCATCCAGAGTCTGGGATCGAAATAACGGATGCCGGTACGCTGTGAGTAGAGTACCAATACCCAGATATCCAACTGCAGCCTCTACGCCGGTCAGAGGGCCTGAAATCAAAAGAATGATGATGAAGCCTAGCAGACCTTCACCGTTGAACGCACCACCATGCCACCTGCGCGCAATGTCTCGGAAGAGGATGAAGAGCCAGAAAGCCACGTGCAAAATGGAAAACGTTGCGATGAACGAAGCGATTGATCTTGGCCCAACGTGTCGAGAGCTCATGTGTTCTGTTGGCGGCCTAACGGTTTGGGCATGAGCCGCGGCGCGCCTTCTGCGCCGTCGGCTCCATGCCCTTGTTAGCTGTCCTGCTCATTGGCGTCCTTCTTTTAGATACGCGACGACTGTGTCGGCGAGCTTCAAGAGCGCTTTCCCGCTAGCCTCGCTCTGCGCCTTTGCCACCGTCTCTGAAAAATTCAGGTCACCCGGTGATTTCTTGGCCACAATGCGTTCCGCGCTTTCTGCCGTATGCGTAACGATACCGGTCCGAACGTCGAGCAACACCGACTCAACCATGCATCCGGCCCTTACCTCGTCGGCACCTATGAAACGGTCTTGCTGGAAGGTCTGGATACGTGTCGTGTAAACAAGAAGGAGATCTGCTTGGAACCGAGCCGCTGCCTCGCGCAAGTATGGTACGGTTCGCTTTTCTGGGACCAGCAAAGTAGGCATCATTCGGACTTCCGTAAGCTGCGCTGAAGATCTCAAGGCCTGCAAAAATCGTTCTGAATTTTGCGTTTCCAGATCCGAAACCACTTGGGAGTAAGCAATGCGCGGGTTAAGTCCAAGCACGGCAAGTCTGTGACGATCCGCCAGCGTAATTCGCGCGTTGAGAATTCGCTGAATGTCTTCGTTCGAAAGAACCTCTTGGTCGCCCCTAAACAAGGATTCCTGAAGTCGACTTGTATCGCTTGCAAGGATGCCTTGGTAAGCAGGTGGAGGAGGCACCGCACTCTTCCTAGCAAGGCAACCTCCCAGGCTCATTAAAAAACCTAAAATCACGATTTGTGCCACTCTGGGTTTGTCCTTCACATTCGCACCTCGGGAGTCGGTACAGCTAACGCTCCGGTTCAGGCGCGGTGGGCGAACGCCCCAAGCGCCGGCCCAACACCTCCCAAGCCGCCCACCGCCGCATGCAACCGGTTGTTAGCCCGCATGTTGACCCGCTTCGAAGCCGCCGTGGTGGGATGAAAACCACGCCTCGGCCTCGTCCAGGTAGTCCAGCGTGCCTTGGGCCACTGCATCGACTGCGGTGCCGTTGTCATACCGAAACCAATGACCGTGTGCCTTCGGGCCTCCAAACCCAAGTCTGTGCCGCGCGCCCGGATTCAGATCATACGCAGTCACCTTCTTGGGTTCGATATGCTTGCCCCAGTATGTCGTGAAGCCCGTTGGTGCACAGGTTGCCAACTCGATGATGAAACCACCACCGTGCTTGTCAAACTGCACTGTGAGGAGATCAATGCGAGTCGTGGAAATTCGACGCACGTGCGGAAGCGAACCCTCGAAGCCGTGGGCGCGCAAGGCAGACCCGAGATGTCTGCGCAGCGCGGCTAGCATTTCGCTCCGGCCTGGCATCGTATCGTTGTTCATTTCACGTAAAACTCAAGAGGCTCTGTGGATCCGATAATACCCCAGACAAGGCTCGCGTGATTGAGAACCCAAAGTTCTAGCACGGCAAACACGAGAAGGAAATTGCCCACTGTTCGAAAGGAAGTCTTGTTGTTTAGGCGCACCAAATCCCTATCGCCACCGAGGCCACGATCACAGCTACATGCCCCAAGGCTTGGAACTTGGTCAATGGGCAATCAACGCATACGCCACTTGGCCGATGCTGAAACCGCCGCCTTGAATAAAAAGGAACGTCATTGCGACCAATGTGGTTTCGTCCGGCTAACGACTCTGCCGCTGAGCCGCGAGCGGCGCGAGAGTTACTCTCTATTCGTTCTCATCCATCACGCGCCGCTCGTCGGTCTGCGGCGTGTTAGGCTCCGTTGGGAAGGGCCCGCTTCTGGTTACAGAACAACGGCTGGTTTGCAAGCGCACCGGTCAAGTTCCCGCTCTTCACCAAAACTTCCACCAAGGTCTCTTCTCGTTTGCCCGCCGCCGCATTCTGTTCAGGGTCTGCTTTTGGAGATCAGCAATCCTCCGATGAACTGTCGGATCATCACCCGAATAGTACTGTGCGCCGCAATAAGAGACCCATACCGCTCGCGCAGCCCGCTCCAACTCTTCCTGCGTTGAAGGCTGTTTCCGGAAATAGCAATGCGTCGCCTCCTGATCAAATCCCATCAAATCGGGGGCCTCGCGTTCGGGAGCCATGCAGGCGATGCATTCGCCGTTGGCGACGAAGAACGGACCTGGAGCATTCTTTGGAAACCGGTCTTTGCCTTGATCCGAAGTCATACAATAATCCATCAAACAGGCAGCGCTCGAAAGCAGCCTAAACGGCCTGGGCATCGGCCGCGGCGCGTTCCTCTTGCGGCTCCATGCCCGTGTTAGGCCGTACACGTTGCGTCCTCCAGTAATGCTGCCGGTCGCGCTGAACCAGACCATATTTCACGAATACGACGGAGGCATCGTTAAGGTGAGCTGGCTCCACACCGAGCCGCTCTGCACCAGCGGCCTTCCAGAACGGAAAGTTTAGAAAGAAAGCGAGCATGTTCGCGGAGATTTCTAAAGTAAAGTCGAACATTGAGTAATCCATTGTTCCGATCATTGCCGAGATCTGCCTATATGCATCCAACCCACGGAGCCCAAACTGCTCTGGAACATACCCTCGGTACTTCGGGCCGAAGAAGGCCCGACGCGCCGAAATCGACCCTGTGAGTTGGCTGTTGAATTCTGTGAGTTCTTCAGAGGAAATCCAGAGTTCGCGATGATTCCTCCCACCTACGGTGTGTGGCGCGAAGCGTGCGCCGTATTTATCGGAGATCTCCATCTCAAGCACATACCCGGCAAAGGGCTCTTCTTTTGTGTTCCAGGATGATGCGATCTGATCGGCATACTCCTCGACCAACACTGGATAGAAGATGGATTGTTCCGGCAAGCGCGGAGGAAAGCTCCTCATACCACCCTCGAACACCTTTGCCATTTCCCTAAGTCCAACAGGACGCCACAAAATCATGATCGAACTTTATCGGCCTAACGGCTCTGCCGCTCAGCCGCCGCGCTTTTCAGCGGTCGGCTGCAGTGCGGGTGTTAGCCGGCAATCTCTCAGCGGACCGGACACTTCTATTCAAAGCGCCGAGTTAGCAACCCACATCAAAACCCATGGAACTGCGGTTAAGGCGTTTATTAATACGATGTAACCCCGAAAACGGGACAGACGGTAATCCGATAAGCGCGATTCAAGACTCTCGGAAACTGCTACACCGATTGCAAGCCCTGCAACAGTAACCATATTCATCACGATGAGCCACATTCTTAGGTCGCTCAACGAGGGGCCAAGCAGGCTCGGCAACATTGTTGCCGCGAGCAACAGCCAGAGATAGCTTAGCGTCGGGATCGAGATCAGAGTGAACGGGAGGCGCGCTTCTCGTTTCTTGTCACTGGGAATTCGCAAAAACTGCGACCATGCGATCGCAAACGCCGGAGTAGGCACCAAAATGATCATCCATCCAAACAACATCATGAACTGTGTGAGTTTCACCGGAACAAAGTCGGTCCGGCTAACGGCTCAACGCCCAACCGCGAGCGGCGCGAGAGCCAGTTACAATTGAGACGAAACCAACACGCGCCGCTCGTCGGTTGCATCGTTTTGTTAGCCCGCGTCGGCGGACATGCATTCTTTCGAGCTGAACAGTCCAAGCAAGCGCCGCGCCTCTTCCTTAATGAGCAGCATCGTGCAATTCTGCCGGGGATACAATTCTGCTTCGTCCCACAGCTTATTTGCGACGCTCGTTGCAGTTCCAATCCTTACCTGCTTTTCACGCAGCGTTGCCACGAGGTCTTTGGCCAGGAACAGATGCACCGAATCAATATGCCAGGGGCGAGCTTCCCCACGTGAGTGAAAGACGGTAGCACTTGGCCCAGCCAGCACGAGGTAGTAGTCCGGCAGCTCGTCCTGTCGGATGTCCAGCAAACCTTCCTTCTTGGCGTACCACTTCACGTTCACGGACCTTCCTGCCAACTCCCCGGTGCGAAACCGGCCATCCAGGCTTTTTGTTACCGCTGACTCTTCCAGGTGGATGTCGAACAGCGTCGAAGCGATGTATTCACCCCCGTTTCCAATTAGGGCGGGACGAATAATTAGGAGGGGTGGCTTTTTCCCGT
>JACXTT010008919.1_pt1 | contig 13804 bp, 12 predicted proteins | sample 9270951 | NCBI WGS metagenome assembly JACXTT01 (sample SAMN15532306, study PRJNA645909) | rock metagenome | isolation source: weathered quartz diorite | place: Puerto Rico | collected 2017-06-21 | reverse complement strand
GGCGAATCACTTGGCTTGCATCTCGCACCAATTGTGAGAAATGGACTCGAATTCCTTCTCGCTACGCCCGTTGTGCTCTGGGGCGGCTGGCCTTTTTTTCAACGCTTCTGGGGATCGCTTGTAAATCGCAGTCCCAATATGTTCACGCTGATTGGCCTTGGCACCGGCGCGGCCTATTTGAGCAGCATCTTCGCGGCTTTTCTTCCCGATCTATTTCCAGCTTCCTTCCGGGACATGCGCGGCGCCGTCCCAGTCTATTTCGAAGCCGCAGCCGTGATCACGACGCTGGTTTTGCTGGGGCAAGTTCTGGAATTGCGCGCCAGACAGCGGACCAGCGGAGCAATTCGCGCACTGCTCAATCTCGCGCCGCAGCAAGCCCATCGGCTCGCGCCAGACGGAACAGAGAGAGATGTGGCGCTCGATCAGGTAAAGCCCGGCGACCGCTCGCGCGTTCGTCCCGGCGAGCGCGTGCCTGTCGACGGGGTGATTCGCGAAGGTGCCAGCGCTGTTGATGAATCTATGGTCACTGGCGAACCCATGCCTGTGGAAAAGACCGCAGGCGACAAAGTCATCGGCGGCACGCTGAATACTAGTGGAAGTTTTGTCATGGAAGCGGAACGCGTCGGTAGTGAGACTATGCTGGCGCAAATCGTGAAACTCGTCAGCGAAGCCCAGCGCAGCCGTGCGCCGATGCAGCGCCTGGCCGACAAAGTTTCAGCCTATTTCGTTCCTGCGGTTGTTCTGGCCGCGATACTCGCGTTCTCTGGTTGGGCCCTGGTCGGTCCCGAGCCCCGTCTGGCACACGGACTCGTCGCAGCAGTGGCAGTCCTGATCATCGCGTGCCCTTGCGCACTCGGGCTCGCGACTCCGATGTCCATCATGGTTGCCGTCGGCCGCGGGGCGCATGCCGGAGTCCTCGTGCGTAGTGCGGAAGCGCTCGAAACCCTCGCCAAAGTGGACACCCTCGTCATCGATAAGACCGGCACGCTGACCGTTGGCAAACCGCAAGTAATTCAAACGTGGACTGCTCCGAGTTCTGGAGTAAGCGAGGCAGAGATGCTTCGCTTGGCGGCAAGTCTGGAGCGAGCAAGTGAACATCCGCTGGCGGCAGCAATCGTCGCCTCTGCGCAAGAAAAGGGCATTGCGCTAGCGGTGCCGGACGACTTTCGTTCAACCGGTGGATTGGGAGTGCAAGGACGCGTGAGCGGACGTCAGGTCGTTGTTGGTTCGCAAAAGTTTCTGGAAAATTTGGGCGTGTCTGATTCCACGGACGAATTTGACGGCAGAGTCCGGACATCCAACAAAAGCCTGACGATGGTATTTGTAGCCGTAGATGGAAAGTTGGCCGGTTTCGTGATCTTGGCGGATCAAGTCAAGCCGGATGCAATGGAAGCAGTGAAGAAATTGACAGCGGATGGAGTGCCAGTCGTAATGCTCACGGGAGATCGACCAGAAGCCGCGGCCAAAGTGGCCATGGAACTCGGCATCGAAGAATTTGAAGCTCAAGTTCTTCCCCAACAAAAAGCTGACGTCGTGAAGCAATTGAAGAGTAAAGGCCGAATCGTTGCCGTGGCCGGCGACGGAGTCAACGATGCACCAGCATTAGCCGCGGCCGATGTGGGAATCGCCATGGGTACCGGCACCGACGTTGCCATCGAAAACGCCGGCATCACGCTGGTGAAGGGTGACCTGCGCGGCATCGTTCGCGCTCGCAAGCTGAGCCGCGCAACGGTCCGCAACATCAAGCAAAACCTTCTCTTCGCGTTCCTTTACAACGTCATCGGCATCCCCATCGCCGCGGGCGTCCTCTATCCATCCTTCGGCTTGTTGCTCAGTCCCATGCTCGCCAGCGCCGCGATGAGCTTCAGTTCCGTCTCCGTCATTGCCAACGCGTTGCGACTGCGCAAAGTCTCTCTTTAGTGCCGGGTTGAGCTGAGGAGAATCACTTTTTTCTAGGTCTGCCCGAGAATCACGTCGAAGTACGCGACCATTTCCGGCGAATCCCACTGCTGAAAGCCGATGAATTTGCGCACGATCTTGCCGTTGCGATCGATGATGTACGTTTCGGGATACATCGAGGTGCCGTAGGTTTGAGCGATCGGCGAGTGATTATCCTTGGTAGCCGGGTCCCGGTAGGTAGGAAATGTCACGCCCTGGTCGCGTAGAAATCTCTCGTAAGCAGCGGGGTCCTCGTCAGCAGAGACGCCCAGGATCACGCCGTTGCGCGGGGCGATGTGTTTCTGTAACCGATTCAGCCCGGGGGTCTCTTCCACGCAGGGCGGGCACCAGGTCGCCCAAAAATTCAGCACGACAATCTTGCCCTTGTAGTCCGAGAGACGCCCCGACTTCCCGGAAATCTCGAACGGAAAGTCCTTCGCGGCCCTTCCGGCAATCGAGCCCTCGCCCTGCCGGTAGCTCGGCATGGCAAAAAGCACCAAAACTCCCACCGCGGCCAGAACTGCGCCCCACGTCACGATTTTTCGGCTCATTCCCATCAAATGCTATACTAGCCCATCGGCCCCAGATCGGAAACAAACCCTCACTTAAGACTAGGACATGCCCAACGCGCCGGACAATGCCGCTCTCATCCATTCTGCCCTCATCAGCGCCATCGTTCCCGCGCGTAATGAAGAGGCATCCATCGCGGCGTGCATCGAATCGCTGGCTTGCCAGCCCGAAATCAGCCAGATTCTTGTCGTGAACGACCAATCGACCGACAAAACCGCCGAAATTGTTTGCGGGCTCATGGCCACTGTCCCGAACCTTCGCCTCCTGGAAACGCAAGGCGTTCCTGAAGGCTGGGTCGGTAAAAACCACGCGGTTGCTTTCGGTGCTAGAGAAGCGACAAATCCGTGGCTGCTGTTCACCGATGCTGACGCCGAGCACGAACCCGGCGCCGCCGCAAAAGCTTTGCAGGCTGCTCAAGAATCAAATGCCGCCCTCGTCTCCTTCTCGCCGGAACAAGTCATGGAAAAGTGGTACGAGAAAGCCTTGATTCCTTTCATTTATTGTCGGCTGGCCAGAAAATTCAGCTACGACACGGTGAATGATCCTGCATCTCCAGACGCCGCCGCCAACGGCCAATTCCTGATGATTCGGCGCGACGCCTACGATGCCGTCGGCGGCCACGCCGGCGTTGCCGCGGAAGTCCTGGAAGACGTAGCGCTCGCGCGCCGCATCAAGTCGGCGGGCTACCGCCTCGCGTTTCATTCCGGCAAGGGCATCGTCCGCGTCCGCATGTACCGTTCTTTCGCTTCGATGTGGGAAGGCTGGACGAAAAATCTCTTCAAGCTGATGGGCGGGACGCCCAAAGCTGCTTTCCTCGAGCTGGAGTCCACGTTCCCTTGGATTGTGCTTCTAGTGCTGCTCCTAGGGATCAAGTTTCCTTTCGCTCTGTTTGCCGGCGTATGGCTCCTCATTTTCCGCCAGATCAACTATGGATCCGAGTTGACCCGTAACCAATTTCCCTTCTCGCTCATCCTCTATTACGTACCTGCAGTTGGGTTGTACACAGGCGTGCTCTGGGCCTCCTACCGGCGTCATGCCCGAGGTAAGGTCGAATGGAAAGGCCGTGAATATCCCGTGCAGGCCGCGGGTAGGCTAAAATAGATGGAGTTCTGGCTACGCCAGAGCGACTAAGGCGCAATGGTTCTGATCACACGAAAAATCGAGTTTTCCGCTTCACACCTCTATCACAACCCGAATTTCTCGGCGGAGGAGAATCGTCGCATCTTTGGGAAGTGCAACAATCCGCATGGTCACGGCCACAACTACACTCTGGAGGTAACCGTTGCTGGCGAGCCGGACCCGGTAACCGGCATGGTCCTCGACCTGAAAGAACTAAAGGAAATTCTAGAGCGCGAAGTGATCCAGCGCATGGACCACCGCCATTTGAACTACGAAGTCCCTGAACTCTCCGGCCAGATCCCCACCTGCGAGAACATCGCGCAAGTGCTCTGGCGTCTGCTCGATCCCAAGATCACGCGCGGCAGATTGCACCACGTGCGTCTGTACGAATCGCCGGACCTTTTCGCCGATTGCTATCGCAACGGTGCGGCTGCGGCAGGGAAGCAATGAGCAGGGCCCTCAAACTCGAGCTCGGTCGCCGGTACCGTTTTTCGGCATCACACCGGCTGCATACCGCGCATCTAACGGAAGAGGAGAATTCCCGTATTTTCGGGAAGTGCAACAATCCTTACGGCCACGGCCACAATTATGTCGTCGAAGTCAGCCTGTCAGGGGACGTCGACCCATCCACCGGTATGATCGCGAATCTTGCGGACCTCGACGCCTTCGTTGCGAGCCAGGTGCTCGACGACTTCGATCATAAGTCGCTCAACGAAGATGTCCCGGTGTTTCGCGACCGGGTGCCCACGACCGAGAATGTGTGCATTGAAATTTTCCAGCGCTTGCAATCCTTCCCCAAGGCCAAGCTCGAACGCATTCGAGTCGAAGAGACCGGGAAGAACAGTTTCGAGTATGCCGGGAAGAACCTGGAAGGGAATCTGTCGTGACTAAACCTACCGAAGAAATCCTACTCAATGACAGCAAGGAAATTGACGCGCGGAGGATCGCCTGCCACGTGCGTGAGATTATCAAGTTGGTGGGCGAAGACCCGAATCGCGAGGGACTGCGTAAGACCCCGGAACGCTTCGAAAAGGCCTTCAAATTTCTCACCAGCGGCTATCATCAGAATATTGACCACCTTCTCAACGGCGCCACCTTCAGCGTCGCCTACGACGAAATGGTCATCGTGAAGGATATCGAGTTCTTCAGCCTCTGCGAACACCATCTGCTCCCGTTCTTCGGCAAGGCCCATGTCGCTTACCTGCCGAACAAGCGTGTGCTCGGACTCAGCAAAATCGCCCGCCTGGTAAACATGTTTGCGCGCCGGTTGCAGATTCAGGAGCGCATGACCAGCCAGATTGCTGAGGCGATTCAGGAAAAAATCAGTCCCGAGGGTGTGGGCGTAATCATCGAAGCGCGCCACTTGTGCATGCAAATGCGCGGCGTTGAGAAGCAACACGGCTCGGCTGTGACCAGCGCCATGCTTGGCGGTTTCCGCCACAACAAGCAGACCCGCGACGAGTTTTTATCGCTGGTCCGCACAAAGAATTCCTGACATTTGAGACTATTCGTCCGCGAGCCTGACGATCTGCGGCATCTTTCTCGTCACGCGCTTCGCCGTCGTGCCGCTCGCGCACGTCGAACCCGTGCGCGGTTGCCACAGGTGCGGTCGTTACACCAGCGCTTGATTCTCGCTTTCGTAGGATCATGGAAAATCCATCGGCAGTCCGAGTTCGCGCAAATCTTGATGCGCTGCAAATCTCCCTTCGCCAGCATTTCTCCCAGCGAGGCTGCAATCCGGGCGATCACCCAGCTCCAATCGCTCTTCACCGGAACGAGTTCCGTGTGGAACCCAATTTGGTTCTGGACGAGTTTTTGGCGAGCCGGTACTTTCAATGCTTGGTTCAATTTGGATAGTTCTGCGGAACCCGGTGAGTGTCCGGCGGCCAGCTTTTCGGCGACGCGGCGCAGCAGGCCGCGCAATTCCGCCAATTTGCGGCGGGGAATTGCGCTCGGCGGCACGGAATGCAGCTTCCAATGTTTGAGAAACGCGGTCAGCCACAGGGGGTTTGCAAGATGCTCCGTGCGTTTTCCAAAGCCATCCCATTCTTCACTGTTGGCCAGGTCGATCCAGGGCGCCGCATTCCCGAACCCTTTGGCCTGAAAAATGTTGTGTCGTGTCATTGCTGTAATGGGTTAAAGTAAGTTGACTCGGTACAGAAACTCAGCTAGAATCCGGTAATGAGTATAGCAGCGATAATCCATTACCGCAATGGCCGTTCCGGCCCCTTCGTTAACTCACGCTACTGCTCAGGGATGACCCATGTCTGCGAAATCAGCAACCGTCGTAGCGGAATTTGCAACCAGCCCGGCCCTGGCGCGCCCCGCCTGAATCGCGCCGCGGTCCTCTTTTGTTTTTTTTCGATCTACCTCATCTGGGGCTCCACGTATCTCGCCATCCGCTACGCCGTGGAAACCATCCCGCCGCTCTACACCGCCGGAATCCGCCACCTCATCGCCGGCCTGATTCTTCTGGCGTGGTGTCTTGCCAAGCGCCTGCGGCCCACCTGGGCGCAAGTCCGCGCCAGCTTCATCATCGGCGCTTTCTTCTTTCTCGGCGGCCACGGCTCTCTGCACTGGGCGGAGCAGAAGGTTCCTTCGGGCCTCGCCTCTCTCCTCATCGCCAGCGAGCCTCTCTGGGTATTCTTGCTTTTTGCCATCGTTGCCAAACGCTGGCGCTCCAACGCAACGCTGCTGGTTGGCCTCGTTCTGGGATACGGCGGCGTGGGCCTCCTCATGGGAAGAAGTGCTCTCACCGCGGGAACCGGTGTATTCCTCGGCTCGCTCGCCATCCTGGTTGGCGCGCTTTCCTGGTCCGTGGGGATTGTGTATTCCCGGCAATCACATCTCTCGGGCCATCCGCTCTTGCTCACAACGCTATCCTTGCTGGCCGGCTCTCTTCAATTGCTTCTGGCCGGTACCATCACCGGCGAGTATCGCGGCTTCTCGTTTGCCGCTGTCACCACTCGTTCGTGGCTGACTCTTGGCTACCTCATCTCTTTCGGCTCGGTTGTGGCCTTCACCGCCTATAACTGGCTACTCGAGCACTACTCGCCCACGCTTGTCGCCACTCACACCTACGTCAATCCGATCGTTGCCGTCCTCCTCGGTTGGCTCGTGGCGGACGAGGCCGTCACACTCAACGTCCTCCTTTCCACCGCCATGGTCATTGGAGCCGTCATGCTCGTCGATCGCGGTACGACACTTCTGAAACAGAGCCCCTGAACCAACGGGAATCCGCTGTTTGTTCCTGAAACAAAAAGAGCGCCGCTCTATCGAACGACGCTCTCTTCCGAAGTTTGCTTGAGTATCGTGGTTACATCTTCGCGAGGTCCACTGAAGCTCGGGTCGTCTCCCAATCCATTCGAAGCGTGCAGCCTCCCGCGCTCTTGTCAAACGCAATCGTGAAGTTCTCGGCGGCCGCGGGCAAGGTCGATGCCTTCATTTCAATGCGCGCCAAATCGTTCTCAGGACCAGGATAGTTCGTGCCCCACTCGCCGGTTTTCTTGCTGATAACTAGCATCCATTTATCCTTGTTGGGAATTGTGAAGATCGTGTAACTCCCTGCGGGAACATGCGTACCGCCCACCATCAGGTCCGATGTCGTCACGAAAGTAGTGGCTTCATTCGCGCCCGTGCGCCACACCTCGCCGTACGGCACCAAACCACCGTAAATCTTCCGCCCCTTTGCCCGCGGACTCGAGTAGTCCACTGTAATCGTCTTGCCATCCGCCAGCGTGCAGGTCGCCTTCGCCGCCGGACTCGGCCGCGCTGCTTTGTCCGCCTGCGCGGATCCCCGCGCCGCCATGAACCCCAGCGTCAAACAACCCACTGCCAAAACTGCGAATTGCTTCCTCATTTCTTGTCCCCCTTTTGAGCTGTGCCCAAGCATTTGAACCTAATTTGCCGGCTTAGCGCAATACAGAACGCATTCAACCTCAACAGACGGATGAAACCAGGACTCGTTTCCAGTCCTTTTTGCTTCAAAACTTGCGAAACAGCAAGAAAGGGACTAAACCTAGGCATTAGCTAGGGCCACGTTGAAAACCGGAGCCCGTTTTGTGAGGTATTTATGGCGGATTCAAGACGTCGACTGTTCATAGCTCTCCTCGGTGCTCTCGGAGCCTTGGCCACAGGGCCTTTTCTTTTCGGCCTGCAGTTGCCAAGGCCAGCGCGCGAGCCTCGTCCCTACCCTGACGGGCGCGACCACGGTATTCCGCCGAACGCGGATGAACCGGGCGTTCCGGAAAAGAAGGTCATTGAACGGCAAAACCAGAATCAGATCAGAGAAGACGTCGCTAAACTCTACGAAATGGCCTCCGATCTCAAAGCAGAGGTCGAGAGAACCGACGCGAGTTCCACCCTCTCGGTATCCCTTGTCAAGAAAGCGCAGCAAATCGAAAAGCTGGCAAAGGAAATCAAAAACCTTGCAAAGGGCTAGCTTCTGGACAGTAGCGCCAAACCTCGATCGCGAGACACGTACACCAAATTAGGCTCGCCGTCAGTGATCTGACATTCCTTTACACCTTCAACAAAGTTGTGTTAGCCTGAATGGGTCGAAGAGAAGAGGAAAATTTCAGGGGAAGACGGAGAGGGGCCTTGAGCGCACCGAAATCAGTGTTGATCGAACAATTCCGGACCCATGTCAAGGACACAGGCTCGCCCGAAGTGCAGATTGCACTTCTCAGCGAGAGGATCAACTATCTGACCACGCACCTCAAGTCCCACGTGAAAGACCATGCATCGCGCCGCGGTTTGATCATGATGGTCAATAAGCGCCGCCGATTGCTGGACTATCTGAACCGCCGCGACCCGGATCGGTACCGCGAGATTGTTGATCGTCTTAGCCTGCGCAAGTAACCGCCCATTCGTTTCAATACAAATTGGGCGGTATCCACTGCGTTCTCACGAACTGACACATTCCACTCGGAGTATGTCGCCAGGCGTCCGGCCGAAGTAGCGCCGGAGTTTCTCGTGGTGTAGTCCATCGCGCCTTGTCTGTCTCGAAGAAGCGCTCGCCTCTTTTCTTCCATCTCGAAGCAGAGACAGGTTCTCTGCGCAATCGCCAGCGCTCCAACGCGGAGCCAAAGGATACGATTTATGTCTGAAAATACTGTTACGCCCGCTCCTCACCAGGTGACCGTCGAAGTCGGAGGACGGCCGCTCGTCCTCGAAACCGGGAAAATTGCAAAGCAGGCCAACGGCGCTATTACCGCGCGCTACGGCGACACGGTCGTTCTCACCACCGCTTGCATGGCCTCGGCGATGAATGACCGCGATTTTCTTCCACTTACTGTGGACTATCGCGAAAACACCTACTCCGCCGGAAAAATTCCCGGCGGCTTCTTCAAGCGCGAAGGCCGCCCCTCGGAAAAGGAAGTGCTCACTTCCCGGCTGATCGACCGTCCCATGCGCCCGCTCTTCCCCGAATCCTGGCGCAATGAAACCCAGATTGTTTCCATGGTGCTCTCCGCGGACAGCGAGAACGACCCCGATGTCATTGCCGTAACCAGTGCCTCGGCTGCGGCTTATTGCTCGGACCTGCCGTTTGAGAAGCCCATCGCTTGCGTCCGCGTCGGCTTGCTCGACGGCCAATTGGTGATTAACCCCACCGTCGCCGACCAGAAGAAAAGCTTGATGAATATCATCATCGCCGGCACGGAAGAAGCCATCGTCATGGTGGAATCCGGCGCTCTCGAAGTTTCCGAAGAGGCTGTCGCGGACGCTCTCGAGTTCGGCCACGCGCAGATCAAGAAAATCGTCGCCGCCATCAAGGAACTTCACGCGCAGCTCAAGCCCAAGAAAGTCGTCGTTCCGCCCCTCCCGTTCGACGAAGGCATTTACAAGGACCTCCAGAAAAAATACGGTGACCGCCTCCACGACGCGGTAAACACCGAGAAGCATCCGAAGAAAGAAAGCTACCACCTCATTGATGCTCTCAAGGAAGAGATCCTCAAAACCATCCCGGAAGAGCCCAAGAAGGAGATGGACGAGAAGCGCACTCTCACTAAGCGCGCCTTTGAACGCCTCCGCGAGAGCATCTTCCGTGACGACGTTCTCAACAAGCGCCGCCGTCCCGATGGCCGCGCCTTCGACAAAATCCGCCAGATCACTTGTGAAGTCGGCTTGCTCCCGCGTGTTCACGGCTCCGCGCTCTTTACGCGCGGCGAAACCCAGGCGCTCGCCACCCTCACTCTTGGCACTAAAGAAGATATGCAGCGTCTCGACCTGCTCTTCGCGCAGGACCAGTTCAAGCGCTTTATGCTGCACTACAACTTCCCGCCGTTCAGCGTGGGTGAAGTGAAATTCCTTCGCGGCCCTGGCCGCCGCGAAATCGGCCACGGTGCGCTCGCCGAGCGCGCTCTTGCGAATCTGCTTCCGGCCGAAGAGGAATTTCCGTACGCCATGCGCCTTGTTTCCGACATTTTGGAGTCCAACGGCTCCTCTTCGATGGCCACCGTCTGCGGCGGTTCGCTCGCCCTTATGGACGCCGGCGTGCCTCTCAAGGCGCCCTGCGCTGGCATTGCCATGGGCCTCGTCGTTGGCGAGGATCATAAATACTCCATCCTCACGGACATCGCCGGCGCTGAAGACCATTACGGCGACATGGACTTCAAGGTCGCGGGCACGCGCAGCGGAATCACCGCTTTGCAGATGGACATCAAGGTCCTCGGCATCAGCATTCAGATGATGCGCGAGGCACTCGCGCAGGCGAAAAAGGCTCGTTTCGAGATCCTCGACACCATGGAACAGACCCTGAGCGCGGGCCGCCCGCAGATTTCCGCCTACGCTCCGCGCCTCTTCAAGTTGAAGATTGCCCAGGACAAGATCCGCGACCTCATCGGTCCGGGCGGCAAGAAGATCAGATCCATCATCGAAGCCACTGGCGTCAAAATTGACGTTCTCGAAGACGGCACCGTGCACATCTTTTCCACCAGCGGAGCCGGTGGCGATGCGGCCTTGCAGATGGTCCGCGACGTCACCGCCAGCGCCGAAATCGGCAAGACCTATCTCGGCAAAGTCGTTCGCCTCGCGGAGTTCGGCGCCTTCGTCGAGCTTTTCCCCGGCACCGATGGCCTCCTGCACATCAGCGAAATTTCCGAGCACCGCATCCGCGACGTTCGCGACGAGCTAAAACTCGGCGACCAGGTCCTGGTAAAGGTTCTCTCCATCGAAGGCAACAAAGTCCGCCTCTCGCGCAAAGCCCTCATCAAGGAAGCCCGCGAGAAGCAGCAGAAAGCAGCCGCCGGCGGCGGAGGCACCACCACCTCCTCGTCCGAAGGCGGCTCCGGCAGCGATTCCGGCTTCCACGAATAACGGTTACAACCGGTTTCGTGGAAGGGGCCCCGACCCGGTCGGGGCCCCTTTTTTTTTACAAAACAAAAGGCCCCCGAATATCTCGGGGGCCTTCTTCTTAACGCTTCTCTGCGATCTCTGCGTCTCAGCGTTAATTTCTCTTTGCCCTTACCTCGTTACTTCCTTACTTCTTGCTTTTCACAGTGCACCGCATCCAGCGCACCCCACAACGCATCCAGCGCTTCATTCGTCGTCTTCAAAATCTCTTCCTCATCGCCGCTCGCGTGCTCTTCCAGCCAGCCGCGCCACGCCGCCCGGTGCGCCTTGTCCGCTTCCTCGTGCACCTCAAAATACGCCAGCCCTTCCGCCTGAGTCACGCCGTAGAATCTCTTCAATCCATCAATCTTCGTCGTGGCGACTTCCGGCACCTGTGCTTCATAAGCGTAGAGTGCCGCCACTGCTTCCGCCACCGGCCGGTCTCCGCAAATCTCCCGGAATTTCTGCACCACGGCCTTCGTTCCAGGCAGAGCAGGGCAGCAGGTAACGTCGTCCTCACCTACTCCCACGGCCGCTGCAAAATCCCGCCAGAGCTTCGGGTGCTGCCCGGTCGGACTCTCCTCCTCCGCCAGGTTCTCCCGGATTAATCCCTGTAGCGGTCCTTCCGTCCGCGCCGCCAGCACCCGCAGGTGTTTCGGAAACGCTTCCACATGCTTGTAGTATTGCGCCGCATAGAGTTGCAGCGCTTCCCGGCTCAGCTTCCCCGCCTGCCAATCCTGATAAAACGGATGCTTCAGCAAACTCTTCTCCGCAATTGCCGCATCCATCCGCGCCAAAAGTGTCGAGCGCTTCGCGCTCGGATATGAATTTGTGTTCGCCATGGTCGGCCCCCTCCACGGGTCGTGCCGCGCCAAATTCCCGCGGACACCCGTCAAAATCGTGTCGCGCATTGTAGCAAATTTTGCAATTAATTGCTGAGAGCTCGCATCTTTGCCGGCTAGCCGCCGAAGTGGCTAACTACGCGTTGTTTCAAGCAGTGGTCGGCTGAAACCCTTGTCCTCGAACGCATCGCCGATCTCCCGGACCAGGCTGTCCCGCGAGAAGGGTTTCTGCAACACGATGGCCTTCTCGAGAATTTCTCCGCTGCACGGGTCCTGCTCCAGGTATCCGGACATGTATACGACTCGCAAGCGCGGGAAGCGTGCTTTCAACTCCTGCGCTAGCTCTGTTCCTCGCATTTTGGGCATTACCACGTCGGTCAGCAGGAGCTGAATGGCGTCCCCAAGGCGCTCCGAAATCTCCAGTGCCTCCAAGCCGTCTTTGGCCGTTAGCACGCTGTACCCGGCGGACCGAAGGAACTCAGACGCCAGGGATCGCACCTCATCCTCATCTTCCACAACGAGCACGGTTTCTGATCCCCCCTTCGACCTTGCAGATGCCCGCTCGTACGAAATAGCCTCATCCTTCTCGGTGACTCGCGGCAAATAAATTTCAAAGCGTGCCCCGTTCCCCGGCGAAGATTCCACCCAGATGAATCCCCCGCTCTGCCTCACCACTCCGTACACCGTGGCCAGGCCCAGCCCTGTGCCCTTGCCAGACTCCTTGGTCGTGAAGAACGGCTCGAAGATGCGCGACATCGTAGCGGCGTCCATCCCATGCCCAGTGTCCGTAACCACCAACTGCACATATTGCCCGGGTCGCAGCGGCGGTTTCGTATGAGCGTACGCCGCGTCCACCTTCAATTTTTTCGTCTCGATCGTCAATTTCCCGCCCTGAGGCATGGCGTCGCTGGCGTTCACCGTCAGATTCAACAGCACTTGCTCGATCTGTCCCGGATCCGCTTTCACCCGCCCCAGGGAATCGCCCAGCCGGAAGCCGAATTCGATATCTTCGCGCACCAGCCGCCGTAACAGTTTGCTCATGTCCGCAACCAGCGTGTTCAGGTCAAGGATTCTCGGCTGCAGCACTTGCATTCGGCTGAACGCCAGAAGTTGCCGGGTCAGCGAGGCCGCTCGGTCCGCGGTTTTCATGATTTGTTGCGTGCTGCCGTAAAAAATATCCGCCGGCTTCATCCGGTCGAAGAGTAATTCGCTATGACCTTTGATCACCGTCAGGAGATTGTTGAAGTCGTGCGCGACTCCACCCGCCAGGCGCCCCAGCGCTTCCATCTTCTGGGATTGCCGGAGCTGTTCTTCGAGCTGCTCCCGTTGCGCCTCATTCCGCTGCAGCGTGCCGCGCATCCCGTCGAAGGCACGCGTTACCTGCGCCAACTCATCTCCTCCCCGCGCTTCGATCGGGTACGCAAAATTGCCTTGCTCGAGTGCATGCACTCCTTCCAGGAGTGCCGCCAGCGGACGCGTAAACGTATCCGAGATCAGGTACATCAGCGTCCCACCCGCCAGAACTGCCACCAGCCCCAGTCCCAGAAGGAGTTGATTGAGCCTTTCCAGGTAGGCTGCCGCCTCTCGGTACGATTTGAGGATGATGAGGTTTGCCGCAGGGTCCGACCCTGGACTAAGGTCCAGCGAACTCGTCAAGAACCTCTCGTCCCCTAGGTAGACCTGTTCCTGGTTGGGCTGCTCCTGAATCTGTCGCAACACTTCCTGCTCCTGAAGTGCGGACAGGGAACTCGCTACGACATCTTTGCCATAGCGGAAAATAATCTGGCTCGAGGAGATTCGGCTGAATTCCACTGCCGCTCGAGTCTCCATGGAGCGTCCCACCACCACAACCCCCTGGAGATTGCTCTTGATCGGGGGGCCATCGTAGAACCGCTGCAGGACCACCTGATAGACGATTCTCTTGTTAATCCACCATGCGGAGGTGTTGCCCTGGCTTAGGGAACGGCGAAGCATTTCCTCGGCGACCGCGGTGGGAAATACCG
>JACXTT010008918.1_pt1 | contig 13806 bp, 8 predicted proteins | sample 9270951 | NCBI WGS metagenome assembly JACXTT01 (sample SAMN15532306, study PRJNA645909) | rock metagenome | isolation source: weathered quartz diorite | place: Puerto Rico | collected 2017-06-21 | reverse complement strand
AGAATTTCACGGCGCGGGCCTACAAGACCTATCGCATCTACGGCAAGGACCTCGACGCGGCCTGAGCCCGCGCCGGGGTCCGCGATCGTGGGCCCAAGTCTATGGGAACTTCGCCTGCAGGGTCACCTGGACCTCGCGGCCCGCCTGAAAGGTGTAGAGGTCGCTGGCCGAGAGCGTGGCTCCGCTGGTCGACGAGGTGATCGAGCGCTGGTTCGCGAGATTGTACACCGCGAATTTCACCTTGAATTGGCCAAAACTATAGGCCGCAGTGGCGTTTACCGTGCTGTAGGGATTGATCACGGCAGCCCCGTTGGTGAAGCGACCGACCTGTTTGAACGTGAGCGATCCCTGCCAAGGGCCCTTATCGTACAGGGCCCCGAAGGCGGCCGTCCATTTGGGCGCGTTATCCAGGCCCTTGCCGCTCGGCCGGCTGACGGCTGAGTTCAGCGAGCCATTGGCGAACAGCGTCACTCCGAGCGGCAAGAGATAGGCCGCCTGGCCTTCGATCCCCTTATACCGAGCCGCGCCAGCATTGATGTAAAACTGGCCGGTGGGATCGGGTACCGAAAGGTTGGTCACGTCGATCAGGTAAACATCGCCATCAGCGGTCAGCGGCCCCTTCGAATAGACGGCGCCCGCCTGATAGTTGATTGACTGCTCGGGTTTGAGTTCATTAAGGCTGACGTTGTTGACCTGTAATGTCGAAAGGGCAGGGATCAAAAAGCCCGTGGCGTACTGAAAGTAGACCGACCACTCAGGGCGTACGCGATAGTTGGCGGTCGCGAAATATAGCGGCTTCTCATAGGTGTTGGAGCCGCTGACCGGACCGCGCGCGAAGTTCGGCGTCCGCCTGTTTGCGATCGCCGCATTCACCGTGGGGGTCAGGTGAACATATTTGATGCCGGGAGTAATGGTGAGCTTATCGATCGGGCGCAGCTCCAGATCGGCGAACAGCTGATATTGATTCCAGCTGGAGAGCTCCAACGTCTTGATATTGGACACATTGTTTTGTGGCGGCGCCGGCGGAACGCTCGGGTATCTGAGGTCCGGCGCGCCGGTGGTCAGGTCATAAAGGATATTGTGCCGGTCAGTGCTCGACGTTTCGACCAGCGCGCCGGCCTTCAGTTCGCCGAAGCCGAAGTCCGTATTCACCCTGACGATGTTGCCATAAACGCGGTAGCGGTTGCCTTTGTTGTAACCCCCGATATCGGCTTGGTTGAGCGTTTTTTGTTTCGGGTGGGACGTGTTTGGGCCATCGATCAGACCGGTGGTATCGTCAACCGAAATTGTTTTGTTGCTGTAGAAATAGGTATAACCCTGATCTTCGGCCGTGATTCCCGAGCCGAAATCATAACGTAGATCAGCGTATTCGAAATCCGTCTGCTTCTTCTGCGTATTGAAATTCTTGTTGAATTCGCTCGTTGGATCATTCAGGAGCGCGAAATCCTTGCCATAAAGCGCGACCTGCTGCAGGGTCTCGCCCGGACCGGCGTCCGACTGGAAAAACCTCGTGTAGTTGTGTGATCCGAAAAGGGTCAGCAATCCGTGCGGCCCCAGCGGGGTAACGATCTTGATCAATTGGTTGATGGCGACGCCGCCGGAATTCGACAATTCGCCATCCGAGCGCCGGATGTCGAGGTTCAGCAAGATCCGGGTCCCGCCAAGCGCGCCAATCGCGCCCGACTGCAGGGTGGTCACCGAATCATAGGTATTGGCGGTTCCGTAGGTCAGCTTTTGGCTGGCCGCGAATGTCTGGCTGACGGCTGGCGAGAAGAAGTGGATCGCACCGCCCTTGTTGGCTTGGCCGAGGTCGCCCGCTGCGCCAGGACCGCGGTCGACGACCGCCGCGCCTATCGTCGAGGCCGGAAAGAACGATGCCGGGTGGTGCGTCGGGTCGTTGGTGTCGCCGTAGAAGATGCCGTCGTAGGTGATGTTGTACTGCCCGTCACTGAAGCCGCGCATGTTGATCTTGTTGTATTCACCCACGCCGCCGCCGTTGGCGGTGATTCCCGACAGAGAAGGCGCGATCAACACCACGGTCGTGTAGTTTCCAGTCTCCGGCGTGAACTGTTCGATGAATTTGTGGCTGATCAGCGATTCAGGCTGCGTTTCGGTCAACGCCGCCTTGACCGGGGCCGCGGCGGCCCCTGGATTGCGATCGGCGGTAACGATCAGAGTATCGACATTTGTCCCTTCGCTGCCGTCGCCCGCGACCGCGCCGCCACCGGACCCCTCTGCGAAGGCATGACCGCTGGAAAGCGCCAGTGCGCCGGCGCCGGCGAGAAGGAGGGCGCGCATCGGCACGGTCGCGGTCATTCGACCGTGGGCAAAGTGGGTTGTCATGGATCCCTCGGGTTCTCTTTGGCCGTCCCGAATTTCGGCGAAGGCCCCTTTTCGTCGGCCAGAGGGGTTGAACGACGGACGTGACAATTCACTCACGGTTTTGCGACAGTCCTGCGAAAACGGGGCTGGCGGCCGACCTGCCGCCGACCGGGCGACATAAATGTCACACCCGCCTTGACCGGCGCGAAACAAACGCCGCATGGTCAAACGCGCCGACGGTCGAGTGCGTCGATTTGGGATGGATTGGGTCATGAAAGAATGGCGGCGCGGAACATGCGCGGCCGCGGTCGCGCTGGCCCTGATGACGCTCGCCGCGTCGACCGGACAAGCCGCACCGCGCACCGCGAAGATCGATTCCGGCGCGATTGTCGGCGAGACGATAGCGGGCGCGGCCGTGTTCAAGGGAATTCCCTATGCCGCCGCGCCGATCGGCGACCGCCGTTGGGCGCCGCCTCAGGCCCCTGCGGCGTGGAGCGAACCGCGTCCGTCGACGGCGTTCGGCGCCATCTGCCCGCAATCGCTCAATGCCGATGGCCGGCCCAATGAAGGCGGCGCCACGGGAACCGCGAGCGAGGACTGCCTGTTCCTGAATATCTGGGCCCCCGAACACGCCGCGGCGGCGCCGGTCATGGTCTGGCTGCACGGCGGCGGCAATACGGCCGGCGCCGGCTCGCTGGGCGCCTATGATGGAACCGCTTTCGCGCGTGACGGCGTCATCCTGGTGACGCTGAACTATCGATTGGGGCTGCTCGGCTTCTTTGCCCACCCGGCGCTCACACGCGCGGCGAAGGCGGATGAGCCCCTCGTAAATTACGGCCTCATGGACCAGATCGCGGCCCTCAATTGGGTCAAGCGGAATATCGCGGCGTTTGGCGGCGACCCTTCGAACGTGACCGTGTTTGGGGAATCCGCCGGCGGCGTGGACGCCCTCGCCCTGATGACCGCGCCGGCGGCGCGGGGGCTGTTCGCCAAGGCGATCGTCGAGTCCGGACTGGGATGGGCGCCGCCGACGCCCCTGGCCAAGGCGGAAGCCAGGGGCGCCGCCCTGGCCGAGAAAGCCGGCGCGCCGCCTGAGGCGACAACGGAACAGCTGCGCGCGCTTCCCCTTGCTTCCCTTGCTGGCCTCTCGATGCGAGGCGGCGGCCTCGTGACCGATGGGCGGTTGCTGATCGAATCGCCGACGCAGGCCTTTGCTCGCGGACACGAGGCCCACACGCCGCTGATCATCGGAACGAACGATTACGAAGCCTCGCTGATGCGGACGTTGAAGATCACGCCGTTCGAGGTTCTGCTCGTGGCGCCGTCGTCTGTAAAATCGGCCTATGCCGACGCCCCGAGCAATGAGGCGAAGGCCTCACAGCTGTTCACCGATTCTTTGATGGGCGCCCCCGCCCGCTGGGTGGCGGAAATGAGCACCAACCATCCGGCCTGGCTCTATCATTTCGCCTATGTGCCGCAGGCGGTCCGCGCGGCGCGGCCTGGCGCCGGCCACGCCACGGAGATTCCCTTCGTATTCGAGAGCTGGGCCCACCTGGGCCTCCTGAGCGAAGGCATTGTCCCCACCGCAGAGGACCTTGCGGTGACCCGACGCATGCACGCCTGCTGGGTCGCATTCGCCAAGTCAGGTGTTCCAAGCTGCGAGGGGGCGCCGGCGTGGCCCGCCTACAGCGCCGAGCGCGACACCTTGCTCGATTTCGACGCCGACGGCTCGGCGAAGCTGCGCGTCGGTTTCCGCAAGAGCCAGTACGACGCCCAGGCTGCCGCCATGTTGCCCAAGTTGGACCTCAGCCCGTGAGCCTCAGGCCGCGCTGGCCGCCTCCCAACGCTCCCAAAGCTTGGCCTCGCTCGCGGCCGCGGTTTTGACGGCGGCCTCCTTGACGTGGCCGAAGCCACGAATCTGGTCGGGAACCGTGGCGAGCCGCACCGCCAGGTCCCATCGCGCCGGCGTAATTTCACCGGCCAGCCGATCGAGAGCGGCCTCATAGTTGGCGATCAGGCGCCGCTCCATGCGGCGCTCGGACGTGGCGCCGAAAACGTCAAGCGGCCCGCCGCGCAAGCCTTTGAGCCGGGTGAGTAGGGGAAATCCGAACCTCAGCATCCAACCGCCGAATGCGATCTTGCGCGGACGACCACGTTTGTCCTTCGGCGCGAGCCCGGGCGGCGCAAGCCAGACCTTGATCTTGCCGCCTGTCAATGTCTGACCGAGCGCCTCGGCGAATGCGCCGTCCGTATAGAGGCGCGCCACCTCGTACTCGTCCTTATAGGCCATAAGCTTGTAGAGATTCACCGCCGCCGCGCGGGTCAGCGGCTCGTGACCCGCGGCCCGAACCGCCGCAATCCGCGTGAGGTACCGGTGGGCATAGGCGGCGTTCTGGTAGGCGGCGAGATCGGCGGCTCGTTCCTCGATCAGACGGTCGAGGGGCAAGATAGCCGCGGCATCCGGCGCTGTGTCGCCGCGGCCGCCGCCTGTGTGCGCGAAGACGCGGCCGGCTTCGAATGCCTGCAAGTTCGCTTCGGCCGCTACGCCATTGAGATGAACGGCGCGATAGAGCGCCCGCGCGGAAACCGGCACCAGCCCCTTCTGCCAGGCAAAGCCTAGCATCACCATATTGGCGAAAACCGAGTCTCCAAGGTCTCTTTCGGCGATCCGCGTCGCCGGGCAGGCGACATAGCGTTTGCATGCGGCGCCCAGCCGCCGGCCCGTCGCGGCGGCGTCAAACGTGATGTCCCGGTCGGTCACGAAATCCGCGGTGGGCTGGATATCGTCGTTGCCGAGCGCCACCGTGCGGCTCTTGGCATAGAGCGCCAGCGCGTCGGGGCCCGCGGCCACCAACAGATCGCAGGCGATCAGAACGTCGGCGCTCGCCGCGGGCACGCGGCCCCCGATCGCCGCTCCGCCGGGCTGACCGATGCGCACATGGCTGAAAACGGAGCCGCCCTTTTGTGCGAGACCTGTCATATCGACGACCGAGGCTGCGCGGCCGTCGATATGGGCCGCCATCGCCAGGATCGAGGAGGCCGTCGTAACGCCGGTGCCGCCTATGCCGGTGAAGACGATATTGCGCACGCCGTCGCTGGACTCGATCTCCGGCATGGGGGTCGAGTCGGCCGTCAGCGCCGGCATTGCGCGCGCGCGCGCGGTGTTCGCCCCCTCGAGGGTCACGAACGCCGGGCAAAAGCCGTCGACGCAGGAATAATCCTGATTGCATGTTGACTGGTTGATCTTGCGCTTGCGGCCATAAGGCGTCTCCAGCGGTTCGACCGAGACGCAATTCGACGCGCGCGAACAGTCACCGCAGCCTTCGCAAACCCTGGGGTTGATGAAAACGCGCTTGGGCGCCGCGGCCATCTTGCCCCGCTTGCGCCGGCGCCGCCGCTCATTGGCGCACATCTGGTCATAGATGAGAACGCTGACGCCAGGCGTTTCGCGCAGCGACTCCTGGACCGCCAACAGCTCCGAGCGTGGACGAACGCTCACGCCTTCGGCAAGGTCGCGAACCGAACGGTACCGGGTCGGGTCGTCGGCAACGATGACGATGGTCCTGACGCCCTCGGCCGCGAGCTGCCGCGTAATCTGCGGAACCGTGAAGCCGCTCTCGGCTGGCTGGCCGCCCGTCATCGCCACGGCGTCGTTGAACAGAAGCTTGTAGGTGATGTTGGAGCCAAGCGCCTGCGAGGCGCGGATGGCCAGGGAGCCGGAGTGATTGTAGGTGCCATCGCCGAGATTGACGAACACGTGCTTTTCAGAGGTGAACGGCGCGGCGCCCGCCCAGGTCAGGCCTTCGCCGCCCATCTGGCTGGTGAGGTCCGTCTGTGGATCGGAAAAGCTCGCCATGTAGTGGCATCCGATGCCCGCCAGCGCCCGGGATCCTTCGGGCAACCGTGTTGAGGTGTTGTGCGGGCAGCCCGAACAGAAGAACGGCTTGCGCAACTGGCCCGCCCCGAGCGTCACGGCCGCCATGCTGGAGGCCGACACGCGGTCGAGGTAGGCGTGCACCCGCTCCATGTGCGGCCCGGGCGGCAGACGGTCGGCAATCGCCAGGGCGACCTCCGCCACCGAGAGCGCCCCCAGTTGCGAGAGCAGAGGATGGCCGTTTTCGTCGGTCTTGCCGATCACCTTGGGCTGGGCATGGGCCGGCAAGTCGTAAAGCGCCGCTCGCGCCTGAGCCTCCAGCAGCGGGCGCTTGTGCTCCACCACCATCAGCGTCTCCAGGCCGCGCGCGAAAGCGCGAAGGCCCGTTGGCTCCAACGGCCAGGGCATTCCGACCTTATAGATCGAAACGCCGAGCGCGGCGGCTTCCTCGAAACTAAGTCCCATCGCACTGAAGGCTTCGACCACATCGGCGAAGGCCTGGCCGTGCGCGGCTATGCCGAGCCTTGGCCTGTACGAGGTCAGGGCAGCGTGGTCGATCCGGTTGGCGCGGGCGAAGGCGAGGGCGGCGGGCAGTTTGTAAAGGCGCAGCCGCCGTTCCTTGTCCATCGGCTGGTCCTTGAGCCGCACGCCCAGACCGCCGGCGGGTGAGGAAAATCCCTCCGGAAGCACCACCTTGTGCCGGTCGAGGCCGACCTCGATGGTCGCACCCGAATCCATCGTGTCGGCCAGGGCGATCAACCCGACCCAAAGACCGGTAAACCGCGACATCGCATAGCCAAGCAGGCCATAGTCCAGCACCTCCTGAACGTCGGCCGGCGCCAGCACGGGCATTTCGGCGTCCTGAAAGGCAAAATCCGATTGCGACGGCAGGGTGGATGATTTGCAGGCGTAGTCATCACCGGCCACGGCCAGCACCCCGCCCCGCGGCCAGGTTCCGGCGAAGTTGGCATGCTTGAAGACATCGCCGGTACGGTCGACGCCGGGCGCCTTGCCATACCACATGCCGAACACGCCATCATAAAGGGCGCCAGGGAAGAGATTGGCGTGCTGGCTGCCCCACACCGCCGTCGCGCCGAGATCCTCGTTCAGGCCTTCCTTGAACACGATGTTGCGCGCGGAAAGATGCGCGCCCGCACGATGGGCCTGCTGGTCCAGGCCGCCCAGGGGCGAGCCACGATAGCCGGACACGAACCCGGCGGTGCGAAGCCCGGCGCGCTCGTCGAGTCGGCTTTGATCGAGCAGGACACGCAACAGGGTCTGGACCCCGGTGATGAACACCCGGCCGTCCTGGGACAGATATTTGTCGTCGAGCGTGACGGTGCTATGCTGCACGTTGGTTTTCTCCCCTGGGCAAGGGCGCGCCCGAGCGGCAAGTCTATCCAAAAATCTCGGATAGACTTATTAAATAAATGCACATATCGTCCATTCTTTGGGAGTAATTGACGCCAATCGGGCCCAAGGGAGCGAAAAATTGCCGGAACTCCTGGACGCGATCGACGCCCGTATTCTGGACCTTGTGCAGCATGACGCGAGCCTCTCGGTGGCTGAAATTGCGGAGCGTGTGGGCTTGTCGTCCAGCCCGTGCTGGCGGCGGATCAAACGCCTCGAGGACGACGGCGCCATCCAGAAACGTGTGACCATCCTCGATCGCGAGAAGCTGGGCCTCACGTTCGAAGTGTATTGCACCGTCAAGCTGTCGCTTCCGACGAAAGAGAATCTGGAAACCTTTGAGACGGCCGTCAAACGCTGGGCAGAGGTCGTGCAATGCGCCACCGTGACCGGCGCGGCCGACTATGAGTTGCGCATCGTGACGCGCGACATGCATGCGTTCGACACCTTTCTGCGCGACAAGATGCTCTCATTGGGCCTTGTCTCCAACATTGAAAGCCGGATCGTCGTGCGGGCGGTCAAGAACGCCACGACCATTCCGCTAGGGCTCGTAAGCCCCTATGTCGGCGCAAGGCTGGCGGAAACTTAAGGGAGCGGCGGCATATGATCGAAGCTGTGCTTGAATCGCATCGGCATGATCTGGGCGGCTTCACGGTTGGCCGCGCCCTGCCGCAAATCGCCAGACGCGCGGTGGGGCCGTTCGTATTTTTTGACCATTTTGGACCGGTCGAACTGGCGGCTGGCTTCCCGGCCAACGTCGACGTGCGACCGCACCCGCACATCGGCCTTTCGACGCTCACCTATCTACTCGATGGCGAGATCACCCACCGAGACAGCGTCGGCTCCAATATCGCCATTCGCCCGGGCGAGGTGAACTGGATGACCGCCGGGCGCGGCATCACCCATTCGGAACGGTTCGAGACCTTGCGGCGAGACGGCGGCGCGCTGCATGGCCTGCAAGCCTGGATCGCTTTGCCGGATGGCGACGAAGAAGCGGAGCCCTCGTTCACCCACCATGGCCCGGACGATCTGCCGACCTATGAATTCCCGGGCCTTTGGGCGCGCCTGCTCGCGGGCGAGGCGTTCGGCGCCAAAGCGGCGGTAAAGACGCACTCGCCGATGTTCTATGTCCATTGGCGCCTGGGCGCCGGCGCCAAGGCGCAGATCCCGGCAGAGTACTCCGAGCGGGCCGCCTTCATCGCCAAGGGGTCCGTCGAGATCGAAGGCCGGGCCTTTACGCCCGGCCAGTTGGTGGTTTTCGCGCCTGGCGAGCCGATCCTCGTCACCGGCGTCAGCGAGGCCGACGTCATGCTTCTGGGCGGCGAAACGGTCGGGCCGCGGCATCTGGATTGGAATTTCGTGTCATCCTCGAAGGCGAGGCTTGAACAAGCCAAGGCCGACTGGCGCGCCGGGCGGTTCAAGCTGCCCGATTTCGACCATGACGAATTCATTCCCGGACCAGCCTGAGCGGCAGGGAGTCACGCGTTCTGATTGAGCGCCTTTCGCGCCTGCTCCCAATATTGCGCGCCGGTGATCAGGGTTATGGCTGCGGCGACCCAAAGCAGCGCGTGCGCTGAAAACGTCGCCGGCCCCAGGACGGCCGGATCGCCGGCCAGGCCGAACGCGGCCCAGCAGGCCACGAAGAGTTCGCACCCCAGGGCGACGAGCTGAAGGGTCGTCTTCCATTTTGCCAACAGAGTCACCGGCAGGTTCACGCCTTTTCCGGCCGCTGCCTCGCGAAGCGCGCTGACGGTGAATTCGCGAAACAGAATCAGGGCCGCGGGCATCGCCACGGCCGCGTTTGGGCTCAGCGAGAGGAGGCCCAAGATCGCACCGCACACCAGAACCTTGTCCGCGATCGGATCGAGGATCGCGCCCCATACAGTCGTCGCATCGAGCTTGCGCGCCAACCAGCCGTCAAAAAAATCGGTGACGGCCGCAAGGACGAACGCGACGCATGCCCACCGTTCAAGCGCGAACTGGTTAGCGGGCGTAAGGCGATCACTGAGCAACGCGGCCGTCGCTAGCCCGAAAAAGGTGAACAAGGCGAGCAGGAGACGCGCGCCGGTCAGGAGATTGGGAAGGCGTTTCATCGGCCCCATCCTAAGCGGTAACGGCCATGGGGAGTCTACGCGCCCTGGCGGAAATGGTCGAAAATGCGGCGCGCGACAGCCGCGTTCACGCCCTCGACCTTGGTCAGATCATCAATCGATGCGCGCGAAACGCCTCGCGCTGAGCCGAAAGCGTGCAGCAGGGCCCGCTTGCGCGCCGGGCCGACGCCATCGATCTCATCGAGCGGGTTTTGGCGCATCTGGGCGGCGCGTTTAGCGCGGTGCGTGCCGATGGCGAACCGGTGCGCCTCGTCGCGCAGACGCTGGAGGTAGTAGAGCACGGGGCTTTTCGGCTCGAGCATGAAAGGCGGTTGGCCGGGGAGGAAGAACCGCTCCAAGCCGGCGTCGCGATCGGGTCCCTTGGCCACGCCGACCACGGTGATGTCGTCGACCCCCAGCTCGGCCATCACATCGAGCGCGGCCTGTAATTGCCCCGCGCCGCCATCCACCAGAACCAGATCCGGTCGCGGGGGCGCCTCGCCGCTTGACTCCTCCTTGGCCAGGCGGGCGAAGCGGCGAGCCAGCACCTCGCGCATCATGCCGTAGTCATCGCCCGGGGTGAGCTCAGCGCTGCGAATGTTGAACTTGCGATATTGGTTCTTTTGAAAGCCGTCCGGCCCGGCGACAATCATGCCGCCGACGGCGTTCGCGCCAGAAATATGGGAATTGTCGTAGACTTCGATCCGCTCGGGCGGCGCGTCGAGCGAAAAGGCCTCGCCGACCTGCGCGAGCAGCTTCGACTGGGCCGAGCCCTCGGCCATTCGCCGGCCGAACGCCTCTCGTGCGTTGACCAGGGCGTGATCGACCAGAGCCCGCTTTTCGCCGCGCCGAGGCATGGCGATCTCGACCTTGTGTCCGGACTTCAGGCTGAACGCCTCGCGCAGAAGTTCGCCATCGGCCGGCTCGACGTTGACCAGCATGAGGCGCGGGATCGGTTTGTCATCGTAAAACTGACCGAGAAACGCGGCCATGATCTCGTCGGCCTCATTGCTTCGGTCGATTCGGGGAAAATAGGCGCGATTGCCCCAATTCTGGCCGGCCCGAAAGAAGAAGACCTGGACGCAGGCCTGACCGCCCTCGGCGTGCAAGGCGAACACGTCGGCCTCATTGACGGTCTCGGGGTTGATTTGCGTCTCCTGAGCGACCGACGAGAGCGCGCGGATCCGGTCGCGAAGTCGCGCGGCGCCCTCGAACTCGAGCGCGTCTGACGCCGCTTGCATTTCGGCGCTCATTCGCGCCAGCACCGCGCGGCTGCGGCCGCGCAAGAACGCCTCCGCCTCCGAGACCAAGCCCTCATAGTCCTTAAGTGAGATCAGGCCAGTGCACGGCGCGCTGCACCGCCTTATCTGGTGCAGCATGCACGGGCGCGTGCGGCTCTCGTAGACACTGTCCGAACACGATCGCAGCAGGAAGGCCTTCTGCAGGGTATTGAGCGTGCGGTTCACCGCCCAGGCGCTGGCGAAGGGGCCGAAATAGTCGCCCTTGATCGAATGGGCGCCGCGATGCTTGCGCAGTTGCGCCGCGGGGTGCTCGCGACGAATGACGATTTCGGGAAAGCTCTTGTCGTCGCGCAGCAGCACGTTGAAGCGCGGCTTGAGCTGCTTGATTAGATTGATCTCCAGCAGCAGCGCGTCGGTCTCGGTGCGCGTGGTTGTGAATTCCATCGCCCGGGTCTGATCGACCATCAGGGCGATGCGCTGGGTGTGGAAACGGCCCTGCGCATATTGCACGACCCGCTTCTTGAGCGAGCGCGCCTTGCCGACATAGAGCGCCTCGCCGCCTTCGCCGAACATGCGATAGACGCCGGGCGCATCGGGCAGCCGCCGCACGTGATCGGCGATCAAGGCGGCGCCGGTCAGCGGTGGGGGCGCTTCGTCGGGCATCGGACAGATATAGGCGAGTCTCGCGGCGCGCCTATCGTGATCGGAGGTTACCCCCAACGGGTCTGGGGCAGTCGAAAGCGCACTTCATCGCGCGAAAAATCGAGGCAGACGCTCTCGAAGCGGCTGAGAACATCCACGCCCAGGAGGATGGCCGGGCGATTGACGAGGCCCCACAACCGAAAGGTGTAGAGGTCGGCGAACGCCACCGGCCAATTGGGCAGCTTCAGCCCGCCCACTCGAAGGTTGGGCAGGTCGGCCATTTCCGCGGCGATGGTCTGGCCGGTGGCGCTGAAGATCACCGTCGTGGCGCGAGGCGCGCCGGGGTGGCGTTTCATCGCCAGATCGCGCAGGGCGAGGTTGCCGATGGTGTTCTGGGCGCCGGAATCGAGAAAGGCGGTGATGCGAATGCCGGCCACATCGGCGTCCACCAAGGTCAGCTGGCCATCTCGGCGAGTCGCCTTCATGTCGATATCGGTCGGATCGCGCCACAACCGCCCCGGCGGCTCGACGCGCAAGGTCCTGCCCCGAAAGTCCAACGTCACCAACTGGTTCTCAAGGTTGTCGAGGCCCAGCATGCCGAGCCCCCCGATATCGGCCTGCGGCAGGACCGCGAAATCGGCCTTGACGGCCGGTCGCGCTCCGAGTCGGAGCATCGCCTCCGCCGACGGCGTTCGACGCATGCCGGCGGCGCCGTTGATCTCCACCTCCGGACCTAGGGCCAAGCCGAGCCGGGCGGCGAGCTCGCCGGCGATCACCGAACGATTGGCGCCGGTGTCGACCACGAAAGGATACGGGCCGCTGTCGGCGATCCCCACTGGCGCGGTCATCCGGCTGTACATATCGGCCACCGTCGAGATGCTGGTCGGCGGCACATAGGGTTGTTGTGACAAAGGCGATAGCCGGGTGGCGGGCGCCGTCTCGATCAACTCTGCACGCGCCGTGCAACCGAACGCCGCCGCCGCCCCAGATAAGAGGCCGAAGGTTCGCCGATTAATGAGCCTCTGCGCCGTGGGCGTCCGCTCCCGCCTGCGAAGAGGGTACACCCGATCTGCCGGCCCAAGAAGCACCGTATGACGGACAATTCCGAGCGGCCCCCGCGCGGTTCGGCTCAGCCTCGCCGAACTCGCCCTACCCTTTCGCCTCGACGTAAATCTCCCCACCGCCCTCGCGGAACTTCTCGGCCATCTGGGCCATGCCGGCTTCCGCCACATCGTTCTGGCCCGCCGCGGCGTCGCGGATTTCCTGGCTGATCTTCATCGAGCAGAACTTGGGTCCGCACATGGAGCAGAAGTGCGCCACCTTGTGCGCCTCCTTGGGCAGGGATTCGTCGTGGTATTCGCGCGCGGTTTCGGGGTCCATGCCGAGGTTGAACTGGTCCTCCCAGCGGAACTCGAAGCGAGCGCGCGAGAGGGCGTCGTCCCAGGCGCGGGCGGACGGATGGCCCTTCGCCAGATCGGCGGCGTGGGCGGCGATCTTATAGGCGATGACGCCCTGTTTGACGTCCTCGCGGTCGGGCAAGCCCAGATGCTCCTTGGGCGTCACGTAGCAGAGCATGGCCGTGCCGAACCAGCCGATCATCGCCGCGCCGATGGCGCTGGTGATGTGGTCGTAGCCGGGCGCGACGTCTGTGGTAAGCGGTCCCAACGTATAGAACGGCGCCTCGTGGCAGGCCTTCAGCTGTTTTTCCATATTGGCCTTGATCTTGTGCATCGGCACGTGGCCGGGCCCCTCGATCATCACCTGCACGCCGTGCTTCCAGGCCACCTGGGTGAGCTCGCCCAGGGTCTCCAGTTCGGCGAACTGCGCCGCGTCGTTGGCGTCGGCGATGCAGCCGGGACGCAGTCCGTCGCCGAGCGAAAACGACACGTCATAGGCGCGCATGATCTCGCAGATGTCCTCGAAATGCTCGTAGAGGAAGCTCTCACGGTGGTGGGCCAGGCACCACTTGGCCATGATCGAGCCGCCGCGCGAGACGATCCCCGTGACGCGCTTGGCGGTCAGGGGCACGAACGGCAGTCGAACGCCGGCGTGGACGGTGAAGTAGTCGACGCCCTGCTCGGCCTGTTCGATCAGGGTGTCACGGAACACCCCCCAGTTTAGGTCCTCGGCGACGCCCCCCACCTTCCCAAGAACCCTATAGACCGGCCCGGTTCCGGGCCGCGGTGGGGAAATTGGGGGGAGCACCCCACCCCTTTTTTTGGGGTTT
>JACXTT010008917.1_pt1 | contig 13806 bp, 14 predicted proteins | sample 9270951 | NCBI WGS metagenome assembly JACXTT01 (sample SAMN15532306, study PRJNA645909) | rock metagenome | isolation source: weathered quartz diorite | place: Puerto Rico | collected 2017-06-21 | reverse complement strand
GAATAGCAGCGGCACCATGCCGAGCGCGGACAGGAACAGCGCCATCCAGAGCCCCTGGACGTAGGTCGCGCCGATCGCGGTGAGCCGACCGCCGCCGAAGTGCTGGGCCACGATGGGATTCAACGCGTTGGTCGCGCCCATCAAGCCGACGAAGATCGTCGAATACACGCTGAGCCCGAGGCCCAAGGTCGCGAGATCCACGGAGGAGGCGTGGCCGCTGAGCACGGTATCCACCACCGCGAACGCCATGGCGGCGCACTGGCCGATGAGGATCGGCCGTGCCAGAGCCGCGATGCCGCGCACGACGGACGCGACGTCCACCGCCGGCCACTATAGCGTGGCGACGGCTTTCCGCGTGCGTGTTCACTCAGCCGGCGTTGAATCCACCCCGGTTCAGTCGCGAGAAGAAATTGATCAGATTGCCGTCGGGGTCTCGGAACAGCATGGAGCGGTTGCCCCACGGCTGATCGGTGGGCTCCAGGACGACGTCGACCACCAGGTCGCGCAGCCGCGAGCGCTCGTGGTCGATGTCCTCGACCTCGAAATCCACGATCAGCGAGCGATTCGCCGCCGGCTCGGCCGCGCCCGCGTTGAACAGATCGACGCTCCGCTTGCTGGAGATCGCGAGCGTCGCGCCGACCGTCTTGAGCTCCACATAGTCTTCGCTGCCGATGGGCACGATCCCGGTGATCGCCTGATAGAATCGCGCCAGGGACTCGACGTCCTTCGTCACGATCCGCGCGTATGCCAGCCTCATGTGAACGCCGCCTTTCGCTTGGCTTGGGATGTGCTCGAGATTGTGATCCTCCAGTCGCCCGGTCTAGCCGGAGCCGGACGGCGAGCCCTCCAGTCGCTCGAGCTTGTCCGGATTGGTCACGATGTAGATGTTGCGGACGCGTCCGTCGGCGACCTCGACGGTCAGCACACCGATCGGCCGGCCCGCGTGGTACGCCACGAGGCCCGGCTGGCCATTGATCGCAAGGATCCGGCGCACCACGCCATCTGGCAGAAGCTTCTCGCGAGCGCCGAAAAAGAACCGCGCCACGCGCGTCGCGCCGCGCACCGGGTTCGGAACGGCGTTCGCCTTTCCCCCGCCGTCCGTATAGAGGGCCACGTCGGTCGCCAGCAGGGCGACCAGCCCGTCGAGATCGCCGTGTGATGTGGCTTCGAGAAACTGCTCGAGCAGGCGCCGCTGGTGCTGGGGAGACGCCTCGAACCGAGGTCGATCCTCCATGACGTACTGCTTGGCACGCCGGAGGATTTGCCGGCAGTTCGCTTCGCTCTGGCCGAGGATCCGCGCGATGTCCGCGTAGTCGTAGTCGAACACCTCGCGGAGCAGGAGCACCGCGCGCTGGATCGGCGTCAAGCGCTCCAGCATCAAGAGGAACGCGGTCGAGAGCGACTCGTCGACCTCCGACATCTCGAGCCCCGTGACGTCGTCCGTCGCGATTGGTTCGGGGAGCCACTGTCCGACATACTGCTCGCGCTTGACTCGGGCCGACTGCAGCTGATTGATGCACAGCCGGGTGATGACCGTGATCATGAACGCCCGCGGATCCCGGATCTCCACGTCCGACGCCTGCCGCCATCGCAAGAACGTCTCTTGCACCATGTCCTCGGCGTCCGCCCGGGTGCCCAGCATGCGGTACGCGACGGCGAAGAGCGTCGGGCGATGCTGCTCGAAGATCTGGAGGCGAGTCGGTGGATCGGCGCGGTCGTGCATCAACTGCCCTCAATCCTCGAGGCCGGACGAGGCCGCGTTTGCCGCAGACCAGGAATCCTCAGGCGGCAGTCCGGCCAGCTCGAGGCTCTGAGCCCATACCGCGCGGGCTTTTCTCTCGTCACGCGATTCCACCGACGAAGGGATGGTATGGCGTCCATCAATGTACGTGCCACTCACGCCGGCGTACTTTGCATTGATGAGCAGATCGCCGAGCGCCCGGGCCGCTTCTCCCTCTGTCGAGAGATGGGAGCCCATGAAGTTCACGAACCAGCGGCTCGTCATGATCCGCCTCCAAACGGGGTTCATGCCCCGTCCCGCCTGCGTGGTGGGAACGACTCCGGGAGACCAGGAATTGACGAGGATTGGCTCGCGTGCGGCTCGTAGCTTTCGATCCAGCTCATAGGCCGTCATCATCGCGTACAGCTTTGCCGTTGCGTAGCGCGCCATCGGCTTCAATTTGGCTGCCGTGCCGATGCCGCGAGCCAGGTCCCCGACCGGGCCGAATCGCGGAGTCATGATCTTGCCCATCCTGGTCGCGGCCGGGTCGTGGAGATCACTCGACACGAAAATGATCCGCGCGCCCCCCCTCATGTGCGGGATGAGAAGATTGGCGAGCAAGAAATGCCCGAGAAAATTCAATTGGAATGTCCGTTCAAAGCCGTCCTCGGTGAACTCCAGGGCCCTCGCCTTCATGTCGATTCCGCCGGCGTTGAGGATAAGACCGCCAAGCGGCGGCACCCGCGTCTGGGCCAGTACCGCGGGGAAGCGGCGAACAGAAGCGTGCGAAAACAGGTCGAGCGGCGCGAAGCTGACGTACGAATCGGGATGCGTCCTCCGGATCGCTGCAATCGCTGCCGCGGCCTTCGAAGCATTTCGACACGCCAAGACGACATGCCACTCGGGAACCGCCGCAAGATATTCAGCGGTCGCGAAGCCTATACCGACGTTGGCTCCCGTAATCACGACCGTTTGCATCGCCCACTCCTTTTCGCTCCTGGTCGGTTGAGGCGCACATCCCCACCTGGCGGAAGCTTGTTCTCTGCTGCGTAAGACCGGTGAGGGTCTGAGACTGTGACGTTCTTGAGAGAAAACTGAGGGGGCGAACTGGTTGGCGGACGACAGCCGAGTCGTTAACGTCCTGTCTCTATTCCCGGGAGCCGACGCGTCATGGCCATCTCGCGATCCCGTGCCGCCGCGTCGGGTACGCGGGTGTCAAGGAATCGCGTTCGGGAAGATGCCACCGAGCAAGGCGCGAATGCCGTTCCAGATGATCTGGACGCCGATGCACAAGAGGATGAACGCGGAAAGACGTACCACCACGCTTGTACCGGTGGGCCCAAGTTGCTTAACGATCCGATCGGCGTGGCGGTAGCATAGGTAGACGGCCGCCGCGACGATCAGGATGCCGATGGTGTGCGCCATCGCGGTAATGACCTGGGAGCGGAGGCCCTGCTCGGGGTTGGCGCCGAGCGTGAGCGCCACCGACATCGATCCAGGACCTACGGTCAGGGGCATCGTCAGCGGATAGAAGGCGCGCTGGCCCAGCTCGTGGGCGACGACCGGGGACTCTGTGGTTCGCGTGAGCGTGCCGGGCGAATCGGGACGATTCAGCAGTGACCACGCAATTGCACAGACCACCAACCCGCCGGCGACCTGGACGGCAGGAATCGACAGCCCGAAGAAGTCGAGAACATAGGCGCCGGCCAGCGTTGAAACGATCAAGAGGAAGAAGCTGTTCACGGCGACTGCCTTCGCCATCGGACGGCGCTGCTCCGGGCTGAGACCGGCCGTCATCGCGAGATAGATCGGCGCGCCGCCCAGCGGATCGACGATCGGGATCAGCGCCCCGGCCGCCAGCAGCACGGTCTTGACAAAGTGAAAGTGAACCAGATAGTCGAGCACGGCAGACGACACGATATCAGTCTGCGCTCTGCGGTGACACAACTCGTGCTATTGCCACTACGTACGGCGTGGGTGCTATGTGAGTGACCAACTGCCCGCGGCGTCGCGTGTGGGCGCCCGGCGCCTGGTCGCCGCACTCGCCCTGCTCGCGGGCCCCGGCCTCATCGCCTGCTCGAGCCCGCCGCCCGCGCCGCCGCAGCAGCCGGTCGCGGTCGAGACGAGCGTCGCGACCCGCTACTACCCGGTGCGCGGGACGACGACGGCGGCGATCTTCGCGGCCATCGACGCCAACGGCCTCGTCGAGGCGAGCGGCCAGCGCGCGGTGGGCGTGACGTCCGCGCGATGGAAGCTGACCTCGGGCGACATGGCCGTCCACGCCGTGCCCTGTGTCTTTCCGTCGCTGACGGTCATGCTCGATCTCGTCGTCATGCTGCCTCGACACGAGACGCCGGACGACCTGCCCGCCGACCTCCGAGGCCACTGGGAAGGCTTCGTCGCCCGAGTCGCCGCCCACGAGCAGCGTCACGCCGATATCTACCTGGAGGGCGCGCAGGCGATGAAGGCGCGTCTGGAGGCGACGCGGACGGCCGTGACCTGCGCGGATCTCGAGAAGGCGATCGACGCCGCGTGGCGAGCCCAGCAGGCGGACATCGAGCGCGCGCAGGCGGAGTTCCACGCCGTGGACGAGACCAGGGCCCGGAGCGAGCGCGAGGCGTTGCAGGCCCGGATCGACGGCACCCGCGCGCGACTCGAGCCTCTAGAAGCAGAGATCCGCCGCCTCGACACCGAGCTCGCAGAGCTTCGGCGTCAGGCCGACGCCGGGCGCGCGGATCTCGTCGCGCAGCACAACACCCTCGCCGGCCGGCGCGGCGCGCTCGCGGAGGAGCACCGCCGGCTCGTCGCGGACGCCAATGGCCTGATCGACGAGTTGAACTGGGCGCGCTGGTAACACGAGCGGCCGTCCGCGCGCGACATTGGCCCGTCGGCCATTTCTTTCGGCCGCAGGCGGACTCCAGCAGAAAAAGCAAATATCTTCGCCGCGGACTCCCGCAATTGGCCTATTCTCCAGCCGCGAAATCCCGGCGACCGCGACGTCGCCGGACCTGAAAGGGACGTCACCGATTTGGACGGCGCGCTCGCCAAAGCCCAGGAGGCAATCGCCATGAGCACGTGGGGCCGGATCTTGTCCGTTGTTCTCTTCGCGGTCGGAATGATCGCCTCCGCGGCCGGCGCCGACGATCGCGGGCCGATCTTCAATGTGGTGCACGTGGACGTGATCCCGGCCATTGTGGGGGGGATCGATTTCCAGCAGACCGCCTATGCCCTGATGTTCGGATACCGCGATCAGAGCCTGGGGGACGCCGGACTCAAGAGCTTCAGGATTCTCAATCTCCTCCCGCCGACGACCAATCACTCCGAGGTCGTCGAGGTCTGGAAGAGCTACGATGCCTACAAGGACCATCTGGCCCAGAGCCATACGGTCGCGTTCCGCTTCGCCGTCCAGAACAATCCCGCGCTCAACGGTTGCTGCGTCGGGAGCCCGATCGACGATCGGCAGTATCGATTGGTGCAATCGTTCAACACGCCGTGGTCGAGCGCGAGCATTCCGTCGACGGTCGGTCCGGCCGGGGCGCTGTTCGTCGTGACCTACGTGGAGCTGCTGCAAGAGGGCAACGTGCCGGAGGGCGCGAACGAGCTGATCGACTACGGCGCCGCGACGAGCCAGATGAACGGAACGAGCGTGCTCAGCTACAGCGTGCTGCGGCAGCTCGGGCGCCGAAATCGCTTCGCGGTGCTGGAAGTCTGGGACAGCCAGGCGAGCTACAACATCTGGCAGGCCGCCGCAACGACGACCAATTTCGTCGCCAAGATCACGCCGTTGCTGGGATCACCATTCGATCACCGCCTCACCATCCTGTGCGGCGAGACCTTCGTCGACAACGTCGGTTGCAAGTAGCCCTGAGCGCCTGACGCCTGGCGGCCCTTCTACCGCGCCGCGCCGGGTCCGTCGCCGAAGAGCGACCCGACAAACGTGTGTGGATCCGCCGGCTCGGTGAGGAGCGCTTGCTGTCGCGCGGTGAGCGGCACATCGGGCGGCGGAAGGACCCGCGCGCGCGACCACGCCATCTGGGAGACGCAATACTTGTAGAGGAGAGTCCGCCGCTCGTGCGCGGCTCTCCACGGGGCTGTCCCGTGCATCACCGCCTCCGAGAACAGCACGACCGACCCCGCCGGGATCTCGGGAATGACCACGCAGGAGGCCTTTTCCGGGGCCTCGTGGATCTGGCGCGGCAGCTTGAAGTTGCTCTTGTGGCTCCCGGGAATGCACCAGAATCCCCCGTAGGCCGGTCCACAATCCGTAAGATTCCATGCCGCGACCGTGAACCCCTCGTAGATGCGGTTGGTGGCGAAGTGAAAACGCTCCCCCGGCTTCGTGAAGGAGTTGAGAGCCGAGGCCCCGTAGTCCGCGTGCATGGCCCCCATGGTCTGGCCACTGTGCATGCGGATCCCGTAGAGACGGTCCAGCCGGAAGTAATCCCCGAGCCGAAGGCGAAGAATCGGCAAGATCGCCTCATGATCCAGCAGGCGACAGAACGGCTCTCCCCAGTTGAGGAAGCCGTGATCCGGCCCGTGCTTGCCGGCAGCCGAGCCAAACCGGATGCTGTCACGAGGGCTGGGGAGCCGCTGCGCGTCGATCAATCGATTGAGCTCGGCCACCTCCGCCGCCCCCAGGACGTCGTGGAGCACCAGATAGCCCTGAAGATCGAACAGGTACTGTTGCAGCTCCTGGTCTGAAGCGTCCACGGTCACACCCTCCTCAATCCTTGCTGTCGCCCCGAGTCCGCCGGCGAGCCGACCGGTCGGCGCCTTTGCACGCCGATACTATCTGATGCTTACCGGGCGGCCCGCAAGTTCCCCAACGGGTCGCGGCGCCCTGCGCTCGCGCGATGGTGGAAAGCGAGCTATCGTGGCCGCATGTCGCGCCTCAACACGAGAAAGCGAGCGCGCCTCCCGGACAGAGCCTTCGCGTACATCGACTCCCGCGGGCGCCGCCGGCTGCCGGTCCACGACAAGGCGCACGTGAAGAATGCCCTCGCCCGGTTCAGCCAGGTCGTCTTCGAGACCGACACCGCGCGGGAGCAGGCGCGCCGCCGGCTGCTCAACGCGGCCAAGAAGTTCCGCATCGTGCCGGTCGGATTCATCACGGGCCAGCTGCAATCCGAGCAGCGGCACGCCAGGACCGGTCGCCTCGTGATCGAGCTCGGGCGGAACTCCGCGCCGGGCGAGCTCGAGCGGCGGTTGCGAACGGTCCTTCGTGATCCGACGCTGGCCGTTCTGCACTGGTCCGACGCTTCGGGGGCGTACGTGGACGGCGCCGGCAAGGCTGTCCCGCTGCCGGCGGAGGGAGAGCAGCGCGGCGTGACGTTTCTCGAGCGGCAGGGGCGCCCGATGACAGCGCTGGTGCACAACCCGACCGTGCTCGACGATGCGGATCTTTCGGAGACCGTGCTGACAGCCGTGCGCTTCGTGATCGAAAAGGAGCGCTTGCGCGGCCAGATCCAGGCCACGTCGACCGATGCCGCGGCGCTGCCCAGCGGCTTCGTCACGCTTCTCATGACCGACATCGAGGCGTCCACCGCCCTGCTCCGAAGATTGGGCGACGGCTACGGCGCGCTGCTGAACGACGTCAGGTCCATCGTCCGCAGAGCGGTGTCACGTGGGAGCGGCCGCGAAATCGATGCGCGTGCCGACGAGTTCTTCGCGGTCTTCGATCGCCCCCCGGCGGCCGTCGAGGCGGCGGTGGCCATCCAGCGGGCGCTCGGCAGCCGCGCCTGGCCCGACGATCTCGAGGTGCGGCTGCGTATCGGGATTCACAGCGGCCGCCCGACGCTGACGGATGTCGGGTACATCGGGCTGGCCGTCCATACGACGGCCCGCGTCTGCGCGGCGGCTCATGGGGGACAGATCGTCGTGTCAGCCGCCACCCGAGCGGCCGCTGGGAAATCCGCGGCAACCGGCTTCCGATTCCGGAGCCTCGGTCGACATCGCCTGCCCGGTCTTCCCGACGCCGAGGTCCTCTTTCAGGTTCAGGCACAGGGGCTCCGGCTCGGCTTTCCACCACCCCGCACAGGCCGTCGCTCCGCGCCGCGCCACCGCCCGAAAACACCTCCCGCGCCTGGTCAGCTGCAGCTCCCGGAGCTCACCTGAGCGCCCGGGCGAAAGAGGTCAGCCGCAGGCTCCGTCCTCCTGCTACTCTTCCGGCCCGAGACGGTCCTGTCGAAACCACCAGGGAGGAGCGCGATGAGTGAGCCGAGATTCACGACGTTGACACCGGAGACGATGACCGCGGATCAAAAGCGCGTGGCCGACGCGATCCAGGCGGGCCCACGCGGCGCCGGCCTGCGCGGTCCCTTCAATGCGCTGCTGCGAAGCCCCGAGCTCTGCGATCTCGTCCAGCGCGTCGGCGCCTTCGTGCGGTTCGGGACCTCCATCCCCCAGCGGCTGAACGAGATGGCGATCATCATGGCCGGTCGCAAGTGGACTGCGCAGTACGAGTTCTACGCGCATCGCCGGCTCGCCCTCGAAGCGGGATTGAGCCCGGCCATCGCCGACGCCATCGCCGCGAATCAGCGGCCCGCGAGCATGGCGAAGGACGAGGAGACCGTCTACAACTTCGTCTCGGAGCTGCTGGCGACAAGCAGCGTCTCGGACCCGACGTTCCAGCGCGTCAAGGACACCTTCGGCGAGCGCGGCGTCGTCGATCTCGTCGGGGCCGTCGGCTACTACAGCCTGGTGTCGATGACCTTGAACGTCGCGCAGGTGCAGCTGCCCGCCGGAGTCGCGCCACCCCTGAAGTAAATGCCGGGGCTCACGATGGGCCGGGCAACCGTCAACCTCGGGCTCGCCGTCTTGCTCGCGGCCGGATCGTTTTGGCCACTCCGTGCCGAGGCGCAGCCCTCCAGCTCGATACAGGTATAGATGATGAATCCGCGTGTCACAGAGGAGGATCCCGATGGCGATCATCGATTCCCAGGTCCACGCCTACGAGGCGAACACCCCGAAACGTCCCTGGCACAGTGTCCCGAATTGGCCCGATCACGTCACCGGTGACGAGATGGTGGCGGCCATGGACAGGGTCGGCGTCGACGGCGCGATCTTCATCTCGGCGTTTTCCATGTACCAGTACGACGCGAGCTATGCCGTAGAGGTGCAACGGGCTCATCCCGGCCGCCTCGCCATCGTCAAGCCGGTCAATCCAGATGACCCGGCGGTCGCCGATGTCATCGCCGACTGGAAGAAGACTCCGGGCACCGTCGGCATCCGGATCATGATGACGAAAGAGGCGGGGCGCGAGCCGAGCGACCCGGGGCTCGACCGGATCCTGCGTGCCGCGGTTCGCTACGACCTTCCGGTCAACATGCTGTGCTGGGGCAACCTCGACGCGGGCGCGGCGCTGATCGACCGCCACCCCGACACGCGCTTCATCATCGACCATCTGGCCATCATGCAGCCCCGAACGCCGCCCGCCCCGCCGCAGCCCTGGGCCGATCTGCCAAAGGTGCTGGACCTCGCGAAGCGCCGGAACGCGGTGATCAAGGTCAGCGGCGCCTGCACGCTGTCCCGCGAGCCCTATCCGTTCCCGGACATCTGGGATCCCCTCGCCCGCGTGTTCGACGCCTGGGGTTTCGAACGCTGCCTGTGGGGCACCGACTGGACCCGCGCCTTCGCCGTCGTCAACTACGAGCAAGCCGTCGAGCCCTTCCGTCGAACCGACCGCTTGAGCGCGAGTGACCGCGCCATGCTGATGGGCGGCGCCTGCGCCAAGGCGTACGGCTGGTCGCCGAGAAAGGCGTGATTACCGGGGAGATCCTAACGTCAATCGCGGGTCATCCGCATGCACGCAGGTACTTTCGTGTGCGAGACGACTGTCGCGATACGCGCCTTTGAATACTTCCAGCGTCGGCAACGGCGACGTCCTCGACAGCCGTAGCGTTTCGTCTCGGCTCGCCTGGACCGCCTCGTTGCGCTTGTACTCACACGCACCCAGCGTTTCATACGTCGCGATGCGCTTCCATTGGCCCAGGGGGGCTTGATCCAGAACGCCAAACGAGACATTTGACGTTTCATCGACCGGCGGCTCCATCAAGTACCATCTCTTTAAAGCTTCGCCGGCCGAAGCGTCAAACGCTGCGACGAGCGCAGCCGTCATCAACACCGCGATCCAGATCCGCCGCATAGACACCTCGCTGGGATGGCTGGCGGGAGTCTAGCAGATCGAGGCAAGTCGCCAGATCATCATCGCCTGCGGCCGGCAGCGTCGGCCGCGTGGTTTGGGCGAGCGTCATCGGGTCAGCGCAAGGTCAGCGAGTAGAGCTCGAAGCCGTTCTTGCCTTCGCCGACGTGGCGGATGCGCGTGCCGGCACCGGTGAGGCTCTTCGCCTCCGGCGAGGACTCGAACACCACCTGGACCGGCGCCGCGATGGGCACGAAGGACCAGATCGGCGTCACCGTTGCATCCACCGTCTTCTGGGCGATCAGCCAGTCCTTGATGACCTCCTGGTTGGTCTCGCCGGTCTCGAAGACGATGTTCGAGCCGTCCATACCCGGGAAGTTGCCACCGCCGCTGGCCCGATAGTTGTTGGTCGCGACGACGAACTCCATCGCGTCGGTCACCGGCCGGCCCTGGAAGGTCAGATCGACGATGCGTCGTGCCTGGGCATCGGCGATTCGCCCCTGCGGTGTGTAGCGCGCCGGCTGGGTCACATCGATGCGATACGTCACGCCGTCGATGACGTCGTAGTTGAAGGTCGGGAACGCGGGGTTGATCAGGAGCTGCGGCGTGGTCACCGCCGGGTCGATGCGGTTGAACTGGCCGGCCGACATCTCCAGCCACTCGCGCACGATGGCGCCGCTCACCCGCACCGCACGCACCGTGTTCGGGTACAGGTAGAGGTCGGCGACGTTGCGGATCGCGAGGTCCCCCGCCGGCACGTCGGTGTAATAGGCGGGGCCGCTCCGGCCGCCGGCCTTGAACGGCGCGGCCGCCGACAGCACCGGAAGGCCGCCGTGCGGTCCGCCCTGCAGCGCCCGGCGGATGTAGGCCGCCTGCGCACGCGCCACCAGCTGCACCGACGGATCGTCCTGGACCAGCGCGAAGTAGCTGTGGATGCGCGCGGTGCTGCGCGCCACCGGCCGGCGCACGTACGCGAGCGTGGCGGTGTGCTCCGGCTGAACGGCCGCGACGATGGCGGGATCGGCGTCGACCGCGGCGATCCACTGATTGTTCTCGCGCCGGCGGATGCCACGGGTTGCCGCGATCCCGTCGACGCGCCGCCAGCCCTCCGTGGTCCGTCGCAAGGTCAGGTCGACGACGCCGAGGTGGCTGCCCCAGAAGCCGGCCATGACGGTCGGCACGCCGTTGATGGTGCCGCGCGCGACGTCGACTCCCGGCAGATTGGCGAAGCTCGGGTCCGGAAAGACCAGGTGGGAGTGGCCGGAGAGGATCGCGTCGATTCCCGGCACCTGGGCGAGGTAGGCGGCGGCGTTCTCGTCCATCCCGCGCGCCGGCACCGCGGAGAGGCCGGAGTGCACCAGGGCGACGACGAGATCGGCCCCGGCCGCGCGCATCTGGGGCACGTAGCGGCGCGCCGCCTCGACGACGTCGATGACGAAGACCCGGCCGTCGAGGTTGGCCTTGTCCCACTGCATGATCTGGGGCGGCACGAATCCGATGACGCCGACCCGCACGCGGCGGGTGGCCCCTCCCTCGTCGATGAAGTCGCGGTCGAGGACCACGTAGGGCCGGATCAGCGGCGCCGCTGCCGCGCGGTCCGGCCCGGCGACGAAGACGTTGGCCGTGACGTAGGGGAAGCGGGCGCCGGCCAGCGAGAGACGGAGAAAGTCGAGACCGTAGTTGAACTCGTGGTTGCCGAGGCTCGCCGCCGCGTAGTCGAGCAGGTTCAGCGCCTTGAACACGGGATGCACCTGACCGGGCTGCAGACGCCGCTCGACGGCGACGTAGTCGCCCAGCGGGTTGCCCTGGATCAGGTCGCCCGAGTCGAACAGGAGCGAGTTCGGCGCCTCGCTGCGCGCCTGGCGGATGAGCGTCGCCGTCCGCGCGAGGCCGAGCGAGACGTCGCGCTGGTCGCGATAGTAGTCGTAGTCGACGATGTGCGTGTGAATGTCCGTCGTCGACAAGAGGCGCAGGCGCAGCGCCGCGTCCTGCGCCAGCGCCGGCAGCCAGGCCAGCGTCGCCAGCAGGAGCAGGACGATGGTGGCGGACGATCGCACGCGACGGATACGACCGGTCATCGTTGCCGGGCGAGCGGATTGGGAATCGGCTCACCAACCTTGGTGAGAACGTTGTAATCGGTGTGGTGGAAGAGCTCCACCTTGCCCCGGATCTCCAAGACCGTGTCCTCATCATAAGACCAGGTGCCGTCGCGATTGATCGTGACTCTGATGCGGTACTCGACCGTCTTGAACGCGTGCTCGAGAAACGGATTCGAGCAGATTCCGTTCGTCGCCGCGCCTCGCGTCGCCACGAGCTCGAAGGCCCTGGCATCCTTCGCAGCTCGCCCGAACGCCATGGCGATCTGTCCACGGGGAATCGTGAGTGTCTGGATCAGGTTGCCGGTCGCCGGCTCCCACAGCCAGTAGCCGACCTGGTCGTGATACGTCTCGACCTCGCCCGGCTTCACGACGTGGGTGTGGTAGCGCAATCCATAGAAGAGCTGCGGCCCGTTGGTCTGCGGATCGATCGGGTGCAATTCGATCCGCTCGACGAACGCCTGCTCCCTGGGCCCCTCGGCCTTGGGGTTCACGTCGAGGCTACGCCGGCCCTCCCACACCCCCGCCATGCCGGTCAGCGGGCCGAGATTGCTCAGCGTCTGAACGTCGACGTCGGACGGCTCGGTGTAGATGTCCTCGGGATAGTCGGGCACGGTCGTCTCCTCGCAACAACGTCTACTACATGGCGGCCGGGAATGCCGACTACCTGTTGACAGATCGTTATAACAACATTACATTGCGTTCGTGAAGCTCAGACCCGGGCCCGTCCCGCTCTACTACCAGCTCGAGCAGGACCTCCGCGCCAGCATCCGCGCCAACGAGTTCCGCGCCGGAGCGCCCCTGCCGACCGAACAGCGGCTGTGCGAGACCTACGGTGTCAGCCGGATCACCGTGCGACGAGCCCTCGACGCCCTCCTCGCGAGCGGCCTCATCACCCGGCGCCAGGGGGTCGGCACCTTCGTCAACGCGCCCGGCGAGACGGTCAAGTCGCTGAAGCTCATCGGGTCCCTCGACGACCTCGCCGCCTACAGCGCGCCGCTGCAGCACACGATCATCGCGAAGGAAGCGATTCCCGCGCCGCCGGCGGTCGCCGAGGCGCTCGATCTGCCGCCGGGGACGCCCGTCACGCGCCTCGAGGCCGCGGTCTCGCTCGGGGGCGAGCCCTTCGCCCACGCGGAGCTGTTCTGTCCGCCGGACGTCGGCGATCTGATCGACGAGGCCGACGCCGCCGCGCAGACCTCCCTCATCGCGGTGATCGAGCGCAAGCTCGGGCGGCCCATCGAGCGCGCCGACCAGACGATCGAAGCCGCTCTCGCCGACCGTCGCATGGCGGCGCACCTTGCGCTCAAGCCGCGCGCGCCCATCCTCAAGGTCGACCGCACCTACTACACCGACGCGGATCGCGCCGTCATCGCGGCCTTCATCTGCTATCGCCCCGAGCGGTACCGCTACTCGGTACAGCTCTTCGCCAGCGCGCGGGCAGCGCAGCGCTGAGGCGGCGGGCACGACATGGCGTCCATCCCGGGGCGGCGCACCGTGATCCTCACCGTCGTCGTCCTTGCCGTGCTGGGCGCCGGCGCCTACGGCGCGCACCAGTGGCACTACTGGGATCGGCACGTCTCCACGGACGACGCCTTCGTCGAGGCGCACGTGTCGCCGGTGAGCGCACGCATCCGCGGCACCGTCGTCCGGCTCCTCGTGCGCGACAACGAGGAGGTGGCGGCCGGGGCGGCGCTCGTGCGCCTGGACACGCGAGACCTCGAGGTGAAGGCCGAGCAGGCGCGCGCGGCGCTGGCGGCGGCCGAGGGTCGTCTGCACATGGCCACCGCGGGCGTGCCCATGGCGGACGAGGGCACGGCCAGCCAGGTCGCCATCGCCCAGGCGGCCGC
>JACXTT010008916.1_pt1 | contig 13806 bp, 8 predicted proteins | sample 9270951 | NCBI WGS metagenome assembly JACXTT01 (sample SAMN15532306, study PRJNA645909) | rock metagenome | isolation source: weathered quartz diorite | place: Puerto Rico | collected 2017-06-21 | reverse complement strand
TCGGCGGCTCGGCTGCGCGGGAGCGGACGCTGGAATTGCTGCGGCAGGTCGGCATCCCCGAGCCGGAGACGCGGCTGCAGAGCTATCCGCATCAATTGTCCGGCGGCCAGCGCCAGCGCGTGATGATCGCGATGGCGCTCGCCAACGAGCCGGATCTGCTGATCGCCGACGAGCCGACCACCGCGCTCGACGTCACCGTGCAGGCGCAGATCCTGGCGCTGCTCGCCGAAATCCGCACCCGGCTCGGCATGAGCCTGTTGTTCATCACCCACGACCTCGGCATCGTCCGCCGCATCGCCGACACGGTCTGCGTGATGAACAGCGGCAAGATCGTCGAGCAGGGGCCGGTCGAGCAGGTCTTCACCGCGCCGAAACACGCCTATACCCGCGCGCTGCTGGCGGCCGAGCCGAAGCCCGACCCGGCGCCGCCGCAGCCGGATGCGCCGGTCGTGATGTCGGCCGACAACCTCAAGGTCTGGTTTCCGATCAAGCGCGGCCTGCTGCGCTCGACCGTCGGCCATATCAAGGCGGTTGACGGTGTCAGCCTCGCGGTGCGCAAGGGCGAGACGCTCGGCGTGGTCGGCGAATCCGGCTCGGGCAAGACGACGCTGGGCCTGGCGCTGCTGCGCCTGATCTCCTCCAACGGCCCGATCGTATTCCTCGGTAACGACATCCAGGGCCTGCGCTTCAAGGAGATGCGGCCGTTCCGCCGCGACATGCAGATCGTGTTCCAGGACCCGTTCGGCTCGCTCAGCCCGCGGATGTCGGTCGAAGACATCATCGCCGAGGGGCTGTCGGTGCATCAGCCGCAACTGTCGCACGAGGAGCGCGAGGCGCGGGTGATCAAGGCGCTGAACGATGTCGGACTCGATCCGAATTGGCGCTTCCGTTATCCGCATGAATTCTCCGGCGGCCAGCGCCAGCGCATCTCGATCGCGCGCGCAGTGGTGCTGGAGCCGAACTTCATCGTGCTGGACGAGCCGACGAGCGCGCTCGACATGCTGTTCCAGGCGCAGATGGTCGACCTGTTGCGCGAGCTGCAGCGCAAGCGCGATCTCACCTACATGTTCATTTCGCACGATCTGCGCGTGGTGGCCTCGCTCGCGAGCCATTTGATCGTGATGAAATCCGGCAAGGTGGAGGAGGAGGGGCCGGCCTCCGAGCTGTTCAGGAATCCGAAGAGCGACTACACCCGCGCCCTATTCGCCGCCGCGTTCCGGCTGGAGTCGGAAGGCGAGGGGACGGTGGCGACCTAACGTAACGTAAGGTGGGCACGCTCGTCAGGCTCCCTCCCCCCTTGCGGGGGAGGGTTGGGGAGAGGGGTAAGCCCCGAGCGAGGTTATCGCTGAGCGCATCGCCTTCGTAATTTCGTTTCTTTGTTCGCGAAGCTCATATTGAGAGCGCGCCGTGTGGCACCCCTCTCCCTAACCCTCCCCCGCAAGGGGGGAGGGAACCCGGCCGCGGATGCGTCCCTCACGCGGACGCGGCAATGGTCGCGCAATGTGGTCACGTTGCGTCGCACTCTTCAGCTAGAGCCGCTTGATCGCGAGCACGTCGCTGCCGGCCGCCTTGATCCGGACGATGGCGCCTTGCGTGCTCTCGATCGCGGTTGCCATGTGATGGGCGTTGGCGTGCACGATGGTCGTCGCGTCGCGGACGACAGCGACATGGCCTTTCCAGAAGATCAGGTCGCCGCGCTGCAGGTGCTTCTGTTCTGCCCCGCTCAAGTCCCGCCCGAGCCCCTCCTGCTGCATGTCGCTGTCGCGCGGGCAGCCGGTGCCGGCCGAGGTCAGGGCGATCTGCACGAGCCCCGAGCAATCGATCCCGAACGCGCTCTTGCCGCCCCACAGATAGGGCGTGCCGACAAACCGCTCGGCGACATCAACGAAATCGGGCGCGACGACGTCGAGTGCGCCGAGATGCTGGCGCGGCAGATAGCGGCCATCATGCGTGACGGCGAAGCTCCCTTCCTCGCGCACCACCGTGATCCGCGCCGCCATCGGAATGGCCTCGACCGGCGGCAGCTTGATCGACGGACCGGGAAACGCGAACGTCCACAACGCCGTCACCTTGTGCGTTGGCGCCGCCGTGGGTTTGATCAGCGCGCTGTCCGGCAGCCAGCCGACATAGCCGTCGCCGTCAAGCTGCCCCCAGGCCCAGCCTTCGCCGTTGCGGTCGTAGATCGTGACGCGCTCGCCCTTCAGCGCCTGCGTCATCAGCTCGGCATCGGGCGCGGGCGCGCGGCGGAGCGGGGCGATGGCGTCGGTCACCTCGAACGCCTGGCCTTCGACGAACCTGTCAGCCTTGACCTTGCCCTCGAGATATTTGGCGGCGAGGTCGTCGCGGACGGGCGTCAGGCGCGGGTCATGCATAGCGCTGGCTCAACAGCTTGTAGATAGCGCGCGCGGCCTGGCATTCGCCGCCTTCGGGACGGCCAGGCTTTGCCGAGGGCGTCCAGCCATAGATATCGACATGCAGCCAGCTCTTCGCGTGTTCGACGAAGCGTTGCAGGAACAGCGCGCAGGTGATCGAGCCGGCAAAGGTTCCCGACGGCGCGTTGGTGATGTCGGCGGTCTTGGAGTCCAGCCAGGCGTCGTAAGCCGGCCACAGCGGCATGCGCCACAATGGATCGTTCTCCTCCTTTGCGTGGGCGGCCATGCGTTCGGCCAGCGTCTCATCATTGGTGTAAAAGGGCGGTAAATCCGGCCCCAACGCCACCCGTGCCGCGCCGGTCAGCGTGCCCAGGTCGATCAGAAGATCGGGCGTCTCCTCGTCGGCCAGCGCCAGCGCGTCGGCGAGCACCAGCCGTCCCTCGGCATCGGTGTTGCCGATCTCCACCGTGATGCCCTTGCGCGATTTGAAGATGTCGAGCGGGCGGAACGCGTTGCCGGCGACCGCGTTCTCGACCGCCGGGATCAGCACGCGCAGCCGCAGCTTCAGCTTCGCATCCATCACCATCTGCGCCAGCGCCAGCACGTTGGCGGCGCCGCCCATGTCCTTCTTCATGATCAGCATGCCGCTCGACGGCTTGAGGTCGAGTCCGCCGGTGTCGAAGCAGACGCCCTTGCCGACCAGCGTGACCTTGGGATGGGCGGGATCGCCCCACGCCAGGTCGATCAGCCGCGGCGCCCGCGTCGAGGCCATGCCGACGGCGTGCACGAGTGGAAAATCCTGCGCAAGCTCGTCGCCGGTGGTGCAGGCGAAGCTCGCGCCAAATCGCGTGGCGAGCTCCCGCGCCGCCTCCGCGAGCTCCGCCGGGCCCATGTCGTTGGACGGCGTGTTGATGAGGTCGCGTGCAAGTGCGGCAGCATCCGCCATCCGTGCAATATCGGCCGTGTCGATGCCGTCGGGCGGCACCAGACGGACATCGGGCGCCTCGTTCTTGCGATAGCGGCCGAAGCGGTAGCAGCCGAGCGCGAAGGCGAGCGTCGCGAGCCTGAGATCATGCGGTGCATTGGCGAAACGATAGACGCCCCGCGGCAGCAGGCCAGGCAGGCTGCCTGCCCGGAACGGATCGCGCGACTTGTCGCCGTCGTCCTCGATGCCGAACAGCACCTGCGCGATCGTGCCGTCGGGCGCCGGCAGCGTCAGGCATTTGCCGGGCTTGGCGGCAAAGCCGTTGGCCTCGGCGAACTGCCGCGCCGGCGCCGGCAACTCGTCCTTGATCGTGCTCCACGTCGCCTGGGTGACGAGGGTGATGGGCGTGGCTGTGGGCGCGGTCTCGAACACGGATGACATGCGGCTCTCGGCTTTTCTGGCGTCGTGTGTCGCTACTACACGCCTTTCGGCCGCGATGGTAGGCGTCGCCTTCGCGGGGGGAGGGGAACGCGATGGATATCGTGCCGGGCATCAATGCCGGCGCCGGCCACGCGAGCGAGGTGGAAAGCCGCCATCGGACCTGCTGTTGATCGGCTCCCTGTTCCACCTTCACGACCGCAGCCTGCATGCGCGCTTCGATGCGCTCGACAAGCGGATCGACGAGGTCCGCCGGCGGCGCGCGATCGGTGATTGAGTTTGGCGGACCGGCTATCCCGGTGCTCCCGGGAGCAAGGGGAGGCGATTAACCAGACGTTAGGGTTAACAGTCTATTGCTGGCACGTTCGGTTCGGTCCATTCGCCCGATTTCGTGAGTCAAAGTGCCATGCGTCGACAGCCTAGCCTGGCCCGGCCTCTTGCCCGGCATCTTGCCTTCGCGGCCCTGACGGTGGTCCTGGCCGCAGGTCTTGGCGGCTGCCAGACCATGTCCGACGTGACGGGATCGCTGGCCTCGAAGGCGGACCCGGTGCCGGACGATCCGCGCCGCGCTGTCGACTACTATGGCGAGCGCTATCGCAGCAATCCCAAGGATGTCGATGCCGCCATCGGCTACGGCCAGGCGCTGCGCATGACCGACCAGCGCGCGCAGGCTTGCGCCGTGCTCGAACAGGCGACCATCGCGCATCCCGGCAACAAGACATTGCTCGCCGCCTATGGCCGTGCGCTTGCCGACAACGGCAATTCGCAGGCCGCCTTCGACGTGCTGGGCCGCGCGCACACCCCCGACAGTCCGGACTGGCGCATCCTGTCGGTCCAGGGGACCGTGCTCGACAAGATGGGCAGGCACGACGAGGCGCGCCGCTACTACGCGAGCGCGCTGCGTATCGCCCCGGACGAGCCGTCGGTGCTGTCCAATCTCGGGCTGTCCTACATGCTGACCAAGGAATTGCCCAAATCCGAGGAGACATTGCGTCGCGCCTATGCAAGCGGCCGTGCCGACGCGCGGGTGCGGCAGAACCTCGCCCTCGTCGTCGGCCTGCAGGGCCGCTTCGCGGAAGCCGAGAGCATCGTCAAGGCCGACCTCCCGACCGAGGAGGCTGCCGCCAATGTCGTCTATCTGCGCGAGATGCTGAACCGCAAGGATGGCCCACGGACGGCGTCGCGGTCCGCGCCCACGTCGCGGACTGCGCCGGTGGTCGCCCAGGACGACTAGCACCCGATCGATGTTGATTGGGGTGGAGCCGGACTCCGGTCTTGCCGTCGACCCGCGGCGTCGATCAGCTACTCCCGCACGCCATAGCGCGTGAAGTCGTCACCGATCGCGGGGCGGATTGCTTGGGCCGCCGAGATATCGGTATCGCCGGCGGCTTGATCGCCGGTTTTGCGCTTTGCAAGGCCGCGTCCATAGAGCGCGCTCGCCAGACGGGGGTCAATGCGCAGCGCCGAGCTGAAATCGTCGATGGCCGCGCCGGTTTGGCCGAGCTTCAGGTAGATCAGCCCGCGCGAGTCATACGTCGCAGCGCTGTTCGAACCCCGCTGAAGCGCCTTGTTGCAGTCTTCCAGCGCGGTCTGCAACTCACCGAGGATGGCACGGGACCAACAGCGTCCGTTCCACACGGCTTCCAGATTGGGATCAAGGCGAATGGCTTCGTCATAATCCCGCGCGGCGCGATCGTATTCTTGTTTCTTCAGGTGGGCTTCGGCGCGGTTGGCGAAGGCTTCGCCGTAGTTCGGATTGAGCTTGATCGCCCCATTGAAAGCATCGATCGCAAGCTCGTAGTCGCCTTTCCTCAAATACGCCACGCCCCGGTTGTTGAAGGGCTTGGCGTAGGTTGGATTGAGCTTGATCGATTGATCGAAATCCGCGATGGCGCGGTCGTAGTCTCCCTTTGCGGCATAGGCATTGCCGCGATTGTTATAGGCGATGGGCAAGGCGATCGCGGTGTCCTGACCGGCGCCGATCAGGGCCGTGCAGCCTTCAATTCGGGCTTCGAGCGAGGTGTGGCCCGAACCGTTGCACAGCTCGATATGCTTGACGTAGCCGTCCTTCTGCTTGGGCGACTCCGCCGCCGCCGGTGATCCGAGCAACAACAGGATGAGAGCGAGGGCCACGCCGTCGATGTTGCCGCGTCCTGCACCAGATCTCATGTCAGGCTTCCTGATTCCGGAGCTGAGGTATGATTTCCGCGAAGCCGGCGGCTCGCGCCCGGGAGCCGATCTAGCACCCGCGACAAATCTTCGGATTGAACTTCTGGGGGCTGTTCTGGTCCGGTGGCGAAGCCGCAGCCGTCCCCGGCTTTCTCGCCAGCCTGCCCTTGCCCTCCTCGATGAGGGTGGAAAACCGCACCGTGCCGTCATTCGAAATCTCGACGCGCGGCGTGGTGCCTCGAATGCCCATGGTGGCGACGGGGGTATCGACCTTCATATCGCCGGACTTCGCGACATTGCCGGCGACAAAGGTGAACGTCCCCTTGGTCAAACTGAAGAAGGTCGAATTGGATTTCCCATTCGGATCGTAGACGAAGTCGTTCAGGACCATTCGTGCGTTGCCCAACAGATTGAACGAACTGCCATCCACGAAGTTGATGCCGAGCCGGCCATCAGCCTCCGTCACAACCGCATCGCCCAGATAGACGATGTCGCCGACCTTCGCCTGGTTAGGTTGGCTTGCGAGATTTGCCTGAACGACAGTCGCGCCCCGGTGTTGAATCGTGACCGAACCGGTCACGGTTACAACTTTGCCGATAGGCTTCGGTGGGGCATCCGGCATCGCCTGTGGAGCTGGATCAAGTTGGGCGCGCGCCGGACCCGGCATGAAGCCGGCCAGCGCCAGGACGAGCCCTGTCACCAATACCGCAATCGTACGTGTGCACATGATCCCTCCTTCGGAGAAGATCCTATTGGTGTGGCACGCGATGGTTCCCTGAACCACCGGTCAAGCGCAGCACGACATGTAGTGCCGACCGGTCGTCGCGGACCAGCCTATCCAAATTGGGTACCTCCTTATGGTCATCGCGCTAATCCCGCGGCCGGTACGCCGCGGTCGAAAAATTGCACTATTGGACCGAAGTTGAACGCGACAGTTTTCAAGAGAAAGGGCCGCGGCGCGGCGACACGACACTGCGCTGACTATCCTCCCTGGCGAAGAGATCACATTGTCTGGATCAGTTTCTGGATCAGAACGTTTCGGCGGTTAGCCCTGGAGGGCTGCCAGCGCAAATGATTTTACCTCGTGGCGTTGGACAAGCCTGAGTCAAGCAGGCTGCGGCGCCACGCTGGGCCTGAGTTCCTCAGCAGGCGAGGTCGAAGCCAATGTTCGTTGCGTCCGGCGTCGAAGGCAGGGCTGTCGCAGCCATGCTTCCCCAGGTCATCGGCCGTATCCAGACCGCGATCGGTTGCGCCACCCTCACGCGTGCCTGCGGCATTGCCGTTCACGTCATGGTCGGCGATCCGGTTTGCCTGGGCGATACGATCGAGACCGCGGCCGACGGACAGGTCGGAGTTCGCTTCATCGACGGTACGGTGTTCAGCGTGTCGCGCAGCGCCCGCGTGGTGCTCGACGAGTTTGTCAGCGACCGCAACGGTACCCTGCGTTCGGCCCTGCTCGCGGTGACCAAAGGCGCCTTCGCCTTCCGCGCGGGCGGCGTGGCAAGCACCGGCTTGCTGAGAATAGACACGCCGGTCGGAAGCATTCGCGGCCGGCCCCATGCCAGCGGGTTCGGCTTGCTGTCGCTTGCAGCGCTAACCTTCGCAATGGTGACGGATGCCCGGGCGGCGGATCCGAACACCGCATTGCTGGACGACGACAGGATCACCTACAAGGATCTCGCGCACGGCGCGTTTGAGCTCGTGACCAAGGAGGCAATACCGCGGCACGTCATTGTCGACGACCCCGGGGAGACGATCGTCCTGAGCCGGAGAGGCTCCTCGGTCAGCGTGAACCAGTTCACGAACTCCGATGCGCGAATGGAGGAGTTGCACTTAGCCCAGCAGGAACTGCTTGCCAATTTGACGGCAGCGGGAACAAACGGGTCGAGCACGCCTCCGTCGGGCAATCTACTGCCGGTGCAGCCGATCAATTTCACGGACACTGACGCTGCGACCGGGCAGGAGTCGTTGCCGCCGCTCCTGCTGGCCCCGATCATCGTTCCCGAGATCTTTATCAAGAAGTTGCCGACGCTCGCGATTACCAGCATCGCCGGACAGATCGACCTTACCGCAGACAACATCATCAACGCCGGCAAAGCCAATGCCGGGGTCGAGATCAGGGGCACAACCTCGGGTGTGGAGGACGGGCAGATCGTTACGATCACCATCGTCGATGGCTCGAACAACGTCGTTTTCAGCAGCAAGGCCATCGTCACCAATAGCGCCTGGTTGATTAACATCGGCTCGGCAAATGCCAAGGCGCTGGCCGACGGCCTCTACACACTGACGGCAGACGTGTCGAATGCGTCCGGCGATCCGGCGAACGCCTCCCGGGTGATCCTGGTGGACGAGACCCCTCCGGCGATCGCAGTTCACACCACCATCAGCCACAACATCGTCAACATCAATGCCGCGAGCGCCGGGTTCGCTATCGTTGGCACGACGTTCGACGCGGAAAACGGCCAGCCGGTGACGGTCAAGATCGTTGACAGCACCGGCCACGTCGTCGACTCCTTCGCCACCACGCTGGCGAATAACACCTGGTCAGTCACCGTCAGCTCGACCGAAGCAAAATTGCTGCGTGACGGCAGCTACACGGTGACTGCGGACGTGTCCGACGCGGCCGGCAATCCGGCGCCACAGGCAATGCTGCCGCTCACGGTCGACGAGACGCCGCCGACGGTGACATGGCTGCCGCTTGCCGAGCGCGGCGTCGAGGGTACCACGATCGCGCTTGGTGCGATCACGGCGAGCGTGAGCAATGTGCCCGGCTTCAGCAACAGCGTGCAGTCCCTTGTGGTGAGCGGCATCCCGGTCGGGGCCGTGCTCACCGACGGCACCAACAACTTCATGGCGACGGACGGCAACACCTCGATCGAGGTGAAGGGCTGGAATCTCTCGAGCCTGAAGATCATCCCGTCGAACGACACCAATTTCACGCTGACCATCACGGCGGCCGACCAGGGGGCCAATACGGCGAGTGCGAGCGAACTCGTGACGGTCGCGCCCCCGGCACCGGACCTCAACCCGGTCGCGGCGCATGGCCATGAGGACACGGCGATCGCGCTGGACCTTGGCGTGACGGTCAAGAGCCTGTCGGGCAGCCACGGCGATGTGTCGCCGAACAGCCTCGATGCCCTTGTCGTGAGCGATATCCCGGTGGGCGCAACGCTGAGCGACGGCAGCGGCTTGCCCGGTCACAGCTTTACGGCGACAGAAGGTCATACCTCGTACGACGTGGCCGCATGGAGCCTGCCGAACCTGAAGATCACGCCGCCGGCGGAATTCGAAGGATGCTTCACCCTGACGATTGCGGCGACCGAGCACGATCTCGAGGGCGATATCAGCGCGACGGCGCGCGCAACCGAGGTCGTGAAGGTCGCTCCGGTTGCCGACCCGCCGACGGCAAGCGCACCGGCGACGCTGACCGTGGAGGAGAAGGCGAACTGCGTGGCGGTTGCCGGGGTGAGCGTGGGGCCGCTGGCGGAGGACAACGACGATACGGTGAGCGCGACGCTCATGGTATCGCACGGGACGCTGCACGTCGGCTGGCTGAGCGGGGTGACGGTGACCGGCGACGACAGCACGACGCTGACGCTGTCGGGGGACGCTGCCGCCGTGAACGCGATACTGGCGGGGCTGACCTATACCCCGACGTGGGAGTACGAAGGCCGCGACGTGCTGCATCTGTCGGTGACGTCGAGCGACGGCTCCAACAGCTACCCGACGGCGGCCACCGCCTCGACCGCGATCACAGTGAACTCGGTTGCCGACCCGCCGACGGCAAGGGCGCCGGAGACGCTGGCGCTCGACGAAAACGACACTTGCGTGGCGGTCGCCGGGGTGCGTGTTGGGCCGCTGGCGGAGGACGGCGACGACACGGTGAGCGCGACGCTGATGGTGTCGCACGGCACGCTGCATGTCGGCGACCTGAACGGAGTGACGGTGACCGGTGACGACTGTGCGACGCTGACGCTGTCGGGGGACGCGGCGGCCGTCAACAAGCTGCTGGCGGGGCTGACCTATACGCCGACCTGGGAGTACGAAGGTTGCGACACGCTATATCTGTCGGTGACGTCGACCGATGGCTCCAGCACCTATCCGAGGACGGCCACCGCCTCGACCGCGATCACGGTCTTCGACGACGATGACCGCGACGGTTTCCAGCATATGGCCACCCCGACGCAGGTCGTATCCGATACACCCGCGGCGCTTGACGGAAGCTGGGCCGCGCAAGCGACCGTTGAGCAATTCAGCTTCGCAACCGCTCTGGACGTCGGGACGCACGCAACCGGTGAGGGAGCGACCCTTGTCCAGGTCGGCCTGACGCTGGAAAGTTTCACGTTCGATCAGACACCGGTGCGCGACATCGCCGGTGCGACAACGGTCGGCGATGCGGCCGTGCCGCCGCCGAGGCAGATCATCGGCGATACGGAGATCACCGCACCGGGCGCGGTTGCCGGGCCATCGCTCGCCGAGCCGGGATCTCACGATGCCTCCGGAACGAGCCCGGATTATGCCGGACACGCGCTCGTCGCACAGCTGCTGCACGACCTGATGGTGTGACCGGATTGCCCTGCCGTCGCACGCGCACGCTGATCAGCGGGCGCCGGACTCACGGCATCGTCACGATCTTGATGTAGGACGGCCCGAGAATGACGATGAACAGACACGGCAGGAAGAACAGGATCATCGGCACGGTCAGCTTGGGCGGCAGCGCCGCCGCTTTCTTCTCGGCCTCGTTCATGCGCATGTCGCGGTTTTCCTGGGCCATCACGCGCAGGCTCTGGCCGAGCGGCGTGCCGTAGCGTTCGGACTGCTGCAGCGCGAGGCAGACCGACTTCACGCCGTCGAGCCCGGTGCGCCGCGCCAGGTTCTCATAGGCCGACTTGCGGTCCTGCAGATAGGATAGTTCCGCCGTGGTCAGCGTGAACTCCTCCGACAGCGCCACCGACTGACTGACGATCTCCGTGGCCACCCTGCGGAAGGCGACTTCGACCGACATGCCCGACTCGATGCAGATCAGGAGCAGGTCGAGCGAATCAGGGAAGGCGCGCTTGATCGACAACTGGCGTTTGCTGATGGCGTTCTTGAGGAACAGCATCGGCGCCTGCAGGCCGGCGTAAGCCGCGGCGACGCAGATGCCGACCTTGACGGTGATCGACCAGTCCGACGCCGACACGAAGAAGACGTAGGTGGCGGCGGCGATCAGCATCACGATCGGCGTGACCGCGCGCGCGAACAGGAAGGTCACGTAGGGGGCATGGCCGCGATAGCCCGCCATGATGAGCTTCTCGAGCGCAGCCTCCTGGGCCAGCCATTTGGTGAGGTTGAGGTCCTCAACAACCTTGGAGACGAGCTGCTTCGGGGTCTGGCGCAGCGCGACTTTTTCCGTCTTGTTGAGGCGGTCGCGCTCGCGCTGGCGGATGCGTTCGCGCTCGCTGGCGACCGCCTTCATGCGCTTGTTGAGATCGCCGCCGGCGAGCAGCGGCATCACCAGCGTATAGACGGTCGCGCTCGCCGCAAAGAAGGCGAGCAGCATGCTCATGAACCTGACGTCGTGGAGCTTGGTGACGATAATATCAATCATGCTGCACCGTCAGAAATCGAAGTTGATCATCTTTTTCATCACCAGCACGCCGATCGCCATCCAGACGGCGCAGCCAACCAGCATGAACTGGCCGATCGGATGGGTCCACAGCAGGGTGATGTAGTCGGGCGTCGTGACGAAGACGAGGATCATGACGACGGGCGGCAGCGAGCCGATGATGCCCGCGGAGGCCTTCGCTTCCATCGACATGGCCTGGATCTTCTCGGCCATCTTCTTGCGGTCGCGCAGCACCCTGGAGAGGTTGCCAAGCGCTTCCGAGAGGTTGCCGCCGGATTTTTGCTGGATCGCGACCACGATGCCGAAGAAGTTCGCTTCCGGCAGCGGCATGCGCTCGTAGAGACGGGCGCAGGCATCGCCGAGCGGCATGCCGATCGCCTGGGTTTCGATGATGGCGAGGAACTCGCTGCGCAGCGGTTCCGGCGCGTCGGCGGCCACCACCTTGATCGATTCGAACAGTGGCAGGCCGGCCTTGATGCCGCGCACGATGACGTCGACGGCGTCGGGCAGCGCCTTCAGGAAGGCCTTTTCCCGGCGCTTCTTCAGGAAGCCGAGCAGCCAGCGCGGCAGGCCGAAGCCGGCGGCAAAGGCCATGCCCGCCGCGCCGAACGGGCCGCCGCCGATCATGAACGTGGCGCCAAAGGCGAGCAGGCCGAGCACGCCGGAGATGATCCAGAACTTCTGATCCGACCACGACAGCCCGGCCTGCGAGATCCGCATCGCGAGCGGGATCCGCTTGTCCTTCTGACGCCGGGCTTCGAGCTCCTTGAGCGATCCTTCCACCTGCTCGCGGCGCGAGCGCTGGGTCCGGTCGGCCTGGCGCGTCGCGGCGGGCTCGGCGCGTGACACCGAGGCGCGGCGCGACTCGGCCTTCTTCTCTCCCGAGATGTAGGGATACACGAAGACCCAGGTGAGGCCGCCCACCGTGGTGGCCGCGAGGAAGGAGAGGGCGAGGGTTTGGATGTTCATCGCGCGTTCCCCTTAGGCCGGCGGCGGGGCTTCGGAGGCGTCGAGCGCCGCCGCGAGCCGCTTCTCTTCATTGTAGTAGCGAGCGCGTTCCCAGAACTTTGGCCGGCCGATGCCGGTCGAGCGGTGCCTGCCGATGATCTTGCCGTTCGCGTCCTCGCCGACCATGTCGAAGAGGAAGACGTCCTGGGTGATGATGGTGTCGCCTTCCATGCCCATCACCTCGGTGATGTGGGTGATGCGGCGCGAGCCGTCGCGCAGACGCGCGGCCTGGATGATGACGTCGATCGAGGCGCAGATCATCTCGCGGATGGTCCGCGACGGGAGCGCAAATCCGCCCATCGTGATCATGGATTCGCAGCGCGACAGCGCCTCGCGCGGGTTGTTGGCGTGCAGGGTTCCCATCGAGCCGTCATGACCGGTGTTCATGGCCTGCAGCAGGTCGAACGCCTCGGGTCCGCGGACTTCGCCGACGATGATGCGTTCGGGACGCATACGCAGGCAGTTGCGGACCAGTTCGCGCATCGTGACCTGGCCTTCGCCCTCGATGTTCGGCGGGCGGGTTTCCAGCCGCACCACATGGGGCTGCTGTAGCTGCAGTTCGGCGGCGTCTTCGCAGGTGATGACGCGCTCATCGTGCTCGATATAATTGGTCAGGCAGTTCAACAGCGTGGTCTTGCCGGAGCCGGTACCGCCGGAGATCAGCACGTTGCAGCGGACGCGGCCGATGATCTGCAAGATCGCCGCCCCTTCCGGCGTGATCGCGCCGAACTTGACGAGCTGCTCCAGCGTCAGCTTGTCCTTCTTGAATTTGCGGATGGTGAGCGCAGGCCCGTCGATCGCCAGCGGCGGCACGATGGCATTGACGCGCGAGCCGTCGGCGAGGCGGGCGTCGCAGATCGGCGAGGATTCGTCGACGCGCCGGCCGACCTGGCTGACGATGCGCTGGCAGATGTTGAGCAGTTGCTGGTTGTCGCGGAAGCGGATGCCGGTACGCTGGATCTTGCCGGCGACTTCGATGAACACGGTTCCGGCGCCGTTGACCATGATGTCGGCGATGTCGTCGCGCGATAGCAGCGGCTCCAGCGGTCCGTAACCGAGAACGTCGTTGCAGATGTCGTCGAGCAGCTTTTCCTGCTCGGCGATGGACATAACGAGGTTCTTGATCGCGATGATCTCGTTGACGATGTCGCGGATTTCCTCGCGCGCCGACTCGCTGTCCAGCTTGGCGAGTTGGGCAAGGTCGATCGCCTCGATCAGGGCGCCGAAGATCGTCGCCTTGACCTGGTAGTAATTGTCGGAGCGGCGGGCTTCCATGGCGGGAGCGG
>JACXTT010008915.1_pt1 | contig 13807 bp, 14 predicted proteins | sample 9270951 | NCBI WGS metagenome assembly JACXTT01 (sample SAMN15532306, study PRJNA645909) | rock metagenome | isolation source: weathered quartz diorite | place: Puerto Rico | collected 2017-06-21 | reverse complement strand
CTCCTGTTGAAGAACGAGGCGGATTGCCTCATTCGCCAACATAGAACCGTGTGACCGGCCTCTCCCTGACCGCCACCGTATGACCGTAGCCCTTACCGCGCGAGCGGTTTAGTCCTCCGGCCGTCTACGGTCGTTTACCGCGGCATCAAGGAGACATTCGAAGGTCGGCCTCGCAGCAAAGAACAGACATTCGCGCATTAGCGTCTTACTCGACTGCGATGCCCTTGTCGCGGATCACCTTGCCCCACTTGGCGTAGTCCTGCCGGATGCGCTGGCTCATCTGCGCCGGCGACTGGAAGTTGGCGATGGCACCGGCCTTCAGCAGCTTGTTCTGGACGTCCTTGTCGGCCAGGATCTTGCCGACCTCGTCGGAGATGCGGTCCACCAACTCTTTGGGTGTTCCAGCCGGCGCCAGCAGGCCGCCCCAAGACACCGCGTCGTAACCCTGGAAGCCCTGCTCGGCAATGGTCTTGACGTCGGGCAGCATGCTTGCGCGCTGAGGCGAGCCGATCGCGATCGCACGCAGCTTGCCTGCCTGGATGTGCGGCAGTGCGCCAATGAGGTCGGCGTACATCACGGGTACCTGCCCACCGATGGTATCGCTGATCGCGGGCGCGCCGCCCTTGTAGGGCACGTGCTGCATGTCGAAGCCACCGATCTGCTTGAGCACTTCCATGCTCAGGTGGCCAAAACTGCCCGCGCCAGAACTGGTGTAGTTGAGCTTGCCCGGCTGGGCCTTGGCCTGCACGATTAGCTTGGACAGGTCCGTCACGTTGGGCAGCACCGTCGGGTTGACCACTATCACGATCGGCAGGTCATAGATGGTCGCAACGGGCGTGAAGTCCCTGGTCGTGTCGTATCCCGCCTTCTTGTACAAATGCGGCGCCAATAGCGTGGGCATGGCCAGCATCATCAGCGTGTAGCCATCGGGCGCGCTCTTGGCCACCTGAGCGGCGGCGATGGAGCCCGATGCGCCAGCGCGGTTTTCCACCACCACCGGCTGTTTGAGCGCCTCGCCCAGCTTCTGGGCGACGATGCGCGAAGCAGTATCCGTGGGACCGCCCGGCGGGAACGGAACGATGAGCTTGATGGGCTTGCTCGGCCAGGCTTGCGCGAAGGCGTTCGCGACCAGCAGCGGCACGGCGGCCAGGGCCAGGATGGCTCGACGCCGGGAGTGGACGATACGGTGGATATTTCGGATATGCATGTTTGCTGCTCCAGGTTGGATGCGTACCACGGAACGCCGATCTGGCATTCAGGCTTTGGCAGCAGGCGCCAGGCCGGCCGGCTTCGCACCGGTCTTCTCCATGCTGCCCATGGCCAGGAACAGGACAATGCCACCCAGCATCATCATCGTGCCCAGGACGAACAGGCCATTGTCGAGACTGCCTGTCGTGACCTTGATCCAGCCGATCATGGTGGGACTGAAGAAGCTCCCCAACTGGCCCAGGCTGCTAATGACAGCAATGCCTCCCGCGGCACCCACTCCGGAGAGGTAGCGTTGCGGAATCGCCCAAAAGACAGGCAGGGCCGAGAAGGAGAATGTCACGGCCATGGCAAGCAAGGCCAGCGCAGCCGGCAGGCTGTGTGTCCAGAAGGGCAGGACCAGCAACGCCACACCGCCGCCGAACGTACAGGCGAGATAATGCCAGCGTCGCTCCTGCTTTGCATCCGAATGTCGGGAAATAAGAAGAATGCCGATGGTCCCGATGCCATACGGAATCGCGCTGAGATAGCCCACCTCGAAGATGGACTTCGCACCTGCGCCCTTGATCACGGCGGGCAGCCAGAAGCTGATCGCCATCGTTCCACAGACCAGCGAGAAATAGACAGCCGCCAGGAAATACACACGCGCGTCCCGGAGCACGTCCCGCATGGAATGCGCTGCACCTTCGGTCGTCCGATTGTCATCCTCGCCGAGCCTGGCGAGCAAGGTATCCCGCTCCTTGGGCGTCAGCCAGGCGGCGGCTCGCGGTCCGTCAACGATCATCCAGTAGGCCATGATCCCAAGTAGCACCGCCGGAATGCCCTCCAGTATGAACATCCATTGCCAGCCTCTGAGACCATGAAGCCCATTGGTCTGGTCAATGATCGCTCCAGACACGATTCCCCCGACGACGCCGGCAACGGCAATGCCCACGAATACCCACGACATCACGGTCGCTCGCCGGTTTGAGGGGAACCAGTAGGTCAGATAGAGCACGATCCCGGGAAAGAAGCCGGCCTCGAACAGGCCCAGCAGGAAACGCATCACATACAGTTGCCAGGGTTCAACAACGAAAGCCATCCCGGCGGAAACCAGGCCCCAGCATGCCATGATCCGCACAAAGGTGCGGCGGGCGCCGATCCTGTGCAGGAGAAGATTGCTGGGCACCTCGAAGAGGAAATAGCCGAGAAAAAATATCCCCGCGCCCAGCCCATAGACCGCATCACTGAAGCCGAGATCGCCCTTCATCTGCAACTGGGCAAAGCCGATATTGATACGATCAATGAAGGAAACAACGTAGGCAACGAAGAGGAAGGGCATCACGCGTAGCGTGACCTTCCTGTAAAGGGCGTCCTCCGCTGCGGTGCAGCGGTGTTGAGTCATGGGGATCATCTTTGTCTCCGGATGCCTCTGCTTGTCCGCAGAAGTCTTTATATGCCGCGCAATGGACAGGCGGCGGTGACGGACGCCCGCGCTGCATACAGCACGGGCCGCCCTGGCGACCTGCTGGTACGTCTCAGTCCTCGAAGCCTGCGACGACGCGCGCATCCCTTTCGGCGCCATCCCCCAGTACGGCCAATACCTTCTGATAGGCCTCGCTCTGATAGGCAGCGAGCGCCTGCTCGAAGCTCGGGAATTCCACCACGACGGTCCGCTGCTTCAAGCCCGCTTCGGCCGCAAAGACTTCGCCGCCTCGCACCAGAAACTTTCCGCCCGCTGCGTGCACCACAGGTCCTGCAAGGGCACCGTACGCCGCGAGCTTGTCCGCGTCATGAATCGCCCGATACGCTGCTACCCAATATCCTTTTGCCATTTTGCTTCCTCAGTCGAAAAATACAGGAAAACGGAAACTTCATTCGCAGACACGTCGCTCCATGAATCCTGAGCGCGTGCATGCCTGTGACGTAGGGCCATGGCATCGACCGGCCCTTGTCATCACGGAAATGGTGAAGCGGGAAATGTCAGCTAGCCGCGTCGTGCATGAGCTTGCTTATCCGCTCATCCAGGCTGGCGCCCATCGCATCGGTGGTGGGGTTGTGGAACTGCCCGAACAGCGAGGAAGGCTGGTCGTATTCGATGGTGGTGCCGCCGGACGCGTTCTGATAGACGACCGCACGCAGCGGCGCATACAGGCCTGCCCCGCGAATCTGTCGTGTCATCTCGGATGCCGACAGGATATTGCCGATGTAGTAGGCCTTCACGTTTTCCGCCGGACCGTTCAGCGCGAGCACCTTGCCATGGTATGCGATGTAGTGAATGGACAGGCCGTAGTTCCTCGTGATGCGTGTGGCGGCTTCGCGGAGTTGTTCGGTCTGGCCGTCCTGCATCATTTCGCGCATCGGCTGGTCCAGGCGGCCCAACTTGCCTTCGATGAACCCGCATACGTCGGCATACGGCTTCTTCGTTTCAATGGTCACGTGCTTCATCGCGACGTCGCGAACCTGCGGATGGACGCTATCGGCCGCGTCAGCGGGGAGCGACAACATCGTCGACGCGACGGCGCCGGCCACGGTCGCGATCAGCGTACTGCTCGCTTTGTTCATGGTGTCTCCTGTTTGTTCTATGTAAGAGGTTCCCTTGACCTGCCAAGGCGTTGCCCTGATCAACCCGCCTCGACGGACGCCGCTTCCTCTTGATCCGATCCGGCGACGTTCCTCACTTCCGCCGGCGGCGCGCTCTTCACAGAATCCGGAAGGCCGCCGACGAGGATTCCCGCCTCGATGGCCGCGCGCACTTCGCTCTCTGACAGGCCCGCGCTGCGGAACACCTGTTCGTTGTGCTCGCCGCGAAACGCCGGCGCGCTGCGCGGACCGAGTTCGTCATCGGAGAATCGCCACGGATAGCCGTGAAGATGGTATGAGCCACCTCGCCGGTCGGAGACTTCCTGCACGGCGCCCCACTGCTTTGCCCAATCGGTCTCGGCGAGTTCCTTCAGCGAGCGAATCTGGCCGATCGCGATCTTCGCTTCGTCGAGTTGCGCATCGAGCGTCTTCATGTCGCGGAAGGTCAGCATCCACTTCTGGATCAATGCATGCAGCGCGCCGTAGTTCTGCAGACGCCGCTCGGCGGTACTGAAGCGCGGATCGCGCGCAAGATCCATCCGGCGCATCGCGCGCAGGTAGTTCGGAAACGTGTTGCTGCCGACGATGCTCTGCGCCGCGACGAACGCCTCGCCTCCCGGCCCGACAAAGTGCGGGCCGTCCGTCGCGCCGAGCACGCCCGGCTCCGCGCCGGTATCGACACCCGCGAGATCCAGATGCGCTCGTTCGTTGATGGACAGCATCACGGCTGCCATCGCGACGTCAATGTACTGTCCCCGGCCAGTCACTTCGCGCTTGCGCAATGCGGCGAGCACCGCAATGGTGGCCTGCAGGCCCGCGTAGACGTCCGCGTGCGACAGCGGATCTGTCCATTTGCGCCCGGCATCGATGCCCTCGAAATGATGCAATGTGTTGTGCGTGAAGCCGGCTTCGGCTTGCACCGTGGGAGCGTAGGCCATGCGCGACGCCCACGGTCCTCGCTGGCCGTAGCCCGTGATGGACACATACACGAGCTTCGGATTGCGCTGGCTGAGCGTCTCGTAGTCAAGACCGAACGACTTGAGCGTGCCCGCACGGAAGTTCTCGACAATGATGTCGGCGTCATCGCACAGGCGCAGCACCAGTTCGCGGGCGTTCCCCACGTTCAGGTCGATACTGATGTTGCGCTTGCCGCTGTTCTGTTGCGCGTAGTAGCCCGACATGCCGTCCTGGTTCGGGAACGCGGCGCGCGACACGTCTGGACGTGGCGGCTCGATCTTGATCACATCCGCGCCGAGATCGGCGAGCGTGCGTGCGCAGAGCGGTCCGGCCAGCACCCGCGAGAAGTCGACAACCTTGAGTCCGTCTAGTGGTCCAGTCATGTCAGTCCCCTTTGAATTCCGCCGTGCCGGGACCCGTCTTGCCGAAGGCTTCGAGCCCCCGCTTGAGGTCCTGCGATGCCCAGATCGGCTTTTGCAGCTCGAACATCGCCTCGTCGGCCGCGTTCACGCCTTCGTTGAGTGCGATGCGCACGAGCTGCTTCGTCGCACCGTGCGCAACGGTTGGGCCGGCAGCGAGCTCCTGGGCGACCGACAGCGCCACCTCGTCGAGCTTCTCGTCGGGCACCACCAGGTTGATCAGGCCCCAGCGTTCCAGCGTCGCCGCGTCGTAGCGACGCCCGAGCATCGCCATCTCTTTCGCGCGGGCAGGCCCGGCGCGCACCACCTGGCGCTGGATGCCGCCAAGCAGCGGGTGCAGGCCGAGCGCGACCTCGACGGAGCCTATCTTGGCTGACTCGGCCACCACGCTGTAGTCGCAAGCGAGCACCACTTCGAAGCCGCCACCGAGGCAGGTGCCGTTCACGGCCGCGACGATCGGAATCGGCAAGGTCTCGAACGCGCGCAGCACTTCGAGCGGGTCGACCAGACCCTTGCCCTGCCGCGCAATGCGATCCGGGAACAGCGACACCTCGGCGCCTGCCGAAAAGTGCCGCAAGCCGCTGCGCAACAGGATGGCGCGCGAATGGCGCTTGACCGCCGCGTCGAATTCCTCGAGTAGCGCCTGGTACATCGTTGGACCCATGAGGTTGTGCGGACGAAAATTCATAGTCAGGACGCTCACGCCCTCCCTGTCCTCACGAATAACAATCGGTTCGCTCATTCTTGCTCCAGGTATTGGGTTCAGGTTTCCGGATGGAAATGGACGGCCGCGACCATGAGCAGGCGTCTGATGACGGCTCATCTGTCCTCTGCTGCACATCCACGGTTTTCTGCGAAATTGCCTTGAATGGAATTCAGGGCATTGACCGGAATTTCAGGTTGCGTTCATTCGACTACTCCCGAAGCAGCGGCACGCCTGTCAAATCGCGAAGCGCGTCGAACGACAGGTCCGTGCAGATCTCGACGACCTTCGGCCCCAAAGGCGTGATATCGATCACCGCCAGGTCGGTATAGATCCGGCTGACGCAATGCATCCCCGTGACGGGATAGGAGCATCGATCCACGATCTTGCTTTCGCCCCGTTTGGTCAGATGCTCCATCATCACGTAGACATTTTTTGCGCCAGACGCGAGATCCATCGCACCCCCGACCGCTGGAATGGCGTCCGCCTCCCCGGTGTGCCAATTCGCCAGGTCGCCATTGACCGAGACCTGGAACGCGCCCAATACGCAGTAGTCGAGGTGTCCGCCCCGGATCATGGAAAACGAATCGGCATGGTGGAAAAATGCGCCACCGGGAAGGAGCGTGACCGGTATCTTCCCCGCGTTGATCAGGTCTTCGTCCTCTTCACCAGGTGCCGGCGCGGGTCCCATGCCGAGGATGCCGTTTTCACTGTGCAGAATGACTTCCCGATCCGGGTCCAGATGGTCGGCCACAAGCGTCGGTACGCCAATCCCCAGATTGACGTAAGCGCCCTCCGGGATGTCTCGCGCCACCCGCTTCGCCATTTCGATTCGTGTCAACTTTTTCATTTCCGCGCTCTCATCTTTTGACCGTCGGCCGAATTGCAGACATCAAGAAACCTGCACCACGCGTTGTACATAGATTCCCGGCGTCACAACCGCCTCCGGATTCAACGTGCCAAGTGGCACGATCTCGCTGACCTGGGCAATCGCGGTCGTCGCCGCGCTGGCCATGACGGGACCGAAATTGCGACCCGACATCCTGTAGGTCAGGTTGCCCCATCGGTCTGCGAGATATGCCTTCACGAGTGCATAGTCTGCTTTCAGCGGCAGTTCGAAGACGTAGTTCCGGCCATCCAGGTTGCGGGACTCCTTTCCTTCCGCGAGCCGGGTGCCATAGGCTGTTGGCGTATAGAATCCGCCGATCCCGGCTCCGGCGGCACGCATGCGTTCCGCCAACGTCCCCTGTGGAACGACTTCGAGTTCCACGTCTCCCGCCCGATACGCCGCGTCAAACAGGGGGGCATCGGCGAGCCGCGGAAACGAGCAAATCAGCTTCCTGACACGCTTCTGCCGGATAAGCTCGCCAAATCCGGAATCGTCGCTGCCGGAGTTGTTGCTGATAATCGTGAGATCACGCGCGCCCTGCGCAACCAGCGCGTCAATGAGTTGCGAGGGGAGCCCTGCGCGCCCGAAGCCGCTGATCATGATGGTTGCACCATCCTTGACGTCCTCCAGCGCGGCACCACATGTTTCCAGAATCTTGCTGAGCATAAGAATTGTGCGGTGCCGGCTGGGCCTTCACCGCTGGCCGTTGGACATCAACGTCGGAACTGCTTCAGGTCGGAACCGGTTCGATCAACCTTCGCCCGGCTCATATGGCGACGCGCAGTTTTCCGACTTCCAGCGCTTTTCGGCTTCGGTATCGGGCCGGGGAGGCCGAATGCCGTCGATCAGCCACAGTTCGCGCGGGGTTTCGCCGACATGCAACTCGTAGTGGTAGCCTCGTTCCTGGACAAAGGGGGCAATCGCGGCATTCGCCTTGCGTAGCCAGGACGCCGTCCACTCGACGTCCTTTGAGATGTGCCGGGCGAACTGGTCCAGTCTGATTCGGACAAAGTCGCCGCGCGACTCTCCTCCCATGTAAAAGGAGTCTTTCGGCTGTTCATGAAACAGAACGCCCACGTAGAAGCGGGGAATGATGTAGATGTCGGCGATGCGACTTGCCATCTCCTGCTTGTCCTCGGCCGTGTAGGCGCCAACCGGGTGATAGATATTCCACAGAGGCATTTTTGTCTCCTTGCTTCATTGATGCCATAAGGCGGCGGTGTCGATAGCCCAGGGACAGGCCACCGGATTAAATTTGTGTTTCTCCCCGAAACTGCAACATTCCCAAGGAAGGAAATCGCAATGCCAATCAGCTTCCTTTAGGCTTCGTGGGCAGGGTGCCGGCCGGATCCGTTGTGATGAGCTTTTTATTGACGAATTCCTCGAAGCCGGCCATCGACAGCTCCCGTCCAAACCCGGAATTCTTGACGCCGCCAAACGGTAGCTGAGGAATCGTGGCGAACGGTCGATTGACAAACACCATGCCGCTGTCAATGCGCGCGGCAATCTGCTCGCCGCGCTCGAGATCGGCAGTCAGGATGGAGCCTCCGAGCCCATACTGCGAATCGTTTGCGAGCCGGATGGCGTCTTCTTCGTTTCCCACAACGAAGAAGGAGGCGACAGGACCGAAGAACTCTTCCCGGGAGATCGGCGCGCTCATGTTGATGTTGCTGAGGATGGTGGGCTCGATATAGAACCCTTCCCGCTCGACGCGACGGCCGCCACATTCGATGACCGCGCCGGCGTCAACCGCGCGCTCGATCTGGTCAAGAAGGGATTCAAGGGCGCGTTCCGACGAAACCGGACCGAGCGTCGTATTCGCGTCCGCAGGGTCGCCCGCCTGGAGGGCGGCCATGGCCTTCTTGAAACCACTGAGGAATGCCTCGCCGCGCTCGCGCCCGACCACGATGATGCGCTTCGAGCCTACGCAAACCTGTCCGCAATTCAGGGTGCGTCCGATCAACGCGGTGTTGATGGCCCAATCGAGCGGCGCATCCTCCAGAACGATCATGGCATCGTTGCCACCGAGTTCCAGCACGACCTTTTTCAGATTGCGCCCGGCCCGCTCCGCCACTGCAGCGCCGGCTCGTTCACTGCCGGTGAGCGTGACGCCACGTACCCGGGGATCGTCGATGATCCTCCCGACCTGGTCGATCGTCGCGAAGACGTTCGTGTAGACCCCCGCCGGGGCCCCAGCCTCTTCAAACAGTCGAGCAAACGCCAATGCACATTGCGGCACATTTTCGGCATGCTTCAGGATGAGTACATTGCCAACCATGAGTTGCGGCGCGGCAACGCGGGCGATCTGGTAATAGGGATAATTCCACGGCTCGATACCCAGCAGGATGCCCACCGGATAAACATGGACTTTGGCCCCGGATACCTCCGGCACCTGCCGAGGCTCAAGGAACTCGTGTGCGCGCTGCGCGTAATACTCGAGGATATTGGCCGACAGCCTGACTTCTACGCGCGCTTCGGCAATCCTTTTTCCCATCTCCAGCGTGATAATCCGCGCATACTCTTCCTCCTTGTCCCGCAGGATCGCTGCCGCCTTCGCGATAATACACGCGCGGTCCGCAACGGTCCGATGCCGCCAGTCCGATTCGAAAGCGCCGTGGGCGGTTTCGATAATTGCGTCGATCTCGTTGTCGCCGGCACTCTCGAACGTCTTGACCAATTCTGCTGTCGCCGGGTTGATTGTCCTGTATTCCATCTCGCGGTCCTTCGCTGTGTTAATGGAAACCAGTGCTCTCCGGAGCATCTGGATTTCCTTCGCCATCCATGCATCGTTGATTCATTCTGGAACTCACCCTGCCAGTTGACAATGCCATTGGGAACGGAAGCGGCGTTCATTGCCAGTTAACCTGAGCGCCATCCACGAACTCTCCATGCAGGGATGGGCGCACATGGAGCGCCCCGACGTGGCGTAGGCGGCCACCCCGGGTGCGGGCATGCCGGGGTATGTCGAGGGCGTGTTGGAAGCAGGCGCGCTGGCGGCCAGCAGCGTGGCGAGACTGAACGACCGGTCCCGGGGGATGGCTGCGTCGCGGCGCCAGGCCTCCGCCTGGCCGTTGTGACGCCGAGCTAACAGATACGGACCGGCCGGAAGCGGGAGATTTCGAATTGCCTCATCGGGGCTCAGAAGCGGCGCGAATTATTATGCTAATTCCCAGCGCTCGGCGTATTGCCGCAATTCTTTCTCGAGATATTCCATGAGCGCCCGTTTTGCGGGTGACGGGAAACGACTTGGAAGCGTGAGAAGGTATAGTCTGTTGAGCTGCCCGACGATCCGGTACTGGGGAAGTACTTGCTGCAAATTCCCGGCAGCCGGTTCGCACATGACATACCTTGGCAAAATACCGATGCCCATGCCCTCCAGCACAGCATCCAGGAGAAATGGGTAGTCCGCCGATTGTAGTGTCGGCTGGATATTGATGATCTGGGCATCTGCATCATCGTCCCGATTTCTCAGTTCGATCGTGGACTCCTGGCTTGGCGGCCAGCCAATAAAAGTCTGTGACGCGAGGTCCGCGGGACAATTAATCGGTCCGCGCCTTTGAAAATAATCCGCGGACGCGCAGAGGATCCAGTCAATAGAGCAGACATCGCGCGCTACGTAATCCAACGGCGGTGTTCGCTCGATCCGAAGCGCGATGTCAATTTCGGATGCGATAAGATTTTCGATCCGGTTACTGAACGTGATCGTCAGCGAGACTCCCGGATGCATCCGTGCGAATTCGCGCAGCTTCGGCCCGACAAACAACCTGCCAATGCCGGTGGGTACGCTGATGCGAATCCGCCCGGTCAGCGTGTGCCCAAGCATGTCGATGGTGGCACGGGCGTTATCCAGATCATCCAGCATGCGGCGTGCGCTGGCGTAGAGCACCTGGCCCGCTTCGGTCAGTTCGAAACTGCGCGCGGAACGTCGAACAAGTTGCGCCCCTGTTTCACGCTCGAGAACCTTCAGTCTCTGGCTGATGTTTGACTTCGACATATCGAGCTTGCGCCCTGCCGCGGCCAGACCATGACACTCCACGATCTCGATGAACAACGTGATCAGGTTCAGGTCCATGCGAAGTAACTCGATGTTTGGCGGAGCCGCGCGTGCCCCGCCTTGGGAGACCCGATCAGTATGCACTCAACTACCTTGGATCAATCCCGGGTTCAACCCGAACATCCGCCACTGCGAAAGCGCGCACGTTTCGAAGACGCCCTCGGTGTGGTACGGGTCCGCCAGCATCAACGCCATCGCTTCGTCTTTCGACTCCGCCCGATAAATAAACAGCGCGCCCGAGTCGTCTGCAAAGGGACCCGCCATGATCAGCTTGCCGTTCGCCTTGATCGTCCGTGCATACGACCGGTGCGCCGGCTTCACCCGCTCGACGTGGGAGAGGTCGGAAACGTATGTCGCGTAGTTGACGTAGGTTCGCGCGTCGTGCGCGTCCGGTGGCGTGGCGCCAGAGGCACGCGGCGTCTTGCGCGGCGCACGCCGATCCGGCGGGACGAGCGCGGCAGCGAGCAACTCGACGTTGCTGTCGAGCACGGTCCACTCGGCCAGTCGATAGTCTGAAATGGCGCCCTTCAGGACGAATGGATCTTCCAGGACTAACGTCTCGGCTTGCTCCTCGGACGCGACGTCATAAACGAGCAGCACGCCGCTGGCTCGCCCGTCGTCGTCAAGCAGCGGACCGCCAGTCACTAGCCGGTCGTGCTCGCGAAGCGCATCCGCATAAGCCTGATGCTCGGCTCGGGACGCGTCCACCCTCTCCCGGTCTTGAACGTACGTCGCGTAGTTCACGATTTTCATTGAGCCTTGATTTCCTGAGAGCACCTCGGAATGCGCGGGAAGTGAAGACGCCGCCCCTTGCACGGCAGCGCTTGTGGAGAGCGAGGACGCTGCCATGGCCGACCGCATGTCAGCAAGTGCTAGGCTCGCGACGCCTGCGGCGGCGGACAAAAAGCGACGGCGCGACAGATCTTGAGACACGATGTTGTCCTTGGTTGTAGGAAGCGCCGGAAGATCTCCTGCGCCTCGGCCAGACTGCCGCAGGGTTGTCGAACACGACAGCCTCGCGCTGGAGGGCCTGAATAAGAATTGACGCCCCGCTGGCCGGGCGCTAGCGAGGCGTGAACGGGTTCGTAAGGGCGTGCAGGCGTCGACCACGCCTTATGGTGACCGTGCCATGGACGCGCCGATGCCACTGCGCAATCGGAGTTCAGCCCTCGGGCTCGTAGTCCCACATGCCGGCGCCCAGACTATCGCCGAGGCTTGCCTTCATCCTGTCCCGAAAGATCCGTAAGGCGGGATAGGGGCGAAACGCGATGGTCCGCTCGACCACGAGGCCGTTAGCGTCGTCCACCAGCAGTTCCAAGCTCTCGAGTGGATGGCCGTCAATCGTGCCTTTCCAGCGCAGCAGTGTGGTGTTGGCGTTAACCTTGCACTCAAGGACGTACTCGCCCGGACTTCCCCGGGTGGTGCTGGATTGCACCAGCGTTCGGGCGACTGCGTCGCGCCCGACAATGGGGCGTACAAGCAGCGGGCTGTTGAAGACGACGTCCTCCGCGAGGATGGCGGCAATCGCCTCATACGTGGGAACGCCCGATTCCCTGAGTTGACGAAGTGGGTGCATTTGATGTGCCTCCTAGTTGGGGTGTGCCCCCGTCTCGTTTTCCAAAAACCCATCCCGCTCCAGCGACTTAAAGTTTGATGAACGCGTGGTGGGGTACGGAAAATGGGCTCGGATAGTGCCGGAGCCGTGCTGCTGACCAGCGCAGACGAAGCGCCGGGTGCTCATCGGATCTCCTGAATCTCTTCACCATCCTTGCCTCGTTGGCGCATTCTGGAATTGACCCCGCCGCCTGACAATCCCATTGGGACAGGACGCAGCGTTCACCGCCAGTTAACGTGCGCTGTCAACGCCAGTCTCCCAAATCGGGTGGGATAGGCACGTCGCTCAGTGCGCAATTCGGGCGACGATGCCCAAGACTGTTCAGAACACAGGCTCAGTCCGTGCGCCATGCGAACGAACGAAAATCGATGGACACGAGGAGCGGGTCATCGATCTTTTGTCCTGCAGTGTCGTAGGCATAGACGCGACGCGACATCGGGACGATGATGCCGCCAACGTTCCGATAGTTCGATGCGTAGTTGGCGCCGGGTGCGCCGCCCATGACATCCACCGTGAAATCGTGGCGGCGCAGCAGGCCATCTTTGCCGAAATAGGAGATCTGCTCCCGGCTATGGCTCGCAATCGAGTCCGGGAATGTCACCTTCAGCCGCTGCCACACCTCTCCGTTTTCTTCCCATTCGGGCAACACTTCCGTACGGAAGCCGGGGTATGTATAGAGAAACGGTATGGTCAGATAGCTCCAGAGGGCGTAGCTGCCAAAGTACAACGCATGCAAGCGGTCCCATTGGGTCTGCTGGGTATGGCCTGCATATGACCTCCTTGGCGCGCGGCGCTCTTCGACCCAATCTCCTCTCAACGATTCGATCCGCACCAGGTCCGGCGTGAAATGGCCTTTCCAACCTGCGGCCTGCGACGTCATCGCAACGCGTTGCGTCCGCAGGTCCGCCTCCAGTTCGACGTGCCGGAACGCATCGGGTTGCCCCTTGACCTGCCATAGGGCACCGCCGAGATCCAGTCTGGCGGAAACGGCGCGGAGCTTCCTCCAGTTCGCGATCCCTCCGTGGGCCTCGACTGCTTGTTCAACTAATGCGCTCATAGACTGCTCTCCTTTCACTGATATCAGTTGCCGCGAATTCACGCGGCTCATCCTGCCCGATAGAGGTATAATGTGCAGGTCAATCGTACTTCATAAACAGTATTACAACCGTACTGTAGATTGTCAAGTAACGACTATTGAAACAATGGGACATTCACGGGCAGAAAAGGCGGCCAGCCGGGAGCGCATCCTGAACGCGGCCGCACATCAGATAAGCGAACGAGGGCTTGATAGCGTTGCTGTGGCGGAGTTGATGCAGAACGCGGGCCTAACTAAAGGGGCCTTCTACGGACATTTTGAGTCGCGCGACGCAATGATTGCCGAGGCGGCCAGGCGCGCCATGGA
>JACXTT010008914.1_pt1 | contig 13809 bp, 23 predicted proteins | sample 9270951 | NCBI WGS metagenome assembly JACXTT01 (sample SAMN15532306, study PRJNA645909) | rock metagenome | isolation source: weathered quartz diorite | place: Puerto Rico | collected 2017-06-21 | reverse complement strand
TTGGATTTCCTATCTGCCAACGCCATCATGATCAGCACGGCTCGTCGGCGATTCACAGCACTGCGGACTTGGGCGCAATCGCTCGGATTTCGCGAAGCACCGCATCGATATCTTCCGGAAAGTTCATGACGCCGGCTGCTACGCGCGCGTAGGAGACTTTGTAGGGTGAGGCGTTCGTGCGGATTTTCTTGGCTGCCAGTCTGTTGTCCACGTCGTTGGGCTTTACACCCTGAACCTCGAAACAGGAAATCCCGGCGGATAGCTCAGGGTCGCTCGGGGTGTGCAGGGTCAGGCCGGCAATCGTCTTGGCCATTTCTCGGAAAGCCGCGTTGAGTTCGCGAATGCGCACAGCGATCCGGTCGCGCCCAATCTCCCTGTGAAGTTCAACTGCGGCCGGAATCGCGAGCAGATATTCGTAGACCAGGAATCCGCCGGCGGACCAAATAGCCACTTGTGTGTGCCGGTGGCGAAGAAATCACAGCCAAGCCGGGCGACATCCAAATCCTGGTTGGCGAAGCCACTCATTTGAGCGGTCTAACTGACAAGCTCAGTGGTGGAATTATCGCTACTTCCGCGCGATGTAGTAGGCGTTGAAGATATCTCCCTTCACAGACTTAACGTCGATTTGTCTGAAGCCCGCCTCATTCAGCAGCTCCTTCGCCTTTTGCGTACCCCACACCGCGCCCAGACCTTCGCCGTTTAGGGCGAGCGACACCGTCATGCAGTGGAGCGTTGACACGGAATACAACATCGGCCCTAGCGGGTGTTCCATGTTCTCACCGAGATTGCTGGACGCGGCGATGTCCACGCAGAGAAACACCCCGTCACTCTTGAGCGAATCGGCGATGCCCTTCAGGACTCGCCGCGGCTTCGCCTGGTCGTGGACGACGTCAAAAGCCGTGATCAGGTCGAAGTTGCGCGAGCCGTCGAGCGTCGCTGCGTCCTTCACCTCGAAATCTGCATTCGTCAGGCCCCACGCCTTAGCCTCCGCCTTGCCGGCCGCGATCCCTTGCTCCGAGAAGTCGTAACCGATGAATCGGCTTTTCGGAAAAGCCTTCGCCATGACATTGATCGCGTGACCCTGTCCACACCCGACGTCAGCGACGTCAATCCCCGACTGAAGGCGCTCGACGAGACCCGGCGCTAGCGGCAGCGCCACGTCGATGAGTGTCGCGTCGAAGACGTCGGCGCTCATCTCGGCCATTAGTTGCTGGAACTTGGGTACTCTGAGTAGGGAACACCGCCGCCCTTTCTGAAACAGTCCACGATCTGGTCCTCAACATTGCCCATCAGCGACATGAATTGCAGCATGTTCGCCAAGTTGCCCGGCCCGGCCGCCCGCGTCAGCGACGCCGCGTGCTCAGGCGGCAGGCGGTACGTGCCTTTCGCTGGATCATACTCAATGATTCGCCCCGTCACCATCGATCCCAGCCACTCCCGCACATACCGCTCGTTCAGGTTGGCCGCATCCGCGATCTGCCGGCTCGTTGAAGGCGCCATCTCCGACATCCTGTCGAACAGCCCAGTCCGGTGGCCGATGCTTGTCATCAACGCCAGCAGCCCGCTGTTCATTATGCCCACCATCTGTCCCCCGAACGCCTCCGCCTTTGCCTTATCAAGCTCCATCGTCGTCATTTTGGACTCTCCTTTCTCTCTCCCGCTTCTTGCTCGCCGGCTGTGAAGGTTGTAAATAATATCATCGCACGCGCGCTTGCAGCGCATGACGTCGGACCACATCGGTCATCGAAACAAGCAGTGTGTGATGTGTTGCAAGTCGGACCGGGCTGCGGAGAGTCGCATGAAATCTACTTTTGATCTGCATACCAAGAATTCCGCCGGCATTGTAATTATTGGAGTCGGTTGTTTCCGCTGTTAGCCTTCCGGCGACCACACGAATGCTGGTTAGCGGGCGCATAGCGTGACTCCGCGGTCACAGCGTTGACGCCTTGGCTGGGAGAGAGCGACTGACCAAGGGCGTTTCTCTTATTGGCATCTCCAAACGGACTTCCTCTGGTGGAAGACACGTCAAACTGCTGCAGCCCTGGTACCTGACAATGGCCTTGAGGACCTGGTCACCGGAGCCGGGTGGTGCCGTGAAGGCAAAGGGCAGCACACCACGGATTGTTCCATCGTGGACCCAAAACTTCTCGTCGAGCCCTTCCACGTTGAAAAGGTGTGGCGAAGGCCGGTGCATCGGCCGTAGCTCCAGACCATCGATCGCAGCCACGTCCACGGAGAGCGGAACATAGCCTTGTGGAATCGGCTCGCCATAGATGTGGAAGCCCCGGGCCATGGTGAGCTCGACCATTAGATGGAGCCGCTGAAATGCGCAGTACGTCGGCGAGTCGAGCCAAGCCCGGACACGAACCATGCTACCCTCGGCCACCATCTCAGTGTCGCGTCCTCCGACGAAGATCCCGAGCGTTTCGGCAATCAACCCTGCACCAGTGTCCCGCTCACGGTAGCTCTCGTGGAACCGCTTGTGTGTGATCCTCCCTGTCTCGTCGAGCGCGAAGACGCCCGGATAGGGCAAGTTCACGTGGCGGGACGACGGCGGTATGCCGTAAACGGCGTGGTCCTCTTGAACGCGCTCGTTGATGAGGCCGAGTCTCCGCATGACGAGACTGCCCTCGTCAGACAGGAGGGAGTAGCCAATACCGTGCGCTTCGGCGAAGGTCGAGAGGATCGATACCGTGTCGTAGCTGATTGCGAAGAGTACGACGCCATTCGCCGCCAGCGTTGGAAACACCTGCTGCAGCTGAACCAGCTGCGTCTTGCAGTAGGGTCACCACTCAGCGCTGCGGTAGAACACCACGATGGCCTTTCGACCTGCTCGTGCCGCGTGGAGGTCGACCGAGCGTCCTGTCTGATCCGGTAGCACGACGTCGGGAAAACGCTCGCCTTCGCTCGGACCGATCTTGCTGAAATCTCTAGGCGGCAGCGGCATCTGGGCCCCCTCGAAGCGTGATCGTCTCCTCGCCTATGCGGATCGTGGCGTCCCAAGTGATCTCGATAGCAGCTTTCACGCTCTGGTGTGCCGGACAGCCCTGCGGATGAAGTTCGAGCGCACGTTCCGTCGCTTCCCGCCCCTCCGGCGGGACTGCGAGATCGTAGTGGACGTTAATCGATTTGATCCGGATCGTTTTGCCGATACCGAAGATGCGGCCATCGACAGTAGCCTTGAAGGATTCGCGATCGAATGGGATTTTGCGCCCTACCAGGGCGCCACGCAGTGTGCCGTACATTCAGCCCGCGACACCGGCAACGATGTGGTCGAGCGTCGAGGCGATGGGCGGTCCTTCCTTCGCTCCGTAATACTGGCGGAGCGCTCCTTGAACTCCGTAGATGACGGGCTCGGGTACCTCGCCGAGGTATGCGTGGCGATAGCCCTCACGGTACTCGAGGCGTGCGTGCGAAATGTATTCGAAGTCGTCAGCCATAGCATGTCTCCTTTGCATTCCATTTTGATGTTCTCTGAGTGCGACAACTCTTGAACAACAGAGCCTGCGGTTAAGTTACACCCGTTTCTTCTGAACAAACTTCAGGATTCTGTCGATCGTAATAATGCCCTCAACCTTTCGACCCCGGCGACTCGGAACCGGTAATTTCCGAATTCGCGCTCAAGGGCAAGGTGAAAGGGTTGGTCCGCGGGAAGGTATTCAAACTGATGGGTCACGAGCAGGTGACCTGACAGGTTGAGGCGATCGCGATTGACGTCTTCGAGATGGTGTTCACGCTTGATTCGGATCGTGAACTTCCATCCTAACGATTAGGGCTCGCGGGAACCGGACGACGTAGGTTGGCAGGCACACGTGGTATCTCCTGATTCTGCACAACCAGAGAAAACTTCAACGGAACCTTTGTTTCCAAGTAACAAATCTTGTCGTCACAGGCCTGATATTCAAAAGTACCCGTGATCTCGACATCGGATGTCTTCCGAAGCTTTTCATCTGTTCCAAGTATGATGTCACGCGTGATCCGCACTTTTCCCGAATAAACGGGTACGCGTTCCTTAATGACGGGCAGATTCATTATGGCCGGTTTCGGGAAACGGGTATCCAGAGACCGCATGTTCGGATTCGGGTCTAACTCGAATGCGACCGGCTTATACCCCTTCACGCCGGGCGCGTAAATGTGCATCTTCGGCGGTAGTTCGATATCGAGTATCAGAGAAACTCGGTTTCCCGCGTATACGTTGTCGTCGGTCACATGGGAGATCAAGGTCAGATGATCCGTGCGAACCTGCGTTTTTGGAATACCAGTATCACCGAATTGCTGGCTCAAAATGAAATTGGGAGTGACCCGTTCTTGATACGTATCCTCGAAGTACTTCGCGGTCACAATACTTTTTGTACTCACCGTATAGGTTCCCGGAAATGGAATTCCATATTGAAAACTGGTCCGGGGAATGTTCGTATTCAGAATTCCAAAGTCCCTGATGATCTTCGAATCCGGATCAGAAAGGATCGGGACAGTAATACCGAGACGATCGGAGAAATTCTTGATGACTTCCAGGCTGTCGTACGTGATGACGGCCACACCGAGGCCCTGGTTCTGGTATTTCGGGAACGCTCGTCCCAGCTCAACGAGCTGAGCTTTGCACCACGGTCACCAATCGACCGAACGATTGAAGAACAACACCAGCCCATTGGGCCCTTTGAGCGAGTCAAAATTGCGCACTCTGCCGTTTTGATCCACCGCGCTGAACGCGGGGATCTTCTGGCCAACCTCGGGACCCGTCTTCAAATTCGCGTTGGCGTCAAAGGCCGGCTGTTGCGTTTGCGCTAGAAAGGGTAATGCAACAAGACAAAAAACGAGAGATGCCGACAACAGCTTGATCATCTCCTCCATTATGCAATGTGTACGGGTCCTTTTTGCCTTCATTTTTCCCTCCGTGTAAAAAATGCGAACGTTCAGCTATGCTGAATCGAGTTGGTCTAGATGTTTACATTCCATGATTGAATCCGAAAAAGACCCACGGCACCTTGCTGAACTGATGCGCGATGCGCAGACTGGCGATGCAGATGCCTATCGGGAATTGCTGGAGGACATTACTCCACGTTTGCGCCGTGTTGTACGACGGCAGCGGTCTTTTCTCGGAACTGAAGACATCGAAGATCTTGTACAGGAAATTCTCTTATCGTTGCACTCTGTTCGTGCAACGTACGATCCTTCACGACCCTTTATGCCATGGCTTCTCGCGATTACGCGGAATCGACTGGCCGATGACGCCAGGCGTTATTCACGCAAAGGAGCTCAGGAAATCAGTATCGACCAAATGGCCGTAACCTTTGTAGCGGACAGTACGAATACAACAGCGGAGGTCTACGGGGACCCGGAGGCCCTCAAGCAGGCGCTCCGCGCCCTGCCCGCGGGCCAACGCGAAGCCATCGAGATGCTGAAACTCCGGGAAATGTCCCTAAAAGAGGCATCGGCGGCCTCAGGAATGAGCATTGGCGCTTTAAAGGTCGCGACGCACCGGGCGATGAGCGCGCTCCGCAAACTATTGAAGGACTGATGATCACGAACACCGACAGACTGATTAAAAACTTATCCCGGGATCTTCAGCCCGTTCAACCTGTCCCACCACCATGGATGAGGACAGCAACATGGCTCGCGATACTGTTCCCTTATGTGGCGATCGTATCGCTCGTGATGGCGGTCCGGGATGATCTACCGACGCGGATCTCAGATTCGAGGTTCCTGATCGAACAGGGCTTCGCCTTCGCGACGGGCATCGCCGCAGTCATGGCTGCTTTCGCGTCTGTGATCCCGGGAGAGCGGCGGCGACTTTGGATGTGGCCTCTGTTACCGCTGGCCGGATGGTTGGGTACCGTGGGGGAGACTTGCTTTCGAGCGGGACTCGAAAGAATCTCGTTTCACCACGACCTGTCTTGCTTCCCCTCCATCATTGCGCTTGGAACCGCCCCGGCCATTGTCCTGTGGATCATGCTTCGGCGCGGCGCACCCCTTACGCCTCGTCTGACCGTAGCACTGGGCGCTCTCGCCGCGGCCGGTCTTGGGAACTTTTGCGTACGACTAGGACATCCGGAAGATGTTACGGTGATGCTGCTGGTATGGCACGTGGGCGGCGTACTTCTCTTGGCCGCACTCGCCTCCCTCGCCGGTCGCAACCTGCTGAAGTGGCGTTCACTTATTGGCGCCTCCCAAAGCGCCGATCGATAAGGTAATCGATCGACAAAGCGCCTGGCCCGCGAGTTAGCAGAAAAATCAGGATAGATCCCCACAGTAAATGGTCCGGCCATGCCGTAGGGTAAACAAACAACTGAATTACCGATATCATCCCGAGCAACGGCAGTGTCGCAATCCGTGTACCGAGACCAAGAAAGAGCAGCATCGAAAACGTTAACTCGTTGAACATCGCCATACGGGCCGCCAGCGCCGGAGCCAGTAACGGAACTTTGTACTCGTCCTCGAAGAGCTTCACGGCGAATTCGAACGAGTTGTATTTCAGAAGCCCCGCGTTGAAGAACACCAATCCTACGCCAAAACGCATCCCCAACTGGATGATCGACAGCGGGAAACGGCCGAGCATTTGCCTTAAGGAAACAAACCAGCTGATGTTGATGAGACCAGAGGAAATGGATTGCTCATTTGTGCTCATGAATCTTCTCCCGGATCACACGTAGTGATCGCTGCAGCCAGGCCCTCCGTGATGAGCCGGACGAGACTAGCTCCCACATCGAATTGGTCATGCGTATCCATGGCTTGTTCAGCGGCGGCGCCAATCGACAGCCCATGCACGAGGCACTCACGGAAGCGAAACTCGGGCTCCTCCAGGCGACTCATATGGAATTCGCCACGCGAACCGCGGATCTCCAAAAGCACCTCAGCGGGATCGAATACCAAGTGGTCAGGCGCGCCGTCGCTCAGGTACAGCTTCATCAATTCATCAACCGGCCATGATGCTCGGAGATACCGTGCGCCGCACTGCAGTCGCAATCGCATTCCCGACAATGTTTCAGGATCAACCAACGAAATCTCCTCGATGGTGATGGGCTGCTCCGTCACGGCAATCGTCATGTGGCCGATGTGCCATTCCAGCGCCGCAAAACCTTCCAGATAGGGCGTTCGCTCGGCGCCTGGCCGCGTTGACAGAAATCGGGGAAACGTCTCGCCATACTCCGCAATACAAGGGCGTTGTGGCGGGTGTTGCTCGACAAAGCTCGTTGCCGCTTCGGTGACGAACGGTGTCCCGGCAAGCCACGCAACGGCAGGGAATTTACCGAGAAGCGCATGAACCAGACTGGATTGATAATTCCTCCGATGGATCGCGAGGCGCTTTTGGCGGTTGTTCTCCAGCAATGGGACCACACCCGTCGCATGACCCGTAACCACCGCCAGCCGAAAGAGCGCCTGCGTTTCAGCGAGTGTTGGCACAGGACGCCTCCGTGGACAACGCTTTCGTAACAATCTGGTCTGCCTTTAGAGATTCGTCGGTCAGGGTCGCGAGATCGGGAATTTCATTGTCCCATTCGATCAAGGTCGGCTTCGATCCAAAACGCCGAATGGCGAAGGCGTAGAGGTCCCATGAGGACTCCGCAATCGCAGCAGCGTGCGTATCGATCAATACGTCCGTTCCCGGAAATGCCTCATCGGGCTCCGCCGTAAAACCACCGAGATGCAACTGGTCGATCGCATCCACCGGAAGATGGCTGATGTACTCAAGCGCGTCGTAGCCCATGTTATGGGCGCTGACGACCACGTTACTGATATCGCACAACAGCCGGCAGTTCGACCGGCTGACTAGTTCCGACAAGAAGTCCGCCTCGCTCATCGTTGAAGCGCGAAATCCAACATAGCTGGACGGATTCTCGATCAAGTAATGTTGACCCAGAGCGTCCTGAACTTCTTTCATGTGGGTCTCGATGAGCCGCAGTGTCTCGGAGGTGTAGGGAACGGGGAGCAAATCATTGAGGTACTCGTTACGGTACGTGGACCAGGCAAGATGCCCGGAAACCAGAAAAGGCTGGATCCGGTCGACAAGGGCGCACACTCGCCTCAAGTGAGTCCGGTCGATTCCATCCACGCTTCCCACGGAAATGCCGACCGTGTGAACGGAGATCGGGTAGTGCTCGGATAACTCGATCAGGAGTTCCATGGCGTGGGGGTTCGCCAGGAAGTTTTCCGGATGGATTTCCAGCCACCCAACGGGTGGACGGGTGGCCACAACCTCGACGATATGAGGGAGTCGTAGACCAATACCGGCAGTAACGGGCTTACGTATCGATGTCATAGGAAATGGCCACTCCTGGGAATCGGATTCTGCTATTTGGGTTTCAGACTTCCGCCGACAATGCGCTCACAGTAACCAGCCGGGACGTAGATCCAGGCCTTTCCGTCCGCATTGATCTTGGATGATCCACCGCAGGAATTGTTTCCCGTTGAAGCGCAGTCGTTCTTGCCGGCCTTCGCAAGGCCGTAGCATTTCTCGGCCTTCCAGGTCGGAGCTGCAACAGGCTTCTGCGCGGACAGCAGGGCAGGAGCGGCGAATGCCGCGGCAAGGGCCGCAGTGATAACGAAACGTCTATTCATAGAACCTCCATTGTTATGGACCGGACTGCCGGCGCCAGAATCGGCTTCCCCGCCAGGCCGCATCTCTTCATGATTACTGACTTCGCAGATCGAGCCGAAAAGGTTACGGAGACTGGTAAACAGAAACGCAAGAATTTGGGGAAATGAATCCGGCAAGCCCAGCCGCTGGATTGGAACAGCCGCAGAAGATTGTGCCGGGAACTAAGGCTCGCCATGAAGGCGTTGATGTCAAAACGGTTGACGCAAGAGTCGGATGCGGGAAGAATGGGAGTCAAGGGTGCGGTGAAAGGTCACCGCAGGTTATCGGGCGGTCGGGCCGCCACCGTGAGACGTGCGTTAGCACGGCGAGGTTGCGTGGCCAAAGCAGACACTCCTGAATTTCCCAATCGTCCAGCTCCTAATCCACCAGGCGTATGGTCATCGGTGCGGAAGGGCGTCCAACGCATTCTCGCTCCTGTGGAGCGGTTCCTTGCCATCGAGGCCGCCAGCGGCATTGTGTTGATGGTCGCCGCTATTGCGGCCCTTGTTTGGGCCAATTCTCCATGGCGAACGGCCTACGCCGATATCTGGCGCATTCCTATCGGAATCAGATTCGGCAGCTTTGCCTTTGAACGCGATCTGCATTTTTGGATCAACGAGTGCCTGATGACGGTCTTCTTTTTCGTCGTCGGTCTCGAAATCCGGCGCGAGATTCACTGTGGCGAACTTAGTGATGTTCGCCGCGCCACGCTGCCGCTCGCGGCCGCTGTGGGAGGCATGCTGATTCCAGCTTTGATTTTCCTCGCACTGAACGCCGGCCGGGCATCTGCAGTCGGTTGGGCTGTTCCGATGGCAACAGATATTGCTTTTGCGGTTGGAGTCCTGGCATTGCTGGGAAAGCGTGTCGCCCCGGCGCTTCGTATTTTGTTGTTGGCCTTGGCTGTAATCGACGATGTCGGCGCCATTCTTGTGATCGCATTGTTCTACTCGGCCGGTCTGGTTCCATTGGGCTTCGCAATTGTTGGGTTCGGCCTCATAGCCATCTTCGTCATGCAGATCCTTGGCGTACGTTCGCCTTTAGCGTATGTAGGACCTGCGGTACTGGTTTGGGCTGGCGCCTACTTTGGAGGGATTCATCCGACACTCGCCGGCGTAATTCTCGGTTTCATGACGCCGGTGAGGGCTTGGTACGGAGCTGAGAGGTTTCTTGATTAGACCTATGCTGGTGTTCGTTCGCTCCGTTCGAATGGCATACCCGACGACCACGCGTAGCTGCCGCAGCTTGACACGCTCCACACGGCAAACCGCGAGGCGATGTCTCCAGTCGAGAGACTTCAGCACCAACTCCACGGCTGGGTGGCATTCGGAGTCATGCCGCTGTTCGCGTTCGCCAACGCCGGTGTTCCCCTGGGTCAAATCTCCTTCGACGGAGATGCGCTATGGGTTTTTCTTGGGGTGACGATTGGCCTGACGATCGGTAAGCCTGTCGGCATTCTGGCTGTGTCGTGGTTGGTTGCTCGCATGGGTATGGCCGCATTGCCGAGCGGTGTTCGATGGTCTCACGTTAGTGTCGTAGGGATGGTGGGCGGCATTGGTTTCACCATGGCGCTGTTTATCTCGCAACTTGCATTTCCGCCAGGTCCGTTGCTGGAAACAGCGAAGCTAGCAATTCTTTGTGGCTCCGTCCTGGCGGGCGTCCTATCGCTGTTCGCGGGCTATCGAATCCTGAAAACTGACCATGGTCCCGGTATCGCGACGACCGACGCGGAAGCGGAAGCTTCGACGTCAAGTTGAATGCATTGTCGGACTGTCCGAAAACTCGCCTCGCGTACCTACCATTCACCGCTTCTCCGGTACACTTTCAAATTTTGCGAATGCCAGCGCACCACGCTGGCATTCGCTGTCGCTATCATTAATGACATGAGTGACTTTGCTAAGCTGCTGCCCTTTGCAGCCCATTAAGAAGGACGGAAAAGATAGCTGGAAATCCGTAACTCATTGAAACGAAAGAGCGGGAGACGGGGATCGAACCCGCGACGTCCAGCTTGGGAATATGGACGTCGATTGAATCTAAAGAACAATCGCGTTCCATGGCGTCTACTGTCGAGCATCAAAACCGCTGTAGTTTTCACTTTCCGAATTCGCGTGCAGCTTAATGGGCTGCAATTGGGCTGCACAGGATCACGAATAGAACTCGATTATTTGATACGGCTCTCCCAGCTGGTGGGCGGTGATTTCAATCGTAACTTTCCAGTCCAGCCGCTTCAGAAAACCGATTAGCTTGTCGGTGGTGAGGCGGCTGAGATGGCCGTTCATCAAATGCGAAACTTCCGCCTCAGAAATGGCCAGAATATAGGCGATCGCGCGGCGATTCAGATTCTTGCTTTTCAGAATCTTGTAGACACCGAATCCGATCTGCGCGCGGCCGTAAAGCTCGTCCGCACTAGCCAGTCCCAAATCGGCGAACACGTTTCCGGAGCCTTGCGCGAACTTGGGTTTCTTTGGTCTCGTATTCACTCTTTGCAGGGTCCTTTTGATTCCCAAAGAGATCTTTAATATTTCTAGAACACCACCAAGATACAGGTCCACAACAATTTGTACGTGGAGGTATAGTATGTCTATGAGCAGGGCGACAGACCATCCTTACATTGTTTCGGATCCAAGCGGAGAACCGGTAATCCACGAAACTCGTGTGCCAGTTCGCGCGATTGTCGAACTCTGGCGGGTGGGCGTGCGCCCTGAAGAAATTCCTGATCACCTGCCACATGTCGGTCTCGCCCAGGTTTTCGATGCGCTAAGTTATTACGCCGATCACCGCGAGGAAATCGATCGATTCATAGACATCAATCGCGTCGAAGACCACGAAGTCCATCCTTCAATCCGCGGTAAATGAGTCCGTTTGCGAAGCTATATTTCGACGAAGACGTTTCCGTGATATTGGCAAGAGTCCTTTTGGGACGTGGGTTCGACGTACTGACGGCAAGAGACGCGGACATGTTGCGCAAGACCGACGAAGAACAACTGCTCTTCGGAACTAAACAAGGTCGCGTGATCGTCACGCACAACCGCCGCCATTTCGAAAAGCTGCACTTGGATTTCGTCCAGCAACAATTGGAGCATTCCGGAATCGTCATCGCCGGCCGACGCGATGTTTACGAAATTGCCAGAAGAGTTGCCCTCCTACTGAACGCGACACCGAGCAGCCTGTTTGCCAACCAACTCTTCTACATCTGATCATCACTCCCCGATGCGATTCCACCGATGGTGGCGATTTCCTGCCTCACGTGGACCACTCGGTAGATAATCTAAAGGCTCGCGCGTATTTCACCCTTCCATTGAGTCCCGTTGCAGCCTGCGCTATTAGATCCAAGGCCATAAAAGCACCGGGAACTTTCAATTTGAAAGGTATTTGAAAACGCTCTCCCAACTCGGCCGAGAACCCAAACCGCGGATAATAAGTTGGATGACCGAGTACGAAAACAATCGATTCTGACATGTCGCGGCACTGTTCGAGCGCCTCTCGTGTGAGCTGTGTACCGACTCCTTGGTTCTGGTATGCGGGATCGACCATTAACGGCGCGAGGGCGACGGCGGGGATTTCGCGCTCGCCGGTATCGATGCACATCCGGCTCATCATGATGTGCCCAATGACGCGGGAGTTGATTTCCGCTACCAGTGACAGCAGCGCATCCCCTTCGTGGCGTAACCTTCTCACCAACTCGACTGCTTCGTGTTCTCCGGATGCTGCAGCGATGACCGCGTCAATCGAATCATAGTCATCACTCGTTTCTCTTCTGATAATCCATTCCTGGGACATAGACACTCCTCGTGCGTTACAAAACGCGAGAGACAATACGGCTGTGCGAGTGAAAGAAGCTAAGAGGGCTGGATTATCGAACCGAGGCCATGGGTGAATCTTATAGGTGCATCAGCGAGGAGGCCAAGAATAATTTGTCGCGGCCACGGGCGTAACCCGATCAATCGAATTCGGCCATGATCTGCTCGATTCTATGTCGAACGTCTATCGCGCGCCGCGAATCAAGAGGAACTCCAGACAGAAGGCCAATGAGGTTGAAAAGATCGAAAGCGCCGGCCCATTTTTGCCAGTCTTTCGGGAGAGCTTGCCCGCAGTCGCTGTACGCACTGGCGAACGCCTCAATGAAACAGGCTGGAGGCTCCCAGCGGATCAACTGGCCAATGTCCATCAGCCTCGGCCCGGCATACGCAAACTCCCAATCAAAAACCAGAAGCTCGCCGCGATCGGTCCAATGCAAGTTCGATGCCTTGAAATCACCGTGGAGCAAGACCGGCGATCCGCTCAGGGCGCAGAGTTCGCTTTGGTGCTTTTCAAGAAATGCCACGAGCGATGTCCGTAGCCCCCGACCCAATGCAGGTTCCAATTTTTCCAATTCGGAAAGGGCGTATTCTCGGAAAGCATCAATTACATCTCCAAACGGTCTGCAGACGGCCAACTCAGCATTGAGTTCGCCGGCTTGGGAATAAGAAACGCGATGAATCTCCGCAAGCGCTTGTCCCACAGCCGCTCCATGCACCGCGTCGGCGTCAATGGGCTTGTGTGCAATGTACTCCATAAGCAGAAAATCTTCCCCAGACATCAGGACGCCTGGAACCCGGAACGATTTCCATCTAGATCGCAATAAAGCGCACTCCTTCCCAACAACGTCCGGATCGCGACGGTAGATGCGGAGCACTTGACCGACGCCGATACGAACATTGAGGTTGGCCAGTCCTCCCGACAAGATTTCAAGCGGTTCGGATACCGAGCCAATACGGCGCTCTATCTCGGTCCGATCGAGAGCGTGAGTTTGCTTAGGACGCTCCCACGAATTCTCGCGATTCGGAAGCGAAGACCTGCACTCCATCTCATCCCAGCCGACTTCTACTCGCTTTTCATAGAACAAACAGTGAAAGTCTTGTATGTCGCCCTCTCCAATCAACGAGTAGCCGTTCTTCTCGTACAGACGACGTGCGGCCGTCTGCTGGACCGTCGTATCCAGGTGAAGCACTTGATATCCCAGCTCACGGGCCCGGCGTTCGAGGTCCGACAAGATGGCCTGACCGAAGCCCCGACGCTGGCATTCCGGATGAACTCGCATCCGCTTGATTTCCCCACGATCATCCTTCGTCTGTTTCAGCGCCCCCATCGCTACGATACGACCGTCGTATTCACCTACAAGGAACTCCCCACGACCGGAGAGATACACGGTTTCAATCTGGTTCAGATCATCGTCCCAAGGACCGTTTCCGGCATGC
>JACXTT010008913.1_pt1 | contig 13810 bp, 7 predicted proteins | sample 9270951 | NCBI WGS metagenome assembly JACXTT01 (sample SAMN15532306, study PRJNA645909) | rock metagenome | isolation source: weathered quartz diorite | place: Puerto Rico | collected 2017-06-21 | reverse complement strand
CGGTGAATGCGTGTTTTGCTGTCAAGGTCGGTTGAGCTGGAAACGATTTTTTCCTTTGCTTGTCCCCCCCGGACGTGACCTTCAGGGGCAAAATCTGCCATAATCCCTGGAAAAATGCCCAATCCTGAGGGTCAGCAGATCTTGACCTTTAGCTCTCCTGAGAGGGTCGTCACCAGCCGGATACCACGAAAAACGCCGGACGGCAAGTAAACACCCATTCCCCGGATGAGCCCCATTTCCTGCCGAAATGGATTCCACGCGTTTCATCCGCATAGGGTGTGGTGGAATGAATGAAACGAATCAGCCCACCCCCCTGTGTGCGTGTGTGTAAAACGCGCAAGCGCAATGCAACCCATCCGGCACATGTGCCGCGCGGAACATTTTCCATTCGGCTTCCGAAACGCGATTCGCTATCATGTACCAACAGCATCCCGCGTCCATCGTAGGGCACGCTGCCAGCGTGCCGAATTCACCAAGGCACGCTGGCAGCGTGCCCTACGGAGGCTTCCCGCCATGTTTCGCTGGCTCATCGTTCCCGCCGTCGCGCTCGGCTTGTTTGCTGTCCTCCCCATCGTTGCCGAAGCCCAGAAGAAGGGCAAGCCCGACGATGACCCGAGACACGACCCCGCCAATGCCGCCAAGAATCTCGACGTTCACCCGGAACTCCAGGCGAGCCTGTTCGCCTCGGAGCCGATGATGACCAATCCGACCAACCTCGACATCGACCATCGCGGCCGCGTGTGGATTTGCGATGTCAAGAACTATCGCGCCTACGCGAATAGCCGGCCCGCAGGCGATCGCATCCTCATCCTCGAAGACACCAAGGGGACGGGCGTCGCCGACAAGGTGACCACCTTCTACCAAGGCAAGGACATCGATTCGACCATGGGCGTCTGCGTGCTCGGCAACAAGGTCATCGTGTCCGCGCCGTCGAATATCATCGTTTTCACCAAGGATGAAAACGACAAGATTCTCAAGAAGGAATTCCTCTTCAGGAACACCGGCCATCCGCAGTACGATCATTCGTCGCACGCCTTCGTCTTCGGGCCCGACGGCCGGCTCTACTGGAACTTCGGCAACACCGGCTATGCCGTCCACGACAAGGACGGCAAACCGGTCGTCGATCTCGCCGGCAACGTCGTCAACGACAAGGGCAAGCCCTATCGCCAGGGCATGGTCTTCCGCTGCGAAATGGATGGCTCCAACTTCGAGGTCCTCGGCCACAACTTCCGCAACAACTACGAGGTCGCCGTCGATTCCTTCGGCACCCTTTGGCAAAGCGACAACGACGACGACGGCAATCGCGGCGTCCGCATCAACTACGTCATGGAGTACGGCAATTTCGGCTATGTCGATGAGTTCACCGGCGCCGGCTGGCAGGCCAAACGCACCAACATGGAGAAGGAGATTCCGCTGCGCCATTGGCACCTCAACGATCCGGGCGTTGTGCCGAACCTCTTGCAAACCGGGCAGGGCTCGCCGACCGGCATCTGCGTATACGAAGGATCGCTGTTGCCGCAGGTGTTCCGGAATCAGATCATTCATTGCGACGCCGGCCCGAGCATCGTGCGGGCATATCCCGTGACGGTGGATGGCGCCGGGTACAAGGCGAGCATCGTCAATATTCTGGATGGCAGCAAGAAGAACAACTGGTTCCGCCCCGCGGATGTGTGCACGGCGCCCGACGGCTCGATCTTCGTCGCCGACTGGTACGACCCCGGCGTCGGCGGCCACGCCCAGGGCGATCGCGACCGCGGCCGGGTGTTCCGAGTGGCCCCACCTCGGACGAAATACGAAATCCCCAAGCTCAAGTTCGAAGCGATCGACGACAACATCGAGTCGCTAAAGAATCCGAACTTGGCGACGCGCTATATCGCCTGGACCAATCTGCACAAGCAAGGCGCGGCGGCGGAAGACGCTCTGCTTAAGCTGTTCAAGTCGCCGCTGTCTCACGAACGCGCCCGCGCCTTGTGGCTCCTCGGCCGCATCGAAGGCAAGGGGCGGCATTACGTCGATCTGGCGACTGCCGACGGCGATCCGAATATTCGCATCGTCGGCCTCCGCCTGGCCCGACAGCTCAAGATCGACGTATTGCCGATCGTGACAAAGCTGGGCGTCAACGAATTGCCGATCGTGCGCCGCGAGATGGCGATCACGTTGCGCGATGTGAAGACGCTGGAAGGCGCACAGGCGTGGGCCAATCTCGCTCGCAAACATAACGGCGAAGACCGCTGGGAGCTGGAAGCGCTCGGCATCGGCGCCGCTCATCACTGGGATGCCTGCCTCGACGCTTACTTCAAAGGTGGCCCGTCTGCGCCGTGGATCGGCAAAGGGACGCGCGACATCATTTTTCGTTCGCGCGCTGCCCAGACGCCGGGGTTGCTGCACACCGTCATCACCTTCTCGGCCACGCCCCCGGAAGAATTGCCGCGCTACTTCCGCGCCTTCGATTTCCAGAAAGACAGCGCCGCCAAGAACGAATCCCTCGTCAAGCTCGCGTTCGGCAACCATCCCGATCCGGAACGGCGCAAGCTCATCACCGGCGAAGCCCTCGCGCGCATCAAGAGCCTCGACCTCAAAGGCAACCCGAAACAAGCGGCGGCCGTCAACAAGTTGCTCGACCAGTCGTTCGATACCCCCATGTACGTCGAGATGGTCGGCAAGTTCAACATTGTCGAACGCTACGGGTCCTTGCTCGCCATCGCTCAGAACCAGCCGGACCAGCAGCTTGGCATCGACGCGATGAAGCTGCTCCTGGAGCGCGACGCCAAGCTCGCCTTGCCGGGCCTGACGCACAAGCAAATCAATGCCGCACTCGCTACGGTGCAAGTGATCGGCAACACGGGCCACGTCAACGGCATCCCGCTGCTGTTGCCGATTGTCCAGGACAGCAAGGCCGACCTGGAGTTGCGCCGGCAGGCAACACGGGCGCTGGGCAAGAACCAGGTCGGCGCGAAGGAGCTGATCAAACTGGCCCAGGCGAAGCAGCTCGCCAAGGAGCTGGAGATCGCGGCCGGCAGCGTCCTGCGCAACTCGCTTGCCAAGGACATCAAGGCCCAAGCCGAGAAGCTGTTCCCCGCCCCTTCAACCAAGGACAACAAGCCGCTGCCCGCCATCACCGATCTCGTCAAGCAGAAAGGCAATGCCGGCAACGGCAAACTGGTCTTCGCCAAGCAAGGAACCTGCGCCAAGTGCCACCAGGTCAACGGCGAAGGCAAGAACGTCGGCCCCGACCTTTCCGAGATCGGCAAGAAGCTGGCCCGCGAGGCGCTCTACGAATCGATCCTCTATCCGAGCGCCAGCATTTTGCACAACTACGAGACCTACGTGATCGAGACCAAGAAGGGGACGACCGCGAATGGATTGCTTGTCAGCAAGACGGCCGAAGAAATCTCGATCAAGGACGCCGAGGCGATCGTGCGCACCTTCAAGACGGCGGAGGTCGAGTCGGTGACCCGTTCACCGATCTCGCTGATGCCAGCCGACTTGCACCAGTCGATGTCGGCGCAGGAGCTGGTCGATGTGGTGGAGTATCTGCTGACGTTGAAGGAAGTGCGGAAAACGCGTCCGTAATTTCCCGCCGCTTGCGGCTTAGCGTCCGGGTGGCGCCGTGCGGACGCTAAGCCGCAAGCAGCGTCACGTCCCCCGTATCAACTCCGCGAATGCCTGCTCCGCGCCCGACTTCACCCATGCCCGCCACCAGCGCTCGAATTTCTTTTGTTGCATCGGCAGCCGCTTCTCGTGAAACGCCAGGAGGGCATTGATGCCGTCCTGGTAGCGCGGCCATTGCTTGGGCTGGGTGCGCATCAGGCGCTTGCGCAGCTGCTCTAGGCGTTGGCAGGCGGTGTGGCTGTCGTTGGCCAAGCCGAGGATGTCCTGCATCTCCTCGACGGCGGGATAGAAGCGTTCGCGGAACTCGGCGGCGAAACAGCTCTCGAAGATCTCCATCGCATAGCGCAGTTTCTTGCCGAGAATGCGGACCTGGTGTAGCACGTCGTAGTTCGCCAAATCGCCGCTCGCCGCCGACTCGAGGTCGCGCAAGAGCGGCGTGAGCAGGGCGAAGGCCTGCTCGCCGAGCGTCATGTCGGCAACTTCGGATGAGTCGAGGGCCTCGTTGACCTGCTGGATGCGCCGGGTGAACCGCTCGGCCTGGGCGTCATGGGCCTCGCACAGGTGTTCCTGGGCCAGCACGCGCTGGCCGTGCGCGAACCCCAGCAGCAGATCGAGGCCGCGCCGCTGGTTGGCCGGCGCCCGGCTCAGGCGTGCTTGCAGCATGCCGAGGAAAACGTCCCAGTCGCGCGCCGCGCCGGCCGAGCGGCGGATTGTGCGCAGCGTCTGGCGCGTTTTCTTGAAGAGGCGCGGTGGCAAGCAATCCTCGAACAGGCGCAAGGCCGCGCCGGCGCGGCGGGTGCCGACCCGCAGCTGATGCACGTGCTCGATATCGTCGTCGGCGCGCAAGGCCGCATCTGGCTGACGGTCGCGCACCACGCCGAGCCGCAGACCCAGGGCCAGCCGAGCGGCTTCGCGAACGCTCAGGTCGGCACGCAGGCCGGCGATCCACTTATCATCCGCCATGCCAAGACATCCATCAAGGACACGAATGGAACAAGGAAAGACTAGGGAAAAATTGCGTGTGCGACATGAGACGAGACGATGAAGAATCCGTGAAGGAATGGGAAAGCAGGAAAGGCGCCCCAGGGTTGCCAGGCGGGGAGCCGGTGGGTGTGTGTATTGGTGGCTTTGCAACGCAATCGCCTCTTGAAACAAATTCGCAAATCCTGAAACGCAATCCCTGAGCCGATCACTTGGACCGTACCGCTTTCTTTTCCGCCAACAACTTTTCGGCTGGAATCCCTATCGCTGCGCAAAACTTAAGCAGCATCGAAAGACGCGGGTCAGTCGTCTTGTTCAGGAATTGCCAGGCAGTGTTACGGGCGGTTTCGGGATTCGCCCCCATGCGCTTGCCTAACTCGTCGAGAGTCAGGGATGAGTTCTCGAAGGCAGCACGCGCTCGTTCCATCGTTTCGGCAGCATCGATCATGCCGTTAGTATATCGTATCATTCACCAAGTTTCAAGAGACGATCTATAGCGCAACTGCAAAAGTTGCCGGTTTTGGCAGACGCACTATAACGAGGACAACACGGCCCCATTTGCCGAACCTCCTCGAAATCCATCGTGACGTAACGGAGCATTTGCTTGAACCAAGGCAGATGCTCCGTTTTTTTGTTCGAAAGGAGATGGAAAAAGAAAGACCGACAGGATTGCACCCTGTCGGTCGAGTGTAGCAAAGCCTCCGCCGGTGGTCCGGTCCCAGGTATCGAAGCCAGGGGAGTTCGGTTCAATTCCGAACGGGGGCACGCTGCGCTCATTTTTCTAGCCGCTTTCGAGCCGAAAGGCCAGCCCAAAATAATCTTGTGAATTTTGAAATACACAGTTGCTTTCTCCGAATTACTTGTGTATATTGATATATACACAAGACAAAGGGGAAAGCGATGACACCGAGAGAAGAACGCGGCCTGATTATCGCGGCGACCTGCCGCCTGAACCGAAACAACGATGGCACATGGCGCGTGCCGAGCCAAACGAACAAGGACGCGATTTTCTACACAGTCAACCTGGAAACGAAAGCCTGCACCTGCCCGGACTGCAAAGAGAGCGGGATGGTATGCAAGCATTACTTCGCAGCGTCCATCGTCCACAAGCGGGACGTGCTGCCGGATGGAACCGTGATTGAGCAAAAGACATTAGCGTTCGCGGAGAAGAAGGTCTACCGGCAGGACTGGCCAGCGTACAACCTCGCGCAAGCGACGGAGAAACGCCGGTTGCAAATCCTGTTGGCCGATCTTTGCCGTAACTTGCCGGAACGCGAGCGCCCGAGCGAACGCCCGGGACCGAAGCCACACCTTACGCGGGACGCCGTGTTCGCGATGGCATTCAAGGTCTATTGCGGCCTATCGTCGCGGCGGTACTCGACCGACTTGCTCGAAGCGCATGAAAAGGGATTCGTCACCAAGCCGATCTGCGGTCCGAAGGTGACGGCGTTCTTTGAAGACCCCTACTTCACGCCGATCCTGAAAGAATTGATCGGCTACAGCGCTCGCCCGCTCCGCTCCCTGGAACGTGACTTCGCCATCGACAGCAGCGGATTCGGCAGCACGAAATACGAACGATGGTACGATCAGAAGTATGGTATCACGCGGAATCGGTCGGTTTGGGTCAAGGCCCATATCGCGAGCGGGGTCCGCACGAACATCGTCACGGCGGTTCGCATCCTTGAACAGCATAGCGCCGACAGTCCGCAATTCGTCCCGCTGGTGAAAGAAACGGCCAGACATTTCGAGATTGACGAGGTGAGCGCGGACAAGGCATACGTCAGCGTCGAAAACTTTGAGCAGGTCGCCGAATGCGGCGGGCAAGCCTTCATCGCGTTCAAGAGCAACAACAACGGCATGGCGGGCGGGATGCTGGAAAAGGCATTCCACTTTTTTCAGTTCAACCAGGATGAGTACATGGCCCGCTACCACAAGCGATCCAACGTCGAAAGCACTTTCAGTTCGGTCAAGCGTAAGTTCGGCGACTCGGTGATGAGCAAGAGCGACGTGGCGATGGCGAACGAAGTCTATTGCAAATTCCTATGCCATAACCTTTCCTGCCTCATTATGGAACAAGAAACGCTTGGCATCGCTCCGGTGTTCTGGAAGGACGAACCGCAAGAAGAAGATAGAAATGTGTTGAGCCTGCGGTCGGTGTGATTTTCTGCTGGAATAGAGAACGGGCATCCGATAGAGAAAACTGTGCAAAATAGTCTACTGACGGAGGTAGCGAATATGGCGGGCCAGTCGGCTCGCACCGACAACTCGAAATGACGCGCGTGCGTCAAGTCTGCTTTCCGAGAAAACTACCAACCTGAGCCGGCGACGGCTCTTGTATTCCGAACAAAAGCAACGCTTGAACCGCGCCCCGAAAGGGGCGTCGGCTCGGTGCTGTTTTGTTCGGCCCTTTGGTAGGGGCTCTCGGAAACGGCGTCGGGTTCGGCGCTCCTCTTTTTTTTCGAGATGCCTTATGAAAAGCGTCGGCGTTGCCTACCTGCTCTGGCTGTTCGGATTTCACCGTTTCTATCTCGGTCGGCCTGGCACGGCCATCATCTACATTTGCACCTGTGGCGGCTGCGGCATTTGGTCGCTCATCGACCTGTTCTTGATTCCCATCATCGTCACGGAAGAGAACGCGATGTTCGCAAGCTTGTTCAAAGGCAACCAGTCGATCAGCGTGAATGTCGATTCGAGTTCCGGCAAGCGAAGCAGACGACGCAGGGACGAGGATGACGATTGACGATTGCGCGGCACCGCTATAGAGTCAGCGTAACGGGACGGTCGGAGTAATTAACCGACTGACTCGCCCCTGTCGATGGCGTAACTCCCCATCGGCGGGGGCGGGCGATTCCCGCCAGGAGTTGAAACGGTGGATGAGCTAGACTTCGATTCGCATTTTTTGTTTTCCTTTCCTGTGTGGATTTGTGCTGCCAAGGACAATCCCATGCACGTGATGGGAGGAAAACTGCAAAGCGGTCAACCATATGCGGCATTATTCTCTTCAGAAGACTTGGCAGAACGTTTCATAGCGGATCGAAAAGTCATTGGTCAAGCTGTTCCATCTCAAATCACCAACGCGCAAGGGCTTCTTATCGCGCTGCGATTGCTGAAACAAGGCGGTTTTTCTCACGTCGTTTTCGACGATAAATCCGCATCCAAGTTCACCAATTTCATTTTTGAGATTGGTGCCGCAATCGTCAGAACGGAAGCACGCTTGAATGAATGAGAAAATTGACCTTGGCCAGCCGATGAAGATGGAAGTGAAATGGCGCGGATTTTTGCCTTGTCCCGGTCTTGCCGAGTTCTTGAAACAGCATCAGGCAGACAACTGCGCGGCTGCCAAATTGCCAGCCGATCAATCTGCAACGCAATCCCCCGACGTGCAACGCATTCCCGATCAAAAGTGAGATTGCGTTGCAAAGCCTGTATTGGTTGCAGGCGCAATGCAATCTATTTTCTTGGGTAATCCGGATGACTCGGAACTGGTGACAATCGAGGCCGCGCTCTACCAGAACTCATCGTCGTCCTCAAACTCGTCGTCGTCATCGAAATCGTCCGGGAACGGGCCCCCCTGGCCGCTGAAGAAGCGGTCCATCACGTCCAGCATCGACGGGTTGCGGGCGTCCATCTCCGCCATCACCTCCTGGCGTTCCTTGATGTCGTCGGCAAAGCGCTGCTGCTCTTCGCCGCGCGGCATCTCCTCGACGAGGCGGCGGGCGGCGTCGAGGTGTTCGCGGGCCAGGTGCGTCTTCGGGTCGCGCGTGTCCTCCAGCAGATAGTAATCGACATACGACAGCCGAAAGAACGGACTCCTGAGGAAATTCCGGCGGGCGTAGGTGAGGCAGGCGAGCCACGGCTTGCGTGCGTGCAAAGATAGCAGACCGACGCAGAGCCGTTGCAGTTGCGCTTCGTTAAAGGCGTCGAACTTGACGCCGTCGAGGAACTTGAGGACGGTCTTCTCCTGTGTCTTTTGGCCGTGGAACGACTCGTCGTGGGTGTCGCGCTGGTGGGCGGCACTTTCGATCAGGACGAGAATCTCCGCGGGCGCCGGGGTGTGCGCGAGGGCAGCCTTGAAGTCCTGGGCGATTTGCTTTTTCTCCTTGGCGGACAGCTTGGCCCGCACGCTCTCGCCGACCAGGGCATAGCCGCAGGCCAGGCGATGGTCCGGCTCCGCCTGGGCCTGGGCGATCAGCTCGGCGGCGCGGGCCTGGTTGTTCGCCTTCATCTCGGCGACGGCCCACTGGCACAAGAGCGGCGTCTTCGAGCCGTCGCGCAGCGGCATCGCTTGCTCGTATTGCGCGCGGGCCAGCTCGAACTTGCCGGCCAGCGTCAGTTCCAGGCCGTAGTTCTGCTTGGCGCGGGCGAGCTCGCCGCGCAGCGAGCGGTCGAGCGGGTTGGCGTGGATCGCCTTCTCGTAATATTCCTGGGCTTTCCTGAAGTCCTTGCTGTCCATGCACAACTCGCCCAGCGACTCCATCGTGTCGCCATGATCGGGGAAGCGTTTGAGCAACTGCTGGCCGATCTTCTTCGCCTTGGCAAGTTTGCCGTCTTCGCGGTACAGATTGAACAAGGCGCGGTAGCTGTCGAGCCGATCGGGCGCGAGCTTGATGGCGTTCTCGCAGCATTGCTCGGCGCTCGGCTTGAGCGGCGCAGTCTGGGCGGCGAAGAGATCGAAGAACGGATTGCCCGATCGGCTGCGGCGCACGCGCCGTTGGCCTGCGTTCTCGGCCAGGTGATACCAGATCAGCGCCTGCGCGCGTTTGGCGGAGTCAGCCGGCCAGGCGGCGGGGTTCTTGCCGATTTCGTCGATGTAGCTCTGCCAGACCTTGTGCGCTTCGGGCCACATGCCGCGCGCCTCCAGGGCAAGCGCTTCGAGCCGATAGCCATGCGGATCGTCGGCGGACGAACCGAAGGCGCGCAGGTAGCGGTCGAGGTCCTCCGGCTCACCGTGCTCGACGACGGCGGCGAAGAAGCAATTGGCGAGGCGCGGCGGCAGATCGGGATGGTCGCGGCGCAGGACCGCGACGACCTGCTCCGCCTTGCGAAACGCCGGCGCCAGGTTATCGCCCGTGAGCATTTCGCGCAGGTCGCGCAACAACGGGGCGATCGTCACACCGTGTTGCTGCATCAACTTCGCACGCAGCGTCTTTTGTGCTGCCGGCGGCTGGGACGCCAGAAACGCGGGATCGATGCTCGAGCGCATCGAGGCGCAGAGTCGAAAGGGGAGCCGGGCCTGATCGAGGCGCTGCCAGTTCTCCAGGGCGCGGGCGTCATCTTTGGCGGCATAAGCGAGCAGGCCGCGCACGAGGACCTTCCACTCGAGGAACGGCGATTGCAGCCCGATGCCTTGCAGGGCGGCGCGAGCGTCATCGTCGCGCCCGGCCTCGTAATGGGTGAACGCTTGCAGAATGAGATCGAACGGAGCGTGCAGGTCGGCGGGCAGCGTGTTCTTGCCCGCGAGACCCTGTGCAAGTGCGCCATCGACAGCGTTCTGGAGAATCCGTTGCCGCAGCGCGGGATCCTCGAACCGCTGCATTGCCGACAACGCGGGCGCGACGGCGCCGCACGCCGCCAGCCGCTGGGCGACATTGGCGAGGAAATCGGGCGAACCGCCCATCGTTATCGCATTGGTGTAAACGGTGGCGGCATCGCGCAAATACCCTTGGGCCTGTAACTGCTGGCCGCGCTCCAGCGTCACTTGCCGGACCAGTTCGCGATGCGCGTCGGTCGGTTCGTGCTTCAAGAGGGCACGGGCCAGCTCGAGCGCTTGCTGCGTGCGTCCTTCCCGGCGGGCCTTGGCAATCCGTTCGGTCAATGGTCGTTCGGGCGCTTTCGGCTTCTTTGACATGGCGCGATCCTTCTAAATCTGCGTCTCCAGAGTCCCTCCACCGGCGTAGAATAAAATTGTACCGAATTTCCACCCGTCGGCGATGTCGCCGCTCGCGCCTTGCTTTTGCCCAGAACGGCTGATAAATCCACACCATGAACACGCACGAACTCGTTCTCTTGAGTCCGTACAAGTATCCCGCGCAATATGCGATGACCATGTCCGACGAGGACATGGCCGCCTGGCTCAACGGCTTCACGGCATTGTGGCATCCGGCCCTGTTGTGGCAGGCGACGGCGGCGCCGCGCTGCGAGACGACCTACGATCACGAGACGCCGAAGGCGGGCATGCTTTACGCGCTGCCGGAGACGCCGCCGTCGTATCTGCCGGACGACTGGGAGGCGCGCGTCAAGCAGGTCGGCTCCCTGGTCTTCAAGGCGACGCCGGATCGGGCGGCGACGCTGGCAAATCTCCAGGCGGCGCTCAATGTCGAGGGGGCGCCGGTCTTCGGCTGGAAGCTGGGACTCGAACAGCGGCCCGATGCGGTCGGGCCGCTGTTCGGTCTGGCGTGGGGCCATCTGCTGCTGGCGTCATTGAGCGAGGCGATGGAACACGAGAACCTGCTCGATCACGCTGCTTTCTGGGACGACGTGCAGCACGCGGTCGCCTTGCTGGCTGGATTTTCCTATTCGCCGCTGGCGCCGCCAAACTCCGACGCGCCGCCGCCCTTTGTGCCTGACCCAGCGGAAGGAGACGATCAACCGTCGCAAGACGCCGTCGCACCCTCACCCCCAGCCCCGCTCCCGGAGGGAGAGGGGAGAGAAGCACCGCCGCACGACTGGCGTGACCTGCTGAAGAGCGCCGCCACGCGCTTGCTGGCCGCCCGCGATGTCCTGTACCAGGCCACCATCCATCTGCTTGACGTCAGCTTCCTCGACGAGACGACGATGGCCCACGGCTGGCCGGCGGGCTTCGAGTTCGGCGTCCCGATTAACTTCATCGCCGCCACCGCCACGCTCGAAAAACTCGCCGAGCACGCGCCGCAGCGTTTCGCCCAGCTCAAGAGCGCCGTGCAGGGCGATGTCGCCGAAATCTGCGGCGGCTGCTACCTCGAACGTGAGGACGCGATCCTGCCCATCGACTCACAGCTCTGGAACCTCCGCCACGGCCTCGATCGCGCCAAGGAGTTGCTCGGCGCCGACATCCGCGTCTTTGCCCGCCAGCGCTTTGGCTTCCACCCGCACTTGCCGCTCTTGCTCAGCTCCAACGGACTGACCAAGGCCCTGTTCCTGACCTTCGACGAGAACTCCGGTCTGCCACACTACTCCAACGTCGTCGTGAGCTGGCCGTCGCCCGACGGTAAGCAAGTCGATGCGTTCGCACGCGCGCCGAAGTACGCCGACAGCATCGAGACGTTCTTCAACCTGGGCCATTTCCTGTTCAAGACGACGCGCGAGGACCACTCGGCTACGATCTTCCTGTTGCACCGCGACAAGCCGACGGCGCTCTGGTATCAGGATCTCATGGAGCTGGCCCGCCTCGGGCCGGTGCTTGGCGAATGGATGACGTTCTCGCGCTATCTGAGCGCGGTCACGGCGGGGGAATATCCGTCGATGATGACGGCGGACGATTTCCACTTCGACTTCCTCAGCGAGCGCATCACCGCCCAGAGCGATGCTCCGGTCAGCGCCTTCCCCCGGCACCTGCGCACGCGGCGGCGCATCGACGCCTGCTGGACTTACGCGGCGCTGCACCGCTCCTTGAGCGGCGTCGGCGACACCCTCGACATCGGCGCCTCGCTGCGGTCCGTCGAAACGCAAGCCGAATCGACGCTCACCGTCCCAGCGGAGCTCGACGATCTCGAGAAACGCATCGCTGCCGCCTTGGCCGATCGGCTACAATCGCGTGCCGAGCCGAACCAGCCGGGATACATGATCCTCAACCCGTGCGGCTTCGCGCGTCGGGCGGCGCTCGAGTTCGACGGCGGCGCCTATCCATTGCCGATCGGCGGCATCGTCAAGGCAAGCCATGTCGAGAACGGCAAGATGCGCGCCGTCATCGAGGTCCCCGCCCTCGGCTTCGCCTGGCTGCCGCGCGAGGGCCCCACCGGCACCCCGCCGATGACCGTCAAGATGCGCCAGGCCGAGCCGCAATCGAACATGATTCGCAACGATCATTTCGAGGTCGAGGTCGATGCCGGCACCGGCGGCCTGAAGGCGATCCGCGATCACAAGACGCGCGTCAATCGTCTCGGCCAGATGCTCGTCTTCAATCCCGGCAGCCGCATGGTCGCCAAGGAAATCAAGATCACCGCGTCCGGCCCCGCCCTGGCCGAGATCGTCTCCGAAGGCTTCCTGCTTGGCGAGCAAGACCAGATTCTCGCCAACTTCAAGCAACGCCTACGTCTCTGGCTCGGCAGGCCGCTCCTGGAAATGCGCATTGAGGTCACGCCGCAACAGCCCCCCGCCGGCTACGGCTGGCACGCCTACTTCGGCTCACGCTTCGCCTGGCGCGACGAACGCGCCATGCTCATCCGCGGCTTCAACGGCATGGGCTACATCACCAACCACCCGCGGCCGCAGACGCCCGACTATCTCGACATCCGCACGCCGCCGTACTCGACGACGATCCTCACCGGCGGGTTGCCGTTCCATCAGAAGCAGGGCGGCCGCATGGTGGACGTGATCCTGATTCCCGAAGGCGAGAAGACGACGGTCTTCGAGATGGGCATCGCCTTCGACCGCGAAGTGCCGATGCAGACCGCGTGGGGCTACGCATCCCCGTTGGCGATCGTGCCGACGACGAAGGGCCCGCCGCACATCGGCGCCTCGGGCTGGTTGTTCCATGTCGATGCGTCGAATCTCTTGTTGACGCGCATGACCCCAGGTCTTACGAGCCGCGACCGTGAGGGAGCGGGGGTTGAAGATGCCATCACCGCCCGCTTCCTCGAATGCGCCAACTACAGCGGTCTGGCCGAGTTCCGCTGCGTGCGCGATCCGCAGCGCGCGACGGTGCTCAATGCACAGGGGCAATTCATGGTCGAGGCGAATCGAAGCGGAGACGTAGTCCACCTGGAGGTGACGCCGAACGATCTGGTCCACGTGCAGGTGGAGTTTACCGTGCCGGCGGAGACGCCAATGGATTCGTGAACGCTCAGCACCGAAGGTGTGCAATGTTAAAGCCAAGGCGGTAGCCCTGGGGGATCGGTGTGCTTTAGGCCTCAAGCCCCGAAGGGGCGCAATAGAGGCTCATCCGGGGAATGGGTGTTGTCTTGCCGTCCGGCGTTTTTGGTGGTATCCGGCTGGTGACGACCCTCTCAGGAGAGCTAAAGGTCAAGATCTGCTGACCCTCAGGATATGGCATTTTTCCAGGGATTATGGCAGATTTTGC
>JACXTT010008912.1_pt1 | contig 13810 bp, 17 predicted proteins | sample 9270951 | NCBI WGS metagenome assembly JACXTT01 (sample SAMN15532306, study PRJNA645909) | rock metagenome | isolation source: weathered quartz diorite | place: Puerto Rico | collected 2017-06-21 | reverse complement strand
CTCCCGACGAACCACGGTCATGCGGCTCGGCCCCTCGGGGTAATCCGCGCATATCAGTCTGATTCGTCGTCGCCGCCGCCTCGTCGCTCAGCGCCGTCCTCCCCTCAGGAATCACGCGCGCGCAGTCGAATCATCACCGTCTTGACACCGGTCCTTCCATATCAGTTTTGCCCGTTGATGTGCTCCGCCCAACCGAATCAGGGCGGCAGTCCTCCTGCTGCGGGCGGATCTGATGAACGAGTAGAAGGGAGAACTCGCAGCTGCCGCGGGCTCGTGAGATCATCCAAAGTGACCGGCGAGACATTCTCAGCACGATAGTCGAGTTGCACGGAGCCGAAAAGGAGAGCGAAATGGGAGAGGATCACCCCGCCGATCACGGGCGTCGCAACTTTCTCCAGCTTTCCGGGTGCGGGCTTGGCATGGCCCTTCTCGCCGCCGGGCCGGTTCGAGCCCGGGCCCAGACAACGACCGCATCGCCACTCAAGATCGGCTCGATCGGAGCCGGGCGCATGGGCGGCGCCCTCGGCGCACTGTTCATCAAGGCCGGGCATCCGGTGATGTTCTCGTCCCGCCATCCCGAGAACCTGAAGGACCTCGCGGCGCGTCTCGGACCTCTCGCCCAGGTCGGCACCGTCGAGCAAGCGGTCGCCTTCGGCGACGTGGTGGTGATGGTCGTCCCCTACACTGCGATCGAGGAGATCGGCAAGGCGCACGGCCGCGCCATCGCTACCAAGCCGCTGGTCCTGGATATCTGCAATCCGATTGCCCGACGCGACGGCGACGCCCTGGTCAAGTGGGTCAACGAGCAGGGCGGGGCCGGGCTGGCCAGCGCCAAGCTGCTGCCCGGGGCGCACATCGTGCGGGCTTTCAATGGGATCAGTTATCGACGGGTGGGCGACATCGCTCATCGTCCGGGTGGCCTTGTCGGAGTGCCGATCGCCGGTGATGATCCGAAGGCCATCGCCCTCGCGGAGGGGATCATCCGCGGGATCGGGTTCGAACCTGTCCCCGTCGGCGGCCTCGCCATGGGAAAGCATCTGCTGCCCGGTACGCCGCTGGCCGAGGAGCACACGCCCGCGGACATTCGACAGATCGCCGGCGGCCTGCGCTGAGTCGGCGCGCGGGCGTTCCGCTGCCCTACTCGGCCCCGACGTCGTCGCGTGGCGGAGAGGTGTTGCAACGATGCGCTACGTCTGGATCGGGCTCGTGCTCCTACTGGCGGCCTGCACCGTATTCTCCCTCCTTATACAGGGAAGCCGATGCCCGTGAAGCACGGCCTCGGGGTTGACGAATGCGGCGAGGGCCCATAAAGGGGCGGCGAAGGAGGTGACGAGATGCGGTATCTGATCCTGGTGCTCCTTGGCTCGGCCTTTGCCGCTGTCACACCAGCCTCCGCCGAAGGCGCCTGGGTGCTGTGGATGATGGGCAGCACCTCCCCGTGGGACGCGGTCGGCACCTTCTCCACGAAGGAGGAATGCGTGGCGGCGCTGCATCAGCAATCGGTAGCCGTGGAGAAGCTCGGGCTCAAGGCGACCGAGGACGTGGTGGGGGCCTTCTTCGCGGCGACCGATGCGGACCGCGACGTACGCGGCCAGTGCTTGCCCGACAACGAGAAGCCGCGCGAGCGGTGAGATGCATGGCCACGTCGACGAGCCCCTCGTGTGGTCGCTCAACCTCAAGGCCGCGAAGACGATCGGCCTGACGATAGCTCGAGGCAGGAAGCCCCAGGTACCACGTCCCGAGGTTCCAGATGATCGCGGCGACCAGCAGGACGAACACCATGGCGAAGCCCGCCCCGCTCCCTAGCTGGAGGATCAGGTCGATGGGTAGCAATGAGATGAAGCCGAAGGCGACCGCACCGCTCGAAGTGAGCACCCCGAGGAAATTCCAGAACCCCGACCAGACCATCGCGACCTGGGGCTCGAGGGCGTGGGTGTAAATGACGGTGGCGACCGCGTTGGCGGTGTCCTGAAAGCCGTTCACGAACTCGGAGGCGAGTGCCGCCAGGAGCGCGACGCCGAGCAGGACGTACGGGAGAAGGCAGCGGCCGTGGATGGGGGGGGCTCGGAGACCAGGGCAGGCGGGCCTCGCGCGCTCGGGTCGAACGCCTCGCAATCGACGGCGCCGCGGGCCGGGTGTACGTTCCGCCCCGCCCAGCACTCTCGATCGGCTCCGATCAGGCGGCCTGGGCATGTCAACCGACAGGGGGTGATCCGCGTCTTATGAGGAGGTCGTCACGGCCGGGGAGGGTAGCTGCACAAGCTGCGCGGCAGTCGCAGGGCGGTCGGAAAATCAGGGAGGGCGGGGCGATGGTGCATTCTCTCTGGGCTTTCTTGATGGCACACGGTACGAGCATGGGCCTCGCGGTTGATGTCGTCGGCGCGCTGCTGGTGTGGGGTCGCGGCCTACCGACTCAGATCAGTCGGGCCGGGGCGTCGGTCTTTCCCGAGGAGACGCTGGACGAGACCCTGCTCCGAGAGAGTACGTGCACCGATACGCTGGCTCACCTGGGTATCGGCCTCCTGGTCCTCGGCTTCAGCCTCCAGCTCCTGAGCAGTCTCTGCCAGAAGATCATTGCCGGTGGCCACTTCCTCGGCCTCTGCTGACCCGCCGCGCCGTCGCCCGGCGTGGCCCCGCTACGACCAGGCCTGCTCGAGCGGCCGCGCCGGGCGCCGCAGCAGCGCCACCGCGATGGCGAGGTTCAGCAGGTTCCACAGGATGCCGTTGATGAACGCGGTCTGGTAGGAGCCGGTCAGGTCGAAGATCACGCCGGCCATCCAGCCCCCGAGGGCCATGCCGAAGACGGTGGCCATCAGCACGATGCCGACGCGGACCCCGGCCTCCTGGGGAGGGAAGGACTCCCGGATGATGACCGCGTAGGCGGGGACGATCCCACCCTGGAAGAGGCCGAAGAGCGCGGACAGGAGGTAGAGCGAGGCGAGGCCGTGAAAGGGCAGGAACAGGATGAGTGCCAGGGCCTGCAGGCTGGAGCCCAGCAGCAGCGTGCGCCGCCCACCGATCCGGTCGCAGATCCAGCCCGACACGAGCCGGCTCACCACGCCGAAGCCCAGCATCAGCGACAGCATCTGCGCGCCCCGTGCCACGCCATGGCCCAGGTCCCCCGCGTACGCGACGATGTGCACCTGCGGCATCGACATCGCGACGCAGCAGCTGAGCCCGGCGATCACCAACACGGTCTGCAGCGCGGCCGGAGACATCCCCAGCGGTCGCGACGGGCGTGACGCGGCGTGCGGGGCAGCGGGAGTGGCCTCGGTCAACGGCGACCGCCGCCGAAGAGCCAGCGCGAGCGGCAGCATCGTCGCGACGCTGAGCACGGCGATCCCGAGGTATGTCCGACGCCAGCCCGCACTCTGGATGAAATGCTGCACGACGGGAGGCCACACCGTTCCCGCGAGGTAGCTGCCGCTCGAGATGATCGCGACGGCCATGCCGCGATACCGAGTGAACCAGAGTGAGGTGTCGGCAATGATCGGCGCGAACGTGGCGGAGCTGGCGACACCCACCAGCAGGCCCTGGGCCAGGATGAACTGCCAGAGGCTCGTGGCCTGGCTGGCGGCGGCATAGCCGAGCCCCAGGGAGATGGCCCCGGCGTCGACCGACGCGAAGATTCCGAGGCGATCCGAGAGGCGTCCCATCAGGATCCCGCCGAAGCCGAAGCAGACCATCGTCACGGCGTAGGGCAGGGACGCGGCGGAGCGTGCCACACCGAACTCCGCCTGGACCGCCGGCAGGGCCACGATCACCGACCACATGCCGACGCCGCCGATGGTCGCCAACGACAGCGCGGCGAACAGCCGGGTCCAGGCGTACACGGACTCCGGCACGTCACGTGAAACCGACGCGGCGCTGCTCCCGACGGCGGTGGCGGGCTCGGACATGATACGCGACGTTCAGTATCCATGTTGCGCCGGCGCTTGTACCCATCCAATTCCGGCGAGCACGTCGTGCGAAATGGTCGTCCGGGGAGCGCTCCGGTGGTGTACCTTCGACCGGGTCCCACATCCTCTTTCCAGGAGCCTCGGATGAGCGACCAGCTGGTCACCTATGCCGTCGACGGGCCGGTGGGCATCGTCTGCCTGAACCGACCAGACAAGCTCAACGCGATCAGCCCCGAGCTCAAGCGCCTGCTGATCGAGCGCTTCCACCAGGCGGATCGCGATCCCGCGACGCGAGTTGTGGTGCTACGGGCGGAGGGGCGGAGCTTCTCCGCCGGCTACGACATCGGCCCGAGCCCGGCCCGGACCGCGCGGCGCGGGAACGCGCTCGCGTGGCACCAGTCGCTCACCGATGACGTGGCCCTCGAGATGACCCCGTGGGACATGGTCAAGCCGGTGATCGCCTCCGTCCAGGGGCACTGCCTCGGCGGCGGCTGCGAGCTCGTGATGATGTGCGACCTCACCATCGCGGCCGACGACGCGCTCTTCGGCGAGCCGGAGATCCGTTTCTCCAACGTCGGACCCGCGCTCATCATGCCCTTCATCATCGGTCTGAAGCGGGCCCGCGAGCTGCTCTACCTCGGCGACCCGATCGACGCGCAGACCGCGCTCCAGTACGGCATGGTCAACCGCGTGGTGCCCCGGGCCGATCTGGTGGCCGCGACCATGAAGCTCGCTCGCCGCGTGGCCCTGATCTCGCCGGAGGCGCTCGCCGCGACCAAGCTCGCGATCAGCCGCGGCGCCGACGCCGCCGGCTTCCGCAACGCCATCCGCGCCGGTCTCGACGTGCTCGCCCCGCTCTACGCCGCACGGACCGAGGTCGGGATGAAGTTCGACGAGATCCGGGAGCGGGACGGCCTCGTGGCAGCCCTCCGCTGGCGCGCGGCTCAGTTTGCCGAGTAGCGAGCTCGATGGCGTCGCGTCCCGCTGAGCCCTACCGCAATATTCGAGGCTGTGCGAGGCTGGGGTATGCGTAGCTGGCGCTGGATGCACGTGGGTGACGCGGCGGTGCGCCTCGCCTGGAGGCTCCTGTGGAGCTGGCGGCGGAAGGACCGCGGCGTGCCCACCCGCTGGCTGCTCCTCGTCATCGGCTTGGCCCTGGTCGCGATCTCGCCTCTGTCCTACTCCGAAGTCCCCGACGCGGTCTTGCCCGGGGGCTACTACGACCGCCGCCAGCAGGCCCACGCCCTCCCCCGTCTGCAGATCCACCAGAGCGCGATCGAAGTCCTGGCGGTCCAAGCCGCGCCCTCGGCCCAGCTCGTCCAGATCCCGCCTCCGCCATCCGAGAAGACTCCGCCGCTCCGGCCTCTCCCGGCACCACAGACTCGCGCCCCTCCGGCCTCCTAGACCTCCTCCCCCAGTCGTAGCTTCGGCGGGCTGTCGCCCCCTGCTTCGCGAGGGCGCGGCCGACGCCGAGGCCAACCCATCACGCGCTCAGGAGGTAGTCGCGATGGTCTGGACCGGACGGATTGGCCGGCTTCCGCTTCTCGTGGTCGGAGCGCTCGGAGGACTCGCGGGCTGTGGGGAAAGCGGGAGCCACGGCTCGACCACCGCCCTGGCCGCGCTCAGCATCTTCGTGGCCGGGATCTTCTTCTTCGTCTTCGGCAGCCTGCTCCTCGGACGGCTGTTCCAGCGCAGGAGCCGGCGATGGTCCCGTCGCCCTCGGCCCGATCACGAGGGGTAGCGCGCTGGGCAGCTGCCCGCGCCCGTCTGCGTGACGAATGGCGGGCGGCGGAGCGTGGCGACGCATCGCGCGTCCCAGGTCGCGCGCCGAGCCCGCCATGGGCGCCGATGATATCAGGTTGGATGCCCTCGGCCCCGTCGAGGCTGGTACACTTTGCGGAGATGCGGCTGCGACTCGCTCTATGCTGCCTCGCCACCTTCGCGACATCGGCGGCCGCCGAGGGATCGCGGGTGCTGTGGGCCCGCTCGTGCGACTTCACCGCGGCGACATGCGGCGGCGCGTGGCAACGACGCCAGGTGTTCGAGGCCGAGCGCTGGTGCCGAGCGGCCAGGACGTTCGCGGTCAACCAGGCCCTCACGCCGGAGGGGAGGCAGGCCGCCTGGGCGAAGGGAAGCGTCGTGGAGTACCAGTGCCTCCCCGACACCGTGGACCCGCGCGTACCGAGGGGGAAGTGATCGCTCAGCGGAGCGCGGGCGCGCCGCCGGCAGCGCAGAGCCTGGCGTAGCGCCCCGGCGTCACGCCGTACGCCGATCCGAACACGCGCGTGAAGTGCGCCTGGTCGGCGAAGCCCGCGCTCAGCGCCACGTCGGCGAGCGGCACCCGCTCGCGCAGGCGGCGGCGCGCGAAGTCGAGCCGCCGCATGAGCGAATAGCGGTGAGGGCTCGTCCCGTACCGGGCCCGGAACTGCCGGGCCAGCTCGTAGCGGCTCAGTCCCGTGACCGTCTCGAGCTCGGTCGAGCGGACGATGGCGCGCCGCTGATCCAGGAGGGCGCGCGCCCGGTCGAGCGCGGCATGGTCCAGCCTCCGGGGTACGCCGGCCGGCCCGCCAGCGACCTCCATCAGGCCCTCCGCGAGGCGCAGGACCAGCGCGTCGAGGGCCAGCGGCTCGGGATCCGACCGGAAGGCCGCGGTGACCGCCCGGGCCAGGGTGCGGCTCTGCGAGACCGGTTCGCGGGCGAACGGCAATGAGGTGGAACGGCCGCTGAGCGCATGGACCGCGGCGGCGATGCGCGCGGGCTCGACGTAGACGATCCGATAGCCGAACCCGCCCTCGTCCCCGGGGCGGCCGTCGTGCATCTCGTCCGGATGGAGCACGACTACCTGGCCCGGCGTGCTGCGCTCCGCCCGGCCGCGATAGTCGAACATCTGGACGCCGGCCTCGGTGACGCCGATCGCGTAGGTATCGTGGCGATGCCTCGCGTACGCCGGTCCGCCGAACCAGGCCCGCAGCAGCTCCACGCCGCCCACGGGCGCGCGGCCGCGCACCCAGTCGCGCCCGCCGCACGGACGTACAAGACCTTCGCCGGCCGCCCTGCGTAGCATTCTCCCCACTCGGCAAGTCTACATGACGCGGGAGGGTGGTAATGACGCTGGAGCAAACCGTCGGCTTTGTCGTCTTCTCGGTCGCCGCCGCGGGGACCCCGGGGCCCAGCAATGCACTCTTGACGGCCACCGGCGCGAACGTGGGCGTCCTGCGCGGCCTCCCGTGCCTGCTCGGGGTCGCCGCCGGCATGGGGCTGATGATGTTCCTCGTGGCCTTCGGTCTCGGCAGCATGATCCTTGCCCATCCGGTCGTCCTGCAGGTCGTCAAGTGGTGCGGGGCGGCGTTTCTCTGCTGGCTCGCCTGGAAGATCGCGACGGCGGGCCGCGGGAGCAGCTCGGGCGGAGAGCCGGTCGGCTTCCTCGGGGCTGCCGCGTTTCAGTGGATCAACCCGAAGTCATGGCTGGTCTGCGCCAGCGCGGCGGCGACGTTCCTCGACGGGGGGGCGGGCAGCGCGTTCGGTCAGTCCGTCGCCTTTGGGCTCACGTTCGTCCTGGCCTCGCTGCCCAGCTGCTTTCCGTGGCTCGCCTTCGGGGCCCTCCTCCACCGGCTCCTGCGATCGGATCGCGCGCTGCGGATCTTCAACGGCGTCATGGGGGCGCTCCTCGCCGCGTCCGTGATCCTGTTCATCCGGTAGCGGCGACCTCGTCGACTCGGAGGGCGCGCCGGACCTCGGCGACCGTCCGCCGCGCCACGTCGCGGCCCTTCTCGGTTCCCTCGCGGAGCATGTGCGCGACCGCGGCCGGGTCGCCGGCGAAGCCGGCCCGGCGCTCGCGGATCGGCGCGAGAAAGCGCTCGAGGACCTCGACCAGGTGTTGCTTGAGCGGCACGTCACCCAGGCCGCCGGCTCGATATCGGCGCTTGAGGTCTTCCACCGAGGGCCGATCCGGGTCGAACGCGTCGAGATAGCTGAACACCGGATTGCCCTCCACGGTGCCGGGCAGGTCGGCGCGGACGTGGGTCGGATCCGTGAACATGCCCCGGACCTTCTGCGCCACCACGTCGGTCGGATCGGAGAGCAGGATCGCGTTGCCCAGGGACTTGCCCATCTTGCTCTGGCCATCGGTCCCTGGTAGCCGGGGCTGCTCAGGCACCAGCGCGCTGGGCTCGACCAGGACGGGCCCGAAGAGGCGATTGAACCGGCGCACGATCTCCACGGTCTGCTCGATCATCGGGAGCTGATCGTCGCCCACCGGAACCACGTCGGCCTTGAAGGCGGTGATGTCGGCGGCCTGGCTGACCGGGTAGACGAAGAAGCCGGCCGGCACGTCGGCCCCGAACCCCTTCTGCCGCATCTCCTCCTTGACGGTGGGGTTCCGTCGCAGACGGGCGACGCTCACGAGGTTGAGGAAGTAGACGGTCAGCTCGGCCAGCTCCGGCACCCCCGACTGGACCACGATCGTGGCCTCTCGTGGATCGATGCCAACCGCGAGGTAGTCCAGCGCCACCTCCAGCACGTTCCGACGAATCTGCTCCGGCTGCTCGGCGTGATCAGTGAGCGCCTGGAGATCCGCGATCAGCACGTACGTCGCGTATTCGCGCTGCAGGTCGACGCGGCTCTTGAGCGAGCCCACGTAGTGCCCGAGGTGTAACGGCCCGGTGGGCCGGTCACCCGTCAGGATGGTCTTTCTCACGTCTCGTCCTCCCGATGAAAGAGAAAGGGACCGCGACCCCGTCGGGGGCGGCGGTCCCACAATGCAAGAGGAGCCGCCCCGTGAGGCGGCTCCTGCGGTCAGTCTAGAGAGACTTCAGCCGAGGCCGCCTAGTCCGGCGGCCACCACCACTGTCGCAGAGCGAATGAATCCATGCGGAGATGCTGACACGCTCGGCACGGCTCGTCAAGGAGCCCCGAGGTGAAGAGTAAGCACACGTTGCCGTTGACAGCCCCCTGTCCGCCGCCCATCATCACCGGGCCGCGTGGACCGAACGCAGAGGAGAGCCCGACATGACGCGATCCCGACAAGCGTTCCTAGGAGTCCTTGGCCTCGCCCTCTCGCTCTTCATCGGCGGTTGCTTCGGCGCCTACCAGGTGAAGGCGGACAATCCGACCGCCACCGGCGCTCTCACGCCGACGGTGGAGGACAAGGACGCCGGCCTCGTGGGGATCGCGCCCGGACTGGACCTCAAGTCCTACTCGGTGATCGCGGTCGCCCTCTTCCCGGTGACCGACGGGAGCATCAAGGACGAGGGCGACCGGCGGCTCGCGTCGTCGATGTCGTCCTTCTTTCAGTCCGAGCTGGTCCGCCGCCTGCGCGAGAGCGGTGTCTTCGCGCGCGTGGTGAACTTGACCGAGACGCCGTGGGAGCCGGGGGCGGAGAAGGCCCTCAAGCTGGAAGGCCGGATCAGCCGCCTCGGTGAGGGCTCCCAGGCGGCCCGGGCGTTCTTCGGGCTCTACGGAGCCGGCAAAGCGCGAGCCCAGAGCGACATGACATTCACCGACGCGCAGACCGGGCAGCCGATGATCGTGACGGCGGATCGGCGCGTCGCCCAGATGGGCTTCTTCGGAGGGGACAGCAAGGACCATCTGAAGGAGTCCTTCGACGACATGGCCCGAGACCTCGCCAAGTTCCGGGTGCGACTCAGCCGGGGCGACGCGTCGAGGAAAGAGTGACCTGATCCCGCGGCAGTGATCGGCGGAGCACCCCGAGGCACGACTCACCGGATCGGAAAGATCGATGGGCATCTGCCTGCACCCACCGCGCGCCGGGGGCCATCCAAACGAGCACAAAGGAGACCCTACATGAGGGCAGTTGAGGGCGCGCTGCACGTCATCACGGCCACGCTCGATGCGACGCTGGCGGACCCGTCCGGGCCCGTCCTGCTGGACTTCTGGGCCCCATGGTGCGGGCCCTGCAAGGCCATCGCGCCGATGATCGACGAGCTGGCGCGGGAGATGGCTGGCCGGGCCACCGTCTGCAAGGTCAACGTGGAGGCGGAGCCGGCGATCGCCCAGCGATTCGGCGTCCAGGCCCTGCCGTCGCTGATGTTCTTCAAGGACGGCGAGCCAGTGGCGACCCTGGTGGGCAAATTGCCCGAGGCGGTGCTGGCCGACCGTCTGCGGGCGCTGCGCGCCTGAGCCGTCGAGGAGCGGGAGCATGGCGAAGACACTGAAGACGGTCCTGGCGGAGGCGCGCTCCGTGATCCCGGAGCAGGGACCGGCGGAGGTGCAGCGCCGCCTAGCGGCCGGCGAGCGCGTCGTGCTGATCGACGTGCGCGATCCCGACGAGCACCGCGAGGGCTTCATCGAGCCCGCGACCAACATCAGCCGCGGCTTCCTCGAGTTTCGCGTGGCCGGGGTGGCACCGGAGCCGGACACGCCGATCGTGCTCTACTGCCAGACCGGGCTGCGCTCGATGCTCGCGGCGCGGGCGCTGGCCGAGCTCGGCTACACCAACGTCATCAACCTGCGGGGCGGCTTCCAGAATTGGGTCCAGGCCGGCTTACCGGTGGTGAAGGACAAGGTCATGGGCCCGGAGCAGATCCAGCGCTACAGCCGGTACTTCCTGCTCGACGAGGTCGGCGAGCAGGGCCAGCGCAAGCTCCTGCGGTCCAAGGCGCTGTTGATCGGTGCGGGCGGGCTCGGCTCGCCGACGGCGCTCTATCTGACGGCCGCGGGCGTCGGGACCATCGGGTTGATGGACGCCGACGTCGTCGACGTCAGCAACCTGCAGCGCCAGGTGCTCCACACCACCGCCTACATCGGCAAGCCGAAGGTGGAGCCGGGCACGCGCACGCTCAAGGTGCTGAACCCCGACGTCAACGTGGTGGCCTTGCCGACGCGCATCAGCGTGGACAACGCGATGGAGGTCATCGCCGACTACGACATCGTGATCGACGGCTCCGACAACTTCGGCACCCGCTACCTGGTCAACGACGCCTGCTACATGGCGGGCAAGCCGCACGTCCACGGCTCGATCTTCCAGTTCGAGGGCATGGCGTCGGTGTTCGCTCCGAACAAGGGCCCGTGCTATCGCTGCATCTACCCCTCGCCGCCGCCCGCCGGCCTCGTGCCGTCCTGCGCGGAGGCGGGCGTGCTCGGCGTGCTGCCCGGCATCGTCGGAGTCATCCAGGCCACCGAGGCGGTGAAGCTCCTCCTCGGCATCGGGGAGCCCCTGATCGGGCGCCTCTTGACCTACGACGCACTCGGCATGCGCTTCCGCGAGGTCCGGCTGCGTCGCGATCCCGCGTGCCCGCTGTGCGGCGTGACGCCGACCATCAAGGACCTGTCCGGCCATCCGATCGGGGAGGACCTGGCCTGCGAAGTGCCGCCGGCCGGCCTCCCCGCGAGCGTCGAAGTCAGCTCATCCCAAGCCTGAGGCGAGAATCGCTAACGATCCGGAAACACAGGGGCCGCCCGACGTGATCGCCTCGGAGGCACCGTCGCCTACAGTCGCGCCATCGCGGGGATGACGCTCTTGCCCATCAGCTCGATGGACCGCATGGTCGTGGGATGGTCCAGGCGCGACTCCTGCGCCTCGAGCAGCAGGTGGCCGATGCCCAGCTCCTTCCGCACCCGGGCGAAGCGGTCCACCACCTCGTCGGGCGTGCCGGCCACGATGTAGTAGTTGTCGACCAGCTCCTCGTAGCTCATCTTGGCCAGCGAGACCGACCGCGCCTTGACCGCGAACTGGCTGGCCGCGCGCGAGCGCATGCCCACCGGGGAGAAGTACTCGATCGGGCCACGCAGGGTCGGGCCCATCCGCCACACGAAGTTGCGCCCGGCCTCGAGCGCCTTGGCCTTGGTGTCCGCGGTGACCGCGCAGATGAGGAAGCCCAGCTTGTCCTCCGTGACGGTGCGGCCCGCCTCCGCCGCACCCTGCCGGTAGAAGTCGAACAGCTCGCGCGCCACCTCGAACGAGACCAGGAACGGGACATAGGTGTAGCCCATGCGCCCGGCCCACACCGCGGTCTCGGGGCTCGCGGTGCCGGGGACCCAGATGGGCGGGTGCGGCTTCTGCAGCGGCAGGCACCAGGGGTTCACGTGACGGAAGTGGTAGTGCCGGCCTTCCCAGCGAAACGGCCCGGGGGTGGTCCAGCACTTGATGATGAGGTCGTGGCACTCCTCGAAGCGCTCGCGGTTGTGCACCGGGTTCGTGTTCGCCCACCAGCTTTCGACGCCGACCCCGCGCACGAACCCGCTCAGGACCCGGCCACCCGAGATCAGATCGGCCATCGCCACCTGCTCGGCCACCTGGACCGGGTTCTCCTGGATCGGGAGGATGTTCCCGAGGATGAGGAGCTTGGCCCGCTTCGTGGTCCGCGCCAGGATCCCGGTGGTCATGTTGGCCGAGACGTTCACGCAGGACGGCGTCGAATGGTGCTCGTTGATCATGAGGCCGTCGAACCCCGCCTGGTCGGCGAAGTCGTACTCGTCGAGGTAGCGCTGGTAGTTGCGGTGGGCGACCTCGGGCGAGAAGAACGTGTTGGGGAAGGCCAGGCGGAGCGACGGGTACTTGTCGCCCTCCGCGTCGGGGAACTCGTGGTGTGGCATCTCGCTGAAGTAGTAGAGCTTCACGTCAAACCCTCCCGAGGAAGTCCAGCACCAGGTTCGCGAACGGGTCCGGCTGCTCGATCGGCGGCATGTGCCCGCAGTGCTCCAGGATGCGCAGCGTGGCGTTCGGGAGCAGGCGGCGGTACTGCTCGCCGCAGGTCACCGGCACGATCCGATCCTGGCGGCCCCAGACGATCAGGGTCGGCGTCGGCACCCGCGGCAGGAAGTGGGGCAGCCGCGGGTTGAACATGTAGGGCTTCCAGGTGAGACGGGCCGCCATCTCCCGGTTGCGAAGCGCGATCTCGATCTCCTCGGGCCCCGGCTTCCGGCCGAACAGCTCCGCCCATTCCGGAACGCTCGACGGATCGTGGACGGTGTACTCGAGCAGCTCCTCCGGCGAATGGTAGAAGATGTCCAGGATCTCGCCCTCGTCGGGCTTGAGCCCCACCGGGCTCACGAGCACCAGCCGCTCGATCGCGTCGGGCCGCATCGTGGCCAGCTCGGCAGCGGTCCATCCGCCGATCGAGTGGCCGAGCAGACGCACCCTCGAGAGGCCCACCACGTCCAGGAACCAGAGATAGAAGCGGGCGAGGTCGTCGATGGACTCCATCCAGTCGGCCGCGTCGGAGCGACCGAAGCCGGGGTGAGTGGGCGCGTACACCGTGTAGCGCTCCCCCACCGCGGCCATCCACCGGCGCCAGCCCCGGTTGCCGCCGGCTCCGTGCAGGACCACCAACGGATCCCCGGTTCCTCCGATCACGACATGCACTTTGGTACTCCCGACGGCGATCATCTCCTCGCGAGGCGGCACGGGCAGGGCTCCTTTCAGTCGGACGGCCGGAGAGAGGGCGGGAGCAGCTCGAGCAGGCGCGACGGCCCGAGCGGCATCCGGCCGACGCGACCGCCCTCGGGTCCGAGCGCGTCCTCGATCGCCGAGGCCAGCACCGCGGGAACGGGCAGGGTGCCGGACTCGCCCACGCCCTTCAGGCCCAGCGGATTGAGCGGTGAAAGCGTCTCGAGGTGGTCGATCACCATGGCCGGCACGTCGGTGGCGGTCGGCAGGAGATAGTCCATGAAGCTGCCGGCCCGCGTCTGGCCCGTGTCATCGTAGCTGATCTCCTCGAGCAGCGCGCTGCCGATGCCGAGGGCCACCGCACCCTGGATCTGACCCTCCACCACCATCGGGTTGATGAGCCGGCCCGAGTCGTGGCTGATCCAGTAGCCGAGGATCCGCACGCACGCGGAGAGCGCGTCCACCTCGACCAGTGCCACGTGGGCGCCCGACGAATAGGTCATGTCGGCGGGCTGGAACACGCGCGTGCTCTCGAGCCCCGGCTCCACTCCGAGCGCCGCCGTCG
>JACXTT010008911.1_pt1 | contig 13810 bp, 11 predicted proteins | sample 9270951 | NCBI WGS metagenome assembly JACXTT01 (sample SAMN15532306, study PRJNA645909) | rock metagenome | isolation source: weathered quartz diorite | place: Puerto Rico | collected 2017-06-21 | reverse complement strand
AGCATACGGCTCAAGCCTCTACGAAGGCATCTGTCGACACCCGGTGGCACAACTTCTTTTCAGGCGTATTGCGGAGTTCTACGGCAATTGAGATGGTGCACTTGAAGATTGCTTGCCGCATCCGTCCCGCCGTCAGTTTGCTTAACAATATGCGAAACATCCCAGCGGGTGTTCATTGTGATGGGCTGCTGACAGTTGGAACACATGCCATCTTGCCTTAGCCAGACACGGTACAGCTTACCGCGCCCTCGCGCCGAGTTCAGCATCTTCTGGCCCCATCGGGATTCGAAGTACGGAGCCCAGTGCGGATCGTGCGGATTGGCGCCCGCCTTGATCTTGACATGCCGTTTGATTGGCGTGTCCGATAGCTTCAGCAAGGTGACCTCTCTTGTCGTGCCATCCTCTTTTTTTTCTGTGGCGGCAAATACCCAGTCCCGGAGACCTTTGGTTTTGAAGTATTTCGTTTTTATCCATCGGGCGCCTTTGTTAGGGTGCCTTCTTGCCGCCCATCGCCATAGCATTGACCAGACCTCGTGATCAACCCGATCGAAGGTTTTCTTGGCGACTACATGGCTGTGATAATTCGCCCATCCTCGTAAAACAGGATTGAGCAGCCTTATCAGGCTCGCCTGTTTAGCCGTCTTGTTGGCCTTGATGATTTCACGAATTTTGTCAAGATGCGCCTTGACGTTCGCTTTCGACGGTTTCATCAGTAGCTTGCCGTTGTACTTGCGAATGTTCCATCCGAGAAAATCGAACCCCTCCTTGATGTGCGTTATCCTGGTCTTTTCTGGGGATAAGACCAGCCCGCGTTCCGCCAGAAATTCAGCTACTGCCGGCCTGACTTCATGTTCCAGCCACTCTTTCGAGTGGCCGGTAATAATGAAATCGTCCGCGTAACGCACCATGTTAATTTTCAGTCCTCTCTGCCTGGCTCGCGGAAATTTTTCCGCTAGCCTCGCTTCGAGGCCATCGAGCGTCATGTTGGCTGCCACCGGTGAAATGATTCCCCCTTGCGGGGTGCCGGCGTCAGTGGGGAAGAGTTCGTTTTGATACACGTAGCCCGCTTTGAGCCACTTCTTTAGGATCACCTTGTCCGTGGGGAGATTGGCGACCATCCAGTCGTGGGAAATTTTGTCGAAACAGCCTTGAATGTCAGCCTCCAGCACCCATTCCGCACTCGCCTTTTTCGCCAAAGAAATGAAGCATTGTCCTCCAGCGTCAGCAGTTGAGCGTTCCGGCCTGAACCCGTAAGAGTTCAGGTCCGCAGTGGTTTCCGCAACGGGTTCCAGCGCCAGCAGATGTAGCGCCTGCATGGCGCGGCATTTCATCACGGGGATGCCGAGCGGCCTCGTCTTGCCGTTTTTCTTCAGAATAAAAACCCTCCGAAGCGGAAGGGGCGAATAACCCCGCCTCTTCAACGACGCAATCGCGTTGGCCTTTGCCGCCGGTGTTTTCCAAGTTCCCTTGTCCACACCGGGGGTGTTCCTGCCTTTGTTTTCAGTCACCCGCTTGACGGCTAATGCACGGCCGCTGAACGAGTGGGTCAGCAGCCATTGCAGGGCTTTCACCCTGTTATGGCGGCCGGCCTGTACCGCCTTCACCATACGCGACTGCAGCCTTCTTACCTGACGTTGAACATCGGCCCAATTGATGCCGTCCCACGTCACGCCAGAAGGTGCACGCGCCCGTGTTGCTGCACTCATTTGCTTTCCTTCCATATAGATGATTCTGCAAACTCTCTGGTGAGGAGAGACCATGAGGAAGTCTGCCCGCTTTCGCGTCGGGTGATGTTGCAACCCGTATCCCGTCCATTACAGCCGGGCATTCGCTTTTTCCCCGATCCTGTGCCCGCACCGCCATGGGCAGGCCTCGCAGCCTGCTGTCCCCGAAGGGAGCGATACGGGGTTTCCACGTTCCGCTTACGGAAGTACGTCGGGTTAGGTGCCTGCTCTGGGCCGGAAGGTATATGGGTCACGAACGCGTAATCGAGAAACGCTGTTCCCACCTCCAGTACCGTTTGGTTCGAGCGCAATAGCCATTTCCGCTCGTTCAACATAACGACCCTGTTGCAGATTCAAATGTTTTCACCGTACCGACTATCTGGCACTCATCCGGCTTATGGCTGCCAGAAGGGTACGCCTCTCGCGATTGATACCCCGCGCCTTGCGGCGCTTCGTTACGTTGTCAGAGCCGCTCTTGATTCAGGCTCCTGGATTCACCGGGTGACACCGGTGGTTCACTCCTTCTATACGGCGAGAAGGGCGAACAACTTCTGTAAGCGACTTCGTGTCGCACCTCGACGAGGTTGTTCAGGTACTTGACCCGGCGGACGACGATGGGCGTTTTCCGTTCGGCGTTGATGTCGTGCAAGGCGGCGAGGTTGGCCGGACTACCGTCGATGGTCACCGAATCGGGTGCGCCGTGCTGATCCAATGTCCTTGTCGAAGAAGCGACGGGCGGCGGCTTTATCGCGTTCGGCGCGTAGCAGGAAGTCAATGGTGTTGCCGGCCTTGTCCACTGCTCGGTATAGGTATTCCCACTTCCCGCGCACCAAGATATAAGTCTCATCCATACGCCAGCCCTTGCCCACCGCGCGCCTGCGCTGGCCGAACACCTTGCTCAGCGCCGGCAGCAACTTGAGCGACCAGCGGTGCACGGTCGAATGATCGACCGAGATGCCGCGCTCGGCCATCATTTCTTCAAGATGACGTAAGCTCAGCGGGTAGGCGACGTACCAGCACACGCAGGTCAGCATGACCTCCAGCGGATAGTGCAAGCGCTTCAATACCTTCGCCATCTCGGGATTCATGCCAATCTCTCGTCGTCGGTTTGCGTTCGACAGCCTACCGGATGCTTACCGCGACAGAACCTGCTACACGTCCTTGAGCAGACGCTGGACACCCCGACTCGCAGACGCACCAGCGGCAGGCGGGGGGCGGAAGCCGCTTAGCGGTTCCGCCCATGGTGCGGCGCGCGCGAAGTGGTCCCAGTTAATGAGGGTATCCGGACGCGCCCCTTTGACCGATCAGGAACTTAGCCGTTCGGAGAGGGCCGGATAGCAAGACGCCCAAACCTGTTTGGCCGCCTCCAGTGTTTGCGAATCCGAGCTTGGAGCGCCCACGATCTGAACGCCTACCGGCAGTCCGCCTTCCTTGAACAACGGCAAGGAAACGGCCGGAGCCCCCATCAGACTCCAGATAGTCGAGAACACGGGCGAACCGGCACCTTGCTCAAGGGGAATCGCCGGTCCGGTGGACGCTGGCGTGATCACGCCACCGTAACGCGCAAGGTTCTGCGCGCCCCATGCCTTCAGCGCCTTCTGTCCAGCCATCGCCTCATCGACTTGAGCGGCAGAGTAAGAGCGGCCAGCCTCGACGGCTTTCTTCATTGGAGGAGTCATCTCCGCCTCGAGCGGGCGGTAAGCAGCAAGACTGTCCGCGTATTCCTTGTTCATGATGCAGTCCAGCCAGTCCCAGACAGCATTGAACTCTTGTGGGAGCACGACTTCCTCGGCCCCCATCTTTTTCGCGATCGCCTCGAGACCGGCACGCGTTCTCTCGGTGGCCGCCTGCCATTTGATGGTCCGAATGAAGGCGAACGGTTTGCGTGCCTGGGTTGCCGGCCCCGATGACGCTGTGACTGCCCGGTAGGTGAGGACCATGTCGTCGATGCTGCGCGTCATGAAGCCGGGCTGATCCAGGTCCTTCACAAGCGGGAACGATCCATCCAGTGACAAGGTTCCCTGCGACGGCTTGAATCCGACCACACCGCAGAACGCCGCTGGTCGAATCATCGAGGCATTGGTTTGGGTGCCAATGGATAGCGGCACGTGGCCGGCCGCAACGGCAATGGCCGAGCCGGCCGATGAACTGCCGGGCGTGCGACGCAAGTCGAATGGATTTCGGGCATTCGGCGTCGGTCCGTTTGCGAATTCGGGCATGGTAGTTGTGCCCAGTATCACTGCGCCAGCCTGCCGGAGCTGCTGCACGAGCGCCGCATCCGAGTCCGAGGGCGCGACGGAGGTGAGTCGAGAGCCCGCGCGGCACGGTAGCCCCTTCACCCGATAAAGATCTTTGACGCCCACTGTGACGCCCGCCAGCGGTGGCACGTTGCCGGATTTGATGCGGCGATCTAGCTCGCGTGCCTGGGCGAGGGCGCCCTCATGGTCCAGTCGTTCCCACGCGCCAAGAACCGTGTTCGTTTCCGCTGCACTGAGTCGGGTGCGCACGATTTCTTCAACCGTGATCTGTTTGCCACGGACAGCTTGAACGGTCTCGCTAATTGACCAGACGTTGACGGATGCACCTTGCGAGGCCGGCCCGGGCTCAGCGATCGCCAACTGGGTCATCTCGCTCGCAAGTAGGCTTGCGCCGGCTACTTTCAGAAAGTCTCTTCTGTTCAGGCTCATTTTGTTGTCCTCACGCCGTCCATTGGGCTAGCGCCGGGTATGCCGACTTGATAGGTGCCGAGCGCTCGAACTCTCCCGTACGAGCAGCATCAGCCTGGTCTGCGTTCATCTTCTGTCTCCATGTGAGTTAAGACGTGGTTCTGTGCCACGGGAGGAGTCTAGGATATGTAATTAAAGATTACAAGCAACCTATGTTATTGATTATTAATAGTTTAATCATAATCGCGTCACGCCTCCTGCACATACTTCGTCGTTTCGAGTGCTTTGACACCGACTTGGCGCGAGCGAGCGTTGTTTTGAGGTATTTTTCCCCTTAAAACTTCCTAGGTATATTCCCTATCACCGTTATAAATCAACGGTTTACGAGTTTTGAGATTACAGATTACATATCCTATACTGCGCCCAACCGCGCAATCACCGTGCTGGTTCCCGTGCCGGTAGTGGACGGAGTCAGCAGCGCAGTGCGTAACTGCGAAAGTCTGGTTGTGCTGCGGGGCGGCCAGAGCCAGGAAGGCAGCTTCTGCAGGCCGCCCAAGAAAGGGAAGGGAACGTAGGCCTTCCGATGTCTTTGGAGAGGTTGCTTGCCCAACAGTGAAGAGGAGAGATCTGCCAAGGCCATCCATTGTGCTCATGTAGGACCATGCGAATCCATCGCACCCCCATCGATTCACCCTGCCAGCGCTGACGATCCGCGGGAAGTGTGCAGTAAGCGTCTACGATCGACACGCGACAAAGACCATAAGGAATGTCCATGAACCCGAAGCTCTCGAAGTTCACCAAGTCAACGGCTTGGGCGCTTTTGCTGTCGTATCTGTCTGTATCCACGTTCAGTGGTGTCGCCACTGCATGCACGCTGTTCGGCGCAAGCGGTAAGGCAACGAAGGACGGAAACGTCTATCTCGCCTCTACCAGCGATAACCCCTATCTGCCCGGTCCGCGAAAGCCCGTCTACCTGTCGATCCCGAAGAACGGCTACAAGTTCGTGCACACACCCTGCATCATCGAAGAGAGTCCGGGCAAGTTCGTTGATGTGGGCTCCGATCGGGGCATGAACGAGAAGGGTTTCGCATGGACGCGCTCCTGGGTGGTGCCCAATGAACCTGAGGCTGTCAACAAGACGCCGGCTGTCGAATGGTTCCTGAAGATGGGCGCGACTGTAGCCACGGTCGAAGAGGCGATCAAGTATGTCCAAAACAATCCGAAGGGGGTCGGTACCCAGGGCAACTACATCTTCGCCGACGCCGCCGGCAACATGGCTGTGGTCGAGGTCGGGTACAGGAAGGTCAACGTGAAGAAGTGGACCAAAGGCGAAACCGGCATGGCAGTTCGCGCAAATCGCTGGAGGACCGACGAGATGAAGCCGCTGGATATCAGCGAGAAGGAGAATCCGGTCTACTACACGACGTCCGCGATCCGGGAGAGGCGTGCCACTGAACTGCTCGAGTCCTCCTCGGGCAAGGTCGATGTCGAGACCATGAAGCGTTTCCTGTCTGACAACGTGAATCGGGAAGCCACGGCAACGGGTGCGCACGGCCGCTCGATCTCGAGCCATGGTATGACCGATGGCACCGTGAGCGCGGAAGTTTATGACCCGGCTCACCGGACGTTCTGGTACACCTACGGCTGGCCGGACGGTGACGTGAAGAACATCAAGGCTTCTCACGTAGGTGCGAACACGAACACGTGGGGAACGTGGTTGCCGTTTGTGCTCGACCAGATGACGGAAGAGGGCTTCTATACCGATAGGGACGGCATGATCACGCCCATAGGGGCGCGCTACCTCGCTCAGATGAAGCTTCGCGCCTGATCCTCGGCTGGCTTACGCCCCGCCCGCAATAATTTGCGAGCGGGGTGTTCAGCGGTGTTAGCGGCGGTCTAAATCCGCGCATAAATGGTGGCAAGGCGCGGCAAATCGGCAGCAACTTCTTCAATGTCGACATGCTGATGTCCAACAGCGCTGACCCCTCCAACAACGGCAGTAGCGGCGCACAGGGGTTCTACGCGATCATCGGCACAACCTGAGCCTGAATGCCGTGGCCGGGAGCAGCGCCTTCTCTTTCGGCCGGGTGCGGGACGTGTCGGTTGCAGCGGGCTTCGACCTGAACACGAAGAACACGGCTTTCGCCCTCGGCTTCAAGGCCGGAGCCATGCCGCTTTCGTTCGAAGGGTATGGCAGCCTGACCGGGCCGAAAGGCAACGACGGTTTCGGGCAGGCCACCCGAACCGAATTTCTGTTTCATCCCAAGCTGATGGTTGACGTTGGCGCGCTCGCCGGTACTAAGAAAGAGACCTATCTGGCAGGCATCGGCTGGGAGTACTGGCACAACAAGTTCGGCGCAGATCATACGAAGGTCCCCGGCGCGATTCAGAGCACGCCGTTTGCCGAGCTGGCGGTCAGGTTCTAGCCACAGGTCCTGGCCGTCCTGATATCCCGACGCCTCACGCAAACACCGGCGTGCGGGCCATCTCGGACTTCAGCCAGGTCGCGATCACGCCTGGTCTGGCGTCGGATTTCCAGATCAGATCGAGCCCAACGGTCCATTCGGTGAATGGGTAGGACTGCAACTGCAGTTCCTTGAGTTCACCGCTTTCCAGTTCCGCCGCGATGAGCCGTCTTGGCACGACGGCCCAGCCAATGCCGCTCCGCAACAGCTCGATCAACGCAATCTCGCTCTGTACCTGCCATCGCCGGGGTGACTTCAGGTACTCGGTTGTCAGCAGATGTGCGGTCTGCGCGGGCAGCAGTAACTGCAGATGATCCGCGAGCTGTGCGAAGCGCACGCCGGGTGTGCTGGCGAGCGGATGGGCGTGGTGCGCGACGTCGGCCAGAGTAATGTGGCCTAGCCGGCAGAAGCCAATCCCAGAAGGATAGTTCGCGCGCGTGCAGCCAAGGCCGAGCGCGGCTTTCCCTTGCACCACGAGATCGAGCATCTGCGACGAAGATGGCTGCAGGATGTCTAGCCGCAAGCCAGGGAACCGCTCGTGCAGGCGCTTGAGTGCCGGCGCCAGTTCCCCGTATGGAAACGCGTCTTCCACAGCAATGGCCAGAGACGCCTCCGCCTCGCCGGTCAACGCCCCGGCGCGCTCGCACAGGCTCTCGCAACGCGAGAGGATGGCATCCGCCTCCTCGAGCAGCGCCTCGCCCGCGGGAGTCAGTACCGGGTATCTGCCATCCCGGCTGAACAGCGTCACACCGAGATCAATCTCCAGTTCCGCGATGGCCGTGCTAATTGCGGATTGCGGCTTGCTCAGCCGCCGGCCTGTGGCGGAGAACGATTTCTCGCGCGCTGCAGCGGTAAATATCGCCACGTGCTCTAGCGACAGATGCATTGGAATTCGCCTCCCTCCGATCTATCCAGATTCCTGATGGGTCCCATTTTTACACCGGCTGTCCTGCTCCGGACAATACGTGCAACCTCGGATGCCGCCCGCGAGACGCCGGTACCAGGTTCCAACAGAACATGGAGGAAGACATGGTTCCACACGAAACGGTTATCGATGAAGTCGACCGCCGGCTTCCCGCAGGGCGCACCGCATTGCTGGGCTTTCAGCACGTACTGGTGATGTACTCGGCGTGCATCATCGTGCCGCTGATACTGGGCGCCGCGCTAGGTTTGTCGCGCGAGCAACTCGTGCTGATCATCAACGCCGACCTGTTCGCCGCGGGGATTGCGTCGCTGGTGCAGTCGCTGGGGGTGTTCGGCTTCGGAATACGCATGCCGGTGATGATGGGTGTGACGTTCACCGCCGTCACGCCGATGATCGCAATCGGCACGATGCCTTCGCTCGGACTGCCTGGCGTGTATGGCGCGATCATCGCGTCCGGACTGTTCGGCATCCTGATGGCTCCGTTGATGGGGCGCTTCCTGCGTTTCTTTCCGGCCGTCGTCACGGGTTCGGTCCTGCTCGTGATCGGGATCAGCCTGATGAAGGTCGGCATCGACTGGTCTGCAGGAGGCCAGCCGGCCTTGCCGGACGGCAGCCCGAATCCACGCTATGGCAGCCCGCTCTATCTTGGCATCTCGCTCGGCGTGATGGCATTGATCCTGCTGGTCTCGCGCTATGGCAAGGGGTTCTTCGCCAACATCGCGGTGCTGCTCGGTGTGACGGGCGGATTCTGCGCGGCGTGGTTGTGTGGGGAGATCGATCTCGGGGGACTGGGTTCGACGCCATGGGTCGCCGCGATCCGGCCGTTCGCATTCGGCTGGCCGGTGTTCGATCCGCTTGCGATCGTCTCCATGTGCCTGGTGATGGTGGTTACGCTGGTCGAATCCACGGGCATGTTCCTCGCCCTCGGCCTGATCGTAGGCAGGCCCACCACGCCGGAGCGACTGGTCCGTGGCCTGCGCGCGGACGGACTGGGCGCGATCGTGGGCGGTATCTTCAACGCGTTCCCTTATACGTCTTTCTCGCAGAACATCGGGCTGGTCACGCTCACGGGTGTGAAGAGCCGCTACGTCTGCGTCGGCGCCGGCGTCATCCTGATCCTGCTCGGCCTGTTTCCCAAGATGGCCTATGTGGTGGCGGCCCTGCCGCCATTCGTGCTCGGCGCGGCGGCGCTGGCCATGTTCGGCATGGTGGCCATGATGGGCATTCGCATCCTGTCCAGCATCGACTTCGAACGGGAGCGCGGCAACACGCTGGTCGCGGCAGTGAGCATCGGCGTGGGCATGATCCCGCTGCTCTCCCACAGCTTCTTCTCGCAACTCCCGCACTGGACGCGCGTGGTCACCGACAGCGGAATCATCCTGACGACCGTGACCGCCATCGTGCTGAACCTGCTATTCAACGGCTTGCGCCCGGCCGACGAGGCGCAAGCCGAGGCGGCACGCCATGCCGCCATGGCCGACGCCTGATCCGATTCCCACCACCTCTATCGCTATGAATGCACAGATCCTGCATGCCGACCATGTGATCACCATGGACGGTTCCAACACCATCCTGACCGACGGCGCCGTGGCCGTTGATGCCGACGGGCGTATCGCCGGAGTCGGCCCGGTCGACGAGATCCTGGCCGCCCATCGCGACGCGCCTGTCCGGCGCTTGCGCGACCGCCTGCTGATGCCTGGGCTGGTCAACACCCACTGCCATTCCGGGCTGCTGCGCGGGACGGCGGAGGGCTTGCCGGTGTGGGAATGGCTGCAGCAGCATATCGATCCCATGCACCGCGTGGTCAGCGCGGAGGAAGCCGAGATTGCTTCGCGGCTCTGCTATGCCGAGGCGTTGCTTTCCGGCACGACCACGTTGGTCGACATGTGGAGGCACATGGAAGGCAGTGCGCGCGCTGCGGACGCGCTCGGGTTGCGCGCCATACTTGTTCCCTACGTCGCTGAGCATCCCGAACACGACTACTTCGAGACGCTGGATACCAATGAAGCGCTGATCGAGCGTTGGCATGGGCGTGCCGACGGACGCATCCACGTCTGGGTCGGGCTGGAGCACATGTTCTACGCAACGCCCGATGCATGGAAAAGATGTGCCGAGATCAGCCGCAACCATCGGGTCGGCTTTCACACGCACAGCAACGAGAGCCGCTTCGACGTGGAGGAGACCTTGAAGCGCTATCGCATGCGGCCCATTCAGGCGCTGGAGTCGTTCGGGCTGCTTGATGCCCACCGCGTGCTGCTCGCCCATTGCGTATGGACGGATGATACGGAACTGGAGATCCTGGCGCGCCGGCAGGTGGGTGTGGCGCACAATCCAGTCAGCAATATGAAGCTGGCGAGCGGTGCGGCTCCCGTCGAACGCATGCTTGCGCGCGGCATCGCCGTGGGTCTGGGCACCGACGGCGAAAAGGAAAATAACAACCTCGACATGTTCGAGGAAATGAAGACAGCTTCGCTGCTCGCCAAGTTCTCCCGCCTCGACGCTTCGGCGCTCGACGCCTGGTCGGTCTGCCGCATGGTCACCATCGGCGGCGCGCGCGCGCTCGGCCTGGATTCGAGCATCGGCTCGATCGAGCCCGGCAAGATGGCCGACCTGATCGCCGTGCGCACCGATAGCCCGCGGATGACGCCGTTGATCGGCGGTGCAGGCGGCAATCTGCATCACAACCTCGTGCATGCCGTCCAGGGCGGCGATGTCGACATGACAATGGTGGGAGGCAGAATGCTCGTCGAGGATGGCCGCTTGCTGTCGGGTGACCTTGCTGATGCCATCGCACAGGTCAATCGCGTGGTCCCGGGACTGTTTGGGAGACGGGAAAGCTGGTTGCGCGAGCATGGCACTGTCAACGCGCTTCTGGCGTAGTGGATCTCGCGTTACTGCGGGTGCTGAGCGCTTTGCTCCGCACCCAGAGCCTGTCGCAGACTTCCCGGGGACTCGGCTTGCCAATAGCCGTTGTGGATCAGCATCTGGTGAGACTGCGACAGCTTACTGGCGACAAGCTGCTCGAATCGCGCGGCAGCACGCTACAAGCCACCGCCGGCGCGCACGACATACTGCTTGCTGCACGGGAGGCTGTCAGGGCGATGGAGCAGATTGCGTCGGGCCCACGGCCATTCGACCCGACACAGAGCCGTCGCCATTTCCGGCTGGGTGTGCCCGACAGTATCGACCCCGGATATCTCCCCCTCCTGCTTGCCCGCTTGCGGCGGGAAGCCCCTTTTGCACGATTGGATGTGCTGACTGTCACTCAGGATCATGACTTTGTTGGTGGGCTTGAGTCTGGCGATCTGGATGGGGTCATGGGCAGTTGGTCTACAACGCCGGCGCATCTGCGGAAGGCGCACCTGTATGACGATCCAGTCGTTTGTCTGGCAGGTCCGCCAGCGCTCGAGCGAATCGGTGGCCCATTGACGCGCACGCAGTACCTCGCCGCTTCGCATGTTGCCCTCGCCCCCTCCGTGGGATGGCAGATAAGCGCAATCGACCAGCAATTCCGCCAGTCCAGGATGAGGCGACGTATCGCATTGACAGTGTCCCGCGGTAGTCTGGTGCCGGGTCTGCTGGCCCGGGAACCCTTGCTCTTCACCACAGGCTCGCGATTTGCCCATTTCTGGGCAACGGCGTTTGACCTGACGATCTTGCCTTGCCCGATACCCATGCATGCGTTGCGCTATCAGCAACTGTGGCACGAACGAAGCCAGTTCAGTCCGGCGACTCGGTGGCTGCGTACTCAGTGCAGGTACGCCGCTCGAAGATGGAAGGCACTTGACTGTCTGATTGCAAACTGTACGCAGTAGCGGATCACGGGGGCTAGCGTGTTGTCACCCCCTTGTTCTTCGTCCTCGCCTCAGAGATAGCGTGACTGTCTCCACGGCTGGCAGGGAGGGGCGATGACCCGTCCGGCATAATCCGAGCACGAATGTCCGTTGTTTGATGCGGAGCTGCCGCTTGAATGGCTGTCTGAACGCGAAGGCGTACGTCTGAAGGTGGCCGATCTCTGCCCGCCAGCCCGCACGAGGTTCGCTCCTCTACGGTTCAGGCCGCTGGAGGGGATCGGCAAAGGTCTGCTCGACAAACTCCCGCAACTGACTCAGATCGGTCTTGGCATACGCCGCCGTGGTCTGCACCGAGGCGTGCCCGAGCAGGGCCTGCGCGGCCGGCAGCGGCACCTGGTGGTCGACCACCAGCGTGCGCGCATAGGCGTGGCGTAACCAGTGCGGTGAGGCCTTGCGCAGCAAGGCCTGCGTGGCATCGTTGCCCGGCAAACCGTCCGCCACGGCATCCAGGATGGATTTGACCTCACGGTACAAGCCGGCGGCCTGCAGCGCCTCGCCCTTGTTGCCGTGGATCAGCGGCAGCGCTTCATGCACGGGCGGCTCGGCTGGCAGGCCACGCGCGAGGCGGTAGGCGCGCACCATGGCCACGCAGGGCGACGGCAGCGGAATGGCGCGCCGCCTGTCGCCCTTGCCGTGCACGTACAGCGTCCAGCGCTGCGGCGCTTCGGCCTCCAGGCGCGGCAGGCCCATCTCGGCCGACCACGCCAGCTCCGCCAGGCGCACGCCGGCGTATCGGAACAGCGCCCAGATGGCGCGTCGGCGCAGTGCCACCAGCGCGTCGTCCTCATCGGCAATCGGCGTGGCGCACCACGCGTCGCAAGCGGCCAGCAGCGCCGGCGGCAGCAGCCGGGTTGGCGTGAAGCCGGCGCGGGCCCGGCCGCCCGCAGACAGGCCCGCGGCCGGGTTCGCGTGCAGGTAGCCCGTGTCATACCAGTAGCGGTAGCAGCTCGCCACCACCGCGAGCGCCCGGACGCGGGTCGCATCGGCCAGTGGCCGAGGCCGCGGCGGGGTGCCCTCGCTGCGGCCATCCCCCTGCTGCAAGGTTTGGCGGTAGGCGAGCAGGTGCTGGCGCGTCAGGTCGGACAGCGGTCCGTGCCCGTGCGTGTCGCACCAGGCGATCAGGCGGCGCAGTTCGGTGCCGTAGGCGCGCAGGGTATGCGCAGAGCGCCCGGCGCGGTCGCGCAGAAAGAGCGCGAGCGCCTGCGCGTCGTCGCGGGCGCCCAGCGTGTTGGTCGCGGCGTTCGGCTGGGCGAAACGCCCGGCACGGGCCAGCCAGGCCAGCGTGCGCGCATCCTGGCTCGCGAGCCACGAGCCAAGGGCAGTAGGCGTCGACACCTGGCTCTCAGAAGGCTGGGCGAGGGACTTTTGAAAGCGGCAACGGTGCGTGTGCAGCAGCCGGGTCAGGACCGTTTCAGGGCTTGGCGCCTGCCCGGCGGCGACGGTGCGCATCCGCCCGCGCTCCCAGTACTCGACCGCCGCCTCGTGCGCGAGCAGTAGTTTGAGCACCACGGGTTGCGTGGCCTTGGCCTCGGCCAGCGATCCGTAACGGCGCTTGACGCGCGCGAGCGTCCAGTGCGCATAGACCGGATGGCCGAGCGCTGTAGCCAGGTAGGCCAGCGCCCCCTCGACGGTCGGCGGCAGGTGGCGCGGCGGCACGGTGGCCATATCGACCCACGCGGCCGGATTCATGCGCGGCTCCCGCGCTTGGGCGTCGGCTTCGTGGCTGCCTTGGGGCCCGCTTTGGCCGGCGCGTTCGTCGACGATTTTGCCGCTGCGGGCTTCGTGGAAGGCGTCGCGGCGGCGAGCGTCGCGCGCAGCAGCTCGTCGAGCTGGGCGCGCTGGCTGGCGTTGACCGCCTTCAGGGCGCTGGCCTCGCCGGCGGCGGTCTGGCGCGCGGCGCGCTCACCGGCGAGTTCAGTCTCGAGCCGGCTGCGCTCCTGCTCCAGCCCCGCGATGCGTCGCTCGGCGAACTTCAGCTGCGACGCCAGTTGGCCGCGCTCGGCCGCGAGCGCGTCACGCTGGTGCGCGGTTTCCTGCAGCAGCTGTTTGGACAGGCCCTCGTAGCGCGCCTGCGCGCTGGCGATGGCCTCGGCCTGGGCGCGCTCGCTCGCCCGGGCGAGATCCTGCGCCGTGGCCAGCGCCGCCTCGAGTGCGCCGGTGCGCGCGGCCAGCGTTT
>JACXTT010008910.1_pt1 | contig 13812 bp, 12 predicted proteins | sample 9270951 | NCBI WGS metagenome assembly JACXTT01 (sample SAMN15532306, study PRJNA645909) | rock metagenome | isolation source: weathered quartz diorite | place: Puerto Rico | collected 2017-06-21 | reverse complement strand
TATTTTCATTATCGTATTATTTGAAATTTCAGAAAAAAATGAAATATATAGATAAAAAATTTTATTTGAATACTTTGAGTATAGAACCCCAGAACCAGCTTTCTTCAGCCTTCAACATAGTCTCTAAAGTTTTATCTACGTTCTTAGCCAATTTGTTTATATCGGTAATGGATTTATTAAAGGTTTTAAACTCAGGGTCAGTCTTCTCGCCCTTCACTTTAGATAATTCATCCAGAATTTTTATTATCGGGTCGAGCTCTCTTTTACGGCGTTCTTTAGCCACCTGGCGGGCAATGTTCCAGGTATCTTTATCGGCATAGAAATATTCCTTGCGTTCACCTGGTTTAAGACGTTTCTCTACCAACCCCCAACCGATCAGATCGCGCAGGGTCATGTTGGCATTACCGCGGGAGATTTGCAGCGTCTCCATGATCTCTTCGGTAGTCAGGTCTTCAGGAGTGATCAGCAGTAAGGCGTGCACCTGTGCCATGGTGCGGTTGATACCCCATTCAGACCCCAGTTTTCCCCAGGCTTCAATAAACTTTTGCTTTGCTTCTGGCAATTCCATATACAAAGGTAAATAAGTTTTTAAACTTTCAAAATATTTTGAAAGTTTATTTTATTGCCATCCAGCCTTTTCTGAATTCAGAGGATGAGGTTTTTATTGTTGGATTCATTTGTTATATATAATTTCTCTTCCTAACCTTAGGGAGAGGTGTCCAGCGTAGCGTCGACACAGAGAGGGTAGAAACGTTATGCTGTCACGACCCGTCACAAACAACGGATGGTGTGACGGACGGACACTTTTCAGTAAATAACGGAAATTTGAAATTTAACCAACTTAATCAACCACTTAACCAACTAAAGCACTTTATACAGCACCCAATCCCCCGTTTCATAAACCTTTTGCAGGCTCAGGCGACTATCGGATTTTTTGATGGCGGGCACATACCGGTAATTGAGCTGAGTATAGCCGGTAAGTATATTTTGGTCGGTTGCTACCAGGATGTAGTTTACGTAATGCTCGGGAGCTTCGCTTGAGCTGAGGTACGATTCCTGGTACGGCATGGTAAGGCGTTGTATATGATGCGTAAAAGCAACCACCTGGTAGGCAATGGCGTCATCAACCATGATCTGTGCATTTGTAGGCAGCGAGTTGATGTAATCCGCCATGTCCATATTGTCGCTTTGCTGGTCGACAGGGGACGGGTGGAACAGCACCTTTACAAAGTCCTGCTCCTCGGTAAGAAATGATTTTTTCAGGAAGAAATACCCCGTTACCAGTTGGAACAGCACCAGGAAACTCAACACTATCTTCATAGTCAGCTGGTGTTTCGATTCATGTACTTTTAGCGTTACGCAAAGCATGCCCAGTACCAGGAAGATCAGGAAATACTCTTGTGAAAGAAATATCTTATCGTATTTGATCTGCAAAAACTCCACAAAGGCAAACGGCGCCGCTATAGTCAGGATCTGGTAGGTGCTTGTCCTGAATAGGTAAATCGCCAGCAGAATCATCGGACAAAACAGTGCGATACTGGCGGTCACAATCGGTGATATTTGCAGCGAGTGATAATGGGCAAAGCTGGTTGCCTGTTCAAAGTTGATCTTGTCGGCCAATACGGTCCATGTAGCATACGGACTCTCGATAAAGTAGTTTAAGTTGTCGGCGTGCGTGAGGTTCAACATCTTGTAGATCAGTATCGATGCTAACGGCAGTATGAACAGGATGATATAGATAGCAAAGGTTTTGTTCACCAGTTTACGGCGCAATGCCGGACTGTTAAAGCTTTGATATAGCCGGAAGATCGTTTCCTTTTCGCCAAGGTTTAAACTCTGCGTTGCGATGAACAACACCAACGGAATAAAAAACAGGTTGAGCCAGATAAACTTATAATCGCAGAATACCAGCACTACCAAACAAATACTGGCGATGGAAATATGGAAGGTAGTATTTGATGAGTAGAAACGGATAATGTGATAAAAGAACAAATAGAAGAACAATAGCACCAAATAAATGGATTTACCCGAGCACGCGCTGTACAATAGCCCCGGATGAAACAGGAACAGTGCAATGAGCAATAGCAGGTAAAAATCATCATTGGTACGCTTGACCAGCGTGGTGCACATCACATAAAATAGCAATGCCGTGCCCAATGCCGACGCTATCACCGGAGCCAACTGCGTATTGATCAATGAGAAGAAAACCGTTCCGTAGAAAGGCAGGATGGGCGATGTGAGGCCCATCACCCTTAACCGGTTACCAAGTCCTTCAAACAGTATTTTACTTTTTTCGATAAAGAAAAGCGACTCGTGGTTATAATAGCCCAGCCTGTTCAGGTAAATACCCAAAAACAAGTAGTACACCGCGATGAATACCGTGATCAGAATAAGATATAGTGTTCTTCTGTTGCTCATTTAGCTGATCACGTTAGTGGCGCTATTAAATCTGCTCAAACCATGCGTTGTTTTTTCCCAATAGAACGGCTTCACGATCAACTGGTACAAACCCATATAAGCCGCAGCCGAGTGCATGAGCCAGTAAACCGGGTTAGCGATAGAAAACAGGATCAACTCGTAAAAACGACGTTTAAATACCGCCATCATGTTTACATAGATCATCAATATATTTCCTACCATCAGGTTAAATATCGACATGAACAGCACCCAGTCGGGGAATAAAGTTTTGATAGCTGCCAGGTTAAACACCACGTATGCCAGGAATATAATCAGCAGTATTGGGTATACCAAAAAGGTGATCGGCGTGGCGCCAACGAAGAAGTTGAACCCTATAAACCCACGGAAACCAATTTTCCTGATCAGTTTTACAGGGTTGCGCATGTGCACCAGGTAGGTTTGCATATACCCCTTTATCCAGCGTGAACGCTGACGTATCCAGTTAAACGGCTCATTATTGGCTTCTTCGTAAGTAGTGGAGTTCACTATGGCTACTTTATAGCCTTTTGCATAAGCACGTACTCCCAGGTCGGCGTCTTCGGTCACGTTAAACGGGTCCCAGGCGCCCAACTCAATCAACATATCTATTTTAAAGTGGTTACTCGTTCCACCTAATGGAATAGGAATATCAAGCGTATCCAATCCGGGTAGCATGTAATCGAACCAGTAAGAATATTCAAGGGTAAACATCCTTGTCAGGAAGTTCTCGTTACGGTTAAAGTAGTTTAAAGCGCTTTGTATGCAGATGTAGTTATCCGGCAGCTTATCGAACAACGTCACTACCTTTTTCAACTGGTCAGTGTCGGGAATATCCTCAGCATCATAAACGGTCAGATATTTGCCCCGTGCGAAGTGTAAACCATAATTACAGGCTTTCGGTTTAGTCTTCGGCATATGGAACGGGACCACAATTACCTCAAATATGGCAGGAAAGTCCAAACCGCGCACTACGTTCATCGTCAGATCGTCGTCCTCTTCTATCAGCAGTTTAATATCCAGTTGCTCACGCGGATAATCGATGCTTTGCATGTTCCAGATCAGTTTCTTGATCAGTTTATCTTCCTGGTAAGCCGGCAGCAATATGGTATAAACAGGCAGTTCTTCATCTTTTATATTACGCACCTCCTCACGTCCAACAGCCTGATATAGTTCGAATCTTGAACCCACCAGTGAGAGAAAAAGCTTAAATATGATTGCGATAAGGAAGAACACGCTCATAGCCACGTTAACCGTAATAGTAACGCTTTTGAAATTCAGCACCAGGCCGGCCGCCAGCGCACCTATGATCAGGAAGATGAATACCAACTGCCCCCGGGTGAACGTTGTAAGCGCTGAGCTATCCGCATCATGGTTTAATAATTCAAATACAGACGATTTTACATAGCCTTCGCCCAACAACTTGTGGATCATGCGGGTAATCTCCAGATCGTCAGCAACAATCACCTGCGGCTCCATGTTATAAGTCATCCGGATGTAGTCGAGAAACAGTTGATCGCTCGGATCAGCCATCAGAGTGACCACCTTTTTTTTCTCTATGCGCAATGGCAGTGCAAGATGTGCAGCGGCAAATTTAAGTTCGATCTTATCGAGTACTTCCTTATCAAATTTCTCTTCTCTTACGGGTTTAAAATCCAGTCCCGCGTTGATCATCGAGCGCTCGTAGTTTTTGCGGGAGATATACCCGTAATTGAGCGCTATCTTTATGAAGGACATATCTGTCCTGGTAGAAAAAATTTCAATCTTTTCCCGATCAGCTGGTTTTATAAAACCATCTTTAACCAAAAGTTCAGGAATAGATATCTTCATTTTATAGTGTAAAAGGTATTTGGTTTATTGAGTAGCCCCAGGTGTTTCCCGAGGCTGCTCAAACTAAAATTCAGGTGCTCTTTGTCTTTTAAAATTCTTCGCAATTACTCGTTAAACAACTCCTGCGATTTCTGAACTTTTGAGCGTACGTAGAGGAATGACATTAATATCAGTACAAGTATGCCGAGCAATATGTACAGGTTATAGTTTTCCCAGAAACGGGTTAAGGCGTTTTTGGTATCTACATACTCCAGGTTCTCGCTTGATTTGTTGATATTGAATAAATATTTATTGCCGTTTATATCGGCCACACACACGTTGCTCGAAAGGGTCGACAGCTGTTCGGTGATGGATTTTGAAGCAGCTGTAAATGCTTCGGCTTTGTCTTTGCCGGTAGCAGTAAGTACCAGTACAGCATTGTTGCTGCGGCCATAGAATATCTGCGCCAAACCGTTCGATACCGAATCGGACAGCGAGTAAACCGGCTTATTGTTTTCGTTATTATACAAACGGAACTCCTTATTAAAGCTTATCGGCGCGTCCGGGAACTTGTCCAATATCTGATCATTCTGAGATAAAAGGGCAACGATATTGTATTTCTTAAGATCAGCATCCTTCATATCATCAGAATAAACAAACTCAGGGAAGTTGTTTGAGTTGATGTTATTGTTCATCTCATAAATAATCTCACCCATTGCGGTAGCAGCATACTTAGCATATTCTTTGGTTACCACAATGCGGGTAGTGCCGGTGTTGAACGCTTCGGGATATTGATAGAAGCTCAGATCATTGGTGATAAACGGATTCTTTGATTCAAGGAATGATTTATCTACGTCAATTTCAGCAAAGAAGTTGGTAAACGAGTTGATACAGTTACCACTGCTTGGATAAATACGGAATTCAGCTTCTACAGTATTGTATTTGTGATGCTGGTAACGGTTGATAGAAACTGATGTGTTCAATTTGCCCGATGCATCCAAACGCTCGCTGCTGATCAGGGCGCCGTTCAGGTAAACATTAAAGTAACCACGGTCGCCGGGCGAAAGGCTGCTATAGTTTGCCACAAAGTGTATTTCAACCTCTTTCGGGGTAAAGCTGAAATCGCTGTTCTTGAAGCTGTATACATTGGTTAACGAGCCGATGCCCGACATAAAGTTCGGAGCACCGCCTACTTGTCTTAAGGTCAGTTTGGAGCGGTTTTCGTCAACAGTTTTGAAGTAATTGTTCTGCGCATTATCTATCAGGATAAACTGACCGAATGATGAGTTCAGAATATTCATATTGCCCAGCGTGGTAATAGTTTTTTCATAGCCGGCATCGTCGGCGCCGGTCACAAATAATATTTCACCCGGTTCCGTTAGCTTGGCATCAGAACTTGCAGTATCTCTGTAGGTTACCAAAGCTTTACTCAAAAATAACAGGCCCTGGTTTGCTTTTGGCGCTACGGTGATCAACGCTTTTTTATCGGCCGGCAGGCTGCTCCAGTTGCCCACCTGGACGTAGTTTTTAACGCTGTCCGGAAGCTGATCGGCAGGGTATACCTTAATATCCCTGTTCATTGCTCTTTTAAGTCTTGAGTAGGCCCATGCTACGGCTTTCAAGTCGCGCAGTGACGGATTAGCAGGATAAACGATAGCCTTTTTTGATTCGAAACAATTACTCAGATTGACATTTTTAAAGAAGTTGCCATTGGTTTTGATCAGCGACAGGTAAGAGTAATCTTTTACTTTCACCCACATTGCGGGGTTGTCAAGGTCCTTACATTTATCGTCTGATACCGTAAGCAAGGTTTTTACCTGTATCTTCAGGAACTTGTCAGCCGAAAGATCTTCAGGCGTTAAGTTGATCGATATCTTTTCAATCGTGTCTTTGGTAAGACGGGCGCTGTACGCCGGACGATCGTTGATAACAATGTTCACAAACGAATGATCTTTTATTAAGGCCTGGGAAAGACTGATAATACATACCAATTTTGCTCCCCTCCATCTAACAAATCGGCTTAACTTTTAGGAAGATGAGGCTGCTTCGATCATCCCGTTAATCGACTTATCGTCATGTCCCATTGCCTTGAATGACACAATGCTTTGCGCTATTGATGTCGTGCTTAATAGTAGCGCAAGAGCTAAGAGGCGTAAAAATTTATTCATTTGTTTTATTATTAATTGATCACGTTGAATTCTACTCTAAAATAATTTCCGTTTTCGTCGCTTCTGTAATTCAGCTCGCCACCCATCTCCCGGGTCATTAGCTTGGCTATTGATAAACCAAGACCTAAACGGCTCTCTACGTTTGCGGACGCATCGTTTAATGTTTTTAGTTTATTAAACATCATATCCAGCTCTTCCTGGCCAATAGCGATACCTTCATCTACAATTTCGAAAATGAATTTTTGACGCTGAAGGCTGGTGATTACTTTGATGCTATTATTTGTCTGGGAAAATTTAATGACGTTGGATAATAAGTTCTGGAATATCTGACCCGTAAATACGCGATCGAGTTTTACATTGAGGGGGAGTTTTAAGATATTGTCGATCAGGTGGATGTTTTTCATTTGGGCAGTTTCAGTCAGGCCCCTGAACACGTGCTGAACTTCGGTATTGATGTCGAAGATTTCGAAATTGAATTTCATTTCGGGCGATTCGATCTCGCGAACATCCATCAGCTTGTTCAGCATATACTGCATTTTTTCAGCGGATTCGCCTATATAGCCCACAAATTCTCTTTGGTCAGTGCTTAACCGGTCTTCTTCTTCTTTCACCATGTTATTACTCATGATGATAGAGCCGATCAGGTTCTTAAGGTCGTGACCTGCAATATTGATAAAGCTATTTTTTTGCTCATCCAGCTTACGCAGTTTTTCATACTGCATATCAATAATGTTGTTCTTTTCAGAGATATCCCTGTTTTGCTCTTTCAGCTGCTCATTAGATTTTTCGATCAGTATGGAGGAACGCACATCACGCAGCATCACTTTATAGCGCGCACTTGGAATTAAACAGGAAATAATGGCCACGATGAAAAAGTACTGACCGCCATTATTGATAAATATATCTGCACTGTAGTCGGCAAAAAGGTTGAAAAATAAGGTAAGCAGAAGAATCGCAACCAACGTTTGGACAAACGAATTAACCGGTTCCCAAAATACCTGCAGATTGAAAAATAAGATCACTACAGAGTATAAAAGGAAATAAATGTTCAGATACTGCGGCGGTACCAGTGCGCACATGAGCGCAGAATTGGCCGAAAGCAGGAAAAACGCAATATGGAGCAGTAAGCGGTATTTTTGCCCCTTGTTTTGGTAAACATTAAATAACATGTAAATTACCAGGACAATTATAAGGCGAACGATAAAAAACTGGAGCCAAAGGCTGGGCGTATAAATAAAATCAATTATACTGAAAAGAGGAAAGAGGAAGATGATGGACCAGATAACAATGTTAGTCTGGTACCAGGCCTTTTTGGTTACCTCTTTCAATAATTCGTCTTTGTTGATCTGAACAAACATTAGAGTTAGTTTCTTGATTTATAATAAGGTTAAACCTTTGTCAATTTAATTGCTAATAAAATAAATTTAAGTGAAAATATTGCCGTGTTCAACAATGTTTATTAACAGGCTGTTAGGAATGATTTCACTTTTAACGTTATTTGTTTCAATTGGTTGCGATGCACAGCCGGTTAATAATCAGTTGTCTGCCGCGTTTAAAAGAGCCCAAACCCTTGATAATGGGGTAAGCATCTCGTGGCTCGAACAAACGTGGAATAAGGACATCTTAGATAGCAACGTTATCTCGATGGCTGATTTTCGTTTATTAAAAAAAATAGGCTTCAAATGCATCAGGATACCTGTGGCCTTCAGACATTTTCAAACCGATAATTCCTTCGACCCGAGGTTGTTTGAGCGTATCGATCAAATCCTCAGGTTGTGCCATTTATACGGGTTTAAGGTAATCATTTGTTACCATTCCGGGAATTTAGATAATGATAACTATGTGTCTGAAAGTAAGTATGTTATAAACTTGTGGCAAATGCTAGCAAAAAAATATGAGCGGCAAAGTGCCAATGACCTCTTCTTTGAGCTGTATAATGAACCGCCTCATATGAATCCGGGCATATGGCAAAATGCTGCAAATGATATTATTAAAGCGATCAGGGTGTTTGATAAAAAACGGACCCTTATAGTAGGCGCATCAAACTTTAACAGTATTTATGAGCTAAGCCGGACAACACCTTTAAATGATGATAATATCATCTATACGTTCCATTTTTACGAGCCGTTCTTTTTTACCCACCAGGGAGCTGAGTGGATAGGCGACCAGGTAGCGACTACCGGAGTGCCATTTCCATACAACCCGGCGACATTTCCTGCATTAAACCCAAAAGCAAAAAATACCTGGGGCGAAACCAACTATTACCAGTACCCGACGGATGGGAATGAGCAGTCGGTAAAGGATAAATTACAAATTGTTAAAAACTGGGGTATTAAATATAATGTTCCTTTATTATGCGGTGAATATGGCGTATATAATAAATATGCAGATCCGGATAGCCGCTGCCGGTATATCAAAGTAGTAAGGCAAACATTAAAGGCCTTGCATATACCCGGGATTTTGTGGGATTATAGCAGCAATTTCTCCATTTTTGAAGGTAGGCCATCGTTGGCAAATCTGCCTGATTGTATGAAAGATGCGATCAGTTATGCCGGCAAAAACTAAAATAATTACTTTAGTATTTACTTATGATAAATAGTTACCTTTGCAGACTATTATATAAACATGAGATTTTTTGAAGAGAAGCGCAGAGAAGTTATGAAGCATATTGAAATATATATGCTCCAGAAAATCAACGAGTATCTGAAGCCTGTAGAAACTATTTGGCAGCCGTCTGATTTTTTGCCTGACTCGACCCGTGAGACCTTCTTTTCAGAGATCAAAGAACTACAGGAAAGCGCTGCTGGCTTATCATACGACCTTATTGCCGTTTTAATTGGCGATACTATTACAGAAGAAGCTTTGCCGACTTATGAATCATGGCTAACCATGGTTGAAGGCGTTTCGAAAGATGAAGAAGGCGGCTGGATGAAATGGACACGTCATTGGACGTCAGAAGAAAACCGCCACGGCGATCTGCTTAATAAATATTTATACCTGTCAGGTCGGGTAAATATGCGCATGATGGAGGTATCAACCCAATACCTTATCTCTGATGGTTTTGATATTGGTACCGGCGCAGACCCATACCGTAATTTTATTTACACCTCGTTCCAGGAACTGGCAACCAACGTTTCCCACCGCCGCGTAGCTTCACAGGCTAAAAAGGATGGTGATACGCTGCTTTCAAAAATGTGCGGTGTGATAGCCGGCGACGAGGCTCGTCATGCTAAAGCTTACAAATATTTTATCGAAAAGGTATTTGAAGTTGATCCAAGTGAAGCAATGATTGCTTTTGAGGATATGATGCGCAAAAAGATCGTAATGCCGGCCCATTTTCTGCGTGAAGTAGGTTTAAAGGTTGGCCAAACCTTCGGCCATTTTACAGATGCGGCGCAACGTTTGGGCATTTATACCGCTATAGACTACGTAGATATCCTGAAAGAATTGATAGAAGACTGGCACATCGAAAGCGCTAAAGACCTGAACGAAAGCGGCGAAAAAGCCCGCGATTATATCGTTAACCTCCCTGCGCGTTTACTTCGTGTAGCCGAAAGAATGAAAAATCCGATGCTGGAATACAAATTCAGCTGGATAAACGGGTGATCTTTTTAAGTCTTAAGTCTTAAGTTCTGAGTCTTAATGCCATTAGTCATTAGGCATTTTCAATCCGATATTCTGACTTCTGACTTCCGACCTCCGACTTCAAAACTACCCTTCCAAAATCAAATCCGTCCCCGGTTTACCCGCGATGATTTTGAACAGATCATTCAGGATAGATTCCACTGTCAGCGAGTTGACGTCGTCCACATAATGCTCACAACGGGTAATGTGCAGTTCATCGCCTTTTATTTCTATATGATATAAAATATCTCCGGGGTATAGATCAGGTTGAGTTATATCAATTACATTGCCCGACCGGGTAATAGTAAAATCCAATTCGGTTTTTCGTTGTTCGTGGAAATGCGTATTGAGTTGCCGCTTGATCAGGTCAAACAACTCTTCGGCATTAATTCTTTTATGCAGGGTGATGACTTTCATGACGATACACTTTATCTAAAATATCTACAATCGGTACCCTGTTTTGTTTCCTTTTTCGGCCTGCATTGGGGCTTTGGGAATTATTCCGTTATCTTTAGGCATGAAACTAAAAACGGCAATAGGGCAGTTTATCATGATTCTGATAGGTATTCTATCCGCCGGGATGGGGGTAAAAGGCTTCCTGCTATCCAGCCATTTTATCGATGGCGGTGTTACCGGTATTTCGATGCTGGTTGCTGATATTACCGGCTTGCCTCTTTCATTCCTGATCTTTGCCATCAATGTGCCTTTCGTCATTTTAGGTTACAGAAGGTTGGGGTTCTGGTTTGCGGTTAAAAGTGCAGCGGCCATAGGTGGCCTGGCTGTTTGTCTGGCCTTGATCCATTATCCAGATGTAACGCATGATAAGCTGCTTACCGCGGTATTCGGTGGATTCTTTATAGGCGTAGGGGCAGGGTTTGCTATGCGCGGCGGAGCTGTGCTCGACGGGACAGAGATTGCAGCCGTATTGCTAAGCAAACGTACACAACTGCTCAAAGTAAGCGATGGGGTGTTGTTGCTGAATGTGATTATTTTCACTACCGCCCTGTTCTTTTTAGGTGTCGAATCAGCTTTATATTCCATATTGACTTATTTGTCCGCCTCTAAAATGATCGACTTTATGCTGAACGGTATCGAACAGTACACCGGTATTACCGTAGTATCCATTAAGGGCGAAGCGATACGAAAAGCCATTACCGATATGGGGCGCGGCGTAACGGTATATGAAGGGAAGAGCGGCTACGGTAAGGATGGCCATGTGAATGATACGCGTGATATTATTTTCACTGTGGCAACCCGGTTGGAGATACCCGCCATTAAGCAAAGGATATTGGAAGTCGACCCTGCTGCTTTTATTGTTCAGCACAGCGTAGATCATACTACCGGCGGACTGGTAAAAAGAAAAAGCTTGCACTAAGTTTACCTTTATATCAAACAATATCCGCACATTCGGATTCTTACAGATCGCATGCTATGAATTACAAATTACTGGGCCGCTCGGGCCTTAAAGTTTCGGAGTTATGTTTGGGAACCATGGGTTTCGGTACCGAAAACGGTTGGGGGGCTGATCAGGAAGATAGTTTCGCCATTATAGATGCCTATGCCAACGCAGGCGGGAACTTCCTGGATACTGCCAATATGTATAAACTCGGCACCAGCGAAAAAATTATCGGAGAATATCTAAAGAACCAGGACCGCGACTACTTTGTGGTAGCTACCAAATATTCACTAAAGGATAATTCTACCAATCCCAACGCATCCGGCAATAACCGTAAGAACATGATGCGTAGCGTAGAAGAAAGCCTAAAACGCCTGCAAACGGATTTTATCGACCTGCTTTACCTGCATATATGGGACGATGTGACACCGATTGACGAAGTGCTGCGCGGTATGGATGATTTAGTTCGCCAGGGTAAAGTAAACTATGTAGCCATAAGCGATACCCCGGCATGGATTGTATCTAAAGGAAACACCTTAGCCGAACTGATGGGCTGGAGCCAATTTGTTGCCCTGCAGGTTGAATACAGCCTGATTGCCCGCACACCAGAACGAGAGCTGATCCCAATGGCGAAGCATTATGGCATGGCGGTTACTCCGTGGGCGCCACTGGGAGGCGGTGTATTGACCGGCAAATATATTCGTGGAGAACAAGGCCGTGTCAAACCTGAAAGTAAGCGTAGAAACGATAATGCTATCGAAATTACCAAAGCAGTGGTTTCAGTTGCAGAAGAATTAGGTGTATCACCAGGCAACGTCGCCCTGAAATGGACCATGCAGCAAGGGTTTCAATGCATTCCTATCGTAGGCGCCACCAAATTGTCCCAATTGGAAGATAACCTGAAAACGGTTGACGTTACCTTGAGCGATGAGCACATAAAAAAATTGAACGATGCTAGTGCCATTGAACTCGGTTTCCCGGGAGAGTTTTTCAGAGAAGATGCCGTAAAGATGAATACGTTTGGTGGGTTCTATGATAGGGTAGAGAAGAGACAGTAAAGAATATTGGCTGATTCAGTTAGTATCGGGTTAGGCTTCCTAATCGGCTTAATCGTGTTCAAACGTTTTTAAATATTGCGGTGCAACCAAATCACCATACCATATACCATATATTGGTAATCTTATCCATGGTGAACCAGCATTGTCCCTGATCGTATTGCAGCACCTGCAGATTCTGAGCGGGCATAAAGCTTTGCGCTAATAAAAATTCTTTTTTATGCTGACTGTTTTCCACCACATCCATCACAATAAAACAATGCCCCGGCGAACCACCATGGATAAACACATCGCCAGCCTTTAAGTCATTCGGATCAGTCACTTTATGTAACTCTTTTTCCAGCGACAATGTGCCTGCGTAAGAGAAAACCAGTTCCATATATCGTATAAAGGTGGCGTAGCTGTAATCCTTTTTCGCCTGCAGTACCCAATGGTCGTTCCGATAGCGATAGCCATTAGCATAATGGATATAATCGCACTTAAACCCACTCACAAAATTAAAGCTGATCTCGCTATAGCGTTTGGCTTGATACAGATACTCGCCGCGAAGCCGCACGACTACATCGGCGCATTGCTGCAGGTCTTGTTTGCCTACACTGATATCTACCACAGCAGCAGTTTCAATATCTGTATGCGCAATGGCACCGGTATAGGTTTTGGTATGTGTGCCTGCGGGTTTAAGCGGAAGTTTTTGCAGCCATTCACCGAAGCTGCCGGGTGAGACTTTTTGTTGAGTATAGCCAGCGGGTGTTTTAAAGCGGGTTAATACATTATCAGGATTGATAAATGACGATAACAGACAAAGGCTTAGGAGGATTAAAATGGATCTCATTATTCCGGGTTTGGTATACTAATTTATCAATTCCGGGCGGTATTCAAAGTGCATGGTGTCAAAATGGTACCATTTGCCGCCCCATATAAATCCGTATTTTTCAAATATGTCCACAATGGTTTGCGGTATCCTGTTTTTGTAGATAAAAGAGGCTTCTTCATTGGTGCATTTGCAGGCCCATTGCCAGTAATCAGAATAGGTAGTATTAATATCGATGGTCATCCCGAAACTGTGCATGCTATGCCTGTTAGTTCCTGCGATATTACGCCAGGTAAAGCTGCCGCCGATATTGGCTAGATATTTTTTTAGTTCGGGATGCTCATCGAGTTCTTTTTATACCTGCATCAGTTTCTTTTTGATCCCGTTAACGGTAGTCACCCTAACCTTTTGCCCAACCCGGTTAGGGCCCCAGGTGATTTCATTTAAATTCTTACTTAACTTTTTTTTCGTTGTACCATATATCTCTATAAAAAAATCTTTCTTTCCTTACTCTCC
>JACXTT010008909.1_pt1 | contig 13813 bp, 15 predicted proteins | sample 9270951 | NCBI WGS metagenome assembly JACXTT01 (sample SAMN15532306, study PRJNA645909) | rock metagenome | isolation source: weathered quartz diorite | place: Puerto Rico | collected 2017-06-21 | reverse complement strand
GAAACAAGCGACGCGACTTTCAACGCCGTCAAAAGACCGTCGCCGGCGGGGCTGTCGTCGAGAAAAATAATGTGGCCGGACTGCTCGCCGCCAAGGATGTTACCGGAGCGGAGCATTTCTTCGAGCACGTAGCGGTCCCCGACGGCTGCACGGGCCAGCGAAATACCTTCCGCGACGAGGGCGCGCTCAAGGCCCAGATTCGACATCGAGGTGGCGACAACGCGATTGCCCTTGAGCCTGCCTTGAGAATGGAGATAGCGCGCCGCGAGGAAAAGCACGGCGTCGCCATTGACGAGGCGGCCCGACCCGCTGACGAACAGCGCGCGGTCCGCGTCACCGTCAAAGGCCGCGCCGAGTGCGGCTTTTTCCGCGACCGTGCGTCTTTCGAGGTTTTCAAGATGCAGGGAGCCGCAGCCGGCGTTGATGTTGCGGCCGTCAGGCTGATTGTGGATGGCGACGACCTCGGCCCCGAGCGAGCGGAAGACCGCCGGGCCGAGCTCGAAGGCGGCGCCATTGGCGCAGTCGAGGACGATGCGCAGGCCGCTCAGTTTGACCCCCGGCAGGACGCGGCCGCGAAGAAAGTCGAGATACTCTTCGTCGTAGATCTGCTCGGTGCGCAGCGCCGGCGGGTTTTTCGGGGCAGGCTCGGCGCAGAGGCGGAAGATGTCGCCCTCGAGTTCTTCTTCAACCGCGTCGGGGAACTTCATCCCCGCGCTCGAAAAAAGCTTCACACCGTTGTCTTGATACGGGTTGTGCGAGGCGGAGATGACCACGCCGGCCTGAAAACCCTGGTGGCGGACGAGGCAGGCTACGCCGGGCGTCGTGATAACGCCGGCGAAGTGGGGTTCGGCGCCCGCCTCGGCGAGGCCGGCGGCGATCATTGCGGCGATGCGCGGGCCGGACTCGCGCGTATCCATGCCGATGAGGACGCGCGGCGTCGCGTGGTCGCGGCGGAGATAGCCGCCGAGCGAGCGTCCGGTGGCGAAAAGCGTCTGGTCGTCCAGAGGCTCGGTGCCGGGAACGCCGCGGATACCGTCAGTGCCGAAGAGCTCTTTGGGCATGAGGAGGAGCGGAGAGCGATTCTTCCTAGATGAAATTCTTCAGCAACCGGGCCATGTTCCAGTTTAGCACGGACTTCTCGCGGACTTGCAGGCACTAGGGCGGGAGCGCGCAAGAAGCATCGGCCGAGCGAAAGCTCAGACAACGCCTGAGCAACGAGAAGCGTCACATTTAAAAGAGTGCCCCGCCCGCTCGAAAGCCCCAGCGACAAAGGGAGGTGCATCATGCAAGCGAGGAGAAAACGAATGACGCAGTTGGCCGCAGTGGCCTGCGCAGCGGCGCTCTCCCTCGCGGCCGCTGTTCCGGCGAGGGCGCAAAGCGAAGTGCCGGAAGGGACGCGATTCCTGGTCGAACTGCGCGACAAGCTGGAGGCGCGCAAAGTGCATCCCGGCAAGAAATTCGAGGTGCGCACGCTCGATGCCATGCAGGCGTCCGACGGCACGTATATCCCGTCCTGGACGAAGATCCGCGGTCGCGTCACGCACGCAACGGACAAGGAACTTATCCTGCAGCTCGAGCGCATCGAGCTACCTGGCGAAAAAGTGCCGATCATCGCGACGGCAACCGGCGTGGTGGGCGAGAAAGACATAAAGTCGCGGGCCGGTGATGAGGGCGAAATCAAGTCGCAGAGCCACCGCGGGCGCAACGCCGCCATTGGCGCGGCGGTAGTCGGCGGCATCGGCGCTGCGATCGGCGGCGCGCAGGCCGGCGGGAAGGGGGCTGCCATCGGAGCCGGAGCGGGAGCGGCTACCGGGGCCGCCATCGGAGCCTCGGGTGGCGGCGGGAAGGACCTCGTGCTGCAAAAAGGCACGCGCATCGAATTCCAGCTCGACCGGTCCCTCGTCTTCCGGACTCGCCGCTGAACGGTACTGCTTCACACGAAGGGGCGCACCATACCCGAAGTTTTGGGCGCGCCCCTTCTTTTCAAGTTTCCCGACCGCGCCCCACCTCCCCGCTTGAGCCTTGAGCACCTTCCGCGGGGCACGTGTGTAAGCGGCGAGCGGTGTGATATGTTGAGCGGGACTTTGACGCTCTGCGTCATCTCATGACGACTGAACGAGTCCGCCTGCTTGCCTCGACCAGCCAACGCATCATCGCGGGGGCTGTGGTCCTTGGGTTCTGCTACTTCGCGGCGAGCGTGATCGTGACCGTGCTGCTATCGGTTCTGCTGGCCTATTTCCTGGATCCTTTCGTCGAAGGTCTCGAACGCGTTCGCATGCCGCGAGTGATCGGCTCGCTTGTCGTCGTGCTGCTCGTCGCTTCTCTCCTCTTCGGCGTGGGGTATTTCGTCTGGGTCCGCGCCGAACAATTTGCGGGAGACTGGCCGCGCTACAGTGCCGTCCTGCGGAAGGCGGCGTTGACGGTGGAGCAGAAAATCGAATGGATTGAGAAGGGCGCGCGCGGCATCATCCCGGCACAACCGGCGGGGCCGACGGTCGCCATCGCGGAGCAATCGCCGGTGCGGTCCTACCTGCTGCGTGGTTTGGGCTCGCTCTACAGCATTCTCCTCGAAGTTGCCTTCGTGCCGTTTCTCCTGTTTTTCATGCTGGCGGAGAAACGCGACGTCTGGCACGCCACGCTGCAATTGTTCCCGGCATCGGAACGAACCCGCGTCAAAGAAGCGCTCGAAAACGTCCGGGACGTTCTGCGCAGCTTCATGGCGGGAACGGCCCTCGTGGCCGTGGTGCTGATCATCGTCAGCGCGGCAGTCTTCTGGATGCTCGATCTGGACTATCCGCTTCTGGCGGGTATCGTCTCCGGCGTGCTGAACATGGTGCCGTACATCGGCGTGGTTCTGGCCTGTCTGCCGCCCTTCGTGATCGGGCTGGGGCAATGGCATGGAGCCGGCATCTTTCTTCTGGTGGCGAGCCTGCTCATGATCTTCCACGTGCTGGCTATGAACTTGCTAATCCCGGAGTTGGTGGGCCGACGGGTGCAGTTGAATGCGCTCGCGGTCACTTTCGCACTGCTCTTCTGGGGATGGCTCTGGGGCGTGATGGGATTGATTCTGGCGATTCCGATCACCGCGACCATGAAGGTGATCTGCGACCACACGGAATCGTGGCGGCCCGTGGGACGCTGGCTGGGAGCTTGAAACCGTAGGTCAACGCAATTCCACCAACATTAGGGAGAGCTAGATGGTTCGCATCGGTTGGACTGCAATTTTTCTCTGCGCGGTGTTCCTGCTGGGCGGGGCTCCTCCGGCGCAGGCGTGGGGATGCCGCGGCCACCAGGCGGTGGCGCATCTCGCGGAAAAATACCTGACCCCGGAGTCGCGGCAGATGGTCGAGAAGCTACTCTCGGCGAACCCCATGGATCCGAAGCTGAAGCGCTGGTGCGGGAACTCGACAACGAACCTGGTGGTGGACGCGGCGACGTGGGCCGACGACGTGCGTCAGCGCGGCAAAGACGACGCCTGGCATTACATCGATATTCCGCGCGGGGCGAAGCGTAGCGCGATGAAAGACGCCTGCGACGACGCTCGCGGCTGCGTGACCCGCGCAATCGAGGAGCAGAGGGCGATCCTCCGCGACAAAAACGCCGACCCGGCGCGGCGCGCCGATGCTCTCCGCTACCTGATTCATTTCATCGCCGACCTCCATCAGCCGCTTCACGCCATCACCAACGGCGACCTCGGCGGTAATTGCACCCCGATGAAATTTTTCCGCAGCGAGCCGCAGCTCAGCCGTTCCCACCCGGAACGCGAAAGCTACTCGCCTAACCTCCACGAGATCTGGGATACCGAAATCGTGGAGCGGGACATGGAAGTCCACAACCCCGCGCGCTACGCGGACGATCTCGACGCCGAGTTCAGGGCCAAGCGGGCGGAATGGGAGCATGCCGGGATTCACTTGGACGACTGGGCCTGGGAAAGCCACGAGGCGGCGGAGAAGATGGCCTACCGCCGGCTGGGGAGGATCGAGATTGAGCCCAACCCGAAGATGGAGAGTTGCGCGGAGAACAATCACATCGCGCGGCGCATGCTGGAAAAGCACCTAGCAGTGGGAGAAAACTACCAGCAGATCGCTGCTCGGACCGCGCGCGAGCAAATCGCCAAAGCGGGCGTGCGGCTGGCGATGATCCTAAACGACGCGGCAAAGTAGGGCGACGCGTCAACGCGGGGCCGGAAGTTCCGCGGGGCCGAGCGATTTCACGTAGGTGACGATTTGCCAGCGCCGTGGCTCGGGCAGCTTCGACCAGACGGGCATACCGGAGCGCACCGCACCGTTTGTCATCACCCAGAACAGCGCGCCGGCAGTCGCGGTCTGCACTTCCTGCGCGCGAAGGCTCGGGCCTTTCCGCCCTCCCTCCGCGCTTGCGCCATGGCATTCGGCGCAGTGCCGCATGAACAGCTTCCTACCGGCCGCAATGGCCTCCGGATCATTCGCCAAAGGGTTCGGCCGGGCGCGCGCCGCCTCAGGAACCTGCGCCAGCTCTTCATACGGTGATTCCTGCTTTTCTTTCGCAGCCCCCTTTGGTTTTTCTTCCTTTTGCGCCAAAGCCAGCGAGGCAACCAGCAGGAGGAACGAGACAACAAGCGAGGCAGCGGCGGCTCTCACGGGCGGCCCCCAAAGAGACGGCTGATCGCGCGGCCGAAGCCGGAAAATTCCCGCGCGACGCCCCATCTCAGGAGAAAGCGGTGGCTGTTGTCGTTCAGGCCGAAACCCGGCGAGAGGCGGAGTGTCACGCCGCTCGGGAGATTCCACGCCAACACCGGCGCGACGTAGTGTGAGGTGTTTTTGAGTCCAAAGTCGTAGCGATCGCCCAAGCCGCCGTACATTTCGACTCCGGCGACAAAATTTTCACGGCAGAAGGCGCACGGCTTGGCAGAGGCCTTCAGCGCCAGCGGCCGGCTGACTCCCCAGGCGTAGCCGAATTCCCAGGGCTTGTTCGAGATGTTCTTCACCGCCAGGATGTTCTCGGAGATGTTCCAGCCCTTGAAGCTGCTCGAGAGGATGAGCTTCAACTCGAACTCCCGCTCGCGCTCGACGCGTGCCGCGGCGTTCGGTTCGGCGTGCCCGGCTTCGGCGTCGTGACCGACCACCCCTTTCATGATCTTGTCCGCGCCGTTCACATTTTCAAACTCGACATAGAGGATGGGATTGATCCAATGCTCGCGCTTGAGCGGGCGGAAGCGGTTCTCCCAGCGGAAGCCCGTGAAGACCGTGCTGTCGTGAAACGTGGTCTGGCCGTCAAGGTAGAACTCCGTCGTCCACCAACCGGTGACGCCGTACTCGAACTCGGTCCACCCGGCGAGGAAATTGTTGCCGCCTCGCTGCGTGCCGAAAACCGGATTGACCGAAATCTCGAGCGCCCCCGGCTCTTCGAGATAATGGTCGTACGTGACAAAGTAAGGCCGCTCCTGAGCAGCTAAGCCCGGAGCAAAGAACGACACGACCAAGAGAGCAAAGAAGAGCCGCGTGTGATGGAAAGCCGAGAACATCCCCCCGAACACCCCCCTTCGTCATAAATGCAACTCATTTGCAACAACCGAAAAACTCTAGCACAAGAACAAGCCGCATTGCAATCCATTTGCAGTTCTGCCCGGAAATCCACGCCCGACGGCGTGCGGGCATACCCGCGATGCTGCTGCGCGCTTGACACCGGCGGCGGCAAAGCGCGAACCTGCGCCCTTGCCCGGGAGGCGCGGGATGAACACAAAGGCGCTCGTTCTGCAATTGCTCGATGAGGCATACGAGGAAAAGACTTGGCATGGGCCGAACCTGCGGCAATCCTTTCGCGGCCTCTCAGCCAAGCAGGCCGCCTGGCGGCCGGGTCCCGGCCGGCACAACATCTGGGAAATTGTCGTGCACGCGGCGTACTGGAAATACGCCGTGCGCCGGAGGCTCGAGGGCGGCAAGCGCGGCTCGTTCGCGCTGAAGGGAAGCAACTGGTTCCGCCGCGCGGAAGCGCCCGCGGAAGCGGCGTGGCGCGCCGACCGCGAACTGCTCGATCGCGAGCATCGTGCCCTGCGAGCCGCAGTCGCGCGAACAATCGATACGCAGCGGGGACGAAAACTTCGCGAACATATCTACGGGGTCGCATTCCATGACATCTACCACGCCGGGCAGATCCGGCTGCTGCGCCGGCTGCTGTCAGGGCGGGCCGCGCGTTGACTTAGGGGTAAGCGCATCCTAAGATGCGCCGTGGCGCTGCGCTCAGTCGCAGTCGCCCGGCGCGGTTCCATCAGTCCTCGCGCTCGCGTTTTTTCCTGTGGTGCGGCCATGCCCAGTCAGGTTGTCTCCCACTACCGTCTTCTGAACCCCCTCGGCAGCGGCGGGATGGGTGTGGTGTATCGCGCTGAAGACACGACCCTGGGTCGCGAGGTAGCGCTCAAATTCCTTCCGGAGACACAGGACCGCGACGCCAGGCACCTCGCGCGCTTCAAAGAAGAGGCGCGCACGGCTTCCGCTCTCAACCACCCGCACATCTGCACGATTTACGAAGTGGGCGAGTCCGAGGGCGAAATCTACATCGCCATGGAATATGTCGAGGGGCGGCCGCTCTCCGACGACATCGGCGGCACCGGCTTACCCGTCGAGACGATTCTGCGCTACGGCCGGCAGATCGCGGCGGCGCTCGAGCACGCGCACGAGCGGGGCGTGGTGCACCGCGATCTCAAGCCCGTCAACATCCGCATCACGCCCGGAGGAGACGCTAAAGTTCTCGACTTCGGCCTGGCGGTGCGCACGAATCCCGCGGCGGTCGATCACAAGACACTCGATGCGATGCCGCGAGAGACCACCGCCGGCCTCGCCGGAACGATGGCTTACATGGCTCCGGAACAGCTCCGGGGCGGCGAGTCCGGCCCGCGCAGCGACATCTGGGCCTTTGGCGTCGTTCTCTACGAGATGGCCTCCGGCCAAAGGCCGTTTCAGGGCGAAAACTTCTACCGCCTGTGCATGTCCATCCTGCAGGAGGCTCCGCCGCCGCTTCCGGCGAGAATTCCGCCTGGGCTTGTTGCCGTGATCCGCAGGTGCCTTGAGAAAGATCCGGCGCGGCGCTACCAGCGGGCGAGCGAAGTGCGCGCCGCGCTCGAGGCACTGGAACCCTCGAGCGCCATCGTGAGTCCTGCCGTTGCTCCGGCGAAGCCGCGATGGACGCTGGGGGCCGCGATCGCGGGGATGGCCCTGCTCGCCGCGGTCGGCTACTTCGGCTGGACGCGTTGGAGGCGCACGCCCCCGGCTTCGAGCTTGCCTTCGCCGATTCAACTGGCCGTATTGCCGCCGACACCGATGAACGGTGATCCCGTTGCGGCGGCATTCGGCAACGGCCTCGCAGAAACGCTCACCTCCCGGCTGACGGAGCTAACGGAGAAGCATTCGCTCGCGGTCATCCCGACAAGCGAAGTGCGCTCAAAAGGCGTGCGCTCAGTCGATGAAGCCCGGGAGCAATTTGGCGTGAACCTCGCGCTGATGCTGAGCATCCAGCGCGTGGCCGATCGCATCCGCGTGAATTACAGCCTAGTGGACACGCGATCCCACCGGCAGACTGGGGCGGACACGATCACTTCCCCCGCGAGCGACCCTTTCGCTTTGCAGGACCGGGTCGCCGAGAGCGTCCTTCGCAAACTCGAATTGGGAATCAACGCCGAAACAGCACAAGCGAGGCAATCGCGCGGGACGACGGAACCCGCGGCCTACGATTACTACCTGCAGGGCCGCGGGTACCTGCAGGAATTCAGCAAGCTCGAAAGCATCGATAATGCGGTTACCGTATTTCGGCGCGCGCTGGAAAAAGACCCGGAGTTTGCCGCCGCGTTCGCGGGTCTTGGGGAGGCCTACTGGCGAAAGTTCGGATTGACGCACGACCCGCGCTGGGTGAACGAATCCACCGAAGCCTGTCAGAACGCGGCGGCGCGCAGCTCGGCGCTGGCGGAAGCGCACACTTGCCTGGGTTACGTCTTTCAGGGGACAGGAAAGTACGAAGAGGCGGCAGGGGAATTCCAGCAGGCGGCGCGGCTCCAGCCGACGATGGATGCGGCCCACATGGGGCTGGCGCGCGCCTACGAAAGTTTGAACCGGCCAGCCGACGCTGAGAGAACGTTCCGCGAAGCGATTTCCATCCGGCCGAATTACTCGGTCTTGTATTACGAGCTCGGACGGTTTTACTACCGGCGCGGCCGCCTCGAAGACGCGGCGGAGATGTTTTCGCAGGTGGTTGCGCTCGCTCCGGACAGCTTCCCCGGCTACAGCAGTCTTGGAGGGATCCGGCTTGCCCAGGGACGTTATGCGGAGGCTATCCCGCTGCTCGAACGGTCACTCGAAATCCGGAAGACGGGCCCGCCGCTCTCCAACTTGGGTTACGCGTATTTCCAAATGCGGCGCTACGCAGACGCCGCGAAACGGTTTGAAGAAGCAACGCAGCTCGACGACAAGAACTATGTCCTCTGGGGCAATCTGGGCGACGCCTATTATTGGACTCCCGGCCATCGCCAAGACGCCCCTGCCTCTTATCGCAAAGCAATTACCCTCGCTGAAGAAGCGCTTCGTGTAAACCGCAGCGACCCCGACGCGCTGAGCAGCCTTTCGCTCTACCATGCCATGCTGGGCGAACGCGCACCGGCGCTCAACTATGTGCAGGGGGCGCTCCAGGCCGCGCCGAAGCGGCCTGATCTGCTCCTGAACGCCGCGATTGCCTATATCCAGCTCGGCGAGCGCGATCTGTCTCTGGGAATGCTGGAAAGGGCCGTAGACGCAGGCCTCGCGCCGGCAACGTTGCGAGACATGCCCAATTTTGATAGCCTGCGCGATCAACCCCGGTTTCAGAAACTATTCTCCCACCGCTGACTCGGAGGCTCGATGAACACCCAAGCCCGGCATTCCCAATGGTTTCGTTTTTCCCCTAAAGTGGCGCTCGCGGCCGCGGCCCTGCTTGCGGCCTGCGCTCCCGCCTGTCGCCAACCCGTGCCCTACAGCTGTCGCGACAAAGACGTCCACGTGAACAGGAACGCGTCGAAAGGGGTCGATGAAGAGACAACTGCCGTCTGCAATGGCCGCAGCGTTCGTTGGCGCGAACGAGGAGGAAAGGATTGGAAGAACCGCTTCTACGTTTCGCCTTTTGTGAGCGGCGTGAAGGACATCAAAAAGGGCGACACCGACCCGGGGCCGGTCATCCAGGTTCAGCAAGACACAGGGTTCAAATACTCCATCACGGTTGACGGCAAGACGTACGACCCCCAGATCATCATCATGGGGCCCTAGACGCACCGGGAAGCGTTGCGCCTACGACTGGAGCGAAAGATTCGTCAAACCGCTAACCGTTTGCCCAACGATGGGGCGGCAACGCTCGGCCGCCGCCGAGAATCAAATTCATATGATCTCGACGCTCAGCACTCACCTGTTTCCCAACGGCCTGAGCATCGGGAGGTTCCACCATGCGTGCTATAGCTTTTTCTTGTGAACTTCCTTTGAGAAGGTTCTTGAAGGTGTTTCTGCTCCGCATCCAAGCGGACTCACCTCAGACCGCCCCATAAACCGAACGCCAGCGCTACTGGCGCAAGCTGCGGACGTAATGCACGAGCCGCCAGATCTGCTCGTCCGATTCGGTGCGCGCGAAACCGGGCATTCCACTGTGCCGGATTCCATGCTTGATGATCCAGAACAATTGGGCGTCGGACCATGCTTGCACCTGCGGTGCGCCGAGGCTCGGCACACGCGGGTACATGCTCTTGCCCATAGAGGTGGGCGTCCGGCCGTCCAGGCCGTGGCAATTCTGGCATTCACCGTGGTAGATCATCTCGCCGACCGAAACGCTCGCCGGAGTCATGGCCGGTCCCTGCGGGACCCCCAAGCGGGCAGCACGGCCGACGGAGAGGTGCTTGGCTCTCGTGGCGAGCCAGATGATCGCAGGGCCCGGCTCGTCGAGCGCGCTGAGGCTCATGCGCGTTACGCCAATATATGCCCCAATGCCGAGCAATACGAACAGCAGGAGAACCACGAGCCGCATCTTCATTTTGATGGCTGCCTCTTTTTCTTGGTCTGAAAATGGCTGCGGTGCGCCCGCCCCAGCCCAGGCGCACCGCCCGTTCGGCCCAGCACGACGAAAAGAAGCGAATCACATCATGCCGCCGAGCTTTATTTCCTCCCACTTCCCGTTTTGGCTGACTTCGACCTTCTTGGCCACGATGGATCCACCCAATAGGCTTCCTTCAACACGAATGGTCTTGCCGACGTACGGCGCGAGCACCGGCGACGGCGCGAGAATGGCGTGGAACTTCTTATCCTTGGTTAGAACGCCGCCCGGGCTGCCGCCCTTCAGACACATCGTGCCGCACTCCTTGACGTTGCCGTGGTCGTTGCCGGTGAGAGAGTTGTCCTTGGCGTAACACTTGCTGTCCACCAGGGTTCCCTCGATCGTTACCGTTTTCTCCGCCGCGTACAACCCTGCTGCAAGCAGTAGGGCCCCTGCCGCGGCGAAGAACCATCCATTCTTCTTCATTCGTTATTGCCTCCTTATGGTTTTGACTTCCGAAACCCCAAGCCTCCCCCGCGTGCTATTGCCCCCGCGAGTGGTACAGCTCGGCCAGCCGCGCATGCAGGCGTTGGCTCACGACGAGCGGAGTGGCCCGAGGCATGCTCTCATCCACAATCTCGAGCGTTCGCCGCGTCGTGTTGTACACCACCCAACACCGTCGGCACCGTGCCAGATGCTTCTCGATAGCGTGCCGCAGCTCGAGCGTCACCTCATCGTCCAGATAGTTCGAGAGCTCAGCCAAAACCTGTCGGCAATCGAGCATGGCTACTCTCCTTCCTTCCGAGCTGCGAACTGCACTTTCCCGCCCATCATTCCACGCACCATCCACCCCATTCGCTTTAGCCCGGAGGCCCATCCCCGTTCTTGCGCGAAACGTTCTGCGAGGTGCTCGCGCACCATCAAGCGAGCGCGCAGCAGCCGCGACTTCACTGCGGCAATCGTGAGGCCGAGAATTTCGGCCGTCTCCACGGTGTCCATTTCAGCGACGTCGCGCAGCGCCAGAACCACGCGGTAGAGCGGAGGCAGCGCCTCAAGGGCCTCGTGCACGATCCGCCGTGCTTCCTCAACCTCATACTGTCGCTCCGGATCGGCGCGCCAGTCTTCGAAATTCAAGGGGGCGAATCCACCCGCCCCCGGGTCGGGTTCATCGAGGGAAATGATCTCGCGCCGCCGCCGAACCTTGTGCAGCGCCGCATTGATGGCGATGCGCGTGAGCCACGTGCTGAACCGCGAGTCCCGGCGAAATTCGCCCAAATGCGTGTAGGCGTTCAGAAAGGTATCTTGCAGGGCGTCTTCGGCATCGGCCTCATTGCCGGTGATGGCCATCCCCGTGCGAAAGACTCGGCATTCATGTCGCCGCACGAGGTCGTCGAACGCCGCTGCATCCCCGGTCAGCGCGCGAGAGACCAACTCTGCGTCGGCATCTTCACCGCGCGCGACATTCCGCAGCGGCGCGCGACGCTTTCCGAGACTGTCTTGGAGGGCCACCACTTGTCCATAGTGTGTGATACCACGGAGCAGGCAAAGGATTCATGCTGGGACTCCCGCTGTCCGCGCTCGAGGTCCCAGACGACGATTCGGAATTGCGGTCAACCGAGTCCCAGGAGCCGTTCCAGCTTCGGACGGTCGAAGCCCACGACGGCCTCCCCATCGATCACGGTGACAGGGGTCGTCATGTACCCAAGCTTCTCTAACTCCTGAAGCGCCGCTTCATCCGCGGCGATGTTCCGCTCAAGAAAACTGATGTTGTTCTGGGAAAGAAACTCTTTCACCTTGCCGCAGAACACTCAACCGGGCTGGCTGTATACAACGATGCGATTTGACATCACGTTTTAGGCCCCATTCAATCTGACCCTCTCGAGTCACCCCCCCATATGTGATACCACGGCAACCATAAAGGGTTCACCGCAGGCAAGCCAGCGACCGCGTCAGAAAACCGCGGTTGAACTATTCAGATGAGCCTCGAACGTTGCGTACGACCTCTGAAATATCTCCCGCGTCCTGGAACAGGCGGATAGCGGCGATGCCTGCAGCACCCGCAGACAGGCACGAACTCGCATTCTCTAGCGTCACGCCGCCAATGGCGAGCACGGGAATTTTCACCTGACAGCAAACCTCTGTGAGACGCGCCAGGCCCTGGGGCGGCCCGAACGCCGCCTTCGACGGCGTCTCGAAGACCGGCCCGAAGATGACGTAGTCGGCCCCGGCGCGCTCAGCGGCGAGAGCAGCTTCGAGCGAATGACAGGACACACCCACAAGAAAGTTGGGCGGAACGCGAGCGGCATTTTCCGGCGCGCGCAGCCACCGAACCACGCTCTCCGCCGGCAGCGACTTCTCGCCGAGATGCACCCCGCCTGCCCCCGCGGCCAGGGCAATATCCAGGCGGTCATTCACCAGGATGCGCGCACGACCGGCCGCCCACTCGACCGCGTCATGCGTCAACTCAACGAGTGCCGCAGCGGAGAGATCTTTTTCCCGGATCTGTATCCAGTCCACCCCGGCCGCAATCGCGCGCGAGATGACGCCGCCCAGCCGCGAAAGGGCTTCCGCACCTGGGGATGAGCCGGAGAGACTCCCCCGGTCGGTCACATAGCAAAGGATGGGTTTACGCGCGAGGTCCACTGGCGGGCTGCGGCCGCCGGCGGATCATCCCGGCCGCGAGAACGATGTCCAGCAACCCGAGACCGCTGACCGCGCCGCGGATCGAGGGATGCAGGACCACCCGAATGAGCGCCGGAAACCGGCTCAGAAAATAGTTCTGTTCCCAGAGCTGGGACCACGGCAGATAGATGAGCAGGGCGCCCAGCTCGAAGCACAACAGAATCAGAATGGCGCGCACGATGCGATTCATTCGCGGCCGGGTGCCCCGACTTGGTCGGGGCGGCGGCAAGGTTCAGCGGACGGCTTTTTCGAGGGCGGCGATGCGGTCGGCCACGTCCCGGTAATCAATGTTCATCGCGTAGACGTGCGTGAAACTCTTCAGCGCCGCTTCGGAATCGCCCGCCGATTCCTGAGCCACGCCTAGATCATACCGCAAGGCGAGGGCCGTTTCGGGATCAATCCCGGGGGTCTTCAGGGCCCGTTCGTACCATATGCCGGCAATCGCCGGCTGGCCCTTTTCCATGAACGCGAGACCCAGCAGCGTGCAGCATTGTAGTGCGTAGGGAAAGGGACGGCCCCGGTCGTTGGCCTTGGCCACCTTCTGGAACTCGCTGATGGCCTCTTCGAGAAGGCCCATCTCGCGGAACGCAATACCCAGGTTGTAGTGCGTCTCGAGGTCTTCGTCATCAGCCCCCATTTCGCCGAGCTCGGCGCGGAACTCTTCGAAGACCTCCCGCAGCGGTCCCGCCTCCACGGGCGAGGGCGCGGCAGCCACCGGAGCACGCTCGGGCGCCGCTGGGTGTGGTCCTGTAGCAAGACTCGCGGCCGCCCGCGGATTCTCCAGCGATCCGATGTCGAGTTGTTCGATCTCTGAAGCCAGCGCGGCCAAGAACTGCTCGGCGGTAAGCGCGTCAGCCGGCTGTCCTTCCGCTTGCGGCCCTGGCTCGAGCACCAGTTCGTAGTCCGCGCCGGCATCGAGAACCGGCTGAGGCTCTTCTTTCGGGGGCGCTGGCACAGTCGGAATTTGCTCCCGCGGCTTTGGCTTGGGAGCGTGCACTTCTTCAACCGGTTTGGGCGCAGGCTTTACGGCGGGAGGCGCAGCCGGCGGCTTCTTCGGCTCCGGCTTGGGAGCGTGTACTTCTTCAACCGGTTTGGGCGCAGGCTTTACGGCGGGAGG
>JACXTT010008908.1_pt1 | contig 13814 bp, 9 predicted proteins | sample 9270951 | NCBI WGS metagenome assembly JACXTT01 (sample SAMN15532306, study PRJNA645909) | rock metagenome | isolation source: weathered quartz diorite | place: Puerto Rico | collected 2017-06-21 | reverse complement strand
TGCTGGCCGGAGTTCAGGATGTCGCGGCAATAGTCCTTGTAGCGGGCGTCGCCGAGCGGGCCGTACATCTCGGCGATCATGATCTCGGAGAAGCCGTTGATGGCGTTCAACGGCGTGCGCAGCTCGTGGCTCATATTGGCCAGGAACTCGCTCTTCGCCTGGTTGGCGCCCTCGGCGCGGACCTTCTCGGTCTCGTACTTGCGGGCGAGTTCCGAGAGCTGCTCCTGGCTGCGCTCCAGGTTCACCACCACGCGGCGCAGTTCGTCCTCGTTGACGCGGCGCGCCTCTTCCTGGGCCTTCAGCGCGGTGATGTCGGCGGCGGTGACCACCAGGCCGCCCTCGGCCGTGGTCCGCTCGGAGATCTGCACCCAGCGCCCGTCCACCAGCTCGGCCTCGCGCACGCCCTTGCGCCCGCCCAGCGCCGGGAACTCCTGGCGGATGGCGAGCTTGGCGTGAGCCTCCAGCTCCTCGCGCACCACCCCGGGCTTCAGCACCTGCGGCTCCAGGCGGAAGAACGAGCGGTAGTTGCGGTTGCACATCAAGAGCCGCCCCTGGCGGTCCCAGAGCACGAAGGCTTCCGACACGCTCTCGATGGCGTCGCGCAGGCGGGTTTCCGCGGCCTGGGCGCGGGCCTGGGCCAGGCGCTCCTCGGTCACGTCCAGCGCCACGCCGATGATCCGCGCGAAGCCGCCCTCGGGGCTCTTGCCGAAGCCCTGGCCGCGGGCGTCGATCCAGATCGGGCGCCCGCCGGTCAGGCTGGGCACCCGGAACGAGACGTCGAAGCCGCCGTAGATCGCCGCGGTCGCCAGCGCCTCGCGCAAGCCGTCGCGGTGGCCCTCGGAGACCCGCTCCAGCACGTCCTGGCCCTCGACCACGCCGCCGCGCCAGCCGAACAGGGCGGCGGTCACGTCGGACATGAAGATCTTGTCCTCGGCCAGGTCCCACTCCCAGATGCCGCAGCGCGCGGCCTCCACGGCCAGGCGGAAGCGCTGCTCGCTGTCGGAATAGGCGGCGTGGGCGCGCTCGACGCGGCGGGACTCCAGAAACAGCAGGCCGCCCAGGGCAAAGGCCATGAGCATCGGCAGGATGAGGGTGATGATTTCCTCGGTGCGCCCGATCGGGCCCTTCATCAACCGGATCACCGCCACGCCGGTGTAGGCGGCCAGCAGCACCAGCGAGCCCAGGATAGCCAACCGCGCGAACCGCTGGGTCGGCGGCTTGGCCAGGGCCAGATCGGCCAGCCGGGCCTGCGGCCGATCCTCGGCCGCGCTCTCGCCCTCGCGTGCCGTCACGACCGGCCGACCCTCCCCGCAAATCACCAAACCAGACCGCGGACTTTACCCGCGAACCGTTAACAGCGTCACCGCCATTCACTACGGAATTGGGTTAACCCCTGCGGCAGGTCGCCCCGTCGTCGCCGCTGAAGGGGCCGCGCCGCCCTTGCGGACCTCCAGCCGATCCGTGTTACCCAGGCTCATGAGCGTGATCCGCTGGGGGGCGGCATGGACATTCACAAACCCAAGCCCTGGCATGGCGTCCGCGAATTCCTGAAGGAGTACGTGATCATTGTCGTCGGCGTGCTGACCGCCCTGGCGGGGGAGCAGATGGTGGAGGCGCTGCACGATCGCCACGCCGCCGCCGAAGCACGCAGCGCTGTCGACGCCGAGATCCGCCTCAACCTCTCTTACATGCAGGGCCGCTTGGCGACGCAGGCCTGCATCGAGCGGCGGCTCGATGAGATTGGGGCCTTGCTGGTCAAGGCGGGCGAAGGCCCGCTGGCGCCAAGGCCCAGCTGGATCGGGCAGCCGTCGAGTTGGCTGATCGCGTCGCAGCGTTGGCAGGCCGCGACGGGGTCTGGAAGGGTCAGCCTTTTCGATGGCGTGGAACAGGGCCGCCTCGCCGGGGTCTACAGCCCCCTGTCGCGGTTCGCCGACGCCCAGGAGAGCGAGCAGGCGGCATGGGCTCAGCTGCGCGGCCTTGAAACGTGGGACGGCCCGCTCGGCTCGGCCGGGCGCATTCACTTCCTGTCCGCCCTGCAGCAGGCCCGCTACGAACTCTGGAACACGCGCGTGGCCATGGAAGTCGCCTTCCGGCGCGCTCGGGAGCTCGGGATCACCAAGCAGACGCCAAAAACCACGGAGGCGGGTTACCAGTTGCCGCACGCGGTCTGCCTGCCCATCGACACGCCGCGCGACAAGGCCGTGTCGGAACTCTCCGTGGACAGCCCGCCATGGGGACAACCCAAATAGGTCCGGCCGCCGCCGCGAAGGACCGCTTTCGACCCGTTGCCGACATTCGGAGAGTCCGCTTACGGTCGCTCTCAGGTGATCGCTGGGGGGCGGCATGGATATTCACAAACCCAAGCCCTGGCACGGCCTGCGCGAATTCCTGAAAGAGTACGTGATCATCGTCGTCGGCGTGCTGACGGCGCTCGCCTTCGAGCAGGCGGTCGAGGCCCTGCACGAACGCGGCCTGGCTCGCGAGGCGCGCGAGGCCATCGACGCGGAGATGCAGGACAACGTGAACCGCATCGCCTTTCGGCAGTCCCAGCAGCCCTGCATCGAAAAGCGCCTGACCGCGCTCACCGGGCTCCTTGCCGACTCGGCGGACGGCAAGACCCTGCCCGCCGGTCTCTTCCTCGGCGATCCGGGCGATTTCCCGATGGTCCAGCAGCGCTGGCAGGCCAACCTCAACAGCGGTCGCTTCAGCCGCCAGGCCGCTGAGGCGCAGAGCGAGCAGGCGGAGTTCTACACCCAGCTGGCGATCCTCCAGGAGATGGAGAGCCGCGAGCACTACGTCTGGTCCGAGCTTCGCACCCTGGAACTGGGCCCTGGCGTGGTGCGAGCCGATCAGCGGCCGAGCCTGGTCGCCGCCCTGCAGGCCGCGCGGACCGACGCCAGCGACATCAGTCAGCTCGGCCAGGGTCTGCTGAAGACGGCCAGGCGTGGCGGCCACACACCCAAACCGCTTGTCGCGGCAGCGATTCCGGCCACGACCTGCCAGCCGCTGATCCCCGCGGCGTCGGGGGGCTCACTGGACGACCACTGAAGCGACGCCTCCGCCGACCGTCAGCCTTCCTCGCCGTCCGCCAATGAGCGGCTGACCAGTTCGAAGACGTTCTTCGACAGGCCGGGGTGCGCCAGAATCCGCTTCAGCTCGGCCTTCATCAGCGCGCCGAGCGCGGGCTTGTAGCGCCGCCAGCCGCCCAGCGGCTCCACCAGCCTTGCCGCCGTCATCGGGTTGAAGCCGTCCGTGGCCAGGATCTGGTCGGCCAGGAAGCGGTAACCCGCCCCGCTCGGATCGTGGAACCGCACCGGGTTGAAGCTGGCGAAGGTCGAAACCAGGGCGCGCAGACGATTGGGGTTCTTGGCCTCGAACGCCGGGTGGGCGGTGAGACCCATGACCCGGCCCAAGGCGCCCTCATCGGGATCGCGGGCCTGGATGGCGAACCACTTGTCGATCACCAGGGGCTCGTTCTTCCAGCGCTCATAGAAGTCGCTGAGCGCCCGTTCATAGAGCTCGCCGCCGATGCAGGTCAGCGCGCCCAGCCCACCGATCGTGTCGGTCATGTTGGCGGCAGCCTCGTAGTGGCCCCAGGCCAGCTCGCCCACCTCCGAGCGCGGATTGGCGGCCAGCAGGTCCAGCGCGGCGTTGCGGAGCGCTCGGCGGCCGGCCCCGGCGGCGTCGGGCGAGAACTCACCAATCTCCTGCAGGCCCGCGTGCAGCCGCTTGAGCTCGTCGGAGAGGTGCAGCGCCAGCCGCGTCCTGAGCGCATCGCGCGCCTCGTGGATCGCCGCCGGGTCGGCCGGGCTCATGGCCAGCGCCAGATCGGGCTCGGACGGCAGGGCCAGCAGCAGGGCCTTGAAGGCCGGGTCGGCGGCCTGGTCGCCCAGGGCGCGGCCCACGGCCTCAGCGTAGCGCTCCTCACCGACCTCGTCGGCCTGGCCGGTGGCGCGGCTGAGGATCAGGGCGCGGGCCAGCTCCTGGCCGGCCTCCCAACGGTTGAACAGGTCCGGATCGCCGGCCAGCAGCACATAGCGGTCGCGGGCCTCGGCCTCGCTGGTCAGCTTCACCGGCGCGGAGAAGCCGCGCAGCGCAGAGACCACCGGCCGCTCGTCGATGTCAGTGAGCGTGACCTTGGTGGTCTTGCCCTCCAGCACCACCACCGTCTCGTCGAACGCCTCGCCGTTGCGCAGGAAGGCTTGCGTCCGGCCGTCGGAGTCCAGCAGGCCCACGACCACCGGGATCGGCAGCGGGCGCTTGGTCCCCTGCCCCGGCGTCGGGTCGGTCTCCTGGGTGAGTTCCAGCTCCAGCTCGCGGCGCGCCGCGTTGTAGGTGCTGGTCAGGCTGACGTTCGGCGTGCCGGCCTGCTCATACCAGGCGAAGAAGTCGGTGAGGTCCTTGCTTGTGACCTCGGCGAAGCACTTGATGAACTCCTCGACCGTAGTGGCGTGGCCGTCCCAGCGCTCGAAATAGAGGTCCATGCCGGCGCGGAAGGCGTCTGGCCCGATCAGGGTCTTCAGCATGCGGATGACCTCCGCGCCCTTCTCGTAGATCGTCGCCGTGTAGAAGTTGTCGATCTTCAGATAGCTCGACGGCCGGACCGGGTGGGCCAGCGGCCCCTGGTCCTCGCTGAACTGCCGCGCGCGCAGGGCCTTCACGTCCTTGATGCGCTGCACCGCGTGGCCGCGCATGTCGGCCGAGAAGCTCTGATCGCGGAAGACCGTCAGGCCCTCCTTGAGGCAGAGCTGGAACCAGTCGCGACAGGTGATCCGGTCGCCGGTCCAGTTGTGGAAATACTCGTGCGCCACGACGCTCTCGATGCGCTCGAAGTCCATGTCGGTGGCGGTCGCCGGGTCGGCCAGCAGCAGCGAGGAGTTGAAGATGTTCAGCCCCTTGTTCTCCATGGCCCCGAAGTTGAAGTCGCGCACGGCGACGATCATGAACAGGTCCAGGTCGTACTCGCGGCCGAACGTGTCCTCGTCCCACTTCATCGAGCGCTTCAGCGCGTCCATGGCATAGGCGGCGCGCGGCGCCATACCGGGGTCGACGTAGATCCGCAGGTCGACCGTGCGGCCGGTCATGGTGACGAGCTTGTCTTCCAGCACGTCCAGCTCGCCGGCCACCAGGGCGAACAGGTAGCAGGGCTTCAGGAAGGGGTCGTTCCAGACGGCGAAGTGGCGCCCGCCCGGCAGGTCGCCGGACGACATCAGGTTGCCGTTGGAGAGCAGGCGGTGAAACGCCTTGTCGGCCTCGATCCGCACCGTGAAGCGCGACAGCACGTCCGGGCGATCCGGCCAGAAGGTGATCTTGCGGAACCCCTCCGCCTCGCATTGGGTGCAGAACCGCCCGGCCGACATGTAGAGCCCATCCAGCGCCTTGTTGGCCTCCGGATCGATCTCGACCTCGGTCTCCAGGGTGAAGGCGTCCGGCGCGTCAGGGATGGTCAGGAATTCCCCGTCGATGGTCCGCTCGCTCTCGGCCAGGACACGCCCGTCGATCGCCACCGAGATCGGGGTCAGGCGCTCGCCGTTGAACTGCAGCGGGTCCTTGTGGTCGCCGTTGCGGCGGACACTGAGCTTCGCCTTCACCCGCGTGGCGTTGGGCTTGAGGTCGAAGGTGAGGTGGACCTCGTCCACGAGGAAGGCCGGGGGCCGGTAGTCGACGAGACGGATCGGCTGGGGAGTGTCTGTACGCATCCCAGGGATTTAGCCTTCCGCCGCGCCTCTCGCCAGCCGCCGCGTTCTCGGCGAACGCGTTCGTCCAGCCGCGACCTTTCGTCCCGCCGGCCTTTTTCTGCCACGGGCTATGTAGGCGACAGACGTTATGCAGCGTAACGCTACAAGCTTGACCGCGCCGGGGGGAGCGATCCTGAGTGAAGGCTTACCGTATCTACATCGTCGACCCGGATGGCCGGTTGCAGCTAGGCCAGGCCTTCGAGGCGGTGGACGACAAGGCGGCCGGCGAGCGGGCGCTCAGCGCCGCCTCCAAGGGCCGGGTGGCTGAACTCTGGGAAGGCGGCCGGATCGTCGGACGGGTTACCGAGGACGGCGTGTTCCAGCCCGGCAGCGGGTCCTGACGCCCCCGGAAGCCGCCTGACGTCAGGTCACGCTTTTTTCCGCATCCCGCCCGCGTATGGTGGCCCGCAAGAGGAACCTCTTAGACGCCGGGCAAACCGGGGATGGGCCGCGATGAACTTCGACTTTTCCGACGACCAGAAATTCCTGAAGGGCGAGGCGCGCAAGTTCCTCGACGCCAACTGCGGGACCGGCAAGGTCCGCGCGGTGCTGGATGACGACAGCAAGGCGTTCGACAAGGCGCTCTGGCAGGCGGTTGCCGGCCAGGGCTGGCTGGGCGCGGCGATCCCGGAGGAGCACGGCGGCCTGGGCCTGGGCCACCTGGAGCTCTGCGTGATCGCCGAGGAACTGGGCCGGGCCGTCGCCCCGATCCCCTTCGCCTCCACCGTCTATTTCCTGGCGGAGGCCGTGATGCTGGCCGGCGATGACAAGCAGAAGGCCGCCATCCTGCCGAAAATCACCGCGGGCGAGCTGATCGGCGCGATCGCGACCTCCGAGGGCCCGGGCGTGCTGACCGCCGGCTCGGTCAAGACCACGGTGTCCGGCGGCAAGCTCAGCGGCGTGAAGATCCCCGTGACCGACGGCGACATCGCCGACCTGTGCCTGGTCATCGCCAAGGAGAACGGCAAGCCGGGCCTCTACCTGGTGGACCTCAACGGCGCGGGCGTCACCCGCGAGGCGGTGAAGACGCTGGACCCGGCCCGCGACGCGGCGCGGCTGGTGTTCAAGGACGCCCCGGCCGAACGCCTCGGCCCAGCCGGCGAAGGCTTCGCCCTGCTGGAGCAGATCAACGACCGCGCAGCGATCCTGCTGTCGTTCGAGCAGTGCGGCGGGGCTGACCGGTGCCTGGAAATGGCCAAGGCCTATGCGCTGGAACGCTATGCCTTCGGCCGGGTCATCGCCTCCTACCAGGCGATCAAGCACAAGCTCGCCGACATGTACGTCAAGAACGAGCTGGCCCGGTCCAACGCCTACTACGGAGCCTGGGCGCTCAACACCAACGCCCCGGAGATGCCGATCGCCGCCAGCGCCGCGCGGATCGCGGCCAGCGAAGCCTTCTGGTTCGCGTCGAAGGAAAACATCCAGACCCATGGCGGCATCGGCTTCACCTGGGAAATGGACTGCCACCTGTTCTACCGGCGCTCGCGCCAGCTCTCCCTCGTGGCCGGCGCGCCCCGGGTCTGGAAAGAGCGGCTGATCAGCCACCTCGAAAGAAGGAACGCGGCCTGATGGACTTCAACGACACACCCGAAGAAGCCGCCTACCGCGCCGAGGTGCGCAAATGGCTCGACGCCAACGCGCCCAAGAAGGCGGTCGCCGACGATGGCGAGGGCGGCGGATCGATGGCCGCCTCCAAGGCCTGGCAGGCCAAGAAGGCCGCCGCCGGCTACGCCCAGATCACCTGGCCCAAGGAGTGGGGCGGCGCCGGCGGCACGCCCATCCAGCAGGTGATCTTCAGCCAGGAAGAGGCCAAGCACCCGATCCCAGGCAACCCGTTCCAGATCGGCCTGGGCATGTGCGTACCCACCGTCGCCACCTTCGCCGACCAGGCCACCAAGGACCGCTTCGTGGGCCCCGCCCTGCGCGGTGAGGAGATCTGGTGCCAGCTCTTCTCCGAGCCCTCCGGCGGCTCCGACGTGGCCGCAGCCCGGACCAAGGCGGTCCAGGTCGACGACGGCTCCGGCGACTGGCTGATCTCGGGCCAAAAGGTGTGGACCACCGGCGCCCAGTTCTCGGACTTCGGCATCGTGGTGTGCCGCACCGACCCGGACGCGCCCAAGCACAAGGGCCTGACGATGTTCTGGCTCGACATGCATTCGCCGGGCGTCGAGGTGAAGCCGATCCACCAGATGTCCGGCGGCTCGGGCTTCAACGAGGTGTTCTTCACCGACGTGCGCGTGAAGAACAGCCAGATGGTCGGGCCGCTGAACGAGGGCTGGAAGGTCAGCCTGGTCACCCTGATGAACGAACGCCTCGCCGTGGGCGGGGCGTCCGGGGCCGGCTGGAAGGAGTTCATGGAGGCCGCGCGCGGGGTCCAGGGCTTCGACGGTCAGGCGGCCATCAAGGACAACGCCATCCGCGAGAAGCTGGCCGACTGGTACGTCCAGGCCGAGGGCCTCAAGCACACCCGCAACCGCACCATGACCGCGCTGTCCCGCGGCCAGACGCCGGGGCCGGAGAGCTCGATCGGCAAGATCGTCTCGGCGGCTCAGATGCAGGACCTGGGCAATGCGGCGCTGGAGATGCTGGACCAGTTCGGGATCATCGCCGACCCGGAGCTGGCCCCGCTGCACGCAGCCTTCCACACCTCGGTGATGTTCGCGCCGGGCCTTCGGATCGCCGGCGGCACCGACGAGATCCTCAAGAACATCATCGCCGAGCGGGTCCTGGGCTTGCCCGGCGACATCCGCGTCGACAAGGACGTGGCGTTCAAGGACATGCCGACCGGACGTTAGCTGAGGGGCCGCCGCCATGCGGATCGACGAGGCCCGGGTGATCGTGAGTTCGCCGGGGCGCAACTTCGTGACCCTGAAGATCGTCACCGCCGATGGCGTCCACGGCATCGGCGACGCCACCCTGAACGGCCGCGAGCAGGCCGTGGTCGCCTACCTGCAGGAGCACGTCTGCCCGCTGCTGATCGGGCGCGACGCGCGGCGCATCGAGGACATCTGGCAGCTGCTCTATCGCGGGGCCTACTGGCGGCGCGGGCCGGTGACCATGCGGGCCATCGCCGCCGTCGACGTGGCGCTGTGGGACATCAAGGCCAAGGCGGCGGGCATGCCGCTCTACGACCTCTTGGGCGGCAAGTCCCGCGACGGCGTCATGGTCTACGGCCACGCCAACGGCGGCGACATCGCCGAGACGGTGGACGAGGTCGAGCGCTACATCGGCCTGGGCTACAAGGCCGTCCGCGCCCAGAGCGGCATCCCCGGCATCGACAAGGCCTATGGCGTCGGCCGCGGCCAGATGTTCTACGAGCCGGCCGACGCGACCCTGCCCACCGAGACCGTCTGGTCGACGCCCAAGTACCTGCAGCATGTCCCCAAGCTGTTCGAGGCCCTGCGCGACCGGGTCGGCTTCGGGACCGAGCTGCTGCACGACGTGCACCATCGTCTCACGCCGATGGAGGCCGCCCGGCTCGGCAAGTCGTTGGAGCCCTATGGCCTGTTCTGGCTTGAGGACGTGACGCCCGCCGAGAACCAGGAAGCCTTCCGCCTGATCCGCCAGCACACCACCACGCCGCTGGCGGTGGGCGAGGTGTTCAACACCATCTGGGACTGCAAGGACCTGATCGCCGAGCAGCTCATCGACTACATCCGCGCCACCGTGGTGGGCGCTGGCGGGATCACGCACCTGCGCCGCATCGCCGACTTCGCGGCGCTCTGGCAGGTGCGCACCGGCTGCCACGGCGCCACGGACCTGTCGCCGGTGACCATGGGCGCGGCGCTGCACTTCGACAGCTGGGTCCCCAACTTCGGCATCCAGGAATACATGCGCCACACGCCGGAGACGGACGCGGTGTTTCCCCACGCCTACAGCTTCGAGGACGGCCTGCTGCACCCGGGCGACGCGCCGGGCCACGGCGTCGATATCGACGAGGCGCTGGCGGCGAAATACCCCTACGCGCCCATGCAGCTTCCCGTGGCGCGGCTGGAAGACGGGACCATGTGGAACTGGTGAGGCGGCGCTAGGCGCCCGGGTGTGCGGCCTTCTCAAGCAGGGCCGTCTCACGGGCCGGCGTCAGCCCGGACTTCAGCTTCGCCTGCCGCTCGGGCTTCTGCGCGCGGAACCAGGCCAGGGTGTCGGCGGCCGTCACCGGCAGCGGGCGGAAGGTCAGGCCGGCCTTCAGCGCGCGGGAGATGTCGCGGCGGTGGAAGCCATAGGTCTCGCCCTCGCCGGGCACCCAGACCGGCATATCGCCCCAGGCCGAGACCTTCTCGCGCTCCAGCCAGGCGGCGTTGGCCCAGGTGTAGGTCGGGCGCGCGCCCACGCCCTCGGCGATGCCGTCCAGCATGTGGCGCATGGTCAGCGGCTTGGCCGGGCCTGTGCCGTTGAAGGTCCCGAAGGTGCGGGTCTCGGCCATGCGGATGGTCCACTCGGCCAAGTCGCGGGCGTCGATGAATTGAACCGGATCGGTCCCGTCGCCGGGCGCCAGCACAGGGTCGCCCCAGCGGTGGCCGTCGTTGGCCAGCCGGACCGGCCAGTAGGAGAAGCGGTCGGTCTCGTCGCCGGGACCGACGATCAGCCCCGGGCGGATCACCGTCACCGCGGCGCCGAACTGCTTCTTGGCCTCCGCCTCGCTCAGCGCCTTCAGCGGCCCGTAGAGCGCCATGTTGGCCTTCAGCGTGTCGGTGGTCTCGGCCATGGCGTCCTTGCCGCCATAGGTCGCTGTCGCGGCGGTCTCGTCGCCCGGCTTGTCGTCCTTGGCATAGACCGAGATCGTCGAGATGAAGATGTACTGCTTGACCTTGCCGGCCAGCACCTTGCCCGCGTCGCGCACCCAGACCGGCAGGGTCGTGGGGTTGTCGATGCAGACGTCCCACTGCCGGCCCTCCAGCGCCTTCAGGTCGCCGTTGCGGTCGCCTAGCAGCTCTTCCACGTGGCCCGGCCACTCCTGCGGCTGGCGGCCCCGGTTGAAGATCGTCACCTCGTGCCCGCGGCTGAGCGCATAGCGCACCTGGTGCGGCCCGGTGAACCCGGTCCCGCCGAGGATCAGGATCTTCAATTTCTTCGGCGCCGCCATCGCAGGTCCCGCCAATGCCGCGCCCGCCAGCGCCCCTTCCAGCACGCGGCGGCGGGTCGGCATCCTAAGCGCTCAGCCGCAGCGGCGCGCGCCGCGGGTGGGTGTTCAAGAGCCGCTGATAGAGCCGCGTCAGGCCGCCGAAGGTGTTGTCCCAGCTGTGCCGCGTCTCGGCGCGATGCCGCGCGGCCAGCTTCAGCGCGGCCATGTCGCGGGCGAACAGCGCGTCCACCGCCTCGGCCAGGCTGGCCGGGTCGACGCCGGCGGCCAGCTGGCCCACCTCGGCGTCCAGCAGCTCGCCCACGCCGCCCTTGTCCGGGCCCACCACCGGCAGGCCGGCGGCCATAGCCTCCAGCACCACCAGGCCGAACATCTCGTTCTCGTTGGCGTGGATGAAGGCGTCGCAGCTGGCGATCACGCCCGCCAGCTTCTGCGGCTCGCGCTCGAAGTCGAGCGCCGCCACGCGGCTGGAATAGCGCTGGTCCTTGCCCGCCCCGATCAGCACCAGGCGGTAGGGGTCGCCCAGCTGCTCGATGGCGGCGACCATGTTGTCGATGTTCTTTTCCCGCGCCGGACGCCCGGCGAACACCACCAGCCGGGTGTCGGCGGCGTAGCCGAGGCGCTTCAAGAGCTTGCCGCGGTCGCCCCGGCTCGGCTGGAACAGCTCCAGGTCGACGCCCAGGGGATGCACGCTCACCCGGCTCACGCCCGCGTCGGCCAGGCGCGTGGCGGTATGGCGGCTGGGCGCCACCACGTGGTCGAACCGCTGATAGGCCTGGGCCCAGAAGTTGAAGGTCGGCTGCTCGGCCCAGTCGCCCAGGTGCAGCGCCGCCAGGGTCGGGGCGTCGGTGTGGCAGAAGCCCACCACCGGCACGCCCAGGGCGTCGCCGGCGTCCATGGCCGCGTGGCCGGGCACGAAGACGTCGCCGGCCTCGATGATGTCGGGCTCGAGCGTGCGCAGCACGGCGTCCCATTTGATCGGGCTGGCCGGCATCCGGTAGCCGTCGCCGAACGGCAGCTTGGCCGCGCCCACGGTCACCAGGCCGGCGTGGTCGGTGCGGGTCTTGGCGCCCGGCACCACCAGGGTGTGGCGGATGTCCGGCCGATGGCCGTCCAGCCAGGCCCGCTTGGCGGTCAGGTAGCGCTTCACCCCGCCGGAGCGCGGCGCATACATCATGGTGGTGTCGATCAGGTGATAGGCCGGGGTCGGACTATCCGGGCCACCCGCACGTCGAGCAGCGTCCGGCCGGGGCCAACTGACATCGATCACGCGCTGCGCACTCCCCGGTCCCGCCGAAGACTCAACGAATACCCCACGGGAACGATCCGCGCCCAGCCGTTTTGCAGCTCGCGTCGCGGCCCGCACCCGGGCGAGTTCCACGCGGTTCGACGTTTTCTTCCACAATCTGGCCAGCGGACCGCACCCCGACTTGCACGCCTAAGCTACACGCTCAAATTGGCGTGCGACACCCCGGGGACAACCCCCTCACCGCGGATCATATGCCTTCGCGTACTCCGGACGGGCCTGCAGGTTGGGCAGGAACAGGGGGTCGATGCGGGCCTTTGTGGCCTGTTCGAAGGCGTAGCCGAGGGCCAGCAGGCGGGCCTCCGACCAGGCGGGGCCGATGATCGACAGATTCACCGGCAGGCCCGAAACATTGCCCATGGGCAGGGTCAGGTGCGGATAGCCCGAGACCGCCGGCAGGGTCGAATAGGAGCCCAGGCTGCGGCTGCCGTTGATCGGGTCCACCAGCGAGGCCGGCCCGGTCGACGCCCCCACCAGCACCTCGACGTTGGCGTCGGCCATCATCTTGTCCAGCGCCGCCTTGGCCAGGGAGGTCGCCTTGGCCCGCTTGTCCTTGTAGCCCTGGTCGGTGATCGGCGGGGCGTCCAGCGACTGTTCGAAGATTTCCTGGCCGAACAGCGGCGTCTCGCGGCCCTCCTTCTTGTTGAAGGCCACCAGGTCGGCCAGCGAGCGCGCCGTCACCGCCTTGGGCGTCGTCGCCATATAGGCGTTGAGCGCCGCCTTGAACTCGATGCGCAGCGACTCGCCCTCGTTGGTCGAGATCGCGTTCATGGCCGCGTCGTCAGGCCCCTTGACCTCCACCAGCACCGCGCCCGCCCTTCGCAGCGCCGTCAGCGCGGTCTCGAACACCTCGTCGGTCTGCGGCGAGCGGCCCTGGGTCATCCGCATCACCCCGATCCGCGCGCCCCGCAGGGCGTCGAGGTTCAGCCCGGCCAGGTAATCCACCTTGTGGGCGTTGGCCTCGGCGGTCATCGGGTCGGCCGGATCGCTGCCGGCGATGGCGTTCAGCACCGCCGCCGCATCCGACACCGTCCGCGTCATCGGCCCGGGGGTGTCCTGGGCCGGCGAGATCGGCACCACGAAGGTGCGCGAGACCAGCCCCACCGTGGGCTTCAGCCCCACGATGCCGTTGGCCGCCGCCGGACAGGTGATCGACCCATCCGTCTCCGTGCCGATCGCCGCGGTCACCAGCCCCGCCGACACCGCCACCCCGGACCCCGCCGACGAGCCGCAGGCGGTGCGGTCCAGCGAATAGGGATTGCGCGCCAGCCCGGCCACGCCGGTCCAGCCGCTGATCGAGTGGGTCGAGCGGAAATTGGCCCACTCCGACAGGTTGGCCTTGCCCAGGATCACCATCCCTGCGTCGGTCAGCCGCCGCGTCACCGTCGCGTCACGGCCCGTCACATTGGCCGCCAGGGCCAGCGATCCCGCCGTCGTCGCCGTGCCGTCATCGCTCTCGATATTGTCCTTCAGCAGGATCGGCACCCCGTGCAGCGGCCCGCGCACCTTCCCCGCCTTGCGCTCCTCATCCAGCTTGCGGGCGTCGGCCACGGCATGCGGATTGAGCGCGATCACCGCGTTCAGCTTCGGCCCCGTCCGGTCCAGGCTCGCCACCCGCGCCAGATAGGCCTTCACCAGCGCCTCCGACGTCAGCGTCCCCGCCTTCATCGCCGCTTCCTGGTCCTTGCCT
>JACXTT010008907.1_pt1 | contig 13816 bp, 12 predicted proteins | sample 9270951 | NCBI WGS metagenome assembly JACXTT01 (sample SAMN15532306, study PRJNA645909) | rock metagenome | isolation source: weathered quartz diorite | place: Puerto Rico | collected 2017-06-21 | reverse complement strand
TGGCACACCCACCCGCTGGGCCAGACTTTATTGGTCACGTCCGGCCTCGGCTGGACCCAGTGCGAGGGCGGCCCCAAGACCGAAATCCGCGCTGGCGACGTGGTCTGGTGCCCCTGCCAAAAGCGCCACTGGCACGGTGCCACCGACACCACGGCAATGTCGCACATCGCCATCACCGAAATGCTCGACGGTAAAAACGTCGAGTGGCTGGAACCCGTCAGCGACGCCGATTACCTGGCCGGCCCGGTCGTCAAGGAGTGACCATGCTTGCCAAGCCGGCCATCACCTTGTGCCTGAGCGCCGCCTTGCTGGCGCTCGCCCCACTCACCGCCACAGCGCAACAGGACACTGCCATGACCTCCCCATCGACCGCCACCCTCTCCGCCAAACAATCGGCGATTCCCCTGATCGCCGCCGCCATGGCCGTCAGCGACATGCCGGCCTTGCGCACCGCTCTCAACCGGGGGCTGGACGCCGGCCTGACCATCAGCGAAGCAAAGGAGATCCTGGTCCACCTGTACGCTTACGCCGGCTTCCCGCGCAGCCTGAACGCGCTCGGTGAACTCATGAAAGTACTCGAAGAGCGGCGCAAGCGCGGCATCGAGGATGCGCCGGGCAGGGCACCCAGCCATCCGGCGCCGACCGGCGACGCCCTGCTGGCCGCCGGTACCGCCAACCAGACCCGCGTCTCCGGCGCCCCCGTCAAGGGGCCGGTGTTCGAGTTCGCGCCGGTGATCAACCAGTTCCTGCAGGCGCACCTGTTCGGCGATATGTTCGAACGCGACAATCTCGACTGGCAAAGCCGCGAGCTGGCCACGGTCGGCGCGCTGGCCGCGGCAACGGGGCTGGAAGCACAGCTGCGCTCGCACATGAACGCCAGTCTGAACGTGGGGCTCAGCCGCGCGCAATTGAAGCAGGTGGCGCAGCAGTTACGCGCCGCAGGCAATGCTGCCGCCGCGGAGCGCGCCGATGCGGCGATCGCGGCCTTGCCGGTGAAGTAGGGCGCCGCAAGCTTGTGCGCGGGGCGGTTGGCGGCGCAGGAAGAGTATGCTGGCCCGGCATAGGCGGCGGACATCGAGCGCCGGACGGAAGAAAGTTATAAGCGAATCCGGCGAGATTGCGATTTGGCCTTGCAAGGGAAAAAGGCCGCTTGAAATTCATTTCAAGATGGACTAAGCTGGACTAAGTCTACTGGGGGTTTTATGCCAATTGTCAACATCCACGAAGCAAAAACGCAGTTTTCCAAGCTGATCGAGGCTGTGTCGCGTGGCGAGGAGATCACGATCGCCAAGGCAGGGAAGCCCGCTGCGATGCTGGTGCCCGTGCCTGCGGAAAACACCGCGCGCCAGCCTGGCGCAATGAAAGGCAGGATTCGTATCGCCGCCGATTTCGACGCGCCGCTGCCGGACGAGGTGCTGGCCGGGTTCGAGGGGCGCTGATGCGATTGCTGTTGGACACGCACGTGCTTCTGTGGTGGCTGCAGGACAATCCGAATTTGTCGAAGCCAGCGCGGGAACGGATCATCGCGGCATCCAGCGTTTATGTCAGCAGCGCGTCAATCTGGGAAGCGGCGATCAAGGTGCGAATCGGCAAGTTGGAACTTGATGTAGCGGAGTTGCTTGCAGCCATAAACAAGAGCGGCTTCCAGGAATTACCGATCTCGTTCAAGCATGCTGCGATGGTGGCCCGTCTGCCGGACATCCACCGCGATCCGTTTGACCGCATCCTGGTCGCGCAATGTTTATGCGAGCCGCTTCGGCTGCTCACGGCAGATGCCATCTTGAGCGGATACTCGGAATTGGTTGAAGTTATTTAGCATCGCTTCCAAGCGGACGACGGCGCCGCGGCCTATGCTTGCGCTTCCTCCACCACCCCCGCCGCCACGAAACCGTCGATCTCCGCGTCGCTGTAGCCATACTCCTGCAGCAGTTCGCGCGAATGTTCTCCCAGCATCGGCGCCGGGCGGTCGATGCGGGTCGGCGTCCTGGAAAAGTGGATGGGGCAGCCGAGTGCGCGCGTGGGGCCCGCCTGCGGATGCTCCAGATCGACCACCATCCCGCGCGCCACGGTCTGCGGGTGGCTCAAGGCCTCGCCGATGCTGTGCACCGGGCCGGCCGGCACGCCGGCTGCGTCCAGCACCGCCATCCATTCGCCTTTGCTGCGGGTGGCCAGGATGGCGTTCATGGCGGCGGTCAGTTCGCCGATGTTTTCCATGCGCGCGCTGTTGCTCGCGAAACGCGGATCGTCGCGCCATTCGGGCCGTCCCAGGGCGACGGCGATGCGCTCCCAGTTGCCTTGATTGGCGCCGCCGATATTGAGCCAGCCGTCGCTGGCCTTGAACGCTTGATAGGGCGCCGCCAGCAAGTGGGCCGAGCCGGTCGGGCCGGCCGATTCGCCGGTGGCGAAATAGATCGCCGCCTGCCAGTAGGTCTGCTGGATGGCCGCCTCGATCAGCGAGGTGTCGACGATTTGACCTTCTCCCGTTTTCAGCTTGTGCACGTAGGCGGCGGTGATGCCGGCCATGGCCAGGATGCCGGCATTGGTGTCGGCGATCGAGTTGCCGGTTTTCGCCGGCGCGCCGCCCGGCTCTCCTGTCACCGACATCAGGCCGGAAAAGCCCTGGGCGATCAAGTCGAAGCCGGGCTTGTCGCCCATCGGGCCGTCGCGGCCGTAACCGGACACCGCGCAATAGATCAGGCCCGGGTTGATCCGACTGAGGATGTCGTAGCCCAGTCCCAGTTTTTCCAGGGTGCCGCGCCGGTAGTTTTCGGTCAGGACGTCGGCCTCTTTCACCATGCGCAGCAGGATATCGCGGCCCTGCGGCAGTTTCAGGTTGAGGGCGATGCCACGCTTGTTGCGGTTCAAGATCATGAAGGGCGCCGAGACGCCGTTCACGCGCGGCTCGCGGTAGCCGCGGGCGTCGTCGCCGCCCGGCAGCTTTTCGATTTTAACGACGTCGGCGCCCATGTCGGCCAGCATCATGCCGCAAGTGGGGCCGGCCATGATCTGCGCCAGTTCCAGCACGCGCATGCCGGCCAGCGGGCCGGGATGTTTTGCGGGCTTTTGCATCAGCTGCCCGTCCAGGCCGGGCGCCGCTTGTCCATGAAGGCGGCCACCCCTTCGTGAAAATCGGCACTGCCGTAGGCGGCGCGAATCAGGTCGGCGCCGTCGGGCAGGTTGGCGGCACCCAGCCGGCGCATGGCTTCCTTCGATACCCGCATGGTCACCGGCGCGTGGGCCGCGAGGCGTTTGCACAGGCGCGCCACTTCCGCATCGATGCCGGCGGCATCGGCGATCGCCGTCACGAAGCCGCAGGCGGCCGCTTCGTCGGCGCCGATGGTGTCGGCCAGCAGCAGCATGCGCTTGGCCCGTGGCAGCCCGAAGGCGGCGACGATGCGCGCGACATTACTCATCGACAGGCAGTTTCCCAGGGTACGCGCGATCGGCACGCCGAACGACGCCCCGGGCGTGGCGACGCGGAAGTCGCAGGCGGCGGCGATCGCCAGCCCGCCGCCGATGGCCCAGCCTTCGACGACGGCGATGGTCGGCATCGGCAGCGCCTCGATCAGGCCGACCCGTTCGTCGATGGCGCGTTCGTAGGCGACGCCGTCCTCGGCGCCGCTGAAGGCGGTGAATTGTTCGATGTCGGTGCCGGCGACAAACGCTTCGCCGCCGGCGCCGCGGATGGTTGCCACGCGCACCGCCGGGTCGGCGGCGATACGCGCGCAGATTTCGGCCAGCTGTTCGTACATGGCCCAGGTCATGGCGTTTCTCGCCTGCGGGCGGTCGATCAGGATGGCGGCGACGCCGTTGTCGATCGACAGGTGCACCTGTTCGTTCATGGTTTTCCTTGCAAGGTCACATCGAAAGGGAACGCGCCAGCACCCTGGCCGCATGCAGCGCTTCGCGGCCGGCGCCGTCGGCGATCTGGTGGCGGCAGCTGGTGCCGTCGGCGATCAGCAAGGTGTCCGGCGCGGCGGCGCGCACGGCCGGCAGCAGGGACAGCTCGGCCATCTGCATCGACACTTCGTAGTGGCTGGCGTCATAGCCGAAACTGCCGGCCATGCCGCAGCAGCTGGACTCGATCAGCTGCACCTTCAATCCCGGCACCAGGCCGAGCACCGTTTGCACCGGGCTCACCGCATCGAATGCCTTTTGATGGCAGTGGCCGTGCAGCAGGGCGGTGGTTTGCGGCAGCGCTTTCAAGGGCAGGTGCAGCTTGCCGGCCGCATGTTCGCGTGCCAGAAATTCCTCGAACAGCAGCGCTTGCGCACCCAGCGCATCGGCATCCGCGCCCAGGCCCATGGCGAGGAATTCATCGCGCAAGGTCAACAGGCAGGACGGCTCCAGGCCGACCACCGGCACGCCGCGCGCCACCAGGGGACGCAAGGCGTCGATGAGGCGGCGCGCTTCGGCCCTGGCCTGTTCGACTATGCCGCTGGCCAGATAGGTTCGGCCGCAGCACAGCGGCCGTTTCGGCTCGGCGTCGCCGGCGGCGGGGCGCGCCACGAATACCTTGTAGCCGCCGGCCTGCAGCACCTGCATGGCGGCGGCGGCGTTTTCCGATTCGAAGTAATTATTGAAGGTGTCGGCGAACAGCACGACATCCGCTTGTTCCGCCGGCACGCCGGCGGCCGCCGCGCCGCCGAGGAAGGTGTCGCTCCGCCAGCTTGGCAAGCTGCGCCTGGCCGATAGCCCCAGCAGGCGCTCCGACAGCAGGGCCGCGCCCGGCACCGTGTTGCGCAAATTCGCCAGCCAGGGCAAGCGGGCCGCCCACGGCGCCAGCTGCGGCAGATAGGCGATCAGCTTGTCCTTGACCGACAAGCCGTGCTTCTGCTGCCAGTGGTACAGAAACTCGATTTTCATTTTTGCCATGTCGATGCCGGTCGGGCAATCGCGCTTGCAGCCCTTGCAGCCGACGCACAGGTCGAGCGTGTCGCGCATTTCCTGCGAGGTGAAGCCGTCCTCGCCCAACTGGCCCGAGAGCGCCAGGCGCAGGGTGTTGGCGCGGCCCCTCGTCAAATGCTGTTCGTCGCGCGTCACGCGGTAGCTGGGGCACATGGTGCCGGCGTCGAATTTGCGGCAGTGACCGTTGTTGTTGCACATGTCGACCGCCTTGGCGAAGCCGCCGGCCGGATCGCCGCCGCTGCCCGGGGCGCTGGTCAGTTCGCTCACCGGATCGACCTGCACGTTCCAGGCCGACCAGTCCAGCGCCGTGCTCAAGGCGAGCGGCCGGTAGCCTGGCGGGTAGCGCAACAGGGAAGTGTCGTCCATCCGCGTGGCGCGCACGATCTTCCCCGGATTCATCAGGCCGGCGGGGTCGAACAGGTCCTTGATTTCTTCGAAGGCGCGCAAGAGGCGCGGGCCGAACTGCCAGGCGACCCATTCGCTGCGCACCAGGCCGTCGCCGTGTTCGCCCGAAAACGCGCCCTTGTACTGGCGCACCAACGCACCCGCTTCCTCGGCGATGGCCCGCATCTTGTGGGGCCCGCCGCGGCGCATGTCGAGAATCGGCCGCACGTGCAGGGTGCCGACCGAGGCGTGCGCGTACCAGGTGCCGCGGGTGCCGTGGCGCGTGAACACCTCTGTCAGGCGGCTGGTGTAATCGGCCAGGTGTTCCAACGGCACCGCGCAGTCTTCGATGAACGACACCGGCTTGCCGTCGCCGCGCATGCTCATCATGATGTTCAGGCCCGCCTTGCGCACGTCCCACAAGGCCTTCTGGGCGCCGGCGTCGGGCATTTCCACCACGCTGCCGGGCAGGCCCAGGTCGCCCATCAAATCCACCAGCCGGGCCAGGGCGGCGCGCTGGACGCCGAAATCTTCGCCGGCGAATTCCACCAGCAGCACCGCTTCCGGCGCGCCGATCAGGGCTTTCGAAATGACCGGGCGGAAGGCGGGATTGTCCATCGCCAGTTCGATCATGGTGCGGTCGACCAGTTCGACGGCGACGGGCGCGAGGCCGACGATGTGGCGGGTCAGTTCCATCGCTTTCTGAAACGAGTTGAAATTGACCACGCCCAGCACCTTGTGGCGCGGCAGCGGCAGCAGTTTGAGGGTGATGCGGCGGGTGGTCGCCAGGGTGCCTTCGCTGCCCACCAGCAGGTGCGCCAGGTTCACGCTGTTGTCGAGCGTGTAGGGCCGCTCGCTTTGCGGATGGTAGATGTCGATGTTGTAGCCGCCGACCCGCCGCATCACTTTCGGCACCATGCGGGCGATCTCATCGCGCTCGCGGGTGGCGATGGCGCGCAGGCCGCCCAGCAATTGGGCGATGCGGGGCGCGGCGCCGGCCATGCCCGCTTCGTCCTGAAACCGGGCCTGGGTGCCGTCGGCCAGGACGGCATCGATGGACAGCACGTTGTGCACCATGTTGCCGTAGGCGAGGGAGCGCGAGCCGCAGGAATTGTTGCCGGCCATGCCGCCGATGGTGCATTGGGCCGCCGTGCTGACGTCGACCGGAAACCACAGGCCGTGCGGCTTCAGCCAGGCGTTCAGGTGGTCGAGCACCATGCCCGGCTGCACCGTCACCGTCATCGCCGCCGCATCGAAGTCGATGACCTGGTTGAGGTATTTGCTGTTGTCGATGACCAGGGCGGCGCCGATGGTCTGGCCGCACTGGCTGGTGCCGGCGCCGCGCGGCAGGATGGGCACGCGCAGCTCGGCGGCGATGGCCATGGCGTTGATCACGTCCGCTTCGCTGCGCGGCACGAACACGCCGACCGGTTCGATCTGGTAGATGGAGGCGTCGGTGGCGTAGCGGGCGCGGGCGCCGGCGTCGAACAGCACATCGCCGCCGGTGTCCGCCCTCAACCGCCGCGCCAGCGTTTGGCCGCTCAGTCGAGCGGCGAGCTGTTCGCTCATCTTGATGGTCGCGGCGGCCGGTGAATTCATGGGTTCAGGGTTCTTTCGCTGGCGCCGCCGCCCGCAACTGGGCGACGACGGTATTGCACTTGGCGCGAAGGTGCGCGGCCAGGATGCTGCGCAGGGCGGCGCCGTCGCGGCGGTCGAGCGCGTCCAACATGGCGCTGTGCTCCTGCATGGCGGCGTCCCACTTGTCCTGGTTGAAGTTGGAACGGAAGCGCAGCGTTTGCAGGCGCGCGTTCAGTTGCAGATAGGTGCTGGTCAGCACGGCATTGCCGGCGCTGGCGTTGATGCGGTTGTGGATCGCGTGGTTCAACTTGTAGTACACGGCGAGATCGCGGCGCGCGTGCGCCGCTTCCATCTCCAGGTGCAGGGCGCGGATGGCCGCCACTTCGGCGTCGCCGATGCGCTGGCAGGCCAGCTCGCCCGACAATGCTTCCAGCGCGCCCAGCACTTCGAAGGTTTGCTCGATGTCGGCAATCGACATGTCGGCCACCTGCGCGCCCTTGTTGGGCAGCAGCTCGATCAAGCCTTCGCCGGCCAGCACATTGAAGGCTTCGCGCAAGGGCGTGCGCGAGACCATCAGCTGCTCGCACAGCACGCGCTCGTTCAGGCGCGAGCCGGCCGGCAGCTGGCCCTCGACGATCATGTCGCGCAGGCGCATGGTGACGGCCGAAGCCAGGCCCTGGCGGTCGATGGCGGCCGCGGGGGAGGGAGAGGGGGGCGTGAGTTCATGCAGCATGGGTATATTGTATACCGGCGCTTTTATGACCGAACCCGGCGCCCGGTCGACGACAGGAGCGCCGTTGCGGGCGTCCCTGGCTGTCGAACAAGGCGCGCTTGGCCGCATTTACGCCGCCGCTGCCGGCAGGCCGGCCGGATGCAATTCGAACTTGTGCTCTGGCTGCATGCGCAGGGCCAGCACCACTCCCACGCCCATCAGGACCATGCTGCCGACAAAGGGCAGGTTCCAGTTGCCGTAGTAATCGATCAGCATGCCGCCGATGACCGGGCTGATGATGGCGGCCAGCGCCGAACCCGTGTTCATCATGCCGCTGGCGGTACCCGAATATTCCGGCGCGATGTCCATCGGAATCGACCACATGGGGCCGATGGTCATTTCAACGAAGAAGAAGCCCAGGCTCAGGCACAGGGCGGACATGGTCGGCGAGTTGGTGAACATGATCGGCACCAGGGAGACCAGGGTCAGCGCCATGCACACCGCCACCATGTAGCAGCGGGCAATTTTCAAACTGCCGGTGCGTTTCAGCAAATAATCACTGACGATGCCGCCCAGGGTGTCGCCGATCACGCCCGCCAGGAACACGCCGGAGGCGAAGATGGCGGATTTCTTGATGTCGGTCTCGTAGCTGTGCAGGAAATACTGGGGAATCCAGCTGAGAAACAGCCACAGGGTCCAGCCGTAGCAGAAGTACACCAGGGTGACCGGCATCATGCGTTTGAACAGGGGACCCCAGGGCGTCTTCGCCTTGACCGCCTTGGGCGCGGGCAGGGCGGCCAGCTCTTCTTTGGTAATGCGCGGGTGTCGGGCGGGGTCTTCGGTGAACGACCAACCCCAGGCCGCCACCCAGATCAGGCTGAGCACGCCGCAAATATAAAAGGCGTTGCGCCAGCCGTGGCTGACCATGATGAAAACGATGGCGGTGGGGGCGACCGCGTTGCCGAGGCGGGCGAAGGCGTGCGTGATGCCCTGGGCGAAGCCGCGTTTTTCCTTCGGCACCCAGCGCGCCATCGCCGCGGTGGCGGCCGGGAAGGTGGCGCCTTCGCCGAAGCCGAGCATGATGCGCGCCATGATCAGGCTGGCCAGGCCGCCGGCCATGCCGGTCAAGATGGTGGCGACCGCCCACAGCAGCCCGCACCAGATCAGGGTGCGCTTGGCGCCGAACTTGTCGCTGACCCAGCCGCCGATGATCTGGAAGGCCAGATAGGGATAGGCGAAGGCGGAAAAGACCAGGCCGATCTGGGTTTTCGACAAGTTGAAATCCTTGCCGAAACCGGCCGCGGCGGTGCTGACATTGACGCGGTCGAGGTAGGTGATGAAATACATCAGGCACAGCATCAGCAGCACGACGGAGGTCGCGCGAAAGCGTAGATACTTCATGGTTGTCTCCATTATTGTTGCCGCTAGAGCGGCTTGGTCCGCTTGGGTCCAACTGCGGCGCCGTCATCTGGGGACGGTCGCCGCGCTCGATGCGTCGTTCAAGGTTGCGCTGCGATGCTCCTTCCCGCGCTGCCCGCCAGATGGTCCATCGCCGCCAGCACGCCGCTGCCGGCCAGCTTGACGCCGCCCAGCTGCAAGCCCATTTCGCAGCCGGCCAGGGTGGCCATCAGACTGAGATCGTTCGCTTCGCCCAGGTGGCCGATGCGGAACATGGCGCCGCGCACCTTGCCCAGGCCGGTACCAAGCGACATGTCGAATTTTTCATAGATCAGTTTGCGGATGGCGTCGGCATCGACGCCGGCCGGCGTCATCACCCCGGTCAGCACGGGCGAATACACGGCCGGATCGGCACACTGGATCTGCAGGCCCCAGGCGGTGACGGCGGCGCGGCAGGCGGCGGCCAGGCGCTGATGGCGGGCGAACACATTCTCCAGGCCTTCGCCGAGAATCATTTCCAGCGCTTCGTGCAATCCGTACAGCAAGTTGGTGTTGGGGGTGTAGGGCCAGTAGCCGGTGGCGTTCATGGCGATGATCTCCGTCCAGTCCCAGAAAGCGCGCGGCAGCCTGGCGTCGCGGCTGGCGGCGATGGCTTTCTGGGAGACGGCATTGAAACTGATCCCTGGCGGCAGCATCAAGCCTTTCTGCGAGCCGGACACGGTGACGTCGACGCCCCATTCGTCGTGGCGGTAATCGGCGGACGCCAGGCCTGAAATGGTGTCGACGATCAACAGCGCCGGGTGGCCGGCGGCATCGATGGCGCGGCGCACGGCGGCGATATCGGAGGTCACCCCGGTCGAGGTTTCGTTGTGGACCACGCAGACGGCGCGGATGCGGTGGCCGCTGTCGGCCCTCAGGCGCTGTTCGATGCGGCCCGCATCGACGCCATAACGCCAGCCCTCGAGGCCCGGCAGGCCGATGAATTCGGGCTGCAATCCCAGCGCGTCGGCCATTTTTCTCCACAAGGTGGCGAAATGGCCGGTTTCGTACATCAGCACGGTGTCGCCGGGGCTCATGGTATTGGCCAGGGCCGCTTCCCAGGCGCCGGTGCCGGACGCCGGGTAGATGATCACCGGTTGATCGGTTTTGAAGATCTTCTTGATACCGGCGAGAACTTTCAATCCCAGTGCGCCGAATTCCGGGCCGCGGTGGTCGATGGTCGGATAACTCATCGCACGCAGGATTCGGTCCGGCACCGGACTGGGACCGGGGATCTGCAACATGTGGCGGCCAGCGGGATGGAAGTCGAGGGTCAGCATGGGTAATCTCCGTATTTCTGTATATTGCATACAAAATACGATTTAAATCCGGGTGATGCAAGCACTTTGCTGATTTCGACGCAAAATTAATGTCGTCGCAACTAACCGGCGAAAGCGCCGCAGCGCTGGGACTGGCGCCCGCTGTGCTAGACTGGGCGCGTGAAATTCATGGTCAAATCCCTGCTCGTCTGGCTGTTGTTGCTTGCGCTGCCTTTGCAAGGTTTCGCGGCGGCGACGATGTTGCCTTGCGTGCCGGCGCCAGCGCGCCTTGTCGCGACACCGGCCGACACCATGCAGTCGCCCCATCACGACCACCGAAAAATGCTGGCGGCGCAGCGCGCGGGGCACGAGGCGCACGCCGGCGGCAACCATGGCACGGGCGACCCCGCCACCCACCACGACGGCGGCAGCTGCAAATCCTGTTCCGCCTGCTGTCCCGGCAACATCATGGTGACGGCCTTCGACATCCTGGCGGATACGCCCCATTTCGCCATCGCCCCCTTCGCCACCGGCTTCGTTCCCGTGGTCGACCTCGCGCAGCCTGAACGGCCCCCGCAAACCTCGCCCGTTTGAGAGTCAGATGCGCCGGCCGGCTGTTACAGCAAGCCGGCGCGCCTTGAGCCATTTCGATGCCGCCTTCGCGCGGCTGTCAGCGAGGTTTTATGAAACACAGTAGTTATCCCCCGGCATGGCGCGCCGCGCTCTTGCTGCCCATCGTATTGCTGGCCGGCGGCTGCGCCACGGTCTCCGAACAGCGCGGCATGGCGCCGGTCGCCAGCCTGGCTGGTGAGCGGCTGGGCAAGGAAGCGCGCCTGGTGCGCAATGACGGCGACGCGGCCGCGTTGTCGCAATTGATCGCGGCGAAGTTGCAGGCGCCCCTGCAAGCCGACGACGCCGTGCAAATCGCCCTGTTGAACAACCGCGTCTTGCAAGCTTCGTACTGGGACGCCGGCATCGCCGAAGCCGAGCTGGTGCAGGCCGGCCGCCTGCAAAATCCGCGGTTCGAATTCAAACGCACCGATGCCGGCAGCGTCGACATCGAGCGCTCGCTGACCCTCAATCTCGCCAGCGTGCTGGTGGCGCCGCTGGCACAACGAATCGAGCAGCGCCGCTTCGAGCAGACCTCGCTGCTGGTGGCCGACCGGATGCTCAAGCACGCGGCGGCCACCCGGCGTGCCTGGTTCGAAACGGTGGCGGCCGAACAATCGAAAACGTATGCACAGCAAGTGAACACGGCCGCAGAAGCCAGCGCCGAGTTGACGGAGAGAATGGCGCAAGTCGGCAATGTCAGCCAGCTGGACCTCGCGCGCGAGCAGCTGTTCCGGGCGGAAGCGGCGGCAGGCGTCGGGCGCGCCGCCCAGCGCGCCGTGGCCGCGCGCGAAGCGCTGACCCGGCTGATGGGCCTGGAGGGCGCGCAGGCGGCCGGCTACCGGTTGCCCGCGCGCCTGCCGGACTTGCCCCCCGCGCCAAGGCAACTGCAGGATATCGAACGCCTCGCTGTCCACGAGCGCCTCGACATCCGGGCGGCAAAAATCGAGGCGCAGCAGACGGCCTCATCGCTGGGCCTGACGCGCACGACGCGCTTCATCAATGTGCTCGATATCGGCTACCTGCACTACACCAGGAACGGCCAGGCGGCGCCCGGCTACGCCATCTCGCTGGAGCTGCCCCTGTTCGACTGGGGCACGGCCAGGGTGGCGAAGGCGGAAGCGATCTACATGCAGGCCGTGAACAAGGTGGCGCAGACGGCGGTGGAGGCGAGCAGCGAAGCGCGAGAAAGTTATCTGGACTACCGCTCGTCGTACGACATCGCCAGGCGCTACCGGGACGAGGTGATCCCCCTGCGCAAAAAAATAGCCGACGAAAACCAGCTACGCTACAACGGCATGCTGATCAGCGTGTTCGAACTGCTGGCCGATGCCCGCGAGCAGGCCAGGGCCGTCAGCGACACCATCGACGCCCAGAAACAATTCTGGATCGCGCACACCAATCTGGAAGCGGCGCTGGGCGGGCACCTGCCTGGCGCCGCAAGCAAGGAAGCCAGCAAATGACATCACGCAGAAATTTCATGGGCCTGGTCGGCGCCGCCGCCGTCAGCCGCGCCGGCGCCGCCAGCTTGCCGGAAGCGGCCAGCCAGTCTTCCGCCGCCACCGCCGCGCCTTTGACGCCACCCAACGGCCGTCCGTATAACCCCGTGGTGACCCTGAACGGCTGGACCCTGCCATGGCGCATGAGGGATAACGTCAAGGAATTTCACCTGGTCGCCGAACCGGTGGTGCGCGAAGTCGCCCCCGGCATGAAGGCAAATATGTGGGGCTACAATGGCCAGAGTCCCGGTCCCACCATCGAGGTGGTGGAGGGCGACCGGGTGCGCATTTTCGTCACCAATAAACTGCCGGAACATACCAGCGTGCACTGGCACGGTCAGATCCTGCCCAACGGCATGGATGGCGTCACCGGGCTGAACCAGCCCGGGATCGAACCCGGCAAGACATTCATGTATGAATTCGTCGCCAGACATGCCGGCACCTTCATGTACCACCCGCACGCCGACGAAATGGCGCAGATGGCGATGGGCATGATGGGCTTCTGGATCACCCATCCGAAAGTCGCCAGCCAGCACGCGGTCGACCGCGATTTCGTTTTTCTGCTGTCGGCCTACGACATCGACCCCGGCGCCTACACGCCGAGGATCAACACCATGCTCGATTTTAATATGTGGACCTTCAACAGCCGCGTCTTTCCCGGCATCGATCCGATGGTGGTGCGGCAGAACGACAAGGTGAGAATCCGCGTGGGCAACCTGACCATGACCAACCATCCGATCCACCTGCACGGCCACCGCTTCGAAGTGACCGGCACCGACGGCGGCTGGGTGCCGCCATCCGCGCGCTGGCCGGAGGTGACGACGGATGTGGCGGTGGGCCAGATGCGCGCCATCGAATTCATCGCCGACAACCCCGGCGACTGGGCATTCCACTGCCATAAGTCGCATCACACCATGAATGCCATGGGCCATTCGGTGCCGAACATGATCGGCGTCGACCACCGCGGCGTCGCCCAGAAAATCAACTCGCTGCTGCCGGACTACATGGTGATGGGAGACAAGGGCGGCGCCATGGGAGGGACGGAGATGCGCTTGCCGGAAAATACCTTGCCGATGATGACGGGGCAGGGACCGTTCGGCGGCATCGAGATGGGCGGCATGTTCACCACCCTGAAAGTGCGCGCGGACCAGGCGCGGGGAGATTACAAGGATACGGGCTGGTACAGGCATCCGCCGGGGACGCTGGCCGGCGAATGGAAAGGCGAAGTGCCGGCGGCGGCCACAGCACCGCAAACCGGTGCGGCAGGCGAAGCCGACGTCACGGTGAAGCGGGGCGGCGGCCACCACGGGCATTGAATTGGCGCTTTCACCGTTAAGTGTGGGTGGTGCCACAAGGAATCAATTCGCCACACTGCTGGGACCGCTTGCAACTTTACGCAAGATGGCACTGACGCAGGCTGGACGATATCG
>JACXTT010008906.1_pt1 | contig 13816 bp, 10 predicted proteins | sample 9270951 | NCBI WGS metagenome assembly JACXTT01 (sample SAMN15532306, study PRJNA645909) | rock metagenome | isolation source: weathered quartz diorite | place: Puerto Rico | collected 2017-06-21 | reverse complement strand
GACGGGGTGTGCACCGGGACAGACGGTGCCTGTGCCGGACTAGCCGGGACGCTCGTCGGCCGTGACGGCTCCTCTCTCTGCTTCCACATCACTCTCTCCTCCGTGTGCGCCCGGACTCGTTCGATCGAGAAAACTCACAGCTGCCGGGACAGTCTGCAATGAGGGGCTGAGTATACCGCTGCCTCCGGTGAATCAAGAACGTTTCAGCCATTTTTTTTCGCGCCAGCGCATCGCGGACGCGCCTCGTTCGTGAGCCCGCACCACAACCGCTCGCGGTGTTTCGCGGCTCAACGGTGGACCGTGACACTTCCGATAGTGGTTGACGTTGTTGGATTCCAAGCACTGTTTGCGTGGAATCGAGCAGCAGACGGCCGCGTGGCGGAGCCGCCCAGTGGCCCCGGATGGCGCGAAAGTGCCTGAAACTCTGAAGCTTCCTGGGGATTTGCCGAATCTGGCGCGGCGCTTGCCCTAGGGAGTTGCCGAAGAAGGAGGACGGCGGTGACTCAACAAGCGGTGGAGCGAGCGCTGGGGAAGCTTCTCACGGACGAGAATTTTCGCGAGCGGTTCTTCGCGAGCCCCGAGCTCGCCTGCTGGGAAGCCGGGTTCGCACTCTCAACGATCGAGATCGACGCGCTCTCGCGGCTCTCCCACGAAGCCCTCGCACGATTCAGCGATGGTCTGGACAAACGAATCAGCCGACCCTCCCTCGACCCGGATCGCCGGGAGGCCGGAAAGGCGGAGCGCACATGACCGAGCAGATGATCAAGACCGGGACGAACGGCCACACGAGTGTGGCGAATACGCGCACTGTTCCGGCTCCGGCGCGCAGCCTGCGCCCGCGCCTGATGATCGGCGGCGGGCTGCTGGTCGCGGGCCTCGCCGCGTTCGGCGTGTGGCACTTCGTCCTGGCCGGGCCCGGTGTCCCGGCCGGCGTCATCGCCGTGAGCGGCCGCATCGAAGGCGACGACTCGGCGGTGGGCGCCAAGACGTCCGGTCGCGTTCGCGAGATCACCGTGCGCGAGGGGGATCACGTCCAGGCCGGACAGGTCATCGCGACTCTCGACGATCAGCAGATCAGGGCGCGAGAGCAGCAGGCGGAGGCCGCCGTGCGCCAGGCCGACGCCCGGGTGGAGCTCTCGCGGCATCAGATCACGGTGCTCGACGAGCAGCTCCGCCAGAACGAGATCGGCGTGGACCAGGCGCGCGCCGACGCCGCCGGCCGCGTGAGCGAGGCCGAGGCGAAGCTGGCCGCGGCAGAAGCTCAGCTGGCGCAGGCGAGCGCGTCGTACACGCAGGCGAAGTGGGATCGCGAGGCATACGCGAAACTCTTCAAGAAGGAGCTGATCGCCGAGCAGCAGGCGAAGCAGGCCGAGAGCAACGAGGAAGCTCAGGCCGCGATCGTCGCGGCCTCTCGCCGGCAAGTCGAGGCCGCTCAGGGCGCGCTGGCGGCGGCGCGCGCCATGCTGTCGAACCCGGCGATTCGCTCGGCCCAGGCAGCGGCCGTGCGCGGGCAAATCTTGCAGGCCCGCGCCGACATCGCCGCGGCGACGGCCGACGCCGAACGCTCTCACGCCATGCTCGACGAGGCGCGCGCAAATCGCAGTGACCTGCAGGTGATCGCGCCGTTCACCGGCACGGTGGTGACGCGCACCGCCGAGCCGGGCGAGGTGATCACGGCCGGAACGCCGATCGTCACCTTGCTGAACCTGGGTGAGGTGTATTTGCGAGCGTTCGTGCCAGAGGGCGAGATCGGTCGGGTGAGGGTCGGACAGCCGGCGCGCGTCTACCTCGACTCGGCGCCGAAGAAGCCGATCGAGGCCGTCGTGATCCGCATCGATCCCAAGGCCTCGTTCACGCCCGAGAACACTTACTTCCGCGACGATCGCGTGAAGCAGGTGATCGGCGTGAAGCTTCAGCTCCGAGGCGAAGCGGGCTACGGCAAGCCCGGCATGCCGGCCGACGGCGAGATGCTGGTCGAGGGGCGGTGAGCGATGACCGGCGCGGCGATCACGGTGCGCGGCCTGATCAAGCGATACGGGCAGGTCGAGGCGCTCCGCGGCGTGGATCTGGACGTGCGCGAGGGCGAGATCTTCGGCCTGATCGGGCCGGACGGCGCCGGCAAGACGTCGATGTTCCAGATCCTCGGCGGCGTGATGGAAGCGACCGCGGGCACCGCCGAGATGCTCGGCCTGCCCGCGCGAGAGGCGCGCACGGTGGTCGGCTATCTCACGCAGGTGTTCAGTCTCTATCCCGACCTCAGTGTGGCCGAGAATCTCCGATACGTCGGCGAGCTCCGCCGGCTCTCGCGCGACCGGATCGAGGAGCGCGGCGGGCGGTATCTGTCGATGTTCCAGATGGAGCGCTTCATGGACCGCCTGGCCGGCAAGCTCAGCGGCGGCATGAAGCAGAAGCTCGCCCTCGCGTGCGCGCTGGGAGCCGAGCCGCGCATCCTGCTGCTGGACGAGCCGACGACGGGTGTCGATCCGGTCTCGCGCCGCGAGTTCTGGGACGCGCTCGCCCAGCTCTCGGCCGAGGGCATGACGATCTTGCTCGCCACGCCGTATCTGGACGAGGCCGAGCGCTGCCATCGCGTCGCCCTCATGCACGACGGGACCATTCGCCGGACGGGCACGCCTTTAGAGCTCCGGCAAGGCCTCGGCCTCCAGCGCCTGGAGGTTCAGGCCGACGACCTGAGCCGGGCGGCGACGGCGCTGAGCGGGCGTCGCGGGATCGCCGACGTCCAGCGCTTCGGCGACCGCCTGGACGTGATGGTGGCCGACGTCGAGGCCGGCGAGCGCGCGGTGCGCGCGGCGCTGACCGAAGCGCGCGTCGCGGTGCAGGGCGTGCGCGCCGCGGCGCCCACGCTCGAGAACACCTTCGTCGCGGTCCTGCGTGGTCTGGAGGGCGAGATCTCGAGTCCGCCGATCCCTGACGGCCATCGTCGGGAGTCTCGCGCCACGAGGTCCGCGATCACGGCGGTCGACCTCCGCCGGGTATACGGCGGCTTCCAGGCGGTGAAGGGAATCAATCTCGATATTCGATACGGCGAGATCTATGGCCTGCTCGGCGCCAACGGCGCCGGCAAGACCACGACGATCAAGATGCTCTGCGGCCTGGTGGCCCCGAGCTCGGGACAAGTCGGGCTGGTCGGCGAGACCGGCAAGCAGCTCCGTTCGGCGGCGGTGCGCCAGCAGCTCGGCTACATGTCGCAGAAGTTCTCGCTCTACGACGATCTGGCGCTCGAGGAGAACCTGGAATTCTTCGCCGGCGTCTACGGGCTCTCGCCCGAGCAGCGCGCGGCGCGAGCCCAGTGGGTGCTCGAGTTCGCCGGCCTCGCGGGTCGCGGCACCCAGCTGACGGGCAGCTTGCCGGGCGGCTGGAAGCAGCGCGTGGCGTTCGGCGCCGCGATCATGCACGAGCCGCGCGTGCTCTTCCTGGACGAGCCGACCTCGGGCGTGGACCCGATCGCCCGCCGCACGTTCTGGACGATGATCAACCGGCTCGCCGACGAGGGCGCGGCCGTCCTGATCACCACGCACTATCTCGAGGAAGCCGAGCAGTGCAACCGCCTGGGCTTCATGGTGGGCGGCGAGCTCGTGGCCGAGGGCACGCCGAGCGGTGTCAAGGCCGCCCAGGGCGGGCGCGTGCTCGAGATCGCGACTTCCGCGCCCGAGCGTGCTCTTTCCTTGCTCAAGGGCGAGATGGAGCACTGGCGCGTGGCGTTGTTCGGCGATCGCCTGCACGTCATCGTCGACGACGATCCCGAGCAGGAGACGCGGCTGATCAGCGCGCGGCTCGAGCAGTCAGGGGTCCGTGTGCTCGAGACGCGCGATCAGGACTACTCGCTGGAGGACGTGTTCCTCGTGATCGTCGAGAAAACGCAGCGCGCTCAGAAGGCCGCGGCGTGAAGCGCATCCTGGCCCAGGTTCGCAAGGAGCTCACGCAGATCCTCCGCGACCGGCTCGCGCTGGTGCTGGCGCTGGCCTTGCCGGTAGCCATCGTGGCTCTCCTCGGCACGACGATCTCGCTGACCGTGAGCGATATTCCGATCGTCGTCCAGGACCTGGATCAGACGCCGCTCTCGCGCCAGTACGCGGACGCGTTCCGGTCGTCGATCACATTCAGGGTGATCAGCTTGCCGGTGAATGCGTCGCCGGAGAGCGCGCTCACCTCGGGCCGCGCGCGTGCCGCCCTGATCATCCCCGAGCACCTCGCGCGCGACGTGCTGCGCGGCCGCCACGCCGAGGCGCAGCTGCTGGTGGACGCGACCGACACGAACACTGCCCTCATCACCAAGGGCAACGCCGCGCAGGTCACCGGCGCCTTCGCGAACGGGCTGTCGTCGCGGAGCGCCGGCGCGACCGAGCTGATTCGCGGAGGCGTCGCGTCGGTGCGGGTGAACACGCGGCTCTGGTTCAACCCTGGGCGTGAGCCGCGCAAGTTCTACGGCCCGGGCATGTTCGTGCTGGGCCTCTCGATCTTCCCGCCGCTGCTGGCGACGCTCGCCATGTCGCGTGAGGGTGAGCAGCAGACGATCTTGCAGGTATACGTCTCGGGCATCACGGCGCACGAGTTCCTGCTGGGCAAGATCATCGCGGGTGTGGCGATCGGCATCGCCGAATGGATCCTGTGCCTTGGCGTGGTCTTCACCCTGTTCGGACTCGGCATCGCCGGCGATCCCACGCCGTTCATCGTCGCCACCCTGGCTTACCTGTTCTGCGGCGTCGCGTTCGGCGCCCTGGTGGGCGTCGCGATCCCGTCGCAGGCGGCGGCGATGCAGACGGTCCAGCTCGGCGGCTTTCTCCTGGCGTTCCTGCTCTCGGGTCTGATCTTCCCGGTGGAGAACATTCCCGCGGGGCTCCGCTGGATATCCAACGTGGTCCAGGCGCGCTACTACATCGTGGTCGTGCGCGATGCGTTCTTACAAGGAGCCGGATGGGCGGCGATGGGGTGGCAGATTCCACCGATCTGCGCCATCGGCCTCGTGTTCTACACGCTCGCGTGGCGCGCGACGCGTCGCATGCAGGTGAACGCATGACACCTCGACTCTGGTCCCTTCTGCTGAAGGAGCTCAGACAGATCCGTCGCGACAAGCGACTGGTGCTGTCGCTGATCATCCCGCCGGTGATCCAGCTCCTGGTGTTCGGCCTCGCCCTGGACCCGGAGGTGAAGGACCTGCGCGTGGGCCTCGTGGACGAGAGCCGCACGGCGGAGAGCCGCGAGCTCGTCTCGGCGCTCACCGAGAACCAGACGCTTCGGCTCCGTGGGGCGTATGCGACGACCGCGGCGCTCGAGCGCGCCATCAGCGACGGGCGGCTCGACCTCGGCGTGGTGGTGCCGCACGAGTTCGCCCGCCAGCTCGGCCGCGGCCAGACAGCTGATGTGCAGGTCTTGATCAACGGTGTCAACGCCAACACCGCCCAGCTTGCTCAGGGCCACGTGCAAGCCGCCGTCGTCTGGCTGAACCAGAAGCCCGGTATTGTTGCGCCGGTCGAGCTGAAGACCGCGTTTCTCTACAACCCCGGCCTCGAGAACACGTGGTTCACCGTCACCGGCGTGCTGGGCGCCCTGATCGTGCTGAACGGCTCCCTGGTGGCGGCGACGGCCATGATCAAGGAAAAGGAGCGCGGCACGGTCGAGCAGCTCCTGATGACGCCGGCCAGCGCGGTCGAGGTGGTCGCGGCGAAGATCGCACCGCTCTTCGTGCTGCTGCTGGGCACGACGGGGTTGGCGCTGACCTTCGCCCGCCTGGTTTTCCATGTGCCGTTCCGGAGGAGTCTCGTGCTCCTTCTGTTTGCGTGCGCCTGCTGCGTGTTGACCGGCATCGGCATCGGTACGTTCGTGGCAACCTTGGCGCGGTCGGCGACCCAGGCTCAGCTCATGCTGTTCTTCGTCAACCCGCCGCTCATGGCGCTCTCGGGCGGCTTCACGCCGATCGAGGCCATGCCGAAGTGGATCCAGCCCTTCACCTATCTGAACCCGATCGCGCACTTCGCCGGGCTGGCTAGGGCTGTCATGGTGCGGGGGTCGGAGCTGGGCGTGGTGTACGTGCAGCTCTTCGCGCTGGGGGTGATCGCTTCGGTGCTGGTGGGCTTTAGCGCGTGGAAGTTCCGGGGGCAGATGAGCTGAGCCGGCTGTGCCTCTTCAGTCCCTCTCACGAGGTCCGTTGCGTCGGGCGACGGCTTTCGTCCGGAGCCTGAGGATTGCGGCGATACCGAGGGCCACAATCGCGAACGCGATCGCGAGGCCCAAGTCGACGAGGTCGGTGACGATCATGACTTGCGGGAGTCTAGCAAGCCTGCGCGCTTAACGGTTCGGTCTTCTGCTAGTCTTCTCTCCCGTCCGCAGCCCAAGGAGAAAGACATGGCCTTGCACCGTCGCAACGTCATCAAGCTAGGCGCCGCGCTCGTCGTCGCCCTTTCGCTTGCTCTCTCAGCCCCGCTGCTCTCCGCCCAGTCCGGGAAGGTCGAGGTGCTCTGGCTCGGCCAGGCGACGTTCAAGATCACCACGCCGGGCGGCAAGGTGATCGTGACGGATCCGTTCCTGAGCGGGAACCCCAAGACGCCCGCGGAGTACAAGGACCTCGCCAAGCTCGGCAAGGTCGACCTCGTGCTCGTCACCCACGGCCACGGCGACCACGTCGGGACGCTCGGCCGGACCGACGGCTCGTGCGACGCCGTCGACATCGCCAAGCGCACCGGTGCCAAGGTGTACGGGCCGGCGGGGTTGATCCAGAGCATGATCGACCTGGGCTGGCTCACGGCCGAGCAGGCCGTGCGCTTCGGCAAGGGCGGCAAGGTGCAGCCGCTCGGGCCGCAGATCACGATCACGCAGGTGCGCGCCGAGCACTCTTCGGAGCTGACGGTAGTCGATCCGGCCACGAAGAAGTCGACGACGGTCCCGGGCGGCGAGCCGGCCGGCTTCATCATCCAGCTCGAGAACGGGTTCAAGATCTATCACATGGGTGACACGGGAATCTTCGGCGACATGAAGCTGATCGGCGAGTACTACAAGCCGGACCTCGTCCTGATGCCGATCGGCGGCCACTTCGTGATGGACCCGGTGGACGCGGCGTATGCCACTCGCGAGTGGCTCAAGCCGAAGTTTGTTATCCCGATGCATTACGGGACCACGCCGGTCTTGAAGGGTACGCCGCAGGAGTATGTGGCCGCGCTCGGGAAGACGTCGACGACGGTGTACGCGATCAGTCCGGGGGATAAGCTCGAGTTCTAGGGCTTCTCGGGGAGGGCTCTCACATGGATCTGGGACTGGCCGGGAAGGTGGCGATCGTCACGGGCGGCAGCAAGGGCATCGGCAAGGCGATCGCCCAGGAGCTGGCGGGCGAAGGCGTCGACGTCGCGATCTGCGCGCGGGATCGCCGCGTGCTCGAGGAGGCGGCGAAGACCCTGGCGGCGGCCACGCGGCGTCGCATCGTGCCGATCGTCTGCGACACGACCAGCACGAAGTCGGTTCTGGATCTCGTGGAAGCTGCGGTGGCTCAACTCGGACGGGTCGATATTCTCGTGAACAATGCGTCTACGCCGGGCGGCGTGGTGACGGGGCCGCTGGCGTCGGCTGATGACGAGCTTTTGCTGGAGGATATCAACACGAAGGTGGTGGGCTACATGCGGTGCGCGAAGGCGGCGGCGCCGCACATGCAGCGAGCCGGGTGGGGGAGGATCGTCAACATCGGGGGGCTTTCGGGGAGACGGGCGGGGAATATCAGTGGGCTGCGGAATGCGGCTATTGTGCATTTGACGAAGACGCTGGCGGATCAGCTGGGGGCTTCTGGGATCACCGTGAACCTCGTGCATCCTGGGCTTACTCGGACTGAGAGGACTGATGCGGAGGGTGAGCGGCGGGGGAGTTCGAATGCTATTCGCCGCATTGTGGATGCTAAGGAGATTGCGCAGGTCGTGACGTTTTTGGCGTCGACGAAGGCGGCGAATATCACCGGCGTGGCGATTGATGCTAGCGGGGGATCGATTCCGGTGATGTTCCAGTAGGACGCAAGTCGACGAAAAACCGTTCCGTCCTAAGCCAGACCCGTTAGATACGGTTTCGAGCCGATGCTAAGACGGCCATGCCGATAGTAGGCACGCTCGCGATTACTGACGAGGGCTGGTACCGTTTTCTGGCTGACCGCGCAGATGTTACCGAGCTAAACTTCTGGACTCCCTCGGCGCGCCGCACGTTCCGTGCTCCTCAGTTCTCCCCTTTCTTGTTCAAGCTCAGAGCTCCACACAACGCGATCTGTGGATTCGCGTACTTCGCCCAATTCTCACGCCTGCCTGATTGGCTTGCTTGGGAGTCGTTTGGACTTGGAAATGGCTGCGCGTCGTTTGGCGAGCTGCGATCACGGATCTCTAGCATTCGGGCTCGTATACGCTACGACAAACAGACCGGATCGGACGAGATCGGCTGTATTCAGTTAGTTTCGCCTGTCTTCTTCAGTCGTGACTTCTGGGTTCCCCAGCCTCGGGATTGGCAACCGCGGACGCAGACTCCAGTGAAATACGACCTAGAAGTTGGTGAGGGACGCCGCGTCTGGGAGGCGTGTCGAGCGGCGGCCACGTCCGGCGCGGCCACCGCCGTCGGGTCCGACCTTCTTCTCTCAGGCGAACGCGGCCCGCGGTACGGTCTGCCGCGGCTTGTGCAGCCTCGACTCGGGCAGGCTACCTTTCGTATCGCAGTTCTTGACGCCTACGGTCGAGGGTGTGCGGTCACGGAGGAGCATTCGCTACCGGCGCTTGAGGCATCTCACATCAGACCCTATGCATTCGAAGGACCCCACGAGATCAGAAACGGTGTTCTGCTCAGAGCCGATCTGCACCGATTGTTCGATACGGGTTACGCAACTGTGACGCCAGATCTGCGGTTGGAGATAAGCGCACGCCTACGCGAGGATTATCATAACGGTCGGAGCTACTACCCGCTGCAGGGAAGCCGATTGAAGGTTCCTACCGCGCCTTTTCATCGACCGGACGGGGTCTTCCTCGAATGGCATAATCAGAATGTTTTTCGCGGATAGGGGACGGCCAGAATCGCCCTCGACTTACCTTTAGTAGGACGCTCAGCTCGCTCCCCTAGACCGGTCATAGTGTTCTCTGCACGCACTGCGAGGTAGTTGCGCTACCCATCGTTATAATCGAGGCGTAGTCATGCAAGTGACGGACGATCGCCTCGTCCTCTCTCCGTCCGACCTCAACGACCACATCGAGTGCCCACACCTCACGACGCTCTCCCTCGAAGTCGCTCGTGGCCACCGCCAGCGCTCCCACGTCCCCGAAGACCATGCTGACCTCCTCCGCCGCAAGGGCGGGGACCACGAAGCAAGCTACCTGAGCGAGCTGCGCAAACAAGGCCGCCAGGTGGCGAACGTCCTGACCCCCGACTTCTGGGACTTCGCCACCTCCGCCCGCGCAACCGTACAAACCATGCGCGCCGGCGCCGAAATCATCTACCAGGCAACCTTCGTCCAAGGCGACTGGCGCGGCCGCGCTGACTTCCTAGAACGCGTTGACCAACCGACAGCCCTGGGAGACTGGGGCTACGAAGCCCTCGACGCCAAGCTCGCCCGCGCCGAAAAGCCGACCTACGCGCTGCAGCTCTGTTTCTACACTGAAGCAATCGCCTCCATCCAGCACGTCACGCCCGAGGCGATGCACGTCCTGCTCGGCATCGGAGAGCGGCGTACCTTACGCCACGCCGACTTCGCCGCCTACTACCGCCGCGTCCGCGCCGGGTTCCTCGCGGCGCTCGGCAACGGCGTGCCAACCCAGCCCTACCGGGTCGAGCACTGTGCGCTGTGCGAGTTCCGTCAGGTGTGCAACGAACGATGGCAGCGGGAAGATCATCTCCTGCTGGTGGCCGGGATCCGGCGGGGGCAGGTCAACCGCCTGCGGTCGGCGGGCATCGTCACGCTGACGCAGCTTGCGGAGACACCGAAAACGCCGGTGCCCCACGTCGCTCCGGACACGTTCGAGACGCTTCACGACCAGGCCGGGCTGCAGCTCCGCCGGCGTGCTACCGGCGTTCTCGACTGGCACGCGTTGCCCATCGAGCCGGGATGCGGCTTCGCGCAGCTGCCGCGGCCCTCGCTGGGCGACGTCGTCTTCGATATCGAGGGCGATCCGTTCTGGGAGCCGGCGCGCGGGCTCCACTTCCTCTTCGGGCTGCTGACGCGCGAGACCAGCGGCGAGGCGTGGCGCTACCGGACGATCTGGGCGCACGACCGGGCAGGGGAGCGCCAGGCGCTCGAGCAGCTGGTCGACTTCTTCCACGAGCGCCTTGCGCAGCACCCCGACATGCACGTCTACCACTATGGAAGCCACGAGCAAACGGCCCTGAAGGAGCTCATGGGCGTATACGCCACGCGCGAAGACGCGATGGACGCGCTGCTGCGCCGCGAAGTCTTCGTAGATCTGCTATCCGTCGTGCGCCAGGGCCTGCGGGCGGGCGTGCCGAGCTACTCGCTGAAGGAAGTCGAAGCGCTGCCCGCCTTCCGCCGCCAAGCCCACTTGAAGAACGGCACGCGCGCCGTGCTGGCCTACGAGCAATGGATGACCATGCGCGAGACCGCGCACCTCGACGAGATCGCGGCCTACAACGAAGAAGACTGCCGCGCGACGCTCGCGCTGCGCGACTGGCTGGTCCAACACCGGCCGGAAGGCGTCGCTTGGGCCGAGCCACCCGAGGGGCGCCCGGTCGACGACGCCAGACAGAAGGCTGACGCCCAGCGCGAGGCGCTGCGCCAAGCGCTGCTCGCGGGCGCAGCCCCGCAATCGCCGCGCTGGCTGGCCGCCGAGCTCCTCGAATACCACCGGCGCGAGGCCCGGCCAGCCTGGTGGTGGATGTACATGCGCTGCCAGATGTCGGTCGACGAGCTCGTGGAAGACGGCGAGTCGATCGGCCGGCTCGCGGCCGAGGGAACGCTGCGATGGGTGAACCGGTCGCGAGAGCACCAATTCACCTTCCCGCCGCAGCAGCACAAGCTGGCGCCCGGCGATGCGCCCGTCGACCCGGCGACGCGCAAGGGCGCCGGAACGATCGTGGAGATGGACGAGGCGGCCGGCACCGTCATCCTTCGGCGCGGCCCGAGCCTCGCATCCGTCCCGCTGTCGACGGCGCTGATCCCGCCGGGGCCAATCCGCACCGACGCCCAGCGCGAGGCCCTCGCGCGCCTCGCCGAAGCCATGCTGGCCGGCAGTGGCCGATACCGCGCGCTCGAGGACATCCTCGCCCGGGCGCGGCCACGGCTGAACCCGCCGCCAAGCGGAACGATCCAGACGACAACCCTTGAAGAGCAGCGCGAGCGAGCCGCCGCGCTCGACCGGAGCTATCTCTTCATCCAGGGGCCGCCGGGCACCGGCAAGACGTGGACGGGCGCGCGGATCGTCGTGGATCTCATCCGTCGCGGCCGGCGCGTCGGCGTCGCGGCCACGAGCCACAAGGCCATCCACAACCTGCTCGACGAGATCGGCCGGGCGGCGCGCGAGGAAGGTGTCCCCGTCCGGGGCCTGAAGAAATCGTCTGGCGACGCCGAGACGGAATACGCGGCCGACTGGATCCGCAACATCGACGACAACGACGAGTTCGTGGCGTCGGTGCCGCGCGCCGATCTCGTCGCCGGCACGGCGTGGCTCTTCGCCCGCGACGATTTCGACAGCGGCGCCCTCATCGACACGCTCGTCATCGATGAGGCCGGCCAGGTGTCCCTCGCCGACGCCCTCGCGATGGGCACCGCCGCCCGCAACCTGATCCTGCTCGGCGATCCCTCGCAGCTCGCCCAGGTCTCCCAGGGCACTCATCCCGAGGGCGTCGGCGCCCCCGTGCTCGAGCACCTGCTCGGCAGTCATCTGACGGTGCCGCCGGACATGGGGATCTTCCTCGACCGCACGCGGCGCATGCATCCGGACGTCTGCCGGTTCGTCTCCGAGATCGTGTACGACAACCGGCTCGTCGGCCTGCCCGAGCTCGCGCTTCAGAGGACGGCGTTCGGCACCGGCCTGCGCTTCCTGGCCGTCGAGCACGTCGGCAACGTCGCCTCCTCGCACGAAGAAGCCGAGCGCGTCGCGCACGAGATCAGGGACATGCTGGGCGGCTCGTGGACCAACCGCAAAGAGGAGACGCGCCCGCTCAAAGAGACCGACATCATGGTGGTCGCGCCCTACAACATGCAGGTGCGCCTGCTGCGCCGCACCTTGGAGGCCGCCGGGCTGGGCGCCGTCCCCGTGGGCACCGTTGACAAGTTCCAGGGGCGCGAGGCGCCCGTGGTCTTCTACTCGATGGCCACCTCGAGCGCCGAGGACGTGCCGCGCACCCTCGACTTCCTCTTCTCGCGCAACCGTCTGAACGTCGCCGTCTCGCGCGCGATGTGCCTGGCGTGCATCGTCGCCAGCCCGCGCCTGCTCGAATCACGCGCGAGGACGATCGAGCAGATGCGGCTGATCAATGCGTTGTGTCGGTTTGCGGAGATGGCGGAGCAGGGGACTAGTTAGGCCGTCGTCGCCTTTGCCACTCTGCGGGATTGCGGCTCACGTGAAGTACCGCCAGGACAACAACAACGTCGGCCTCGACAGCAAAGTAGACCGCATAGGGAAAGCGACGGAGCAGAGCGCGGCGAATCCCGGACTCTAGGTCTTGGTACGCGAAAGGGTCCGCGGCGATCCGATCGTATGCGGCGCCTAGCTGATCAAGGAACTCTAGGCCGAGCCCGGCGCTGTCGGTCTCGTACCACTGGTACGCCGCCGCGATATCGAGATCAGCTCGCGGCTCGGCAACCAGCCGATATCGGGTCACCGATCAGGATTCGCCAGGTCCCTGAGCACGTCATGGGCCGGTCGCGCACGACTTGGATCGCGGCGATACTCGCGAAGTCGCTCCTTGGCCAGGCTCAGGTGCGACTTCGGGACGGGGAGTTGCGCCGGTCCATCCGTGATGCGGTCCCAGAGTGCTTGCAGATAGCGGATCTGCTCGGCCTTCGGCAGGGATTTGAACCCGGGGGGGTCCGTGACTCCGGTGCGAGCCGTTCCTCGCTTGCCTTTGCGCGGTCCGGAGGCCATGGCCTGACTCTACGCATCGGGGCGTGGTCGCGTCAACATATCCGAGATGATACAGCTCTTTAACGGACATTGAGCTTTAGCCGGGCAGAGGTCAGTCGCTCTTTGGGCGCCGCGTTCTCACATAGCGGAACCTTGTGGCGCGCGCAGACACCGTGCGTCGGCTCCGGGTTTTCTAGCGGCTCGCGCTCACCCAGGTAGCCGGGCCGGCCTTCGCGGCAGCACCAGGCGCACAGGACTCTCATGCAGGCGCCGCCAGACTGCGAAGGGCGTGCCACCTAGATCCGGGCTCGTGTTCAGCACACGAAAACGGGCATCTCGCGATGTTCGCGCGGTCGGGCCCACGGGCCGCCAGCGAGCTCGCACCCGCCGATTCGGGCCGAGTGTCCGAACTTCGGCGGATCCGGGCCCGCCCGGGAAGTGGTGTACGCTGGGTGGACCCTATAGATCAGCGTTCGCGGGACTTACCCGCCGGCCCCGAGTCACGCCGGGAGCTCCGGCTTTGTGCCGGGCGTAGTCGCCGGTATCGCCGCCGGCCTGCTGCGATTGAGGGAATGTAGGGAAGGTGGCGATGGGCTGGCAACGACCGTTTAAGGAGCTCAATCCGAAAGTCGAAGAGCTGATCGTCAAAGTGCTCGAAGAAGGGAAGGGCGCGGCGCAGAGCCCCGAGTGGCAAACGCTCGGAAGCGTCGCGCAGATCGACTGCCACAATCCTCTCTGTCAACGCGGTGGGGTCGACCTTCATCACACGCTGC
>JACXTT010008905.1_pt1 | contig 13817 bp, 13 predicted proteins | sample 9270951 | NCBI WGS metagenome assembly JACXTT01 (sample SAMN15532306, study PRJNA645909) | rock metagenome | isolation source: weathered quartz diorite | place: Puerto Rico | collected 2017-06-21 | reverse complement strand
GAGTGCAGAGCCAGAGTTTTTTCATCAAGAATCCTAAGATTGCAGTCTTACACCGATTGGATGCCGATTCACAATGTTTGGTCTTTCTATTCTACCCTTGGCGGGCATTCTGGCGGGTTCGAAGCGGAGTTACGGGTCAAGCCGAAGTACAGGGGCTTTGGGGGGTAGCGGGCTTGAGCGGCTACGGTATCTGCTGTAGAGACGGGGCTTGCACCGTCTGGGGTTCCTCATCCTTTCGCGCGTGAGACGCGGCAAGCCGCGTCAGCATCGTCAGATTCTGGAACGTGATGGCAGAGGCCGAGGTCTAAAAACTCCAAAAAAACTCAATTTGCAAGGGAAAGGGCGACCACAGGGGCTGAAGCCCGCGGTCATTCCTGACGCTTTACGCGGCTCTGGAAGGGCCGCTCTTCCACGGTGGTGCCGACTTTTATGAGTATTTCCGCCATGAGTATTTCCGCAGATGACTAGTGGCGGAAGTGACGGACTCCGGTAAAGATCATCGCCAGACCTAGTCGGTCGGCGGCTTCGATGACTTCCTGGTCGCGTACGGAGCCTCCGGGTTGGATGATGGCGGTGGCGCCAGTTTTGGCGATTTCTTCGACGCCGTCAGGGAATGGGAAGAAGGCGTCGGAGGCAGCGACGGTTCCTTTCAGCGGAAGTTGCGCTTTCATGGCGCCGACTTTGCAGGCGTCGACGCGGCTCATTTGTCCGGCGCCGACGCCGACGGTTTGGCCGTCGCGGGCGTAGAGAATGGCGTTCGACTTCACGTGCTTGCAAACTTTCCAGGCGAAGAGCAACGCGCGTTTTTCTTCGGGTGACGGAGGGCGCTTGGTGACAATTTTCAAATCGGATTCGCTTAGCTGGTGGAGGTCGGCGTCTTGAACGAGCATGCCTCCGGAGATGTTTTTCAGGACCCAGTGTTGCTGACCGGAAGGAACTTCGACGAGGCGAAGATTTTTCTTGGAGGCGAAGATCTCCTTCGCAGCGTCGTCGAAAGCGGGGGCGGCGATGACTTCGAGAAAGAGCTTGGACATTTCCGCGGCGGCTGCAGCGTCAACCGGGCGGTTTACTCCAATCACGCCTCCGAAGGCCGAGACGGGATCGCATTCTAGGGCACGCAGGTAGGCTTCGGCCAGCGTCTTGCCGGTCGCGACGCCGCATGGGTTGGTGTGCTTGATGATGGCGCAGATGGGTTCGTCAAAGTCCTGCGCCAGGTCCCAGGCAGCTTGCAGGTCGGTAATGTTGTTGTAGGAAAGTTCCTTGCCTTGGAGCTGGCGGGCGTTGGCTACGCCCAGGCCGGATCCGTCGGAATACATCGCGGCTTTCTGGTGGGGGTTCTCGCCGTAGCGAAGATCCATTGTTTTTTGGAATGACAGACGGAGAGTTTGCGGGAAACCTTCGGGAGCGCGCAATTCGAAGTGTCCGTTGACGCCGACGCGTTCGAGGGTCGAGGCAATGGCGGAATCGTAGGCGGCGGTGGTAGCGAAGGCTTTTTGCGCCAGGCGCCACTTGGTTTCGGATGACAGGGCGCCGGCGGAGCGGGCCATTTCGTCGGCGACTGCATCATAGTCGGCGGGCGAGGTTACGACGGCTACGTCCTGAAAATTCTTGGCGGCGGAACGGATCATCGAAGGGCCGCCGATATCGATGTTTTCGATCAGTTCTTCGAAATGAACTCCCGGCTTGGCGGCGGTTTTTTCGAAGGCGTAGAGATTGACCACGACCATGTCGATCGCGGGAATGTCATGTTCGGCTATGGCGGAACGATGGGCAGAGTCCTGGCGACGGTGCAGGATGCCGCCGTGCACTTTCGGATGCAGAGTCTTCACGCGGCCATCAAGCATTTCGGGGAAGCCGGTGAGTTCAGAGATATCTTTCACGGTGATGCCGGAATCGCGGAGGAGCTTCGCGGTACCGCCGGTGGAGACCAGTTCCACGCTCATGCCGGCTAGTTTGCGGGCGAAATCTACCAGTCCGGATTTGTCGGTGACGCTGAGGATGGCGCGCTGGATTTTGGACATGAGGGCCTCGATGGATGGGGCGTGAACGAGAATTTTAGCAGTTCGGGTAGGAGTTCTCAGTTCTCAGTTCTCAGTTCTCGGTTCTCAGTTCTCAGTCGCACGAAGGCGAGCATTGCAAGAGAAACGCCGAAACCTTCGTCCAAGGCGTAGGTTTGGGAGGATACTGAGAACTGGGAACTGGGAACCGAGAACTGCTTTTTAGGTCTTTGCTTTGGCTTTCAGTTTGACTTGGCCGTCCTGGGTTTCGACGGAGTAGACCACGCTCTCGCACTTATGCTGTTTGCGGATTTCGGCGGTCTTCTTCTTGACGAAGGCGGCGAAGGAGTCAAGGCTGCCGGAAACTTTTTCTCCCGACTTCTGCTTGGCTTCGCTGAGTGCCTTGTAAAGAGATTCAACTTTCTCGCGCTCGGATTGGGCGTCGGAGCACTGCACGGTAAAGGGCTTGCCCACAGCCGCCGCGTCGTCGTGATGGCCGACGCCATAGACCGGATGGTGCTTGGATTCGTGCTGTTCCGTCAGGCGCACGCCCTGCACGGAGAGGATAGCGTCCTGCGGGCGACGGTAGCCTTCTTCGCGGATGCGCATTTTCTTGCGCCAGAGATCACTCTGGATGGCATAGCGCTGCGCCATTTCGTTGTAGCGGTAGCGCTGGGGAAAACTCATCCGCGTGCCGTCGCTGAACTTGTGGATCAAGTTCGTGACCTTCCACTCAATATCGGAAGGAGGCCTCTTGGCCGGGTTGTTGAAAAAAATCTCGTACTCGATCTTCAGCCGGCGGAGCTGCTGGTCGAGCAGATTCAGTTCCTCATCAATAGTCACGAAAGAGTCCCGTTCACAGATTAGCCCGGAACGGGAGGCGGGGGCGAGGTGCCCGCCGGACACGCAGGGGATGGTACGAAAGTACCGTAAAACAGCCATCGGCTTTCAGCTGGCAGCCATCAGCCCCCAATATGCGCAGCTCAGGAGAACATGCGCTGGTTCCAGCCTCTAGAGATGAGGGGGTGTTGTTTACTGATAGCTGAGGGCTGACGGCTGAAAGCTATTTTGACGAACTGGCGGCCATTTTCTTGACCATGGCCAGGACCAGCTTGCGGTCGCTGTCGTTCAGGCTGACGGAGTAACGGCGGATCTGGCTTAGGAAGCGGACTTCGTCGTCGGAGAGCTGGGGCAGGCCCTTGTGGCCGTTGTTGTGGCCTTCGGCAAAAAATTGCGAGAGTGGCAGGTCCATGGCGCCAGCGATTTTCGCCAGCGTGTCGAGCGAGGGGATCGTGTGGCCGTTCTCCACGCGCGACAGATAGCAGCGCAAAAGGCCGGTGCGCTTCTCGATGTCGCCCTGCGACATGCCTTTCTGAAGCCGGTAGTTTCGGATGGTCTCGCCGATGTTCATAGGCGCGCAACTGATTCAGTCACGCCAAAAGATTGCTGGAATAGTAAACAGAGTGGTTGCGTCTGGCAAGTGGAAATTCCGGGCAGCGAAAACGGTCTCTGGCTTCAGGGGCTTGCGTTCGCCGCGGAATTGCGCTAGGCAAGGAACGCGCCGGACCGGTCATTTCTTCAACGTGCTTGCCAGGAAGTCAAGCGTGCGTTTCCAGGCGTCGGCAGCGGCTTCGGGCCGGTACCCCTGTTTGTTGTTGGAATTCTGGAAGGCGTGGCCGGCGTCGGGATAGATTTTAATTTGGGACTTCTTGCCCAGTTGCGTCAGGGCCTGCTGAAACTTCTGTACGTCGTCGGGAGTGATGCCGCGATCCTGCGCGCCGAAACTTCCAAGGATGGCAGCGTTGATCTTTTTTAATTCTGCCCGATCGGTCGTCAGGCTGCCGTAGTTGATGACGGTGGCCGCCAGCGTGGGCTCAAGCAGTGCCACATCGAGCGAGTATCCGCCGCCCATGCACCATCCAACGGAGCCGATGCGATCTTTCCTTACGTTGGGCTGCGCGGCCAGGAAATCAAAGGCAGCGCGCAGATCGCGTTTGACGCGGTCTTCAGGGAGGCCGCGCGCCAGTTCGTGGGCCATGTCAGACGTGTCCGCAACCTTGCCGCGGTAGAGGTCTACGGCGAGCACCTCGTATCCCTGATCCGCGAACTTGGAGGCTTGTTCTTTCACCCAGTCGTTCAATCCCCACCACTCGTGGATCACGATGAGCGCGGGGAATGGGCCTTTGCCGACGGGAGTGTAGAGCATGCCGGTCACAGTTTCGTCGCCGGATTTGTAGGAGACGGATTTGCTGTCGGCGGCGAGGGCCGTGACGGATAGAGAAAGAATCAGCGCGAGGAGAAGGGATTTCATACGCGGTACTCCTGAGTTCTAGTTAGATGATCTTAGCAGGAGAGCGAGCGCGTTATCGCTGCATTGGACAGCAGGTCCTTCGCTTCGCTCAGGATGACAATTCTTTAGGAAGTTAGCTGCACAACCAGCAATCTGGTTAGGTTGCGGGAACGGCATTTTGCGCGGCGACGTTTGCGTACCACGATCCGGATGCTTTCATGGTTCGTTTCTGAGTCTTGTAGTCCACGTAGACGAAGCCGAAGCGCTGTCTGAAACCTTCTGCCCATTCGAAATTGTCGAGCAGGCTCCAGGCGTGATAGCTGCGGACGTCGGCGCCGTCGTGAATGGCGGGGGCTAATTCCGACAGATATTGCTGGTGGTAGGCGATGCGGCGGACGTCGTTGACGGCACCACTAGGGTCGGGAACATCGGTGTAGGCGCAGCCGCTCTCGGTGATTTCGAGGGCCGGGCGATGGTAGTCGCGGGTGATGCGCATGGCCATGTCGTAGATGGAGCGCGGCCAGATTTCCCAGCCAATATCGGTTTTCGCGCCTTTCTGTCCGGGTGTCATGCGCGCGGGCAGAAAGAAAAAACGCAGGTCGGACAGACGCTCGCCCAGCGCAGTCGCGGAGACAACGGTGCGGTAGTAGAGGTTGATTCCGATAAAGTCGAGGGGCGCGCGGACAAGATCCATGTCTTCCTGCTGAATCTTCATGAAAACGGCGGGATTGAATGGGAAGGCGTCGGGATAGCGGCCACGCAGTGCCGGCTCAAGAAACCAGATGTTGGTAATGGCGTGAGCGCGCTCGGCGGCCTGGCGGTCCTCTTCGGAATCGGTGGCAGGTTCGCAGGGAGACATGCTGAAAGCGCTGCCGACGCGGACTCTGGGTCGCACTGCTTTGACGGCTCGAAAGCCTGCGCTCTGCGCGAGATTCGCGGTATGTGTGGCGCGCAGGAAATCGAGGATGCTGCTGCGACCAGGCGCATGCGTGCCGTCGAGGTATCCGAGACTGGTGAAGGCGGCGGGTTCGTTGAGCAGCGTCCAGTACTCAACGCGGTCGCCTAGCGCGCGGGCCATGATTTCGGCGTAATCGGCGAAGCGGCCGGCGAGGTCGCGATTGGGCCAGCCGCCGGCATCTTCGAGCGCTTGCGGAAGGTCCCAATGATAAAGAGTGAGCATGGGGCGGATGCGGGCTTCGAGCAGGGCGTCCACCAGGCGGTTGTAGAAGGCGAGGCCCTTTTGATTGGGCTTTCCGGAGCCGGTGGGCTGGATGCGTGGCCATGCCACAGAAAAGCGATAGCTGTTCGTGCGCAGGGCACGCATGAGCGCGATGTCCTCGCGATAGCGATGGTAGTGGTCGCAAGCGGAGTCGGCGTTGGTGGTGTCTTTGATTTTGCCGGGGGTGTGGGCGAAGCGGTCCCAGATGGATTCACCTTTGCTGTCTTCCTGCCAGGCGCCTTCGATCTGGTAGGCGGCGGTGGCGGTGCCCCAGTAGAAACCCTTCGGGAAAGAAATGCTGGGCGCGGCGGTTTCGCCACTGCGCGCTAAGAACGGCGCGACGGCGGCTGCGGCCAGGGACCCGAGAAATTGGCGACGAGTAGTCAGGGCTGTCGAAACCGCAGAGCCTCGCTCCGCGGGGCGGACAGGAGCGTCCGCCCCACACGAGCTCATTGTGCTCGAGCTAATTATGCTTGATGAACTTGCCGTTTTTCTGGCCGGTTAGCGAGTTGTACAACGTCTCCAGGAAGGCGTCTTCGGAAATGAAATCGCCGGAATACTTCTTCCAGGGATCGAGAATCTTCTTCTCTTTCATCTGCTCGAGGGTCATCGTCTTTTTGAGCGCGTCTTGAACGACGGCGCGCGTGTCTTTCAGCATCTTCACGTAGACGTGGACATCATCGAGGCTGGAGACCGGGCCGTGGCCGGGGATGACTTTCACGTCGGCTGGCAGCTGCGCGATGGCACCTTCTACGCCGCTGATCATGCCATCGATGCTGCCGCCGCCATCCACGTCGATGAACGGGAAACCGTAGGTGACAAAGTCGTCGCCCATGTGGACAACGTTCGACTTGGGAAAATAAATGACGGAGTCGCCGTCCGTGTGACCGGCGGGAAAATGAAGAGCGCGAATGTCTTCACCGTTCAGGTGCACAGTGACATCGTGGTCGAAGGTGATGATCGGCAGCGCGCCCCTGGGCTGCGGCTTGTGTTCGACATGGACGGATGCGCCATTGCCGGCGGTGCTGCCTTCCTCAAGGCGCTTGCGGACGTTGTCGTGAGCGATGATCGGGGCTTGCTTCTGGAAGAATTCGTTTCCGCCGGTGTGGTCGTGGTGATAGTGCGTGTTGATGATGAAGCGCACGGGCTTGTCGGTGATGCCTTTCAGGGCTGCTTGAATCCTGTCGGCGAGAGGAGCGTATTGGTCGTCGACGATGACGATCCCGTCGTCGCCTACCGAGGCGCCGATGTTGCCGCCGGCGCCTTGCAGCATGTAGACGCTGCCGGCGACCTTGGAAACTTTGATTTGAACTTTGCTGAAGTCCTGGTCCTGGGCGAGGGACAGACCTGCAAAAAGGAACAGCAGTGCTGCAAAACGTAGTGCGACGCGCATGGACATCACCCCCGAAGAAGCAGGAATTGTAAACGGTCAGGCCCCAGGTGTCTCGGGGGATCCAGGGGCTTGAGAGGCCGTAGAAAAATGACAGGCGACCACTGGGGCTAAAGCCCACAAATTCCCAACGCTTAACGCAGCCCTGAAGGGCCGCTCTTCCACGGTGGGTGCGGACATCCATGTGTTTTTCTGCAGCCTACTAAAACCCCTAAATGAAATCGCTTACCGCAGCCCAAAGGACATAGCTGCCGCAGGCTGCTACCGGCTTGTGACTTCTACGGGGTGCCTTCGTACAAGGGCCAGAGGCGATCGGCGGTGGCGCGGTAGATGGCGTAGCTAGTGCCGGCATCGGAGGTGCGGCGGAAAAGTAATTCGCCGCGGCCGTCGCCGTCGGCGTCTATGGCGTCGATCAACTCCATGCGGGGAGTGATTTCGAGATGGTTCACATCCGTGTGCGCGAAGAACAGGCGGCGCAGATCGCCCTCGAGGTTGGTGCGGGCGACCAGGGTGATCTCCTCGCCTTCTCCGGTGAATGTGGAGCCTGCGGCTGCATGGGGGCGCAACCTGGCTGAGAGTATCAGGACGGGGTCGTTGGAGTTGGAGAGATCGAAGATGCGCAGGTGCACATCGTCAAACGCCGGGGAAGGTGGTTTAGAAGCGCCCGCCGTCTTGCGGGGGCGCGCAGTTGGGATCTCCGGAGGGGCGGCGCTTGCTTTGGCCAACTCAGCGGAGGCGAGTTGCAGCATTTTGCTCCGGTAGGTGGCTTCCTCTCCGGGCCTGAGGACGAAAGTGTAAGGACGGGGATCGGGGCCCTCGGCATCGGAAATCGCGGGGATGATCTGGACGGAGTTCAGGCTGTCCTTGGCGGGCGCTGTTTCTTCGTCGAAGTTCTTGACCAGCTCGCGGCGCGCGGCTGGATCGGGCTTGCCGCGGCGCAGGATGGGGCGGTTGGGATCTTCGATGGGTGGAGGAGGTTCCTGGACTTTTACGGTTTCCTGCGGCTTGGGAGCGGGCGGAGGAGGAGCGGATTTTTCCGCGGGGGGTGGCGCTTCCGCAGGCTTAGCGTCGCCACGATGCAGGCGGGGCGGGGCGTCTTTATCTTCGATTTTGGGAGTCTCGTATTTCTTGCCCTTTTCCGGAGGCTTGGCGCCGGTGGGAAGCCAAGTGCCTTCGGCGATCCAGACGTGACTGGCCTGTCCGGGCTGAGTAATGGTGAAGATGCCCTGCGATACGCCGGTGCGGAAGCCTTCATACACAACGCCGAAGTCGAGCGCCATCGGAACCGGACTGCCTTTATAAGATCCGGCATCGAAAAACTTGCCATCTACGGTGATGGCGACCGGGATCAGATGGGCTTTGCCGTTGGGGAAAAGCTGGATCAGTCCGAGAGCGCGCGGGCCCTTCGAAGTGGACGACTTGCGGCCATACTGCGCGATCGTTCCTTGTGCCGCGATTTGAATACTGGCGCACAGGGTGACGGCCAGCAGGGTGGTGCGATATAACCAAGTGCGGCAAGGAGAAGATTCCATGGAAGTCAATGATAAAGCCCCCGACTTTAATACGACGGACGAGAACGGTAAAGAAGTTGCCTTGAAGGATTTTCGCGGCAAGACGGTAGTGCTGTTTTTCTATCCCAAGGCCGATACTCCCGGTTGAACCAAAGAAGCGTGCGGGTTCCGCGACGCATACAGCCAAATTAAGAGGACAGGAGCGGTGCTGCTGGGTATTTCAGCTGACTCTCCCGAAAAGCAGAAAAAGTTTCAGGACAAATACCACCTTCCTTATACGCTGCTCGCCGATACCGACAAGAAGATCTGTCACGCTTTCGGGGTAATCAAAGACAAGACTCTGTACGGCAGAGTGTTCAAAGGCATTTCGCGGATGACGTTCGTGATTGGGCCGGACGGCAAGATCAAGCACATCTTCGATAAGGTGAAGGCGGAAGGGCACGCGGAAGAGGTGCTGGCTTATCTAAAGGGGGCTTGAAGAGCTAGGTCAGAGGGTTAGAGGTCAGATTGCAGAGGTGAAACCCTGACCCGCTCTTTACCTCTGCAATCTGACCTCTAACCTCTGACCTCTTTGCAATCGACTGGCTAGTGGGCTTTGGCCGTGCCAGTGCTGCTGACTGTGAAGGTTACGGCGTGTTCGGCTGGGATCACTGCTTCTTCCTTGCCGGTGGCAGCGGCTACTCCGGTGCCAGCTCCGGCACCGACCAGGGTGCCGATAGCAGCTCCTTTTCCACCACCGGCGAGTGCTCCGATGACAGCGCCAGCGGCTGCGCCGCCACCGATTTTGGTGGCATTGCTTTTCATGTGACCCTTGCCCTTGACGTGGTACGGGCTGCTCGACACCGCGATCGAGTGGCCGTTCACCTGAATGGAAGTAAGGCGAACTGACAACTCGCCGGGAGCGTGCAGGCGTCCGCTGGACTTGGCGAGCGTCACTTTGCCGCGTACCGGGCTGCCGGCGGCGGCGATGGTCTTTCCGTTGACAACGAGATTCCTGGCAAGCGTTCCGTCAAAAGTGTTTCCAACATGGGCTGAGCCCGAACTGATTTCCGAGCCGATCCGCACCGTCACCGGAGTTCCTGCGGGAATGGTTTGCGCGATGGCGAACGCGGTCGCCAGTAGTAGGGTTGCGATGGGTAGAATTCTGCGCAGCATGACACGCCCCTTTCAACGCAGCCCACCGGCTCTTTTGGCAGAACCGCGTGGGAGAATCTGCGCTTGACCCTACAATTGTAGATCAATGAATCTCTTTTGCCCGGGTATCGGAGGTGCATGAGTTCGCTTGGTCGAGTGGCCTGGTTGAAGGTGGAATTTTTTGATCGCGATCCACGCCGGGTGGCGCGGGCGCTGCTGGGGAAGTTGCTGGTCCGCAAGACGCCGCGCGGCTTGCTGGTGGGGCGGATTGTCGAGACGGAGGCATATCTTGGCGATGGCGACGCGGCTGCACATTCCTTTGTCGGGAAAACGGCTCGTAATGCAGTGCTCTTTGGGCCTCCGGGCCGGGCTTATGTGTACTTCATCTATGGCAATCATTTTTGCCTGAATGCTTCCTGCATGCCGGATGGCGTGGCGGGGGGCGTGTTGTTTCGGGCGATTGAGCCGGTGGCGGGGATCGAGGAAATGGCCGCGGCGCGGGGCGTAGCGGTACGGCGGGAGAGTGACCTCAGGAAAATCTCTTCGGGGCCAGGGCGGATGGCGGAGGCGTTTGGCGTCACGCGCGAGCGCGATAACGACAAGAGCTTCGTGAGCGCACAGTCGGACTTGCGGATTGGGGACGACGGTTACCGGGTGCGGCGGGTGATAGTCACTCCGCGGATTGGGATTGTAAAATCGGCAGCCATGCCGTTGCGATATCTGGTCGAAGGGAATCGGTTTGTGTCGGGGCGGAAGGTGTGAGGTCTCGTATTATCGGCTGAGGAAAGCTCCAGCACTTCAGGGCTAAGACCCTGCTGAAGAAAACTCCATTGGCCAGAGGGGCGACCACCGGGGCTGAAGCCGCAGTCAATCCCAACCCTTAGGCGGCCCCGAAGGGCCGCTCTTCCACGGTTGTGCCGACATTCACGAGCCCGAAGGCTTCGCTCAAAACCTAATCAGAAAGCTGCCGCGTCACAAAAAGCCGAGTGACTTCTTTTTATGCTCTATGGACTCTGTGCACTCCTCCGCGTATCTTTTCTGCTCCACTACAAACCAGGAGGACTCTTACATGCAACCTTGCGTCCGGCTTCTTGGTGGGCTTCTTGCACTTTCCTCTCTCGCTTTTGCTCAGGCGAACGACCTCGACGCATTGAAAAAAGAAGCGCTTGCAAAGGTTGAGGAACGGCAACAACTCGTGCAGCAGATGGTGGATCAAATTTTCAGTTACGCGGAGTTGGGTTTCCAGGAAGTTGAAACGTCAAAGTACCTGATTGGCATCCTGGAGAAAAATGGATTCCAGGTGGAGCGCGGCGTGGCGGGCATTCCCACGGCGTGGGTGGCGACGTATGGGTCGGGTAAACCGGTAATCGGGTTCATCACCGACATTGATTGCATTCCGCGGGCATCGCAGAAGCCGGGAGTGGCGTATCACGATCCGATTGTTGACGGTGCGCCAGGACACGGCGAGGGGCACAACTCCGGCATGGCAGTGAATGTCACTGCCGCGCTGGTGCTGAAGGAACTGATGCAGAAGCACAAGATTCCCGGCACGTTGAGGGTTTTACCGGGCGTGGCTGAAGAACTGCTGGGCACGAAGGCGTTCTATGTCCGCGCCGGACTGTTTCAGGAGGTCGACGCGGTGCTTGGGGTTCACGTCTCCGATGATTTCGGCACGGGGTATGGCCAGACGTTTGCACCGCAGGGACTTGTTTCGGTTCAGTATTTCTTTCACGGCAAGGCGGCGCATGCGGCAGGAGCTCCGTGGGATGGGCGGAGCGCGCTGGATGCGGTCGAGCTCATGGATACGGGATGGAATTTCCGGCGGGAGCATCTGCGGCTGCAGCAGCGGTCACACTACGTGATCATCAATGGCGGCGATCAGCCGAATGTGGTGCCGTCGGAGGCCGGGGTCTGGTACTACTTCCGCGAGATGGATTACCCGCACATTCGCGAGCTCTATGAACTCGGAGACACGATGGCGAAGGCTGCGACCATGATGACTGGAACAACCTTCACCAAGAAGCTGGTGGGGTCGGCGTGGCCACCGCACTTCAACAAGGTGATTGCGGAGATTCAGCAGAAGAACATTGAGGCGGTCGGCATGCCCAAGTGGGACCCGGCCGACCAGACCTTGGCGAAGGCGCTGCAGAAGGAGTTGGGGAAAGCAGAAGACGGTTTGAAGAACAAGGTCGAGGAGTTGAAGCCGCCATCTCCCGAAACGGAGCAGGGCGGTTCGGACGACGTTGGCGACATTTCATGGGTCGTGCCGATGGTGTACCTGAGGTATCCGGCTAACATCCCACATACGCCGGGTCACAGCTGGGCCGATGGGGTGGCGATGGCGACTCCGATTGCGCATAAGGGGTCGGCGGCAGGGGCGAAAGTGCAGGCGCTTACCGCACTCGATTTGATGTTGTCGCCGGAGACGCTGCAGAAGGCTTGGGCTTATTACAAAGAAGTGCAGACGAAAGACATCAAATACGCGCCGTTGATTGCGCCCGACGACCAGCCGGCGATCGACATGAACAAGGAAAAAATGGAGAGGTTCCGGCCGGAGATGCGAAAGTACTACTACGATTCGTCGAAATACAAAACGTATCTGGAGCAGTTGGGGATTCAGTATCCGACGGTAAAGAAGTAGTGGGCTCGGCGGGCGAGGCGCCGGCCCTACTCCTGGGGATTCAGGACCAGGTTGTCGATCAGACGGGTCGAGCCTACATAGGCGGCGACTGCAACCAGCGTCGGATGCGAGACTTGCTCGACTGGAATGAGCGAGTCGGGATCGACGATTTCAAAGTAGTCCAGACGGACCTGCGGTTCCTGAGCGAAGACTTCGCTGGCGGCGGCGATCAGCTGGGCCGCGCTCCTCTCTCCGACACGAAATTCCTCTTCTACTCGCCGCAATGAGCGCTGCAGTACCAACGCTCGGAGGCGTTCGTTAGGACTCAGATACGTATTGCGCGAGCTCATAGCGAGGCCGTCGGGCTCGCGGACGATTGGGCAGGTCACGATTTCCACAGAAAAATTCAGGTCGCGCACCAGGCGGCGGATGACGGCTGACTGCGCGGCGTCTTTCTGTCCGAAGAAAGCGACGTCGGGCTGGATGATGTGGAAGAGCTTGGAGACGACGGTGGTCACTCCGCGAAAGTGGGCGGGACGCGAGCGTCCGTCGAGCCTTTCGCTCAAGCCTTCGACTGTCACCCAGGTCATATCGCCTTTGGGGTACATCTCGTCGGCGGAAGGCGCGAACAGGATCGCAACAGCTTCCTTTTCTAGAAGGCTGCGGTCGCGTTCGAATGGTCGTGGATATTTGGCGAGGTCTTCAGCCGGGCCGAATTGGGTGGGGTTCACGAAGAGGGAAACGGCTACCGTGTCACACTGAGCCTTGGCGGCACGAATGAGCGAAAGGTGGCCTTCGTGCAGAGCTCCCATGGTGGGTACAAGTCCAAGCCGTTTGCCATGTGCTCGGGCGACGCGGCAAGCGGCACGGGTTTCGTCGACGGTGGAAAAAATTTTCATTGTTTTCGTGCTTACGGCTTGCAGAAAAAGAATGGGAACGCCGCCCAGTTCCTTGAACTGTTTGGAAGGCGCTTTCTTCCTGGCCTTCGTGCCCTCCGCTCACGGAGCTTCGCGGACTTGGACTTGCAATTCCTTCAGCGTTCCCATGAGCAATCCGCGGTTTTCCCGCAGCTTGGCCTTGGTCGGCTCGGAAGTGTCCGCCGGTACTGCCTGGCTGACCAGCACCACGCGGCCGTAGGGCCACGCCGTTTCGGGGAGTGAGACCAATTCGGCGGGCACTTGTTCCGGTTTCAGAATGTGGACTTCGTGATTCTCCGCGTCGACCAGCCCGATCCCATCTTCGCGGACTACCAACTGGGGATTTCTCCACTGCGCCATGTCCTGGAGCCTGGGATATTTTGTGGGATCAGGTTCGGCAATTCGCTCGAGGCCGGTTTCCGTTTGCGTCTCTGTCGGGCTTTGCGGAGCCGGGACCTCGGGCTTGGAGCATGCCACGAGAGTCCCGAGCAAGAGGGATATGAGGGTTCGCAAGGGGTTTCTGTCTCCGCTCCTATTATCGCCGCAGGGCGCGCTTGCGTTGAAGTACCGTTTCGAGCGCCGCCTGCGTGTCTTTGGGCAGATGATAGGACTCGGCGTCAGAGGGAAACTGGCCTCGGGCCACGTCGGCTTTGAAGGCCTCCACCGATTGTGAGATCAGAGCGGACGCGTCTCCGTAGCGGCGGACGAATTTAGCCGGAGGGCTGAACGTCAGATTGAC
>JACXTT010008904.1_pt1 | contig 13817 bp, 8 predicted proteins | sample 9270951 | NCBI WGS metagenome assembly JACXTT01 (sample SAMN15532306, study PRJNA645909) | rock metagenome | isolation source: weathered quartz diorite | place: Puerto Rico | collected 2017-06-21 | reverse complement strand
TCCCGCCTCGTGCACCGCCCAACGCCCCAGCCCCAGACCACGCCGTCGTGCTCCGTTCCGTCTTTCTCGCTGCTGCCGCCGTTTCGCACGCAGGTCTGTATCGACCGCCTCGTGAAGCCATGAAGATGCGGCGCGCCGCGGTTAACGATTTGGCTCAGGATTTGTCTGCTTGCGGAGTTGCTCGACGTCTTTCTGATCGATTTTCTGCATCAGCGCTTTGCGGCGGAAAAGATAGGCGCGAAGATTCGAGGCCATCTCACGCGGCACGACCTCGAGCTGGTTCCGCGCCATCTCCCTCCACGAAATCGGCCCGCGCGCCGGCACGAGATGCGTGCCCCACTGAAATATGAAGCCCAGATTCCACAAAGCGAATAGCGCCAGCGCCATACTCGCCAAAACCAGCGCCGCGCGCTCGCGCGCAAAGAACCGCGCAAAACCTTCGAGCGCTACGGCGAGGCCGATGACGAAAACCGGCGTGAGCGAAACGAAAAACCGGTTGCCGAACGACGATAACCCGTCCCAGTCCGGATACGCCGCTACAACATAATAAAACGCGAGCGCGCCGAGCAACATCGGCCCGCCGATGCGCGGCTCGCGCCGCCAAAAAAGAAACAATCCGATCCACGCAAGAAAGAGGATCGGCGTCCAACTCAGGAGACCGTGATTCGATGCGAAGAGAACGTTCCACAATTCGGGCGCGCGCCAGTTCCAATCGCGGATGGATACGTAGCCGCTCACGAACGGGCTGCCGTAAATGATCTGCCGCGTCACCCACGTGGGCAGCAGCGCCACGAGCATGGCCACGACGAACAACGCGTGCCGCGCGACAAGCTGCGCGAGACTCAGCCCGCTGGATTTTGCGTCGCGCAGAACCTTCCAATGGTCGTCGAGCGCTTCGACCCCCGGCACGACCAGCAAGACGGCGTTGAGGTAGTACACGTTGATCATCAGCCCCGCGATCAGCCCGAGCAGCAGCCACTCGACGGCTGTGCGCAGGCCGCGCGTTTCGTGCCAGTACCACAGAAACAGCGCGCACGCAAACGCCGAGTGCGCGTGCGACCACGAAGGATTGAAATACATATACACGGGCAGCGACGTCGCCCACCACACGCCCAGCGCGGCGAGCAGGGCCCAGCGCTCGCGCACGTGCTGCCGCGCCACGCGAAACGCCAGCCACAGGCCAAGAAATCCGTAGAACGCGGTGCCGATCGCCATCGCGATGCGGTAGGGCGCCGAAAAACCATCGGCCCCAACCGTGGCCCCGAGCGCCCGCGAGAGCAGAACGCCACCGTGCGCCGCAATCAGGAACGGGCCCCAAAGAATTGCCGGGCCGACGCTGAAATGATTCTCGAGATGGCCCGTCCGCGTATAGAAGCTCTGCTGCACTTCTCCGCTTTCGGTAACGCGCGGATTGCGAAAGCTGGGATTCGCGGCCAGATAGTCCCTCTCGAAGTTCAAGTTGTGATCGATCAGCAGCGCCCGGGCATAGGCGTAATAGCCCACACCATCACCGCGCACCCACGGATTCGCAAGCGGCAGGCTCGCGAGGAAAAGCAAAAAGAGGAAAAGCTGCCCGCGACCCCGGCGCGAACGTTCGACGCTTTCGTGAACGGCGCTCATGAATGCGCGCACGGAGCAACCACACGCGGACGGCAGGGCGAATTCACCATGCGAGGACGACCACCCGTTGGCGTCATTTACCTTTGCCTGATGCTGATGGGCGAAAAAGAGTTGGACGCCGGAACGGCTCGATTCAGGATGGAGAAGGGGAGCCGGGCATCACTCATCAAACGGCGCTGGGCACGGCGGCGCGCGTGGAAGCGCCAGTCTCGCGCTTTTCGCGGAAGTAGGCGGCAACACGGTCGACGATCTCCGGCAGGGCCGTCTTTGGCTGGAAGCCGGTCAGGTCGGTCAGCTTTTCGATGGAGGGCACGCGCCGCTGCATGTCTTCAAAGCCGGGCTCGTAGGCCTGATCATAAGGAACGTAGGTGATGGGCGATGCGCTTCCGGTGCGCTCTTTGACAAGCTTCGCGAGATCTTCGATGGTGATTTCTTCGGTGTTGCCGACGTTGACGACCTCGCCGACGGCGCGTTGCGTGGCCATCAGACGCGCAAGCGCTTTGACGCAATCGCGCACATCGCAGAAGCAGCGCGACTGCTTCCCCGAACCGTATACCGTGATCGGCGCGCCCTCGAGCGCCTGCTGCACGAAGTTCGGCAGAACCATGCCGTAGCGGCCAGTCTGGCGCGGCCCCACGGTGTTGAAGAGGCGCGCGACAATCACCGGCAGCTTCTTTTCCTTCCAGTAGGACAGAGCGAGGAACTCGTCGAGCGCTTTGGACGCCGCATAGCTCCATCGCCCCTTCGTCGTCGGACCCAGCACCAGGTCGGCATCCTCCCGGAACGGCACCTGGGTGTTCTTGCCGTAGACCTCGGAGGTGGACGCGTTCAGAACGAGCTTGCGCTTCTTGCACGCGGCCTCGAGGACGAGCTGCGTGCCATTGACGTTGGTTTCGATCGTGCGCACCGGGCTTTCGACGATCAGCCGCACGCCCACAGCCGCGGCGAGATGCACAACCACGTCGGCCTCGTCCACGAGTTCGGCCAGAAGCTGGCGGTTCTCGAGCGAATCGAGGAAGTATTGCAACCGCTCGGACTGCTTGAGATGGCGGATGTTCTCCATGCTTCCGGTCGAGAGATTGTCCAAAAGGACCGCGTGATCGCCGCGCTGGAGAAGGAATTCGGCAAGATGAGAGCCGATGAAACCGGCGCCGCCGGTGATCAGATAGCGCAAGATTCCTCCTCAGAGCGTCTGGCTGTCTTCTTCCCCGGCATCATCGGGCAGCAGCGCTTCGCCTTCGTTGAGGAGGGAGTCGGCGACCTTTTCCTGAGCGTAGCCATAGGAGTAGGGGTAATAGCGGTAGGAATAATAGTAGTCCGGCGCGTGGGAATCCACCGCATTCAGGATTACTCCCAGGAGGTTGCAGTTCACACTCACCAGGAGGTCGCGGGTGCGCGTAAATGCTTCCTTGGGCGTCTCGCCGCTTCGCACGACGAGCAGCACGCCATCCGCCTGAGCGGAGACAATCACCGCATCGGTTGCAGCCATGACCGGGGGTGAATCCATCACGATGAATTTGAATTTCCTGCGCAGCTCGGCGATGGCTTCCACGAGCTTTTGCGAGGAGAGCAGGTCCGCCGGGTTGGGCGGGAGGGGTCCCGTGGGGATGGCCGCGAGATTCTGGATGGCGGGATGCGGTATGGTCACGAGCTCAAGGCTCGAGACACCGGCCAGATAGGAACTCAATCCAGCGTATTTCCCATCGGCCAGGCTGAGGGCACGGCCCACGCCAGGTTTTCGCAGGTCGGCGTCGACCAGCACGGTGCTGTCGCCAAGCTGAGCGAAGGTAACGGCGAGATTCGCTGCAGCGGTCGTCTTGCCCTCCCGCGGCAAGGCGCTGGTCACGAGGATCACCTGCGGCGGGTGTTCGGCCCGCGAGAGCAGCAGGGAAGTCCTCAGCGCGCGAAATGCCTCCGACACCTGCGACTTCGGCATGTGGTGCGAGACAAGCTCGACGCGCGTTTCGTGTCCGCCCTTCCCGGCCGACCTGAGCAACCGCAGCCGCGGGTTGCGGCCGTTGCCGTTCAAGGTGGCAAACGCGGGCACCACGGCCAGGGAAGGCAGTTGCGCCAGGGTTTCGATGTCGTCCGGCGTCTTCACGGTGTTATCCATGTATTCGCGGAGCAGCGCCAGACCGATGCCTCCGACCAGGCCCACGAGTAACGCGAGCCCGATGTTCCGCGACTTGGACGGGCGCGACGGCGAGGCCGGGACCATCGCCGGATCGACCACGCGGATATTGGAGGAGCGAAGCCCTGCGGTGATGCCGGCTTCCTTCAGTTTCGTGAGCAGGCCCTCGTAGAGCTGCTTGTTGGTCTCCGCTTCGCGTTTGAGAATGTTGTATTGGACCAGCCGCTCGGCCATCTGATTGGCCTCGGCCTTCTGCTTGTCCAGCGCCTCGAGGAACAGCATCTCGCGCTGGCGCGAGGAGCGGTAGTCATTCTCGATCTGGTTGACGATGTTTTTCTTCTCGCGTTCGATGAGCTGGTCGAGCTCCTTCATCTGCGCCTGCAGCCGCTGGACACGGGGAAAATTGGGGCCGTATTGATTGAGGGCCTCGGCATACTGCGCATCGAGGTCGTTGCGTTTCTGCAGCAGGCTCTGGAGCACGGTATTGTCGCGCGCGGCCGGGATGGCCTCGAGGCTGCCGGACTTGGCCATCTGGTTGACCGCTTCCTTCTTCATCCGCTCGCTTTGCGCGTCGGTCAACTCCTTGTTGAGATCGGATAGCCGCTGGGTGGTGATGTTCTGCTTCTCGTCGATGGTCCAGATCTGGTTCTGCCGTTCGTAGGCGATGCGGGCGTCTTCGGATTTCTCGACTTTAATCTTGAGCTCGTTGAGCTGGTTGGCCAACCACGAAGAAGCCTGGGTGGTCGCTTCGTAACGGCTGCGGAAATTCTGCTCGATAAAGTTCTCAATGTGCGCATTGACGACGCGCGAAGCGAGCTGCGGGTCCGTGGATTCGAAACTCACGTCCAGCAGACGGCTGTTGGGAACGCGCTTAATGCCGAGGCTCCCGAGAAAGGCAGCCAGTTCGGGCGGGCGCTTCTGATTGGCCAGGCTGCCGCTCGCCAGGGCTTCCGAAGGGCTGCCGCCAAACTCCGGGCGGCCCGCGAGACCCACCGTGCGGATCGTCTGCATGCCCAGCGTTTCGCTTTGCAGGATCTTGGACTGGGTTTCGATGTAGTTTTCGGAATCGGCGTACACTTCATAGGGGTCAGTCCACTGGGACGGCAGGATGTTCGTATTCTCCCGGTCGATCTCGATGCGCGCCGTGGCGATGTAGATCGGTTGCATGCGAAACGTGGCAATGGACACGATGGTGACCACCGTGAGCAGGAATGCCAGGATCAGCCACTGATGTTTGCGGAGGATCAGCAGGTAGTCGTACAGGTGGGGCTCGTGCGGCGCCAGGTCCCAGACGGGAACACGGGTCTTTACCGGAATCGCCTCAATCGCGCCGTTTTCCCGGGGGACGAGTTTATTGGTTTCTTCCATGACGGCTACCTTTGGGCGACGCGGAAAATCGCGACGGCGGTCCCTACCGCGAGCCCGATTTCCGCGGCCTTGAGAAGCGCTTGCTTCCCTCCGCTTTCCGGCACCACCAGGATGTCGCTGGGATAGAGCGGCACATCCTCGGACTTTCGCGCCAGGATCTTCTTCAAATCAACGGTCACCTGTTGCTGCTTGCCTCTGGCATCCTTGCGAAGAATTGCGGCGTGATCGGAGCGCGCGGTGCGGCGCAATCCCCCGGCGAGGGAAAGCACCTTCAAGGCGCTCATTTGTTGACGGTCATTCGAAAGCACAAAACCGCCCGGGCGGTCCACGGCTCCGACCACGTAGACGATTCCGCCGCGGGGCACCATGACGACGTCCCCGCCTTCAAGAGGGATGTTGTATTTCGGGTCGGCGGTATCCAGCAATTCGTTCAGGTCCACGGTGATCGTAACCGGCTCTCCCGACAAATCGGGCGGGGCGGAGTTCGCTGGAGGAGCAGATTGTTGCGCTCCATCACCCTGGGCGGGTTTCGGGTCCTGAGAAGGCGCCGGAGTCACGGGCGGAAAGACCGAACCCGAGGTCTCCGTGGCCGGCTTCGGAGGTCCTGTTTCGGACGTCTGCGCGGGCGTTTCCGGCGAGCCTGCATCCGAATCTGTACCGGCAGAGGGTTTGGCAATCGTGCGCCGGATGATCACTGTGCTGCCAGCATCGTTCGAGATGCCGCCGGCCTCGGAAAGAACTTCGAGCAAGGTGACCGGCCGCACGGCCTGATACACCATCGGCCGCCCAACCGCGCCAATGACCGTGATCGGCTTGCTCTTCCGCTCTTTGACCGAGACGCTGACCTGAGGGCGCAGCACCAAACCATTGGCCTCGAGCACCTCGGCAATCTTCTGCTCGAGCTGAATCTCCGTCAGTCCGGCCACATGCAGGCGAACCGGAAGGAGCGGGAGGGCAATCGTGCCCGTTTCGCTGACGCGCACATCGCGCGAAAGCTCCCGCACGTCAAAGACCTCGATAGACACCAGGTCACCGCTCCCGATGACATAGTCGCGCTGAACCTTCTGCGCGACAGACGACAACTGGCGGATACGCTCGTTCGTCTGCTGGGGTGTTTCGAGCGAGTCTTGTGAATAGGCCGGGGCTGAGAGCAGCGACGCAATCAGGGCCCCGCAGACGAAACACCACGCCTGCGCTCCCAGATAGACTGGTCGCATGCTGATAGATGACCCCCGCAGGCATTATACCTTCAGGGAAGGCGTGTCAATGGCGGAATTGCGGATCCAGCACGACGCGTTACGGACTCCGCCGTCCGGCGCTTCTTGCGTAGCGGAAGCGATGCGGTGGCCAGCGAGGCCATGAGAAAAAACAGTAGAGCATTCGACGGGATGTGAAGGTTGAAGTCCACGACGCTGTGCGCGAGGATCCCGCCACAGGACACCAAACCCACCGTGTGAAGCACCGCGGCCAGCGAGTTGTCCGGCCTGCGGATGTTCTGCAGGCCGCAGGCGATCAACGCGATGAGGAACCAAGCGCAGCAAAGCCCTCCGGCGATGCCGGTTTCAGCGAGCGCTTCGAGGTAGTCGTTGTGCGCGTGGTTCACGACCTTCCCGTCGTAGAGCGTCTCGTATCGCGGGTACACGGTCTGAAACGTGCCGAGGCCCGAGCCGAGGAAGGGGCGGTCAAGAAAGATGTTCCAGGCGTCCCGCGCCATGGACACGCGCTTGTTGTGGGTGACTTCAAGCGTCTGGAGAGAGGAAAAGCGCTGCAGCGCCTGGCCCACGCCCAGCCAAGCCACGAGCACTCCCGCCAGCAGCAACACGGTCGCGCCTGCCAAAAGCGGTGTTTTCTCGCGCCGGCGCGCCCCGGCCAGGATGCCCAGCAGCGCCAGCTCGACCAGAAAGCTCACAATCCCGCCACGGGAGGCGGAGAGGAACAGCGCCCCGACCGGGAGCAAGCAGAACAGGCCGACCAGCATCCAGCGATCCCGCCGCACCTTGCCGAGAACCAGCGGCACAAGACCCGCGGGGATGATCAGTTCGGCGAAACCCGCGAAGTGGTTGCGGTTTACATACGGGCCGAACGGGATTCCCCCGTAGCGCATTTCCCGGAACCAGTAGAGCTTGCCGTTGAAGGTGAGATGCTGCAGGATGCCAAACACCGAGACGGCGAATCCCAGGACCATCACGAACCACACGAAGAAGCGCCAATCGTCCACGGTCCGGAAGGCTTGCCCCGCAAGAAACGTCAGAATCAACCAAGCCCCGAGGCGGAGGAGATCGATCCGCGTGTCAAAGGAAGAGGCCGTGGTGCGCAGGCTGAGCTGAAGAATCGCCACAAGGGCGAATGCCGCGAGCGGAGGCACCAGCAGCGGGACGCGCATCTCGGGCGCATCCTCGGAAAATAGCCGAATGGCCCAGAGGAGGAGCAGGGCTGCGGCACCCGTCTCGAGCACTGCGGAGGCCCAATCCTCAACGCCGCCGTGCGCCGCCACCGCGAAGACGACCAGCCCGCAAATGCCGATGCGGATCGCCTTCATGGAGCCTTGGCCCTTCCGCCCAGCGGGGCCAGCGCGACATCATCGAGCCAAGCGGTGCCGCGCAGCTTATTGTCGAGCTTGATGCTCGGGATGCGCCGCGGACCGATCACCAGAACACGCGTTTGGGGACCTGTGGTGAGCGTGAGCTCGAGCTTCCGCCAGGGCTCGGTTCCGATCACGTCCGCCGTCGGCCGGCCTGTTGTGGCCGGGTCGCGCGGATCAAAAGCGAACAAGCGCACGCCGCTGTCCGTCGAAACGTCCTCGCTCCGCAGCCAACCAGAGAGCCGGTACGTCGTCGCCGGCTCCACAACAACGTATTGGTACACACCTCGGAAATCGAAGTTGGCGCTCCCATCAAAACGAATGCGCAGTGCTCGCGCTCCGGAGTGCTTGCTCTCGCGGTCGAAGTCCACCCGCACACCAGGCGTATCGGCGGAGCGCCAGCCGAGACCCCCCTGCGCGAAGTCGGTTTCAAAACCGCCGTCCCATACGAGCGACGCCGGCGCGACCGGAGGCTTTGGCCAGCCCGCGAGCAAGAGCGCCTGCTCCCAGACGGCGCGAGCGTCCGCCGTTCGCCCGGCACCCATGAGCAAATCGAGCAAAGGAAAGGATTCCTTGAGCGGCAATCCCGGCGCGGCATCGGCGAGACGCCGCCAGGTCGCCAGCGCTGCTTCGCTTTCGCGTTCACTCACGAAGAATCGGAGCACCTCAAGGTAGGCGTCGCGGCCGGGGGGCAGCGCTTGGTCGAGGATCGCTTCCACGTCATGACTCGAGCGCCAGCAGCGCGACACCGCGGCCGAAGCGAGTTTGGGATCGACACCGACAGCGCTGCGGATTTCCTCGAAGGCGCGGGCCGTATCGCCCTGGCGAAGCAGGAAGTTTCCGTAGCGCCAGGACACCTCCGGGGAAATCGGATAGGCTTTGCGCCCCTCGGCGTAAGCACGGCCCGCGTCGTCGAGACGGTTCTCCTGTTCGTACGCTCCGGCAAGGTCCAGCCAGACGCTCGCGGGGTGGGGGTCGAGCGCCAGCGCGCGCTGATAATAGGAAATCGCGCGCGGCAGATCCTGCTCGTCGAAGTTGTAGTGCCAATAGCGGCCGAGCAGATACCAGTGGTCCGGGTTGGCAGGCTCGACTTGAATGGCGCGGTTGAGCCCGTCGAGCGTTTCTTGGGCGGCAAAGTGTTCGGCGCGGGCATTACGAATCCCGAAGTACGAAACGGCAGCGCCGATCAGCAGGGATGCAGCGAGGACGGACCACCGCGCCGAAGGCCTTGCCAGGGATAGATTCATGGGGCGCTACTTTGCGACGAACGGCCGCTTCTAGGCAAGGAGGAAGTCTGGCCGCGGTCGTTCTCGACCGCTCCGAATTAGGCGGGGCTGCGCGCTATTTTCCGGCCGCGGCGGAGATGGAATCGTCGCCGTTCGAGCCGCGAGCGCCGCGGCGACGCGTCTCGATGCCCAGCCGCTTGATCTTTTGGTTGAGCGTCGAAAGCGGAATTTGAAACTGCTCGGCCGCTTCGGTCTGGTTCCAGCCGGTCCGCTCGAGCATATCGGTAATGATGCGCCGCTCGACTTCGTCCATGATCTGGAAGAGCGTGGGGCGCGGATTGTCGGCGGCGGTTCGCGCGCCCGGCTCGCCCGGCAGCGGCGGCATAAACTCGGAAAGCTGCAGGCGCACGCCGCGGACGATCTCCTTGCTGCGGATGCTCTCCGGCAACAAGTCCACGTCCATGCGCTCCTGCGTCGAGAGCACCACGGCACGCTCGACCACGTTTTCAAGTTCGCGGACGTTCCCCGGCCACTCGTAATCCATCAGCAGCCTCATCGCACCCGGGCTGAAGAGGCGCAGAGGCTTCGCGTTCTCCTGGCAATAGCGCTCGAGGAAATGCGCCAGGAGCATGGGCACGTCTTCGCGGCGGTCGCGCAACGGGGGAAGATGGATGTGGATGACATTGAGCCGGTGGTAGAGGTCCTCTCGGAAGCGGGCTTCGCGGACCAGGGTGAGCAAGTCCACGTTTGAAGCGCCCAGGATTCGCACGTCCACCTTGATCTGCTCGGTTCCGCCCAGGCGCATGAACTCGCGCTCCTGGATCACGCGCAGCAGCTTCGCCTGCGTCTCGGGACTGATCGTCGAGATCTCGTCGAAGAAGATCGTGCCCTGATCGGCGACCTCGAAAAGTCCTTTCTTCGAAGCGATGGCGCTCGTGAACGCACCCTTCACGTGGCCGAAAAGCTGCGATTCGAGCAGGTCGGTGGGAATCGAGCCGGTGTTCACCGGGACGAAAGCCTTGTCGGCGCGCGTCGAAGCGGAATGAATGGCCTTGGCGATGAGCTCCTTGCCGGTGCCGCTCTCGCCGGTGATGAGCACGGTGGACCGCGAGGGCGCCACCTGGCTCACTAAATCGAGCACGGCAAGCATCTTCTCGCTCTTGCCGATGATGTTGGGGAAATTGAAGCGCTGTTTGAGCGCGCGCTTCAGCTGCAGGTTTTCCTCGCGCAGGCGGTGCGCTTCGACGGCCTGGGCCACCTGCGCCAGCAGTTCGTCGTTTGACCAGGGCTTCGTGATGTAGTCCTGCGCGCCGTTCTTGAACGCCGCGCGCGCCATGTCGATCGAGCCGTAGGCGGTGATCAGAACCACGGAGAGGTGCGGGTCGCGCCGCCGGATTTCCCGCAGCAGGTCGAGGCCATTGCGGTCCGGAAGGCTGACGTCGAGCAGGAGGAGGTCATACGGTTTCTCTTCGAGCTTGGCCAGGCCCGACTCGCCGGTTTCGGCGCTCGTGACCCCGTAACCCTCCGAGCTCAGCAGCAGCTCGAGTCCTTCGCGGATTTCCGACTCGTCGTCAACAACTAGGATCGAACCCTTAGGCATGAACCGCCTTCCTCGCGACGGGAAACTCCAGATGGAAGGACGTACCTTTGCCGGGCGCGGAGCGTACCTCGATCTTCCCGGCATGCTCTTTGATGATCCCGTAGCTCACCGAGAGGCCCAGGCCGGTGCCGCGGCCGCTGCCCTTGGTGGTGAAGAAGGGATCGAAAATCCGGTGGATGTGCTCGCGCGGGATTCCGGAGCCGGTGTCGCTGACCTCGACCTCCACGCCGCCGTTGCGCGCCCCTGTGCGCACCTCCAGCATGCCTCCCGAAGGCATGGCATCACGCGCATTCAGAAAAAGATTCAGAAAGACCTGCTGGAGCCGGTTCGAAGAGCCCCACACGGCCGGGACGCGCTCCCCGAGATGCTTGACTACCTGGACCTGCGCGGTCTTGAGCGGGTGGGCTACGAGGGACAGCGTCTCCTCCACCACTCGATTGACGTCCACTTCTGCGTACTCCGCGCCGCCCGTCCGCGAGAAGTTCAGCAGGTTATTGACGATCTCGCTCGCCCGGAACGTCTGGTTCACAACCTTTTCGATCAGCGTGTGCCGCGGGTCGTCGCCCGGCAATTGGCGCGCCAGCATCTGGACGTAATTCGAGATCACCGCGAGCGGCGTGTTCACTTCGTGGGCCACTCCCGCGGCCAGCAGCCCGAGCGACGTCAGCTTCTCGCTCTGCACCATCTGCTCTTCCATCCGCTCGCGCTGGGTCACGTCGTCAAAGAGAATGAGGCGGCCAATGCGCTCGCCCGACTTGCTCACCAGCGGGGTGATGGAAATGTTGACGACAAGGAGTCGCCCGTTGTGCTCAAGCCGCTGCTTGTGGATGCCGGTCACTTGCTCCCCACCCTCATGGGCAGCGATTTCCGCGGCCAACGGCGCCGGGAGGACGTCGCTGAGCTTGTGCCCCACCGCTTCTTGCCGCGGCACGCCGATGAGTTCCTCCATTCGCGTGTTCCAGGAATCGACGATGCCATCGAGATCTACGGCGAGCACGCCGACGTGCAGCGATTCGACGATGTTTTCGCTGAAATCCTTCAGCCGCTCGATCTCGAGCGCCTTCTGCTCGAGCGAGGTGTAGAGTTGCGCATTGTCCATCGCCACCGCGACGTACCCCGCGATCGTCTGGATCAGCTCGACGTCATCGCTTGAAAGAAAGTCGCCGTCCACGGTCTTGCCCAGCCCGATCACCGCGACGGTGTGCTCGCGAATCCGGCAGGGAATGAAGTAATTCAGATCGAGCTGCTCGAGCGTCCGGCGCACGGGAGCGGAAACCGTGCTGGTCGCCCGCGCCGATTCAAAGAACAGCGGCGCGCGCGCAAGGTCCGGCCGTGAGGGATCGAGGAAGCTCAGATCGAGCGGTTCGGCGAGGCGCACGCCCATGGAGCGCGCCAAGCGCATTCTGCCGGGCTCCTGCGAGTCCGCAACAAAGATGGCCAGCCGATCCACCAGCAGCGTCTGCGAGATGCGGTCCATCACCGAGCCCAGCATGGGATCAAGACGCACTTCGTTCGTCAGCGTGCGCCCGAATTCAATCAGCGTGCGGCGGTAGTCCAGCCGGTCGCGATAGAAGAAGCGATCCAGGCGTGACTGCGTCCAGTCGCGGAACGGTTGAAACAGAAACGCAGCGATGACAATCGCAATCATCCCCGCTGCCGTGCCGTTCGGCCCGGTCTTGAACACGTCGGCGATCAACGCCACAAGCGCAAAGTAGACTGCCGCCACGCCCGCCGTCGCCGCCGTATAGGCCAGGCCGCGCTTGAAAATGATGTCCACGTCCATCAACCGGTAGCGGATGATTGCGTAGCCGAAGCACAACGGGATCAGCACGAGGCTCAGCGCCGAAAACTTCATCCACGAGCGCGAGACCGCCTCGAACACAAAGGGAACAATGTAGAGGAGCGTGAACGGCAGCGTTCCGACCAGCGTTCCTCCGGTCAGCCACTTCAATTGCTGCCGCAGCACCCCGGAAGGGGATTCCCGGTAGCTGCGGTAAAACTCGATGCCCGCGGCGAGGAAGCAGGTTCCCAAATACGTCAATTCGATTTTGTCGAGCGTGAGCCGCGCTCCCAGCCAGGGCACAAACCCGAGAGCGTTTACCGCGACACTCACGTGCACCAGCAGGAGTACAGCCGGGACGCCATACGCATAGGCGCGCAGGATCCAAGTCCAAACGGAGGATTCCCGGCGCCGCGGAAACACCAGCGCAAAGTGCAGCAACAGCGCCGGAGCGAGCAGGCGCGCCACAATGTTCGACCAGTAGACCTCCCAGTCGAACGCATCGAGCTTTCCGCTAAAGTGGAACGAGTACAGAATGAACGACACGAGGCAGAAGATGTAGAAGTGCACCGCGCGGGGCGCATTCCACCGCCGCACAAAAATGAACAGTCCGATGAAGAGATACAGCAGCCCGACGACGCGGAGGTAATTCTCGATAGAGGCGGGTTTCTCCGCCGGCGCTGTCACCAACAGAGCCTCGAACTGCTCACCGCTCCGCGCCAGCCGGTAGCGTGCCTGCGACCACAGACCCAGCCGCCACAGCCGCTTGGTCACTTGCAAGGAGCTCGCGACCGGCGCGCTGTTGATGGCCACCAGACGGTCGCCTTCGCGGATCCCCGCCCTGGCCGCAGGTGAATTCCCAGCAACGTGCCAGGCCACCGTACCGCGCGGCGTATCGAGCCAAGACACGCCGTCGTCGGGCGTTTCAAACAGGCTGCGTTGCTGGAAATTCAGAATTGCGAAGATGATCGCCGCCAGCGTCACCAGCGCCAGCACGACTGCCCCGAGACTTGCCCTTAGGTTCTGCTTCATGAGGTTCTGCTTCATGGGAACGTAGGGAGCCCCACCTACCCTAACAATCAGGGGGACAGCAAATCAACTTCCAATGAAGCGAATATGCCCGAATAGCTATCCCTTTTATACATAATGGCTTATGCGCTTGCATAGCGAAAAATCTGCCCTGCTTCCACAAATTGGAATTCTTAGTATGCTTTATGGTATTTGCCTGCGCTCTAAAACTGGACGCTAAAACCACCACGGAATGAACGGAGGGCGGGGGCGAGTACGAGGTTTCGATCCGCCTTAGCCATTGTCACATAGCCCTGTGCGAACAGGTTCTGGCACTCAGCCAGGGCCTCCCAGCGTCCGGGACCAAATTTGGGGAGGGGCTGCCGGAGCCGGAAGTAAAAATACGGATCCATCCGATAGAGCGACTCTCCATAGCTATCGAGGCGGGAAACGACGCGACCGTCGATCCATTTGTAACCAGTCGTGAAACGCGTGCCCAGCTT
>JACXTT010008903.1_pt1 | contig 13818 bp, 14 predicted proteins | sample 9270951 | NCBI WGS metagenome assembly JACXTT01 (sample SAMN15532306, study PRJNA645909) | rock metagenome | isolation source: weathered quartz diorite | place: Puerto Rico | collected 2017-06-21 | reverse complement strand
TGGCGGGATTGAGGCTGGGTTACGCGATAGCGGCTCCAAATGTGATCGAGAGGATGCGTCCGTATCTCACCCAGGATAGCCTCAATGCGATTGCGGCTGAAGTTGTCGGTCTAGCCCTCGACGATATCGAGGGAGTGAAGACGGCGGTCAGACGCAACCGGGACGACCGCCAGGAGTTCCGCAATTCAGCCATGCTTCGGATGATGATGCCCATCGACTCTCACACCAATTTTGTGATGATGGACACACAGCATCCTGCGGAGGAAGTCATCCAACACTTCCGCAAGCACAATGTGCTGATTGGACGCCATTTCCCACCGATGGACACATACGTTCGCGTCTCGCTGGGGACTCCAGAGCAAATGCGAACTTTTTGGCAGACCTGGGACCTACTGCCATGGTCGAAGAAGTTCATGCACCACTAGGTTAGATGGCATAGTCCGGGGGCTCGACGTTTTTGTGGGAATAAGCGAGCGGCCCGGCTTCAGACCAATCTTCGGTTCCTCTGCCAGCAGGGTTCGAGCTTTGATGATGTCGGGACAACTGTGCTTGGAATCGTCTTGGGGCAACCACCAAGGAACATAACCCGACCCCACGAACGCAACCTGCCGAATTGCAAACGCAGACCAGCGAGGTATTGCCTCTACTATAACTGCAAGGGTTTTCACTCGACGGTTTTGGGCTCAATCGCTCGAACCCCACAACTCCTTATATATCAATCGCTTTGATGGGCCCTTGTGGCATGTCGATTGCCTCACGGAATCACAGGGGAGGGGTCCGCCCTCTCCGCAAGGGAAAGAGAACATGCCGCTTCGTAAATGGTGGTCTCTGGCTTTGATTGCGTCTGTGCCGGCCCTGTGCCTTGCATCGGCCGACACGACTCGGGCGCGGATGGCAGGCGGGCAGACTCCACTGGCCGCGCGGGGACATCACTTCTTGAATTCGGCCAGCCATGACTCCGAATTTGCCACCCTGGTACACACCGCGAGCCGCACCAGTTGCGGAGCGGCGGAGCCACCTCAGGCGTTGGCCACACCCGATCCTCTGCTGGAAGATGCGGACTTGCATTCGAAGATAAGTGTCAGCTTCATCATTGGGACCGACGGCCGCGTACACAGCGCGCTGATTCTGGAGAGCGCCGGGCCCAGCGAAGATCGCACGGTTCTCGACGCGGTTCGGTTCTGGCGCTATCGTCCCGCCCGGTGCAACGGAGTCCCTACCGACGCGGAAGCGAAAGTGGAGTTTTCCAGCCGGTAGTTCGCGAAGTCTCAAGTTTCGCCTTTGCGTTCTTTGCCTGCTTTGCTGTCAAAGGGACTTTAACGACAAAGGGCGCAAGGGAATCGCAAAAATCGCAAAGCACGACGATTCAGAATCCATGCTTCTACCACCCTGCTAAAATGAGAGCGAGCGCTCGCGGGGGGAGTTGGATACGGCATGCGTGATCCCAGGCTGGGGCCAGAACACAAGGCCGCGTTCCTCCTGGCGATGCAGCGATTCTCATTGGAGCAAAGTGCGGAAGAATCCGTGGATGTGAACGCTGAATCCGAAAACACTGCCCGCCAGATTTGTCCTGCTTGTGGAACCGCCAATCGCAAGGGAAACAACTTCTGCGCCAGCTGCGGCGCGGCTCTGTTGAAATCGCCTCGCCAGGCTGATGTCGCGTCACCAAATCCCGCGCCTGCGCCGGAGCCGCCCGGGGATCATCATTACCATCATCACTATCACCACCACTATTTTTCGGCCGCCGATGGGATGGAACTGGGAGCGAGTCCAGGCAGCGCCGCCGCTGCTCGCGAAGCCGCGCGCATGCGAGCGCCGCTGAGTGGGCCGTCGCTAAGCCGGGCGGAAGCCGCTCTGCGCAAGGTCGGCCAGGATTGGGCGCTGGCCTGTAACACCAAACAACTGGACGATCTGGTGGAGCTTTATCTTCCCGATGCGCTGGTGCAGCGGCCGAACGTTCCGGCGGTACGCGGCGCGGCGGCCATTCGGGAATTTTTTTTCGGACTGCTCGAGGCCGGAATGAGCGAAGTGGAACTGGATCCGCTGCGGACAGAATTGTTCGGCGACTTCGGTTACGAAGCGGGGCGCTGCAAGTCGCTGGTCCCGATCGCCATGGGCAAGCGGCGCGAGGAGCGGGGAAAGTATCTCGTGCTGCTCAGCCGGCAGCCGAATGGCGAGTGGAAGATCGTGGCTGACAGCTGGTCGAGCGACCTCAGCCTCGGAGCCGGCAGCGAGCAACTGGTGAAGCCCAGTGTGCCGTTGGGAAGCGCAATCCCCCGGCCTCCGCGCAAACTCTAAGACTCTTCTGGACTCAGCTCCCCCCGCGCCAGCATCAGAATCAGATCTGCACGTCGAGTTTTCGCAGCTCCCGCCGCAACTGTTCCACGTCCTGCATCTCGATAGTATGCATTCCCATCTGGCGTGCCGACTCCAGGTTCAGCGCGCGATCGTCGATGAAGCAGCAATCCTCCGGGGATTTCTGCGTAACCCGGAGCGCCAGGTGGTAAATACCCTCCTCCGGCTTGCGTAAGCCGACAAAGCAGGAGCTTACGAACACGGAGAAGATTTCTCGCAAGCCGAAGGTTTGAATACGGTAAAGGTTGAGTTCGCGCGACTCATTGTTGATGGTCCCCATGAAATACTTTCCCGACCTTGCCAATTCTTCGGCCAGGGCGAGCACTTCACGGTGAGGCTGGGACAGGGAGAACACGTAGTCCTTGAAGACTTCGCGAGCAAAGGGCCGGGGACGGTAGAAGATGGTTCGATCCAGGTATTGGTCGAAGCCGATCTTGCCGCGTTCGAGCGATGAGACCACCATCTCATGGCGGTCGCTGAACTCCTCCTGGTCAAGCTTGAACTGTTCCAGCGCGCGTTCGCGTTGGGCGCGGTCCCACGCATTCGTCAGCAGCACCCCGCCGACGTCCCAAAAAATCGCGTTGATCTGAGGCAAGAGCATCCCTCCACGACTGGCCTTCACCAGGCCAGAGCACAAGGCACAACAGCAAAGTGATGATACACGGGAAGGCCACCAGTCGACTGTTGGATACGAAAGGTCCTGGGCTGCAGCGAAAACCTAAAGGATAAGTCAGCGCGGCCGGATGATTGGTTGGGGACGCAAACTAACTGGTTCGGAAAAACGTGGTTCAAAAAGTGCTTCAGAAAAAAGTCGTTCAGAAAAAGTGGTCAAGAGAAACGGTCACCCACCCGTTGTGTCGCGGTGGGCGAACTGCGTTGCCCCGATTTCGACGCCAATTCGCAATGGCAGCAATTCCCGGCGATTCCCAAAAAACCCGAGCGGATCGAGTAAGCCAAGCTCCGGGTACAACTTTCTAATAACTCAACTCCCGCATGCTGATTTCGAAAAATGAGTTGGTGTTAGGCGGAGGCGAAATCAGGGAAGTGTCCCAATAAAAATTTGTTCCACCTTGGTCGTCAATCGTGTTGCCAATTGCTTCGCCGTAAAAGTTCGAACCACCGCGGAAGGTAATGGCGGCATTGGGGGCATTGATCACCGCGTATGCATCGGTTCCGCCCGTCACGATCATACTGCCAGAGCCGCCATAATTGATGACAAAGTCACTCGGAACATAGGTGCTGTTGGAAAAACCACCACCGGTCATGTCCAGCACGGTCGCAAGACTGGGCTGACCGGCCAGATTGATGATTACGGGACCGGTGATCTGCAGGGTAGCACTACCGTTGAGAGTTAGGCTGTTGATCGTGTAAACGGCGGGACTAGCAACCGTTCCACCGGTTAACGTAACCGTGCCCTTCATCGTCACATTCCCGTAAGAGCCAGGAGTCAGAGTTGTGTTCTTATAAGTCACGCTGGTTTGAGGAGGCAGGGGATTGGGTATCGGTGGTACGGGAGGAGTGTAAGGGCTGGCGAGCCCTGCTATGCTGCCGTAACTTGGGCTGCCAGTTTTGGACACGCCATTGCCGGGGCAAGAACCCACGGTAGGCGACTGATCGGTCGACAATTTGCCGTGGACGTTTGTGCTGGTGCCGCCGAGGCTGATATTCCCGTTTGCCCCCACGTCACCGCCGGAGCTTGTCTCATTACTGGGTGGGTTCGCTGGGGTACCTTCGGTGGCGGAGTTGAAGCTGCCGGTGGCTGCGTTGCCGGCAAGATTAAGGGCGCTGCATCCTGTGCCGGTGGCGAACAACCCACCGGGAAGCCCGCCCTTCGGGGTTTGAGCTATTTCCTGCTGAACCACGCGCCGCGCGCCACTTGGAGTGACGGCAAGCGCCGTGACCAGATAGACGGGGTTGGCGATGGGAGTCAGGCTGTTGCAAGCGGAGGCGGAAGTGGACGCCGCTGTTACTTCCGATATGCCGTTCCAGCAAACTACGTTGGCGTTGCCTGAGCTGCCATTCACCGGGACCGCGGTGTTGCTATTGTTCGCCTTCAGAGTCACGCGCACCCACTTGTAATCCAAAGCGACGGGCGCGGCGCTGGCCGGTTGCGTGGCCGGGTACCAGCTGCTTCCGCTGGGCAACGCGGTGCAGCGGCTGTTTGCTGAAGTGCTCTGCGTCATGGAGCCGATGGTGAGGTCATGGCAAAGTTCATCATCGAAATAAGGATTGGGCGACGTCGTCTTGGTCACGTCAGCCATGGTCACACCGCTGGGCAACACATATAGCGCCGCGGGATTGCCAGGGGGCAGCGCCAGCGTCGCAATCTGCGGGGCGATGGAATAGGGAGCCGCGTAGACTGAGGTGGGAAGCATGCGGTCGCGCACTTCCTCCACTCCGGCACGAGCTGAGAAATACGCGGTCTCCTCGGCCTTGAAATTGCTGCTGATGGCAGTTTCGGTGGAGGAGAGATACATCATGCCGGCGGCCACCGCGGTCAGCAGCAGCAAAGCAAGAATGGTCACAAACAGGGCCACTCCGCGTTCGCCTCGAACATTCGTTTTTGGCATCTGTTTCACTCCTTAGATGATGGGGTTGTTATTGTTCATCCGGGCCTTTGAGGTGATCGAAAAAACCTGGTAAGTCTTGGTTGCCAGGTCCTGGTAGCTGGGGGCGATGTTGGCGGTGATTTGCACACTGTGGATGCTGGAGCAGGCGGCGATGGTGGCGCAAGTGCCCACTGCTGCCCCGCCGACATCGTAGGCATCAAATACGTCTGCAGTGCCGTAGGATGTATACGTGCCTGAGCCGGGAAGACTAATCGGATAAGTTGCCCCTCCGAAGCCATTGCCGCTGTTCAGCACACCATTTACTTCGGTAAAGTAAGTTGGCGCGGTGCCCGCCAGGGCATCCACCTTTCTAACGGCGCCGCGCTGCAAAGTACAGGGGCATTTTCCTCCGGCGCCCGCCTGTAGTTGAACCCAGACCCGGTAGACGGTGCCGCTGCCGTCCAGATCGCCTTCATAGATGATTTGAGTAGGACTGTAAGAGATCACACCGCAAGAGATCGCGGCATTGCCGGTGCACACCGGTGCGCCGTTGACCACCAGGGGAGGCGGATAGCCCACGTTATGGATATCCCGCACCATTTGGTCGATGAAGTCACGTGTCTGTTGGGACACATCCACTTTCGTGCTTTCGGCGTTGCTGCGCTGCTGCATCTGCATGATGCCGCGCATAACCACACCCAAGACGGCAGACACAATGGCCACGGCGATCAGCATCTCGAGCAACGAGAAGCCCCGTGAGCCAGTATTCGGACGTGCAGGCGAACCAGAGTTTCGCATGCTCAGAGTCCTCCAATGGTTCGCAGATTCGCGGGCATTACATATCTGAGCCCGCCGTTGGCTGGAGATCCGGATGGCCGCGCTGAAATAATGGCCATGCGGGCGTAGGTGCTCATCGTAATCAGGTCCCAGCGCACGTCGTACACGGTTTGGCTCCCACCGCTTCCACAGTCGACGTACCGCATGGCATAGCCTGCGGGCACGCTGGAGTAAGCCTGAGTCCAGTCGATGACTCCACCGGAAGTCAGATTGGCGCCATCGCCGCCGTAGGAGCCTCCGCTTCCAGCACCCAGCGCGTGGGCCTGCGTGTTGATCGTCCACGCTGTTCCGGCGCAATCCGTCAGTGAAAGCGCGATGACTGAATTTGCCGGCTGAGCGCTAATCTGCTCCAGCACGTGCTCGGCTACCATCGTGGATGATGTGTCCTGGCTCGAGCGGTGATTGGTGTAGAGCGATGCAGTGAGCAGGCTGAAGAGTCCTCCCAGGCCGATTGCCAGTACCGCCATTGCAATCAGGCTCTCGAGGAGAAAGGATCCGCGCTCGCGGCCGCGTGAAGTAGATCTGCAAGTTGGTTTGGAAGTTACCATATATGGGCTAGTTCAGTGGCGTCCAGACGGAGCCGTTATAGGCCCACTCACGAATTCTTGACGCCGGATTTACAGTGATCGCTTCCCAGCTCCCGCCTCGTGTGTTCTGGATAAAGGTGATGTACGAAACTGGGAGGCCATTGGAATCGAGATAAGGGCACACGCCACCTGAAACCTTGCAGGGCAGGCCGCGTGTCCCAAATATCGGTATGGAGGTGTTCGCGACCGTGTTCACGGCAGTCGAAGGCAAAAATTGCGCTGCCAGGTTGCTCTCCGCGGGCCCAGAGGCGAATGTCTGGGAGCTCACGGCAGCCGCAAATGTCATCACTGGTTCTCCAGTGTCATAGTTGCCGTTCCCGTTGATGTCGATAAAGGCCCTTGCCGGAGTGGTTCCGGTGCAAGGAGCCGCCGAGCCCACGGTGCCGCAATCCACGAGGACCTTGTAGAAGGCGTCATCTCGAACCGCTCGCATGCGGGCAGTCTGTAGAAGGTTGGCGTAGTTCGTGCCCGAGGTGCTCAAGCGAACTTGATTGGTCGCGGTCGAAGCCAAAAGAACGCCGGTCGCGGCGAGAGTCAAGCCCACCGCCAACGTGATCATCAACTCGGGTAGGGAGAAGCCGCGTTGAAACTTCGTGGGGGTACTGGCGCGCATTTTGGAACCTCGTTAGCTTTCCGGTCGATTGCGATGGGCAACGATTAGGATAGTCGAGAGTGGCAGGGTGAGGTAGCTAACGAACGTAATGTCGGCTGATTCACCAAAGTAACGACAAAGTTCCTTTGTTCTGAGAAGCCTAAGCGGTGCTCAAGCGTGGACCAACCCCGATCATACGGTGGCGCTGCCAGCTTCGGCCAACGTCTGAGTTTTCAACCCGTGCCCGGGCCGAACGTGTAGTGCCTAGAGTAACTTGACCACGTTTGACCTAGACGGGTAGATTGCGGTTTTCAGTGGGTATCTTTCGGCGCACTGGGCGACGACAACATCATGACCAGCTGGATGGCGCGTAAATGGCTCGTGTGGATCGGCTTATACCTGTTCCTGTGTGTCTTTGTGCCGTGGGCAAGCTCGCGAGCATGGGGTCACCAGCACGGCCGCGATCTGCGGCCCCGTCCCGCGCAACTGTTCCAACGCGGAGAATTAGGGCTAATCGGCCTGGTGCTCGTAGTCCCGGTTATCTGGGATCTCTTGCAGTCTCAGTTTATGCTCCACACCAGAGCGCTCGGCTCGGTCTTGTTGGCGGTGAGTGGAATCACGGCAGGGGCCGTGTGGGTTGAGTCCTACTGCCGGCACGCTACCGGCACGCCGGACAACTGCGAACGAGCTTGGCGAGACTCCCGAAACCTGGCGTTTCTTGTAATCAGCATGGCTGGCGTGGTCGAAATATTGTTGGATCGCTTTTCAAAGGTGGCAGCTCCGTGAGTGCCCCAGCCCCAGCTCTCGCCAAGGTACAACGCCGCGCAGTCACGGTGCGGCTTGCGGATTCGGCCGTTGCAGTAGCATATGTCTCTTTGGGTTTCGGCTTGCTCCTCATCCTTTTCCCGGAAGCCTTCCCACGTATCATCCTGAATAATTGGCAGAGTGGCAATCTCATACTGGCCGTGATGATATTTGCCCTATTGCTCGACGTATGGCTTTACTTCCGTGTTGCCTATCTGCAGTCAGCCCGGCCGACGATTCCAGCGGCAGTGTGTATCGGGGCCCTGCCGATTGTCGTCGTGGTTGGACTCACCTTCGTTCTTCAAGGCGCCGTTGCCCAGACCCTTTCAGGAGACCTGCCAAATCTGCAAGCTCGTGTCGGGGAGGAAATACTCGCCCATACCTACCTGGGATTGGTGTCAGCCGTTTTTCTGCCTTTCGTGGCAATCCGTTTTCTGCAACAGCTCACTGACAGAAGTTCGAGTCGGAGAACCGAATCCCCTGTGCGATGAGAGAGTCGTCGCATCGCTGAAGTGGTTGTCCCGCATTTCACCACCGTAATCCAGCTCCTAAAGCCGCAATTGCACGAGAATTAAACTGCCGCTCATCTTTTCCGCGCATACGTTTTTCTAATCAGGTTAGATTTGTTGGAAACAAGAGAGTCTGGTACTGCGTCAGCGCTGTATTCTTTGCGGATGACGATTAAGACGCTCCACATCGTTGACGGCGAATCTACAGGAGGCTCGCTCCGCCAAGCGGGGTTCGGCAAGAAGGGAGACATCCTGCGCTGGCGCGATGCGCTCTACACTGGACCAGTTCCTGGTGGCCTGACCCTGCGCCGGTTGAGCCGGTTGCGTTCGCGCTTCTGGACTGGGAAAAGGGCAACCGAGTTCGACAAGCGTGACGCTGCACTCACCCACCACGGCGAGTACGACGAGATTGTCCTGTGGTTCGGCGCCACATCCATTTGCCAACTTAGCCTTGTTCAACTGCTGGCTTGGTTCGACGAGCACAGCCGAGACAACACACGGCTTCGGCTGGTTTCCGCCTATGGCGGTTGGCTCAGGCCCGAGCAACTTCTTCAGGCTTACGACGCCCGCCAGCCGATTACTCCAGCTCAGAGGCGCATCGGCCGGCGGGTCTGGTTTGCGTTCTGCTCGTCATCTCCGAAAGCACTCTCCCATTTGTTAACCACTGATCTTCGGGTTCTCCCCGAAATCCGAGATACGGTCACTTCTATGTTGCAGGAGTACCCGGAGAGGCAAAGCGGTCTGTCTCGGCTGGAACGGAAACTACTCCGAACTGTGGACTCTTTAGGCGTTACCACGCCGGCAGCCGCAGTTGGCACGATACTTCACACCGAGTTGGTTGGCGATGTGTTGCTGTTTGATATGCTGCGTGCGTTCATTACGGCACGGCATCCGCTGCTCCGCTTTGCAGAACCATTCAAAGGTAAGTTCAAGAGTAACCGGTTCAACGGTTCTAAGATTAGGATGACTGATATTGGACGCAGTGTGCTCGGAGGAAAAGCCGACCAAATCACGCTTAACGGTATCGATCGCTGGATCGGCGGCGTGCATCTATTGGGTCACCGAGTTCGTTGGCGGTGGGACGAGCGCGTCAAAGAGATCGTTTCAGCAACCTGCTAGGAATGCTGCTTTACCGATCAGGCTTCAAGAAACGCCTGCGGGCGCGCCAACGCTTCGAACTTAGTTTTACGGCAAGTTGCTACGGGGAAGGTCTGGGCTTCGGCCGTGAGATCGAGAAATGCCCGGCACTCACGCGCCGTGGGCTTTGGCCAAATCGGGTTTGTTCTTGCCAACTGTCCGGCGACTGCTCGGCACGTACCGGCAATCGCGAGGATCAAAGTGTTGCCCCAGACAGTTCGCGCACAGATGCGCCTGGTGCACTTTGCAATGGATCACAGGCAGATCGCCATGGCAGACGTCGCAACCGCCGCGCACCCGGCGTGCTGGATTTCTGGGGTCTGCCGCCGAAGAGCCTTTTTTGGCCCCTTCAACTGCCCGGGCCTTCACGTAGATACCCGAGGCTGCCATGATCGAGCCCGCCGAGATGGCGCACGCCCCGAGCATCAAGAGGCTGACATCGGTATGCGCACCCAGAGCTGCGGGTAGTGCGAGGAGTCCCATGACCAGAACGATTGCGCCTGCGGCGATTATCCAGTTGCCAATTCGTGACGACATCCTGAGGCACCTTACATGAGGACGAGGAGAACCCTTCTCGCCCAGCCTGGGGTAACGTACAAGTGCCAACATAGCGAGTTCTCCGTTTGAACTCCAGATGACGAAAGTCACCGCCCTCGCCAAATTGCGCTCCCATGACTGAGGTAACTTGTCTCAGCTTACCGCGGAACTCTAACATTCTCGCGGTATGGCACTTAGCTCACTGGTGGTCTGTGCGGACAAGAATGCGGTGCAGGTGCTGGCTCAGATTCTTCACGAGTTGAGCATCGAGGTGGAACACTGTGCGGACCTGAGCGCAGCCGCCTCCCGGCTGGCCGCCCAGCACTTTGACGCGGTCGTGGTTGATTGCAAGGATCAAACGGCTTCCATTGAACTCATTGCCGCAGTGCGCAAATTTCCAGTCAACAAAACCGCGCTCATTATCGGCCTGGTCGACGGACGCGAACAGGTTCGCGATATTTTTGGCGAAGGCGCCAACTTCATTGTGTACAAGCCGGTTTCGGTGGAACGAGCCGGCAGCAGCCTGCGAGCTGCACGCGGCCTGATGGCGCGCGAAAAGCGGGCAAAGCTGCGAGTCTCGCTGCACAGCCCCGCGTCGATCGCCTATGGCACGGCTGAGAACGTCGCCGCCACTTTGCTGGACTTGAGCGAAGATGGTCTCGCCATTCAGTCCGAGCGCAGGCTGCCGGTGCGCTGCAAAGTTTATTTTCAGTTCGATTTACCGGGAGGAAAATCCGCCGTCCGGCTTTCAGGCGATGTGGTGTGGCAGGACTCTTCCGGACGAGTTGGAATCCGGTTCGTGGACGTGCCGCAAGCGTCCCGGCGAACCCTGAGCGAGTGGATCAAGGGCAGCCTGGCGCGGCTGGCGACCGCAGAACGCACCGCGCCGACGGTTGCGCCGCAAGCGCCCGCGGAACCCGTCGCCACGCGGTTCGCGGGGCTGGGGCTTTCGGCGTCTTCTTCCAACCGCCGGGTTCAGTCGCGGCTCGCCTGCCGGCTGAGCGCGGACGTGTTCCGTTTGGGAGAGGGTGTGCCCAATCGTTGCACTCTTAGCGACATCAGCACCGGCGGCTGCTATGTGGAGACTCCCGCCCCGTTTCCTCCACACACCGTTGTGAATCTGGTAGTGCGCACCAAGGACCTGAAGTTACGGGTGCGAGGGACGGTGCAGGTGACCCACCCCGGCTTCGGGATGGGCGTACAGTTCAGCCTCAACACCCTGGAAGAACGCGATCAGGTGAAGCAACTGGTCGCCTGCCAGTCTTCCGAAGGCACACTAGTCTGAGGCCTGCGATTGTGGGCCTCACGTTGACTGCGCGAACCTCGCGCTCAGGACTCGCTCGTTAAACGTGAGCTGCCTGACGGAAGTAATCCAACGACAGGCGCAGGCCGGTCTCCAGATCAATTTTCGGTTCCCAGCCCAGCAGAGTCCTGGCTTTGGTGATGTCGGGGCAACGTTGCTTAGGATCATCCTGGGGCAAGGGCTCGTGGCGAATCTTGCTGCCGGAGCCAGTGACGGCCAGCACTCGCCGGGCGCATTCCAGGATAGTGAATTCGGTGGGATTTCCAATATTTACCGGAAAGTGCTCCGCCGATTTAGCCAGCCGCAAAAAACCTTCAATCTCATCGCTGACGTAGCAAAAGCTTCGCGTCTGGCTGCCGTCGCCGTAAACGGTCAGGTCCTCCCCGCGCAACGCCTGTTTCATGAAGTTCGGAATCACCCGCCCGTCATTCACTTGCATCCGGGAGCCGTAGGTATTGAAGATTCGCACGATGCGAGTGTCCAGGTTGTGATAGCGGTGATAAGCCATGGTGACGGCTTCGGTAAAGCGCTTGCTCTCGTCGTATACCGAGCGCGGTCCGATGGGATTCACATTGCCCCAGTAGGTTTCCGTTTGGGGATGCTCCATGGGATCGCCGTAACATTCCGAGGTCGATGAGACGAAATATTTCGCGCCATACTGGCGCGCGAGGTCGAGCGCGTGAAACGTGCCCAGTGAGCCAACTTTGAGCGTGGCGATTCCATGCATGGCGTAGTCCACCGGACTGGCGGGGCAGGCGAAATGGAACACGTAATCGACCTCGCCAGGGTCGAAGGGCTCGTTGATATCGAGCTGTTGCAGTTCAAACCGGGAGTCGTTGCGCAGATGCTCGAGATTGGCTAGCTTTCCCGTGAGCAGGTTATCGACCGCAACCACGGAATACCCTTCGCCGAGCAAGGCATCGCACAAATGCGAGCCCAGGAATCCGGCTCCACCAGTTACCAGGGCGCGCGGTTTCTTCATGACTTCTTGATCTTCCCGGCTGCAGCGCCCTCCGCCGGAGCCACGGGAGTTCCAGCCTGGCGGCCCACGCTGTAGTATGTAAATCCGCGAGCGGCCATAGCGTCGGGTTGGTAGAGATTGCGGCCGTCAATCACGATGGGATATTTCAGCTGCTGAAACAGGCGGTCCAGATCGAGAGCGGCGAACTCCTCCCATTCAGTCAGGATGAGCAGGGCATCGGCGCCACTGGCCGCTTCGTACGGATCGCCGACAAACTCAGTCTTCGAGTTCAGGACCTCGCGCGCCCGGTCCATCGCCGCCGGGTCATAGGCCGCGATCTGACACCCTTCCTGCAAGAGCGCTTGCACCAGCAGAATGGCGGGAGATTCGCGGATATCGTCGGTTCCGCCCTTGAAAGCCAGTCCCAGCACGCCCAACCGTTTTCCGCGCAACGTCCACAGCGCGGTGCGCACCTTGCGCAGAAAACGCTGGCGCTGATCCTCATTGATGCGCATGACTTCGTCCAGCAGACGGAATTCATAACCGCACTCCCGCGCCACCGCGCGGAACGCCATCAGGTCCTTGGGGAAGCAAGACCCGCCATAGCCAATCCCGGGATTCAGAAAGCGCGGACCGATGCGGCCGTCGGTGCCGATTCCCTGGCACACTTGCTGTACGTCTGCTCCCACCGATTCACAGATCGATGCGACCGCGTTGACGAACGAAATCTTCATCGCCAGGAAAGCGTTGGAAGCGTGCTTGATCAGTTCCGCGCTCTTGGCGCTGGTGATGATCAGCGGAGGAGGAATCCGCACGCGGTCCGGCGCCGGAATCGCGCCTTTCTTTTGGTAGTAACTGCCGTTCGTCATCGGCTCGTAGACTTTGCGCAGCACCGAGGCGCAACGTTCGCTGTCCGCCCCTACCACGATGCGGTCAGGATAGAGAAAATCGGTGACCGCCGTGCCTTCACGCAAAAATTCGGGATTGGATGCGACGTCAAAAGAATCCGGCGCTGCGGCATTGCGCAAAATAATCTTGCGCACCCAGTCGCTGGTGTAGACCGGAACCGTACTCTTTTCGACCACCACCTTGTAGCCGTTGATCGCCCCCGAAATGCCGCGGGCCACCGATTCCACGTAGGAAAGATCGGCTTCACCCTGCTCGGTAGGAGGCGTGCCTACGGCGACGAAAATCGCGTCGCTGGCCCGGACTGCCGCCACCAGGTCGTCTGAAAAGGTCAAGTTCCTACCGCGATGGCGGCGCAAAAGTTCCGGCAGGAATTTCTCATGGATGGGGACCTCGCCTGCCTTCAAAGCGGCGAGTTTGGCCTGGTCATTATCCACGACGATCACCTGATGGCCGAGGTCGGCGAAACACGCCCCCGCCACCAGCCCCACATAACCCGAACCCACTACGGCAATGTGCATCCGACTGCTCCCAAGGTATTTAAACCAAAAGAATTCACCACGAAATCTGGAAGAGAAACTGTAGCAGCTTTCCCGTGCGAAGCGAAGCGACCATCCCTTAAAGGTGACGTCAAGCTGCTTGTGTAAATAGGTTGAGGGTGCGGGTTTTCCATTCCAGGTTGAATCTCTGGAAGATGGAGTAGATGATGCGATCGACGCTTTCGACGTTGACAAAGCAAAC